>Ga0065721_10050076_pt1 | contig 23522 bp, 19 predicted proteins | sample Mesricmetagenome_FD_59108 | JGI IMG/M metagenome (GOLD analysis project Ga0065721, IMG submission 59108) | Mesophilic microbial community from rice straw/compost enrichment Sample: eDNA_1 v2 (version 2) | ecosystem: Engineered > Solid waste > Grass > Composting > Bioreactor | place: USA: Davis...
CGGCCCGCGCGGGCACGGGCAAGGCCCAGCCGGCGGCGCGCGCCCGCGCCTCGCCGGCTTTGATCTCGCGATGCAGGTCATGGACGTAGACGCCGAAGTCGACTTGGATCGTGTGGCGGGCGGCCTTGTAATAGGGGCCAAGGTGCAGGGCCTCGTCCTCCTTGATCACCCGTTCCATCTCGGGCGCGGCTGGCGGACGGTAGCGGCCGACCAGATAGGCGCCGGCGAGCTTGGCCTGCTGCTCTGCGAAGTTCACCAGGGTCGGAAGCGGCTGCGCCAGGCCCATGAAGAAGAGGTTCGGCACGCCCGGCTGCATCATGCGCTTGAAGAGCGGGAAGCGGTTCTCGGCGTCGGGCAGGAGGCCGGGATCGCGGAAGAACGGGAAGCTGATCCGATAGCCGGTGGCGTAGACGATGGCGTCGACCTCCTCGACGCTGCCGTCCTCGAAGCGGACCTGGCGGCCCATGAGCTCGGCGATATTCGGCTTGAACTTCACATCGCCGCAGCCGGCGCGGGTCAGGAACTCGCCCGAAACCGAGGGATGGGCCTCCAGCGGCTCGTGATCGGGCTTGGGCAGGCCATAGTCTTCCATGCGCCCGACCGCGCGTTTGATCTTCTTGCGGGCCAGGGCGAGGCCGAGCTTGCGCGGCATCCAATGGGGCATCGAGGCCTTATCCGCGACCTTCCCGTCCATGTACTTGGGCAGCACCCAGACGCCGCGGCGAGCCGCGACCCACAGGTTCTTGGCTATGGGCCGCTGGGACAGCTCCGAGGCGATGTCCATCGCAGAATTGCCCATTCCCACCACGACGATGTTCTTGCCGCGCATGTCGACGGGATCGAAGGGGCCGCGATAGTCGTGGGCGTGGAAGGCCGGGCCGTCGAACGCGCCGGGATAGTCCGGAATGCGCGCATCCCAATGGTGGCCGTTGCAGACGAAGAGCACGTCGTAGAGCCGCGTCTCTCCAGTGGAGAGGGTGACGGCCCAAAGGCCATCGGACGTGCGCTCGGCCAGCTCGACCCTGGTGTCGAAGGTGATCTGCGGCCTCAGACCGAAGTGGTCCACATAGTCGTGGAAGTAGCGCAGCAGCTGCGAGTGGTGCGGAAAGTCGGGCCAGTCGGCGGGGACCGGATAATCCTCGAAAGCCAGCCGCCACTTGGAGGTGTCGATGTGCAGGCTTTCGTAGCAGGCTGAGAGGCCGTTGGGGTTCTTGAAATACCAGTTGCCGCCGATGTCGTCCGACATCTCGAAACAGTCGAACGGCACGCCCAGATCCTGCAACCGCTTGGCCGTGGTGAACCCGGAACAACCGGCCCCGATGATGCACGCCTTCGGCAGGTTCTGATTCAAGGCTCCCTCCTCCGCGCTCGTCTTCGCCAGCGTCTGGTCGAGGATGAACCGTGGTCGCCGAGAGCGAAAGCCCGACGTCGCGTCAGCCCAGGCGTCTAGGCCTGCGCCTCGGGCTCGGCCACGAAGCCGGCGGCCAGTTCACGAAGGGGTTCGGGCGCGGGCTGCTCGGCGTCGAGCATCTGCAGGAGCGCTTCCCGAAGCGCGGCGAGGTCGCCCATCTTGCGCTCTATGTCGTCCAGACGCCGCCTCGCGACATAGGTGGCCTCGTCGAGATCGAGCTTGGCGTCCGCGAGATCCAGCAGCGACCTGATCTGTTCGACCGTGAAGCCGGCGAAGCGCGCCTGGTGGATGAAGGTGAGCCGCCGGCGATGGGCGCCGGCATAGATCCGATAGTGGCCGCGGCTGCGGGCGGGCCGCTCCATGAGGCCCAGGCGCTCGTACTGGCGGATGATGTCCGTCGCCACGCCGGTCGCCAGGGAGAGTTCGCCGATCGAAAGCAGCGGGCCGCGCATGCCGTCCTCAGGGCCGACCGCCGAAGACGCCCCCGCCTCCGTCGGCTCAGCTAAGATACCGTCGATACGACCTGCTTAGTCTCGACCTCCGCGACAACAAAGTTACGAAGTATTGCTGGCCAGTATTGGCCCGGACGACTGCGATGACGCCGCGCCGAACGACGCGGCGTCACATGAGATCAGAAGAGCACGCCGACCTCGACCAAGGCCCGGGTCTGGCTGGTGTCCGTGCCATCGGGCCCGAGCGCCAGGCCGGGAACCTCGTCCTCCACCTTCACGTAGGAAAGCTCGCCGCGGGCGAAGAAGATGCCCTGCTGGAAGGTCGGGGTGAGGGTCAGGGACCAGGCCTTGCTGCCCTGCCCATAGAGCAGGTTGGGCGCGCCGGCCTCCGCCGAGCCGCTGGAGCGGATGTACTCGACGCGACCGCCGAGGCTCCAGTTCTCGGTGAAGCTGTAGCGGCCGAGCACCGCGGCCCCGAAGGTCGAGCCGCTGCGGCCCAGGCCGAGGCGCTCGTCGGCGTCGACCTTGTTGTACTGGAGATAGGGCGTGATGGCGTAGTTCTCGCCGGTGTGGGTGTAGATGAGATTGTAGATCTCACTGTTGTTCTGGAACAGCGGGGTCGCGCCGGACGAATACACCGTCGTATCGGTGTTGGCGCCCCCGGCCACGGCGATGATGTCGTTAGGCGTCACGGCGAGCGAGACGAGGCCGGAGATCCAGCTGCCGCGATTGGAATAGTAGCCGTCGTTCCAGGAAACCGATGCGCTCACCGGCCCTTGGGCGAAGTTCAGCTGGACGCCGCGGCTGGCCGCCGGCTCCTGGTTCCAGAGAAGGCCGCGCTCGATGTTCTGGTTCTGGTAGGTGAAGGTGTATTCCGCGCCGATCAGGGTCGGCAGCTTGCCGATCTGAATCGAGAAGTTCTCGGTGGGCACGATCTTCACATAGGCCTGCGGCACAGGCCCGAAGAGCGCGTCGGTGGTCTTGTCCGCCTTCAGGTACGGCAGTCCGAGGGACGGCGTCGAATAAGCGCCCACCTGCACGACGAACTGCACGGGGCCTTCTGTGGTCTGGATGAAGACCTGTCCGTTGGTGAGGTCGACCTGGGCGTCATCGTCGCTGGCCGCCTCGTTGTTCTGCAGCATTCCCATGCCGCTGACGGCGCCGGTGACATAGACGGTTCCGAGCGGACCGGCGTCGAACTGGGTCGGCGAGGCGTTGGTCGAGAGCGGGCCGTTCATGGCCGGAGTGGGCAGCGGGTCGGCGCACGCCGCCGAGGCGAAACCGGCCAAGGCGCCGGCCAGGACATAAGCTGGAAATCTTCTTGAAAACATCATCTTAGCTATCCCCATTTTCTGAGGCCGAGCGTGGCGGCCCTTGGGGCGGCCGTGACGGCGCACCCGGAGAAAGCATGTTTCAAGGCGAGGCTCGGCGACCCGCGTTTGGCGGATTGCAGGCCGGAAAGGCGGCCGGCGCCGCTCAATTCGTCACGGCCAAGCCGCGCGCCCAGAATTTGGCGGCTGAGGCCTTCGGAGAGTCACCTGCACAAATGACTGGCGCCCGGGGACCTGCGCTTACAATTTAGGCGCCGCCCTCAAATCTGCTGAGCTTTTCGACGCTTCGGGCCAAACCACCTGCATCGAGACCTCTTCCCCCGCTTCCGAGCAACATTACACTGACGCGAACAGCGCGGATGCGCACGAGGCGAGAACTCCCATGGACGATGCGGTCCGGAGGTTGTTGGCGCGGCGAGATCTTCAAGGCGCCATGCGCGCCGGAGAGGTGGAGATCGAACCGCGGGCCGGCGGCAACCCCTTTCAGCCCAGCCACCGCGTCTTTTTGCGCAAGGGCAACGAGCTGGACTCCCTGGGCGGCGGCTCCCTGGAATTCCTCAACGAGCTGTGGCGACAGCATCGGGAGGAGGCGTTCGAGGAGAACGTCAGGGACCCGGCGAAACCGCGGATTCTCGCCATCGGGGACTCCTGGTTCCACTACCCATTCGGCTCCGACCTGCTGGAGTGGTTCGTCGAGCAGTACGCCCTGAAGACCTTAGCCTCCGCAGGCGACGTGATCTCGCGCATGCGGGCGGCGCGGGACTATGCGCCCTTCGTCGCCGAGGTGCGGCCGCACTTCTTCATGGTCAGCGGCGGCGGCAACGACCTGCTCGGCGAGAGGACCAGTGGCGAGCGCAACATCAAGCGGATGCTGATCGACTTCGACGCAGGGGCTTCCGACTGGCTGACGGCCGAGGGGCGCCAGACCATCCGCGAGGTCGTCGGCGCCCTGGAAGCGATACGCGCGGACCTCCAGTCGCTGGGATTCAACGGAAGGATGGTCGTGCATGGCTACGACTATGGAAGCCCGCCATCGCGAGGGCCCTGGCTTTCCGAGCCGCTCGAGCAGAAGGGGTATTTGAGCGACGCCACGCAGCTGGCCGCCGTCACCCAACTGGTCGATGCTTTCCGGGCCGCCCTGGCCGACTGGGCGCGGCCGCATGGCGCGCACGTCCTGCACGTCGACTGCGTCGGGCTGAACGGCCGCGGGTCGCAGTGGTGGTTCGACGAGATACACCCGACGATGCGCGCCTATCGCTATCGTTATCTCCCGAAGTTCCGCGAGGTTATGGACGCCGCCTAACGCAACGTCATCAGTCGGAAGGCGTTGCATACGGAGGAAAACAGGTTCAGCCTGAACAAAGGCCCGCAAGAAGGCCAATACATAGGGAGAAACGCGCGTGAAGATGCTCGTCATCGGCGCAGCGCTGGGGCTTGCCTTGACTGGGCCGGTCTTGGCGCAGACTGCGGCTGCGCCCCGCAACGACGTAAAGGCCGCCACGCCCCAAAAGGCGGTCAAGAGCTCCCGGCTCGACATCAGGCCCGAGCGCGCCAGCCTGACCTCCTACACCACGAAGGTCAGCACGCGGCAGCAGCCAGTCTATATCTACCAGGCCCCGAGGGCCGTGAAGCCGCTCAAGACCTGGTAAGGTGAAGGCCCGCCGCTCAGCGGGCCATGTTGATCACGTGGGCCTGGGTGAACTCGAAGAGGCCCTCTTCGCCCAGTTCGGTCCCTAGGCCGGACATCTTCGCGCCGGCGAACGGAAGGTTCGGCGCAAGATCGGCATGCTTGTTGATCCAGACCGTTCCGCTGTCCATGCGACCGGCCAGCTCATAGGCCTTGTTGAGATCCTTCGACCATATTGAGCCGCCGAGGCCGTATTCCGACGCGTTGGCCCGCGCCAGGGCGTCGTCGGCGTCCTTGAACTTGATGAGCGGAAGCACGGGACCGAACTGCTCCTCGTCGACCAGCCGCGAGCCGTCGGCGATGTCGCGGACGATGGTCGGCCGGATGAAGTAGCCCTTCCCTTCCGAAGGCGCGCCGCCAGCGATGATCCTGCCGTCCTTGCGCCCCTCTTCGATATAGCCGAGCACCTTGTCGTATTGGGCCTTGTTCTGCAGGGGGCCGAACTGCACGCCCTGCTCCAGGCCATCGCCGACGACGGCGGCCTCGGCCAGCTTGGCGAGCTCATCGCACATGGCGTCGTAGATGCTCTCGTGGACATAGACCCGCTTCATCGCGATGCAGACCTGCCCGGAGTTCTGGAAGGCGGCGCCGAAGATCTTGGGGGCGGTCTCCACCGGATCGACGTCGCCGAGCACGATGCCGGCGTCGTTGCCGCCAAGCTCGAGCGTGATGCGCTTGAGGGCGTCGGCCGCTCCCGCCATGACCTTGCGCCCGGTCTCGGTGGAACCGGTGAAGGAGATCTTCCGCACGTCGGGATGCTTGGTGAGTTCGCCGCCGAGGTCGTTGGCGTCAGCTATGACATTGAGCACGCCGGGCGGCAGCAGGTCCTTGACCAGTTCGGCGATCTTCAACGTCGCCAGCGGCGTCGTGGCGGCCGGCTTCAGGACGATCGTGTTCCCGGCCAGCAGGGCGGCCGGAACCTTGAAGGCCATGAGGATCAGCGGGAAGTTCCAGGGCACGATCGCGCCGACGACGCCGAGCGGACGGCGGCGCACCTCAACCTTCTTCTGCGGACTGTCCTCGATCACCTTCGTAGGCAGGTCCAGGGTGGAGAAGTAGCGGAAGAAGGCGGCGGCGCCATAGGCCTCGCCGATGGCGTCCTGGAGGGGCTTTCCCTGTTCCTGGGTCAGGATGCGACCGAGCTCGGCCGCGTTCGCCTGGATCACATCGGCCATGGCGGCGATCGCGGCCCGGCGCTCCTCGATAGGCTTGGCGCTCCAGGCCGGGAAAGCGGCCTTGGCGGCGGCCACCGCTTCGTCCAGCTGGGCCTTGGAAGCGCGGGCGCAGAGGGCCAACCGCTCCTCGGTCGCTGGATTGAGCACTTCCATCTGGCTGTCGCCATCGACGAGCCGGCCGCCGATGAGAAGCTTGAACGGACCCATGACGTTTCTCCCTTGGCTTGGCCTGGCTATGGCCGCCTGAGAGGAAAGGCCGGGCGCCGCGGCGTCAAGCAATCGGTCAATAGGTGAGCCGGAGGGTCAGGCCATAGGTGCGTGGCGGACCGAAGATGCTGCCCAGCGAGCCGGTCTGCAGCAGGGGATCGAACACCACCTGGCTGAAGGTCTCGTCGGTGAGGTTCGCAACCCACGCCTCCACGCGCCAGCGATCGGAGTTGGAGCCGATCCCCACGCGCGCATTGATCAGGGTGAACGCGTCCTGCGTCTTCAGCGGGTTGAGGTCGGAGCCGGTGTTGTACTCCGAGGTGTAGCGGGCGCTGATATTGGCGTGCAGGTCGAGGTTGTCGGTCAGCGGCCGGTCATAGGTCGCCGAAACCGAGCCGGACCACCGCGGCGCGCCGGAGAGGCGCGAGTGCGGCAGGCGTCCCTGCGAGGACAGCAGTTCGGCCGGCGGGCTGAAGGAGCCGTACTGCGTCTCGGCGAAGGTCACCCCGCCCTGGAGGCCAAGCCCTTCCAGCGGGGTGCTCCAAACGAAGTCCAGGTCGACGCCGCGGGACGTCACCTTGGGGATCGAGCTGACGAGATAGCTGATGCCGGTGAAGGCGTTGAGCTGGAAGTCCGTGAACTCCTGATAGAACAGGGCGCCGTTGAGCAGCAGGGCGCCGTCGAGCAGGGTCGACTTGGCGCCGAGCTCGTAGCTGTCGACCTTCTCGGCGGGGAAGAAGGTGTTCGGATCGGGCCGGCCGATGCCGAAGCGGGCCCGGTCGAGGTTGAAGCCCCCCGACTTATAGCCTCGGGCGTAGGACAGGTAGGTCAGCAGGTCGTCGTTGAAGCGGTAGGAGAGCTTGGCGGTGCCGGTGAGTTCGTTGTCGGTCTGCTTCTGGGTGCTGCTGAAGGCGTTGAAGCTGGGATCATTGGGCGCAAAACAGATGGTGCCCAGATAGGTCGAGGTCGCCGGCCCAAGGATGGCGGTGATCTGCGGAACGCGCGCCAGGGAGGCCGCGCAGCTCGCCCCCGCCGTGCCGAAGTTCGAGTAGTCGGCGGCCAGCCGCTTGATGTCCATCGTGTAGCGAAGGCCGAAAGTGAATTCGAGCTGGTCGGTGATGGCGAAGCTGTTGTTGGTGAAGAAGGCCGTCGTCTCCGACTCCTGGCGATAGACGTCGCGGGTGCCGCCGTTCGGCTGCAGGATCTGGCTGACCGGCAGACCCGAAAGGGTCGAGAGGAAGCTGTTGCTGGCGCCGCCGGAGAACCGCAGGCTGAGGAACCGCTGGAGGTCGTTGCCGAAGTAGATCGAGGAGTTCTGGTCGAGGTCCTCGCTGTTGTAGAAGGCGCCGATCAGCCAGTTCAGACGCCCCGCCTCGCCGGCCAGACGCAGCTCCTGGCTGAAATAGCTGAACTCCGTGCGGTAGGATCCGTCCTTGTCCCGGTACATCAGGTCGGCGGCGGAGAAGTCGGCCTCCGTGCCCATGATGGTCCGCCAGTTGCGATAGGCGCTGATCGAGGTGAGCGTGGCGCCGCCGAGCCAGGGCGTGTCCCAATCGACCTGGATCGAAACGCCCTGGTCGCGGACATCCTGCGCCGAGCCGCGGTTGGCGTAGACGGTGCGGCTGTCGGCGTCGAGCGGATCGAGATTGGCGCGGACGCCGGAAGCGGCGTCGAGCGCCGCGTCCGCAGGTCCCGCGACGATGATCTGGCCCAAGCAGCAGTTCTCGTTCCGCTGGGTGTAGTCGGCGATGGCGCGGATGATCAGGTCATCGCTGGGGGTGACGAGAAGTTGGCCGCGCGCCGTCCAGTAGTTGCGGTTCATGTCGTCTCCGGCCTTTCGCGGGCCGGGATCGGTGACGACATCGTAGAAGCCATCGCGCTTTCGGCCGGCGACGTAGAGCCGCCCGGCGAGCTTGTCGGCGACGATCGGACCGGTGACCGAGGCGCTGAGTTCCTGGGCGTCGTAGTTGCCGAGGGTCGCCACGACCTCCGCGCCGAAATCGAAGGACGGCTCGGCCGTCAGGACGTTGATGACGCCGGCGGAAGTGTTCTTGCCAAAGAGCGTCCCTTGCGGGCCCTTCAAAACCTCCACGCGCTCGAGTTCGCCGAGATCGCCTATGCCGGTGGAGGCGCGCGGGCGATAGACGCCATCGATCACCACGCCGACCGAGGCCTCCAGCCCAGGATTGTCACCGATGGTCCCGACCCCCCGGATACGCGCCACGGTGCTGGCCTCGTTGCCCGTGGAGGTGACCATCAGGCCGGGGGTGACCTGGGCCAGATCCTTCACGTCCCGGACGCCGGCGTCCTGCAGAACCTGTTGGCCCAGGGCAGTGACAACGATCGGCACGTCCTGCAGGCTCTGCTCGCGCTTCTGGGCGGTGACGACGATCTCGCTCACCGTCCCGGCTTCCTGAGCCAACGCCCCTGCCGGCGCGAGCGCGATGGCCAGCGCAGCCAGCGACACCTGGTTTCCAAGCCTCATGACGTTCCTCCCTCTGGTCCCCGGCTGTCCCGGGCTGTTGTCTGGCGGGCGGGAGGAGCGCGGCGGACGGCGGGCCGCCATGGCGCTTGAAGTTCCTCCCGTCGTTGACGCCTCTTCTGAGCGCTTATTAAATCAAACGACCTAATTAATAGGGACCGTTATGGCGCGACGGTCAAGCGAGGAACGGGACGAGACGCGGCGGGCCCTGAAACGGGCCGCGCGGCGTCTTTTCGCGGAACGCGGCGTGGACGGCGTGGCCGTGCGCGAGATCGTGCTGGCGGCCGGGCAGCGCAATTCCGGCGCCCTGCACTACTATTTCGGCACCAAGGACGAGCTCGTGCGCGAACTCGTGCTGGACGGCGCCAAGCTGATCGACGATGCGCGCCAGAAGCTGCTCGACGAGATCGAGGCCAGGGGTGGGCCGACGACGGTGCGGGATATCGTCTATGCGCTGGTGCTGCCCAACTTCGCGCTCCAGGGCGACAGCGGCGAAGAGGATACCTATCTGCGTTTCATCAGGGCGCTGCAGGCCAGCCATCTGGCGCTTTTCCGTGAGATCCTCGATGAACGATGGGCGCAGGGCTACCAGCGCTGCCTTGCGCATCTGAGGCGGCTGCTGGCGCCGATGGAGCCTGAGCGGATCAATCAGCGGCTGGTCTTCATGGGCCTTTCCATGCAGGCGATCCTGGCGGCGCGGGAAGCCGCGCTCGACACCAACGGGCATCGTCCGCACCCCTTCTGGAACGCCCCCTACACCACCGAGAGCATCGTGGACGCCGTGCAGGCCTTGCTGGAGGGCAGGCCCTCGGAAGAAGCCGACCAGTCTTAGTCTGCCGTGGCGTGAACCTTTACCGCGCCCCGTCCCGCGCCTCAGGATCGAACCTGGACGGATGGGGGCTTGGGAGGACGCGCTATGGCCGAGATCTGGAGCGGCGGTCGACGCCGCGATTCCGAGCTGCTGCAGCGGCAAGGACTGCAAGCAGCGGCGGGCTTCGAGAGCCTGGGCGTCGGACCCGGCGACGGGGTCGCGATCTGCCTTCGCAATGACTTCCCATTCTTCCAGGCGACGATCGGCGCCGGAGCGCTGGGCGCCTATCCGGTGGCGGTCAACTGGCACTACACGGTGGACGAGGCGCGCTACATCCTTGAGGATTCCGGAGCCAAGGCGCTGGTCATCCACGCCGACCTGTTGCGGTCCGTCCGCGAGGCGATCCCGCCAGGGGTGAAGGTGCTGGCGGTGGCGACCCCGCCGGAAATACGCGCAGCCTACGGCGTGGCCGATGAGGCTGCCGCGCCGCCGCCCGGCGTGGCCGACTGGGACGCCTGGCTCGACGAGTTCGCGCCCCGCACCGAGCCGGCCGCCCCGCCGCCGAGCGTGATCATCTACACCTCCGGCACGACGGGCCGCCCCAAGGGCGTGCGGCGACCGACCAACACCCCCGAGCAGGCCAAGGCGGTGGCCGAGATGCTGGCCTGGTCGTACGGCTTCACGGACTATCTGGACCCAGCCGGCGGCCATTCTCCCTCGGAGATCGTCACCGCGGTGGTCGGGCCGATCTATCACTCGGCGCCAAACGCGCACGCCAGCTTCGCCTTTCGCAGCGGCGCGAACATCACGCTCATGCCGAGGTTCGATCCGGAGGAACTGCTGCGGTTGATAGAGCTGCGCCGGATCACTCACCTCAACATGGCGCCGATCATGTTCAACCGGCTGCTGAAGCTGCCAAAGAAGGTGCGGGATCGTTACGACGTCTCGTCCTTGCGCTTCGTGGCGCATGCGGCGGCCCCGGTCACGCCCGCCGTCAAGCGCGCGATGATCGAATGGTGGGGCCCCGTCATCAACGAGTACTACGGCTCGACGGAGATGGGGAACGTCACCTTCTGCACCTCGGAGGAATGGCTCGCCCATCCGGGGACGGTCGGAAAGGTGATGCCGGGCGCCTCGGTCCGGGTCATCGACGAGAGCGGTCGCGACGTGCCGCCGGGCACGGTCGGCGAGGTGATCGGCCGCTACACCCGCATGAGCGACTTCACCTACCAGAACGACGCGGCCAAGCGCCGGGCCATGGAGCGGGACGGCCTGGTGACGCCCGGAGACGTCGGCTTCTTCGACGAGGACGGCTTCCTGCACCTTTGCGACCGCGCAAACGACATGATCATCTCCGGCGGGGTGAACATCTATCCGGCCGAGATCGAGGCCGAGCTCCACAAGCTGCCGGAAGTCGCCGACTGCGCGGTGTTCGGGATACCGGACGAGGAGTTCGGCGAGGCCGTCTGCGCGGTGATCAAGCTGCAGCCGGGCGCGGATCTTGGCGAGGCGGAGATCCGGGGCCGGCTGCGGGACCGGATGGCCGGGTTCAAGATCCCGAAACGGATCGACTTCGCCGCCGAACTGCCGCGCGAGGATTCCGGCAAAATCTTCAAACGCAAGCTGCGCGAGCCCTATTGGGAGGGCGCGGGCCGGGCGATCTAACCGTCCTTGAGGCGCCGCCGGACCTCTTCGATATCCAGCGCCTCAATGCGGACGGGCTGGCCGTCGAGGCCGCGGCTGGTGATCGTGCGAGCCATCAGCATCGAGTTGTAGATCGCCTCCTCTGTCGCATCGGCCGCCGCCACGAAGAGCTGAGTCATGAGGTCATTGGGCAGGTCGGCGACCTGATGTGTCGCGCTTCGGCGCGCGGCGGTTCGGCGCACGCTCTCGGCCGTGGAGAAGGCGATGGCGTAGTCGCCCGAGCCGTTGGAGAAGGCCGAACCGGTCCTCGCCAGACCCGCAAAGGCGCGTGAGGCGAGGCGTTCCAGATTGCGGTCGCTGAGCGGCGCGTCGGTCGCGATCACGATCATGATCGACCCGTCGGCGGTGGACGGAGCGGCCGCGGCCGACCGGGATGAAGGGGCTTCGCCCATCTGGACGCCGCCCATCTGCAAGGAGCCGCCATAGTTCGACTGCACGAGCACGCCCACCGTGCACCCGGCGCCGGCGGTCTCGAGCCGGCGCGAACTGGTCCCGATCCCGCCCTTCCACCCGAAGGCGACCGTGCCGGTTCCGGCGCCGACGGCGCCCTCCTCCACCGGCCCTTCCTTGGCCGAGGCGATCGCCTGAATGACGTCTTCGCGCGTGACGGCGCGCTTGCGGATATTGTTCAGATGGCCGTCATTGGTTTCCCCGACGACGGCGTTGACCGAACGAACCATCTCGTTGCCCGGCTGGCGAAGCGTCCACTCGATGACGCCATCGGCGCCTTGCGGCGCCGAGAGCGTGTTGGTGAGCACGATCGGCGTCTCGATCTCGCCGAGTTCGCGGATCTGGCTGATCCCCATCATCTTGCCGAAGCCGTTGGCGATGGAAACGGCCGCCGGGACCTTGTCCTGAAAGAGGTTGCCCGCATGGGCCAGGATGGCGGTCACGCCGGTGCGGATGTCGTCTCCCTCGATGCGCGTCACCTGGCCGACGCGGACGCCGGCCACGTCGGTGATGGCGTTGAGCGGACCGGGAGACAGCACCCCTGGCACCAGACCAATCTCGCGCGCCCGCAGCCGCGCGCCGCCCACCTCCTTGGCCTCACTCATGACGGTCCCCCCAAGCGCGCCGATCAGGCCGAGCGCCCCGGCCGAAAAAATCACATCACGCCGCGCCATCGCCACCCTGTCTCTCCATGAAAGCCCTGGCGCGAGAGTCGCGCAGGCTCCTTTGCACTTCGGTTTCATCGACGTCGCAATGGCCGAAATCGGCGCCCGGCGAGGTTGTGCGATCCTGCGATCGAACGAAACAGGAAGCGCCTATGAGACGACTGACGCCCCTTCTCCTCTCCATGAGCCTCGCCCTGACCTGCTGGAGCGCCAGCCAAGCGCAGGAGCCGCCGCCGCGACCGTCGGCTGCGGACATGGAAGCGCGGCACGCCCAGCGCGCCAAGGACCTGCGGACCATCCTGCGGATCACGCCGGACCAGGAGCAGGCCTTCTCCGCCTATGTCGCCGCCACCAAGCCGGTGCGGTTCGAAAAGCGGCTGGACGCGGCGGAGGCGCTCTCCACGCCCGACCGCCTGCGTCGCGCGTCCGAGATGGAGGAGCAGCGCATGAACGAACGTCGGCGCCGCGATCAGGCCACGCTGGCCTTCTATCAGCAGCTCAAGCCCGATCAGCGGGAAGTGTTCGACGCGGTAGGGCGCCTTGGCCCGCCTCCAGGCATGATGATCGGGCTGGCGGATGGCCCCGAAATGCGTGTCATGCACAGGATTGAGGGGCCGCCGCCGCGCTGAACGGCCGCGCCGCCGCAGGCCGGCAATTGTGGCGAAGCCGCAGTCGAGGCGCCACAGTTGGCGGGCATAGGACCGACATGACGCTGAGCGCCCACGTGCTTCCCGCCCGCCATATCCTGGTCGTCGATGACGACAGCGACCTGCGCGAGCAGATCAGCGCCTATCTTCGCGACCACGGTTATCAGGTGCACGCCGTGGCGGACGGCGCGGGGGTGGAGGCGGCGCTGGCCGCCGCCCCCATCGACCTGGTGGTCCTTGACCAGATGCTGCCGGGCGAGGACGGGCTGTCGATCTGTCGCCGGCTCTCGGCCGCGGGCGGCCCCGCCATCATCATGCTGAGCGCCCTGGGCGAAGAGGTCGATCGGGTGCTCGGCCTGGAGCTCGGCGCGGATGACTATCTCGCCAAGCCATGCAGTCCACGCGAGCTTCTCGCCCGCGTGCGCGCGGTGTTCCGGCGCCTGGACGAGGCGCGAGGCGGCGCGCCGCGGAAAGGCCGGACCTATCAGTTCCTGGGCTTCGTAGTGGACGTCGGCCGACGGCAGCTGCGGGCGCCGAACGGCGCGACGATCCTCCTGACGGGGGGCGAGTTCTCGCTGCTCAACGCGTTCCTGGACCATCCGCAGCGCATCCTTTCGCGCGACCAGCTGCTGGAGGCCGCGCGCGGCGAGCACACCGAGGTCTTCGACCGGGCCGTGGACGTGCAGATCAGCCGCCTGCGGCGGAAGCTGCACGCCTGCAGCGACGTCGAGATCATCAAGACCGTTCGCGGCGCCGGCTACATGTTCGAGGCCAAGGTCATGCGCCCGTGAGCAAATGGCGTGCGGGCCTGCCGATCGGAGTGCAACTCGTCGGCCTGCTCATGGCGAGCCTGATCGCCGCGCAACTGATCAGCCTTGCGATCATCCTGCTGGTCCCGCCCCCGCGACCGCCGCTTTATCGCGCCTCCGAAGTGGCTGCGGCCCTCAGCGGCGGTTCGCTGGAAAGCCGGTTCGGCCGGGACATGATCCGCACCAGCGCCGAAACCCTGCCGCCCGAGCTGCAGCGCCGGGCGCCGCTCAATCCGGTGACGCTCGCCCTGGCGCAGGCGGTCGGCGCGCCGCTCGCCGACGTGCGCCTGGCGCAACATCACGGCCCGCCTTTTCGCCGCATGATGGTCGGCCTTCGCCCAGATCGCCCACCCCCGGGCGAGCGGATGCTGTTCATCGCCGCGAACGGCCCGCCGATGGGCCCGGGCGAGCCCGTTCCGCGTTTTCCGGACGCCCCGATCGTCGGGGACTTCACCGCCGCCGTCCGGACGTCCGAAGGGACGTGGAGCATCGTGCGTTCGACGCCCGAACCCTTCCCCAACGATTGGCAGAGGCGCAGCCTGATGTGGCTGCTCGCGGGCTTCCTGATCGTGGCCCCGGCCGGTTTCCTGTTCGCGCGCCGCATCACCGCGCCCTTGCAGCGGTTCTCCGATGCGGCCGAGGCGCTGGGGCGCGACCCCCAGGCGCCGCAGATGACCCTGAGCGGTCCGGCCGAGATCGGCGTCGCCGCCCGCGCCTTCAACGAGATGCAGTCGCGGCTGAAGCGGTATGTGAGCGACCGCACCGCCATGGTGGGCGCCATCTCCCACGACCTGCGCACGCCCCTGGCGCGGATCAGGTTCAAGATGGAGGCGGCCGAGCCGCAACTGCGCGAGGCGGTCATCAAGGACGTGGCGCAGATGGAGCAGATGATCGCCGGCGTGCTGGCTTTCATCCGCAATGAAAGCCAGCCGAGGCGGCGTGAGAAGCTGGAACTGCGCTCGCTAGTCGAGTGCGTAACCGACGATGCGGCGCTGGTCGGGGCCGATGTGGAGCTCGCCTCCGGCGAGCCGGTCACCGTCGAGGGTGATCCGGTTGGCCTGCAGCGACTCTTCGCCAATCTGGTGGACAATGCGGTGAAGTACGGCGAGGCGGCCCGCATCACCGTGGCGCAAGAAGACGGGCTGGCGGTGGTCCGCATCAGGGACCGGGGACCGGGCCTCTCGGTCGAAGATCTCGAACGCGTCTTCCAGCCGTTCTATCGCGTCGATGCGGCCCGCAACCTGGACAGCGCCGGGGTGGGTCTTGGCCTGCCGATCGCCCGGGCGACGGCGCGGGCGCACGGCGGCGACGTCGAACTGGCGTCCTCGGCCAAGGGGGTGACGGCGACCGTCACCCTCCCCGCCGTCGACTAGATGTTTTCGCCATGGCCCGTCGGCGCGCGGGCCGACTGGCTGGCGACCAGCGCCGTCATGTTGACGATGCCGCGCGCCGTGGCGGCCGGGCTGAGCACGTGCAGCGGCTTGGATAGCCCGAGCAGCATGGGGCCGACCTCCACCGCCTCGCTGGCCGCGCTCAGCAGGGTCAGGGCGATGTTCGCCGCATCGAGCGACGGCGCGATCAGCAGGTTGGCGTCACCGGAGAACGAGCCGCCGGAGATGTAGCGCGACCGGACCTCCTCCGAGAGCGCCGCATCGCCGTGCATTTCGCCGTCCACCTCGAGCCCCGGAGCCTCCTCGCGGACGATGGCCAGCGCCTGACGCATCTTGCGCGCCGAGGGCGAGTTGGAGGAGCCGAAGCTGGAGTGAGAAAGCAAGGCCACCTTCGGCGTCACCCCGAAGCCGCGTACCGCTTCGGCGGCCAGGATGGTCGCCTCGGCGATCTGCTCGGCCGTCGGATCGACATTGACGTGGGTGTCGCAGAAGAAGAGCGCGCCCTTGGGCATGATCACGCACGAGAGCGCCGAAACCCGGGAAACCTCGGCCTGCAGCGGGATCACCGGCAAGGCGTAGGTGAAGTGCCGCCACCAGTCGCCGCTGCCGCCCACCAGGGCGCCATCGACCCGGCCCTGGCGCAGCAGCATGGCCGCCGTGACGGTCGGACGGTTGGCGACCCGTCGGGTCGCGGCCGCCGGCGGCACGCCGCGGCGCTCCACGATGGCGCGGTACTCGGCGGCGATCTCCTCGATGGGATCGCTCTCGGGATCGAAGATCTCCATGTCGCGGTCGGGCGTGAGGCGAAGGCCGAGCTCGCGGATCTTGGCCTCGATGGTCGGCCGGCGGCCCACGAGCACCGGGCGGGCAAGCTGTTCGTCGACGACGGTCTGCACCGCGCGCAGCACCCGCTCGTCTTCGCCCTCCGCATAGGCGATGCGCCGCTTGCAGTCGCGCGCCTGGGCGAAGACCGGACGCATCAGCTGGCCCGAACGATAGACATAGCCCTCGAGTTCGGTCCGATAGGCGTCGAAGTCGGCGATCGGACGGCGCGCCACGCCGGAGTCCATCGCCGCCTTGGCCACGGCCGGCGCGATCTCCAGGATCAGCCGCGGATCGAAGGGCTTGGGGATCACGTAGTCGCGGCCAAACAGGGGGGCCTGACCGGCATAGGCGCTGGCCACGACCTCGCTGGCCTCGACGCGAGCCAACTCGGCGATCGCCTCGGCGGCCGCCTGCTTCATGGCCTCGTTGATCTCGGTCGCACCCACGTCGAGGGCGCCCCGGAAGATGAAGGGGAAGCAGAGGACGTTGTTGACTTGGTTGGGGTAGTCGGAACGGCCGGTGGCGACGATCGCATCCGGGCGGATCGCCATCACCTCTTCCGGCCGGATCTCCGGTTCGGGATTGGCGAGCGCCAGGATCATCGGGTTCTTCGCCAAGAGCGGCAGCCACTCGGCCTTGAGCACCCGCGGCGCCGAGAGGCCGAGGAAGATGTCGGCCCCCGTCAGTACGTCCGGCAGCTTCTGGGCGTTGGTGTCGCGCGCATAGCGGGCGAGTTCCGGTGTCAGGTCTCCGCGATCCTTGCGCACGACGCCGTTGATGTCGGTGAGGGTGACGTTGTCGGCCGGCAGGCCCATGCTGACCAGCAGGTCGACGCAGGCGAGCGCCGCCGCGCCTGCGCCGGAGGTGACCAGCTTCACTTCGCTCAGCTGCTTGCCCTGTATCATCAAGGCGTTGCGGACGGCCGCGGCGCAGACGATGGCGGTGCCGTGCTGGTCGTCGTGGAAGACCGGGATGTTCATCCGAGCGCGAAGCTGGCGCTCGATGGTGAAGCACTCGGGCGCCTTGATGTCCTCGAGATTGACGCCGCCGAAGGTCGGCTCGAGGGCGGCGACCACCTCGACGAAGCGGTCGGGATCGGAGGCGTCGACCTCCAGGTCGAAGACGTCGATGCCGGCGAATTTCTTGAAGAGGACCGCCTTGCCCTCCATGACGGGCTTGGAGGCGAGCGGCCCGATGTTCCCGAGGCCGAGCACAGCCGTGCCGTTGGAGATCACCGCGACCAGGTTGCCGCGGGCGGTGACGCGCTCGGCCCAGCCCGCATCCTCGACGATGGCCTCACAGGCCGCGGCGACGCCTGGCGAATAGGCCAGGGCCAGGTCGCGCTGGGTGGCCATCGGCTTGGTGGGTTCGACGCTCAGTTTCCCCGGCCGTCCAAACTGATGATAGGCGAGCGCAGCGCGCCGCAGAGCGTCGTCCAAAGCCGGGTCCTTCCGTACAAGCCGTCGGCGCAAGCGAAGCCCGCCCGCGCCGTTTTCCGATACGACGGGGTGGAATACCGATTCTAGTCCTTCGTGCTGAAATCTCGGCGGGATGACCGGCCGGCCACGGTCATGCGGCCTTACGTTCGGCCACTACGGCCTCGACGATGTGGGCGCGATAGAGCACTGCGAGAAGATCGGTCTGGGTGACGATGCCGATCAGGGTCCTCTCCTGGTCCACGACCAGCGCCTCGTGGACCGCGCCACTGGAGAGCAGCGGCAGAAGGGCTTCGATGGGCGTGCTTTCCCGGACCTTGTGCACGAACGGATCCAGCGCCGCCTCGACGCGCTTGCCGCGAGCGGCGAGGAGTTCGGCGCGCCGCACCATGCCGACGACGCGCCGGCGTTCGTCGATGACGGGGGCGGTCCGCAGGTCATGCGCCTGGAGGAAGACGAGCGCGCTTTCGGCGCTCTGCTGCAGGTCCACCGAGATCACGTCGCGCGACATGATCTCCCCGCAAAGGATCGCCGAATGCAGGCGCTTGTGCGCCTGGAGTTCGACTTGGCGGAAGAGCGCGTCGAGGTCCTCGCGGCTGACGTCCAGCAGCGCGCCATATTCGGCGAGAGCGCGATCCAGATCCTCGGCCTTGTAGCCGACGCGCTCCAGCGGCGCGGGATCGCGGGTGGCATGCGCATTGGGCGCGGCCGGCACGCGGTGCGGATAGGCCCGCCCCATCAGCCGGTTGAGCGCCACCGCCGTCAACACCAGCAGGCCGGAGCAAAGAAGACCCGGAACCAGGACGAAACCGTAGCCGAGCTCCGTGACGGCCGGGCCGCCGATCACCGCGGTGAGCGCCATGGCCCCGCCCGGCGGGTGCAGGCAGCCCAGCAGCGACATGATCACGATCGCCAGGGCTACGGCCGCCGCGGCGGCCAGCAACGGCTCGGGGATGAACTGAGCGCAGGCGACGCCGACCGCCGCCGAAACCAGGTTGCCGCCGAGGACGGCGCGAGGCTGAGCCAAGGGACTGGCCGGCGCAGCGAAGAGCAGGACGGCGGTCGCTCCGACCGGACCGACCAGCAGCGGCCCCAGCGAAACCTCGCCCCCGGTCAGCAGCCGGGCGGCCAGGCCCGTGACGGCCAGCCCCACCAGCGCGCCCAACCCTGAGCGCCACACATCATCGAAACGAACCGGAGGGCGCCCCGCCCTGAGCCACGCGAACATGCGGCGCCTTATGGCTCAAGCCCTGGGCGATTTCGCCACCGAAACTCTGCAACGCCCCCTAGATTTCCGATGGCGCGACGAACCGCCGCCTTTCAAATATCGATGTTTTGTGGCCTTGGGTGAGCCCCGACGCTCGGCTATAGTTAAGCCTGTTTAAAGCGTTGCCCTCTAGGATGCCGCCCGTGACCGCCTCCGACTACTCCGATCGCCGAGAGCATCCTCGCGAGCCCACGAACCTGAGGGCTCGCGTATTCTATGGCCAGGGCATGGCGCACTGGGCCGACTGCACCATCGTGGACCTCAGCAAGGGCGGCGCGCGCCTGCAGATCTCCTCGATCTATCCCCTGCCCTCGCGCTTCGTGCTGCTGCAGCTGCTGGGCGGCGTGGTCTATGATGTCCGCGTCCGCTGGCGCCGGGGCGACATGACCGGCGTTTCCTTCGACGCGCGCACGGAACTCGAGAGCAGCAGCGAAGAGCGCTTGGCCGAAGTGCAGAAGGCCTGGCTGGCCCTGCGCGCAGCCTAGACGGCGCTGCGGGCCTCTACGCAGGCGCTCTTTCCGCTTAGGACGCGCTCGCTCGAGGCCGGATAGCGCGCGAGCAGCGCGGCCGGCCTGATCGGGCGCGGCGCAAAGCCGCCGCCGCAATTGGGACAGGCGCCGCTCAGCACGCCTTGGGCGCAGTCCGCGCAGAAGGTGCATTCAAAGCTGCAGATGCGGGCGTCTGGCGTTTCCGGCGGCAGGTCGCGATCGCAGCATTCGCAGTTGGGCTTCAAGAGCAGCATGGCGTTTTCCCTTGCGGACGCCGTGATCCTATTCCCGCGCCGCGCAAGCACGCAGGACGAATTTCCCGCCATAGCTGACATCTTCGCCCGCCAGGTGGCGCCAGCCTTGCGACAGCTCAACCAGAGACGTTCAATTTGGGACGCGCGGCGTTCCGGCTCTCTGGGGGCAAGGACATGAAGTTCAAGGGTTTCATCGCGGCGCTGGTCGCGGGTCTGTCGATCACCACCGCGGCTCAGGCGGGCGTCACCGTGCACAAGGCCGACTTCCTTGGCGCGACGGATCACTTCAACGGCTTCGAAGGCATCAGCGCGCCGTTCTACTCCAAGCCGTCCGGCTATACCGAAGGCGGGATCAAGGTGCAGTACGTCGGCAAGGATCTGACGACCCTGACCACCCTGAACCCCCAGGGCAAGCGTAGCTGGACCCCGTTCATCGGCGGCTATGGCTACACCAAGATCTCTCTGGTCGACGGAGCCGCGTTCGAGGCGATCGAATTCCTGGCCGGCAGCAGCAGCCTCTCGTGGTTCGGCGAACAGCGCCTGCAATACCAGCTGTTCCGGGATGGGGCGTTGGTTCTGGACGGCTTCCTGGGCGGCCTGAACAACGTCTACGGCTCGCTGAAGACCTTCGGCTTCGCCGGAACCGATGGGCAGCTCTTCGACGAGATCCGCCTGCAGAGCGTCGCAGGCAAGGACTTCCAGAAACACGGGTTCGACCAGCTCATTCTGGACAGCGTCACCATCAGCCCGGCGAGCCTGGGCAGCGCGGTGCCCGAGCCGGCCACCTGGGCCATGATGATCATCGGTTTCGGGGCCGTCGGCTCGCTGATGCGGCAGTCGCGCCGCCGGATGGCGACGGCGATGGCCCTCGCCTAGATCCTTCTTGTTGAGGTGACTTCAAGGCCGCCCGCCCCACGGGCGGCCTTCTTTTTCTCAGGCGTCCAGGGCGCGGCCGCTATGGGCCACATGGAAATCGCCGCTGACCGACAGCACGATCCAGTCTCCGGAATGCGCGATCCGCCAACCTTCCGGCGTGCAGACCTGCACGGCGCCGGCCTCGGTCATGGCATGCGCGTCATCCCCCAGCCAGGCCCAGAGCTTGTGCCAGTTGCGGGTGTCGTTGGGCGGCGGGACGCGAAGCGCAGCGCCGTGGTCAAAAGCAGGATTGGAACGGGCGGACCTCATCGCGAGGAAATACGCCGCTGCGTCGGTGACCAGATTCTTAATACGGATTCACTCTGTTCGCAGGGCCGCCGCAGGCCGTTTCGCCAGGGCGTGGAGTGTGGCCAAAAGGCCGCCCAAGGCCGCGAGAACGGCCGCCCCTAACACGAGGAGCGCGACGCCCGACCAGTCCACCGCCCACTCGGCCTTGAAGATCCTGGTCACCACCGGCCAGGCGGCGAGGCAGCCGAGCCCCACGCCCGTAAGCCCGGCGATGAGGCCGACGGCGCCGTACTCCAGCACGTACGCGCCCAAGACCTGCAGTCGTGTGGCGCCAAGCACCTTCAGGATGGAGGCCTCGCGGGTGCGGGCCTGGGCGCGCGCGGCGATGGCGCCCGCAAGCACGAGCAATCCCGCAAGCGCCGCGACGGCGGCGGCCCCGCGGATCGCCAGGGACAGCCGGTCGAAGAGGGCCGTGGCCGCCTCCAACTGCTCGCGGACCGAGATGACGTTCACCTCCGGAAAGTCGCGGCCCAGGGCGCGGGTGACCTTCGCTTCCTGCTCGCGGCTGGCCTTGGCGACCGCCACGTGGCGGAGCTCGGCGCCCTCCACCGCCGAGGGCGTGAGGATCAGCGGGAAGCTCGCCCCGAAGCTGCCGACATCGACCTTTCGCAGCACCGCGATCTTGGCGTCGATCTCGCGGCCGAGGACGGAGAGCGTGACCTGGTCGCCGACCTTGAGGCCGCCGGCGCGCGCCGCGTCCGCCTCCATCGCCAGCAGGGGCGGTCCGCTATAGTTCGCCTGCCACCATCCGCCCTCCACGACCCCGGCGGCGGGCGGTTCGGCGGCGATGGCGGAGATCGAGATGTCGTTGTCGTAGGCCCAGCGCTCCCGCTCGGGGATGGACTTGCGATCGAACGGGCGTCCTTTCAGTCGCACGATCCGCCCGGTGAGAAACGGCGCGCGAAGATAGTTCTCTTCCGTCAGGCGCTCACCGAACGCGCCGGCGACCGCCTGGTCGAAGGCGGCGACCTGCGCGCCGGGGATCTCAGTGAAGACGATGGCCGGAGCGGTACGCGGCGCGACCTCAGCGACCTGACGCAGCAGGCTCGACTGGATCAGCACCACCGCCGAGAGCAGACCAACGCCCAGGCCGATCGCCGGGGCCGCTGTGCGCGCCGCCGAGCGCGGCCCCGCCAGATTGGCGAGGCCCATCCGCACGGTTCCTCGCGCGCCGCGCCTAAGCCCGCCCGCCGCTCGGGTGGCCAGTCGGCCTAGCCACCAAAGAAGCAGGAAGGAGACCGCAACGCCCCCGATCATCAGGGCGGCGGCCAAGGGCGTGGGCGCCGTCACGACGGACAAGGCGGCAAGGCCAAGACCTGCGACCACGGCGCCGATGGTTTCCACGCTCACCCCAAGACGACCGCTCACGTCCCGTCGGAAGAGGCTGGCGGGCGGCGTGGCGCGCGCGCGGGCCAGAGGCGCCAGCGAGAAAGCCGCCGCTGAGAGGAGACCGAAGGCCGCCGCACGCAACAGCGGCTCCGGATAGACCGCAAAGAGGGCGGGAACCGCCAGATCCTCCGGAATGAGCCCGGCCAGGACGTAGGGCGCCGCCGCGCCCAGCAGAACGCCCACGCCCACGCCAAGCAGGGCCAGCACGCCGATCTGGGTTAGGTAGAGGTTCCGGATGAACGGGCCCTCGGCGCCGAGGGCCTTGAGCACGGCGATGGACGGCTTGCGTTCCTCCAGAAAGGCGGTCACCGCGCCGTAGACGCCAAGGCCGCCCGCCACCAGCGAGGCCAGGCCGATGAAGCCGAGGAAGTATTCGAGTTGGTCGATCAGCCAGCTGACGCCTGGCGTTGCGTCCTCACGGTCGCGCAGCCGAACGCCCCGATCCTTGATGGCCTTGCGCAGCGCCTTACGCGCCTCCGTCGGCGAGACGCCTTCGGGCAAGGCGATCCGCGCGGTCTCCAGGAACGGCAGGCCCGGCTGCAGGAAGCCGCCTTGCTCCACGGCCTGCCGGCGCACCAGGACCCGCGGGCCTAGCGCAAAGCCGCGCGACAGGCGATCGGGCTCCTGCACCAGCACGCCGCGCACGACGACCGGCAGTTGGCCGACGAGGATGCGATCGCCCAGCCTCAGGCCCAGGCGGTCCATGAGCACGCGCTCGACCACGGCGCCGGCCGCTCCATCGGAAGCGGGCGCGATCGCCCGGTGAAGGTCGCCGCCGCCCTCCAGCGTGACCTTGCCTGACAGAGGATAGGCGGCGCTGACGCCGCGCAGTTCGACCAGCCGGCGCTCTCCGGACGAGGTTTCGGCCATGGCGCGGCTGCTCACCGCCCAGGACACCCTTCCCATTCGCCCGATGGCCGCCTGTTCGGCCGGGGTGAAGCGGCGTTGCTCCACCGTGACCGCCAAGTCGCCGCCGAGGATTTCCCGCGCCTGGGAGGCCAAGCCTTCTCGGAACGCCTGGGCCGTCGAACCGGCGGCGGCGATGGCGCCCACGCCTAGGGCAAGACATGCCAGGAAGATCCGAAACCCTTTCAGGCCAGAGCGCAGCTCCCGCGCGGCGAAGCGCAAGGCGAGCATCATGCGCGCCCGCCGGCGAGGCGGACCTGGCGATCGGCGCGATCGGCCAGCGTCGGATCGTGGGTCACGAGCACCATGGCCGCGCCCTCCTCCGCCACCAATCCGAACAGGAGGTCGGCGACCCTGGCGGCGTTCGTGGCGTCGAGATTGCCCGTGGGCTCATCGGCGAAGAGCAAGGCCGGCCGCGGCGCCAGGGCGCGGGCCAGCGCCACCCGCTGCTGCTCGCCGCCCGAGAGTTGATGCGGATAGTGCCTGAGGCGGGCCGCCAAGCCGACCCTCT
>Ga0065721_10004991_pt1 | contig 23520 bp, 17 predicted proteins | sample Mesricmetagenome_FD_59108 | JGI IMG/M metagenome (GOLD analysis project Ga0065721, IMG submission 59108) | Mesophilic microbial community from rice straw/compost enrichment Sample: eDNA_1 v2 (version 2) | ecosystem: Engineered > Solid waste > Grass > Composting > Bioreactor | place: USA: Davis...
AAGAATCATTACGCGGCCAAGCTCAATCACATGGAAGCGAATATTCTCGCCGAGCAGATTAAAGCTTGCATGAAGCGGGATCGGGAGCTCGTGGTGGAGTATCATTCCATCGCTAACGGCAAGTGGTATGGCATGGGATTGTCCGAGCATATCGGCTTCACGAGGTGGAACGAGGACGAATGCAGATATCCGATCCTTATGCAGGTCATGCCTGCTGCCAAGCCAAGACTAAGCGTGTCCTTGGACGGTGCCCAGCAGCGCTCCGAGGGAAGCGGCTGGCACGTCAACAAGCTCTACTGGAAGGACTTCAAGCGGCCGGATATTACGGAAGCCACCTTCACCATCAGCAGCCTTAGCGATCTGGAAGCTCCGTACGAGATTACATTCGATGCGCCTTGGTTATCTTTCTCGAGCCATAAGGGAGTGCTGGACGGTACGAGCAAAGCTGCCGAACAGATTACAGTAAGAATCGATCGCGGAAGCATGAACCAAGACACCGAAGCGCGGATCATGGTGAAGCTTCCGACCGGCGAATGTACGATCATCGTGGATGCCCAGCAGCCGGATATAAGCGGATTGCCGGATAGGACCTTCGTGGACACTCATGGTTATGTATCTATTGAAGCGGAGCGCTTCTCGGCGAAAAAGGATACAGAGGAAGCGGGTTTCCAGGTTATCGAGGGTTACGGTAAAACGTTGTCCGCCGTGAAGGCTTATCCAACGACGGGGTATTTCACGGCCGGTCAAGACGCACCTTGCCTGGAGTACAGCTTCTTCTTCCAAGAAGCCGGCTCCTACGAGGTAGAATTGTATATGCAGCCGTCGAATCCGGTGACGACGGACAACACGCTGTATTACGGCATTCAGGCGAATGAAGACGAGATTGTGATTGTCAATCCGCTGTCTAGAACTCTGAAGGTCGGAGAATCCTCCAGCTACGAGTGGGCTGCAGGCGTACTGAACAACATTCGTCGCCACAGCAGCAGAGTCGTCTGCCGCAACGGGCTGAACACCGTTCGCATCTACGCGGTGAGCCCAGGCTTCGTGCTCGAGAAGCTGGTCATCTACCCTGCAGGCGCAAGGCCTCCGGAGAGCTATTTAGGCCCGACGGAGTCTTATTATGTCGGCAAACCATAAAGCCGAGCTTATATCTACAGAGGCTGTCTCAAAAGTCAAGATATGACTTTTGAGATAGCCTCTTAGATTTAACGGAGGCATGTTTCTCCTAGTACCTCACGTGCGTCTTTGTGTGATTTTTCGTTCAGGATTCCGGGTTCTGTCTAGCTCATGAGCGGTTCTGTACGATTTTCCACACCGGAACTCGGGTTCGGTCTAGTTCATGCGTACTTTGTACGACTTTTCGTACAGGTCTCGGACTCGCAGTACCTCATGTGCATCTTGGTGTGATTTTTCGTTCAGGTTAAGTCTTATTGGGATAGCCGCTTGCTTTTTCTAAACTTAACGGTTCTCTCGTTCTGATAGTATCCGGTTGGCATGGCGGCTAGAATGAAGCCGTGCTTCTGGGCGTTGTCCCAAACTCCCCTCCCTTATGTGTTCCGTCTAGCAAATGTGATCTCTACGTCAATAGGTGTTAGTCCATTGGAACGGATCAAACAACAAGGCAGCCAAGATTCATTCTTGGCTGCCTTGTGGCTGGGGTTATTGTAATCGGAATAAACTTGCCCCGTGGGGCGGAATGAATGCTGTTAAGGTGCCGGTTATCGTCCCGAGCTCGTTCCCGGACCATAGCTCCTTGCACGACATTGGTTCCTTCACCTTCAGTTGGTCTAAGGCAACGGATACCTCTTGAGCCGGATCTCCGGTATTGAAGAGTGCGACGTACACTTCGCCCTGATCGCCTTCGGCTGTCCAGACGACTCTATCGCCCTCGCGGTAAACGAGCTTTGCGCCCGTATTGTTGCGGTGCATGTTCAGCACGTCGCGGTTGGTCAATAGCGATAGCGTCCATTCGTCGTTGTCGCGAAGCTCGCCGCCGAACATGAGAGGAGAACGGAAGATGCTCCATAGCGTCATCATCGTAACTTGCTCGTCGCGAGTAAATCGGGTCCATCGGTCGCTTCCGCCGCCGTCCACGGAACGGATGCCGATATGGCCCAGAGGCAGCATGTCGCAGTCCGGCCAGTTGCCTGGAGCGGGACGGCCTTGCCACCGCTCGCAGCGGTCGAACATATCGAGCAGGAGCGGCCACAAGTCCCAGAAGTCATCGGTTATCCGCCACATGTTAGCTGTCGACTCGAAGTAATCCGCTTGCTCGACCGGCGCAGGACCTGGAGAGAGGCTAAGCACCATCGGCCTGCCGCAGCGGTCGATCGCGTTCCGAATAAGCTGGATTTCCGGGAGGTGCGCGCCATACAGTCTGGAGGCGGCAATATCGTCGACCTTAACGAAGTCGACTCCCCATTCCGCATACAGCTCGAACAGCGAATCGTAGTAGGCTTGAGCGCCTTCCTTCGATGCGTCTACACCGTACATATCGGTATTCCATGGGCAGATGGAGTTCATATGGGCGATCTGTCTGGCGGTAATGTTCGTCCCCTTGATCGGGGTGTCGCGATGAACCGCCTGTCTAGGGATGCCCCGCATGATATGAATGCCGAACTTTAATCCAAGACCGTGCACGTAGTCGGCAAGCGGCTTGAAGCCTTGTCCTCCGGCAGCCGAAGGGAAACGATTGACGGCAGGGATGAGCCGCGAATATTCGTCCATCTCGAGCGGCACGAACGGGCGATAGCTGGACGACACGGCACCCGGCTCGCTCCACTGGATGTCCACGACGACGTATTCCCATCCGTAATTTATCAGATTGGCTGCCATGTAATCCGCGTTGCCTCGAATTTCTTCCTCTCTTACCGCTGCTCCGTAGCAGTCCCAACTGTTCCAGCCCATCGGGGGCGTAGGCGCGAAGCTCCTATGTGACAATGGCGATTCCTCCTTATCGTGTGACAGGCATATATGCTTATCGTAACTCCCGAGGAAAAGCCTAGTCCACGATAATAATCGCGTCTCGATGGTAGAATGTTGCGGTCTGCTAATCGAGGAACAATCGGCTATAGAGCAGGCTGTCCTCGCCGTGCCGGAACGCTCCGGGCGTCATGCCGGTCAGCTTGGCGAACACCTTAATGAAGTAGCTGCCGCTGGAAAAGCCGATGAGTCGGGCGATCTCTTCGATGCTAGACTCCGTCCGGCGCAGCAGCTCCATCGCGCGTTCGATTCGAATCCGGTTCGTATATTCGTGCGGCGTCAGTCCTACCGTCTCCGCGAACGTTCGCTGCAGGTGGTACTTGGATACCTGCAGGCTGTCTGCCAGCTCGTCAAGCGAGACTAATCTAGCGTAGTTCGTTTCGATATACCTTGCGGCCAGCCGAACTTTATCCGGCCAGCCCGCCCGGTCCCGCTGGTCGGATAGCGCGAAGCGTCCGAGCTCGGCGATAAACTGATACACGTAAGAGGAGGCGATATAAGGATCAGCGATTCGGCCTGCTTTCGCCTCCGTGTATATATTCCGCAGCAGGCGGACCGGCGCGCTTGTCTGCGACAAGGCCGGCGTCGTTCCGATTCGTGACTTCGCTTCTAGCCAGTTGGGGAGAATCAGAGTCGGACGGATCAGGAGGAACAAGAATTCCCACGGGCGCTCGGCTGCATCGTACCAGTAGCGATGGCGGCCGGGAATTTCGACCATGAGCGCTTTGCCGGCGGGCAATCGTTCCTTGCGACCTTCCCATTCCAGATAACCTGCGCCGCCTGTGGTGTACTGAAAGAGTAAGAGAGGTCCGTCCGTTCTCGTTAAGCCGTCCCAGCTGTAGGAAGCGCTGTCGATCCGGTCATAACCGACGGCGAACAGATTGCACATCGCAATCGAAGAGCTTTCCGAGAAGCGGAAGCCGTAAGTGCCGTAATCCGGCTTATCTGGCATAGGATTACCTCCGAGTATGCAGCACAACGCCATGATAAAGGCCTGTCCCGCGCAGTATGTCGACTGCATGGGACAGGCCTCGTGTGCTAAGCGTTACGCTGCGGATTGATCCGTTTCTTCCTTCGGCGCGTGCGAGCGCTTGATGAAGAGGCTGATAACGAGCGCCAGGATCGCGAGGATAAGTCCGATCAAGAACGCATCGTGCAAGCCCGCGACCATCGCTTGTCTTGCCATGTCTTCGGGACTCAAAGAGAGGTCAGGCGCTTTCATGTAATCCTTGGCGCCGGAAGACATGATGCTGATGAACAGCGCTACGCCGATTGCGCCGGCGACCTGCGTCAGCGTGTTCAGAATCGCGGTGCCGTGCGCGTAGAGGCTCTTAGGAAGCTGGTTCAAGCCTGTCGTCTGCGCGGGCATCATGACCAAGGAGATGCCGATCATCATGATGATGTTAATCAAGATGATGCGGCCCTTGGTCCAATCCGCTTCGATACCCATGAACATGTAGATCGCGACGCACATGAGCACGATGCCCGGAATGACGAGTACGCGCGGGCCGAACTTATCGAACAGCACGCCGGATACCGGGGCCATAATTCCGTTAATGATACCGCCCGGCATTAATGCCAAGCCCGATGCGAACGCAGTCAGGAGCAGCACTTGCTGCATGAAGAGCGGAAGCATGATCATCGTCGAGAAGAGCGACATCATAATAACGAGCATCAATATCGTGACGAGAGAGAACATCGGATACTTAAAGGCGCGCAAATCCATCATCGGTTGTTTGGAGATCAGCTGTCTCCACACGAATAGCACTAAGCTGATGCCTCCGACGATCAAGCACGATACGACGAGCGGATCAGACCATGAACCGCGTTCACCGGCGGTACTGAAGCCGTATACGATGCCGCCGAAGCCGACGGAGGAGAGAATGATAGACAGGAAGTCTACCTTCGGTTTCGTTACCGTCGTCACATTCTTCAAGTAAGACATAGCGAAGATAATGGAAAACACGGCGAGCGGAATAACGAGAATGAACAGCCAGCGCCAAGACAGATGCTCGACGATCAAGCCGGACAGCGTCGGGCCGATGACGGGAGCCGTCATAATGACGAGCCCGATCATGCCCATCGCTCCGCCGCGTTTCTCCGGCGGGAAAATAATCAGGATAACGTTCATCATGACCGGCATCATTAGACCGGTTCCTAGAGCTTGTACGACGCGGCCGGCGAGCAATACGCCGAACTCCGGTGCGACGGCACTGATGACCGTACCGGTTAGGAATAGCGTCATCGCGCCGATGAACATCTGCCTAGTCGTAAACCATTGTTGCAATAAAGCGGTTACCGGCACGAGCATACCGACGACGAGCATGTAAGCCGTGGCCAGCCACTGAACGGTCGACTCTGTAATGCCGAAGTCCTCCATAAGATCCGGGAAAGCGATATTGAGCAACGTTTCGTTAAGAATGGCGACGAACGTGCCGATTATAAGTGCGGCTACGATCGGTCCGCGTTTGATTTTGCTTAAATCGACGTTAGCTTCTTTGTTGTCTACACTACTGAAATCCACGCGAAAATCCTCCTGTGTTGAACTTTTTGCCAATCGACAACACAATACCGAACTCATGTTCGAAAGTCAAGGCGGATATAGGATAAAAGTCATTGACAGCGCGCTTCGGACAACCGCACATTCTCGATACCCGTCCATACCGAGGGTGCTTGCCTCACATAGCTTATAGCAGTCTCACGAATAAGCCAATGGGAGGAACCGTTCCGACATGGAAGACTGGTATCGGGTATGCAGGAAGCATATGAATTGCAGAGTGCGCGTTCATACGCGCAACGGCGTGTACGAAGGCACGATCGTGAACGTGGACCGCGACAACCTGTATTTGCGGCCTTCGGGCGATCTGAGAATTTCCGGTTGGTACGGCCCTGGCTTCGGCTTCGGGTATGGATTCGATATCCTGGCGTTGTCGCTGTTCACGCTGCTGGCGATCGCATTGATCTAACGGCGGTGGGGAAGTACGGGAGGTGTCCTCAGGGGCATCTCTTATTTGTTGTTACTATAAATTTCTGCCGCCCGCCGCTGTAACGGTGTCACAGATCGTTGCAGCAACACACCTCCGCAGCCCGCCGCTGTAACGGTGTCACAGATCGTTGCAGCAACAAACTTCCATCGATCGCCGCTGTAACGGTGTCACAGATCGTTGTAGCAACAAACTTCCATCGACCGCCGCTGTAACGGTGTCACAGATCGTTGCAGCAACAAACTTCCATCGATCGCCGCTGTAACGGTGTCACAGATCGTTGCAGCAATAAACTTCCATCGACCGCCGCTATAACGGTGTCACAGATCGTTGCAGCAACAAACTTCCATCGATCGCCGCTGTAACGGTGTCACAGATCGTTGCAGCAACAAACTTCCATCGCCCGCCGCTGTAACGGTGACACAGATCGTTGCAGCAACAAACTTCCATCGATCGCCGCTGTAACGGTGTCACAGATCGTTGCAGCAACAAACTTCCATCGATCGCAGCTGTAACGGTGTCACAGATCGTTGCAGCAACAAACTTCCATCGATCGCAGCTGTAACGGTGTCACAGATCGTTGCAGCAACAAACTACCATCGATCGCCGCTGTAACGGTGTCACAGATCGTTGTAGCAACACACCTCCGCCGATCGCCGCTGTAACGGTGTCACAGATCGTTGCAGCAACAAACTTCCATCGATCGCCGCTGTAACGGTGTCACAGATCGTTGCAGCAACAAACTTCCATCGATCGCAGCTATAGCGGCACCACAAGCCGCTAAATCGGCCGCACACCCACAACTGCCCCCGCAATTCCCGCTACAACCTCCTTTTCCGCATCCCCCCACCAACCAGCAAAAAGTCAAAATTAGCGTGAAGAAGATCAAAATACCGTCACTAGGAACGGACGGTTTGCTTCTATAATGGAGACAATACCCAATCCACTTTATTCGAATCAGAGGTGTACGCGATGGAACTCCAAGCTCATGCCGAGGCCAACTCACCGAACGCCGGAACGCAGACAGCGGGGAGACGCCCGAGGAAGCACAGCGAGGAGCTGTGGGGCTGGCTGTTCGTCAGTCCGATGCTGCTGGGCGTGTTCGTGCTGGTGCTGATCCCGATCGTGGCGACGCTTGCGCTAAGCTTGGCCGACTGGAACTTCGTTCAAGGCTGGGACGGCATCCGATGGGTCGGCTTCCGCAACTTCGACAGGCTGCTGGACGATCGTCTATTCACTCGCTCCGTGCGCAACAACGTTATTTTCCTCGTATCGGTTCCGGTCTATATGCTCATCTCCATGGTGCTGGCGGTCGTCATCGATCGGCACATCTATATGAAGGGTTATTTCAAGGTCGCTTATTTCATGCCGTACATCTCCAATATCGTGGCCGTCGCCGTCGTCTGGCAGGTGCTGTTCCAACCGTCGTACGGTCCGATCAACGAGATGCTCCATGCGATCGGCATCGACAACCCGCCCAAGTGGCTGGCCGATCCGGATTATGCGCTGATCTCGGTCATGATGATCACGGTGTGGATTTCCATCGGGTTCAACATGATCATCTACATGGCGGGGCTGCAATCCATCCCTCGCGACCTGTACGAAGCGGCGGACATCGACGGCGCTAACGGCTGGGTCAAATTCGCCAGAATCACGTTCCCGTTGCTCTCCCCGACCTCGTTCTTCCTGCTCGTGACGGGAGTCATCGCTACTTTCAAGGTATTCGATCTGATCGCGGTCACGACGCAGGGCGGCCCGATCGGTTCGACCTCGATGATGGTGTGGTACCTGTACGATACGGCGTTCGTGAACCTGAAGGTCGGCTACGCTTCTTCGATCGCGGTCGTCTTGTTCCTGTTCGTGCTGGTCATCACGCTGCTGCAATGGATTTTCCAGAAAAAATGGGTCAACTACTGACGGGGGAGGAGAGAGAACGATGACCGAGAAAGTTACCTTTAGCTGGCGTAAAGCGATACTGACGGCGATGATGTTCGCCATAAGCATTCTGTTCCTGCTGCCGTTCATCTGGATGCTCGTCACCTCCTTCAAGCAGGAGACCGACGTATTCACCTATCCGATCGAGTGGATTCCGAAGACGTGGCGCGCAGTAGAAAACTACACCGAAGTGTGGGCCGGCGACTATCCGTTCTGGCGCTACTACTTGAATTCGATCAAGATCGGACTGTCGACGACGGCGATATCCGTATTCGTCTCGGCGCTGGCCGCCTACGGCTTCTCCAAAATCAGATTCAAGGCAAGCGGCCCGCTGTTCCTGATCGTGCTCGCGACTTACATGGTGCCAAGCCAAGCGATCTTAGTTCCTCAATTCATTCTCTACCGCAAAATTGGTCTGTTCGACAGCCATTTCGGACTCATTCTGCTCGGAAGCTTCAGCGTGCTCGGCACGTTTATGCTGCGGCAATTTTTCATGGGGGTGCACCAGGAATTCATCGAATCGGCCAAAATCGACGGAGCGAATCATGCGCGTATTTTCTGGTCGATCGCGCTGCCCCTCGTTCGTCCTGCCGTTGCTACCTACGCGATTCTACGGTTCATATGGACGTGGAACGACTATCAGAATCCGCTCATCTTCCTGCGCAGCGACAAGCTGTTCACGATTCCGCTGGCGGTGCAGAAGTTCACTTCTCTTAGCGGAGAATTCTATTCTCTCATTATGGCGGCAGCGGTGTCGGCGATATTGCCGCTCCTGATCGTCTTCATCATCGGGCAGAAAAGCGTCATTAACGGCATCGCGCTCGGCGGCGTGAAGGGATAACAGGAAATCGACAAAGAAGTAAAAATATTTAAGAAAAAGTAAATTTTGTTTCATCCTATCGTCTAGCCGCCTCTCTATAATGGGGGTTGTCAGGATCCGAGACTTCAAGCAACATACAATCGAGGAGGGCAAGGGCATGAATAAAAAATGGTTGGCGGGTATGGCTGCAGGAACGTTGTTAATGGGTCTGCTGGCAGGCTGCGGAGGCAATAACAACGAGAACGATAAGGCTAGCGCATCCCCATCAGAGACGACGAAAGCGACCGAATCTGCAAGCGCTTCCGCTAGCGCAAGCGCGGACCCGGTTAATCTACGGCTTTACACGTACGGAACGGAGCAAGCGTACAACTGGAAAGCGACGCTCGACGCTTATCATTCCAAAGTGCCGAACGTCACGATCGAGCTCGTGCAGCTGAGCGAGAAGGGCGACACGCAGGAAGCGTTCAAGAAGCTGGACTTAGCGGCCGCTTCCGACGAGCAGATCGACGTACTCATGTTCTCCGACCCTGCCGGCTACGCTCAACGCGTCGCTCTCGGCATGGCTGCTCCACTGGACGAGTTCATTGCGGAAGAAGGCTATAAGGTCGAAGAGGACTACAAGGTCGACACGCACCTGGACGGCAAAGTGTACGCGCTCCCGGGCAAGTTCAATCCGTGGTACGTGCTGCTGAACAAGGATCATCTGGACGAGGCGGGCCTGGCGGTTCCGACGGACTGGACGTGGAACGATTACGCGGATTACGCGAAAAAGCTCACGAAAGGCGAGGGCGCATCGAAGCGCTACGGCACATACTTCCACGGCCCGCAGAACGGCGGTTGGATGGAATTCCTGAAGCTGATGGTCGAGAACCAGCCGACGAATTCGGACCTGCTGAAAGCCGACGGCACTTCGAATATCGACGATCCGAACTTCAAGAAGACGCTCGAGCTGCGCGTTCGCATGGAGAAGGAAGACAAATCTTCGACGCCTTACCAGGACATCATCTCTCAGAAGCTCGCTTACCGTAATCAGTTCTTCGGCCAATCGGCTAGCATGTTAACGATCGGCTCCTGGATGAACACGGAGATCGGCGGCACGGAGACGCTTCCGCTCACGTTCCACGTCGCGGTCGCTCCGTTCCCGAAGAACAATCCGGAAGATCCGAACGGCGTGACGCCGGTTACGACGGACTACGTCGCGGTGTACGGCAAGTCCAAGCATAAGGAAGAAGCCTATAAATTCGTTCGTTGGTATACGACGGAAGGCCAAGTCGTCCAAGGCAAGAACGTTCCGGCCTGGAACGGAGTCCAAGCGGACCAAGTCGGAGCGATCATCGACACGATCCTCGCGGGCACGAAGAACCCGGAGCTCGTCGACAAGCAATCGCTCGTGAACACGCTCGTCAATTCGAAAGCGTCTCAGATCATTCCGCCGGCTTCCTACCAGTCGGAGGTGTTCAAAGCGGTCAACGAGGAATACGAGAGACTCATCCTCGGCAATCAAGATATCGACGCGACGATCGAGAGCGCGAAGAAACGCGTGGACGAAATTATCGCGGCGAACAAGTAAAGAAAGCGCTATTATAGTATCAGGGGGCGGGACGTCCGCTCCCTGTTTTTCCTTTATTCATGGAGGGAGGAGCGATGGCGATGTATAAGGTGCTTCTGGCCGACGACGATTACCCCGTATTGGAGCTGTTGTCGGAAGCCGTGGATTGGAAGGGACTCGGTCTTACGCTGAGCGGCATGTACGACAATGGCCAGACCGCCTGGGAGCATGCGCAGTCGGAAGCTCCGGATATTCTCATTACGGATATCGGCATGCCCAAGCTGAACGGGCTTGAACTGACCGAGCGCGTGAAGCGGATGCGGCCTTCCGTCCGAGTCGCCATCCTATCGTGCCACAGCGAGTTTCAATACGCCCAGCGGGCGATGCGTCTTCATGTGCAGGAGTATTTGCTGAAAGACGCGCTCAATCCCGACGATCTGGTCAAGGTGCTCGGCAAGTTCAAGGATAGCTTGGACGCCGAGAAGCAGACGGACTGGGAGCGTGAGCGTCTTGCTCACCTGGTGAACGAGACGAAGGAGCTGCGCAAGGAGACGTTCTTCCGCAATTTCATTCAGCAGCCGTTGCTGTCGTCTGAATCGTGGCGCCTGGAGGCGAGTGCATACGGCCTTCTCGCGGAAGGCGAGGCGTGTTTGTCGGCGATCGGGTACATCGAGGACTATACTCGCGTTCGGACGCGGTTTATCTCCGAGCAGACGTTGCGCTTCGCGATCGGCAACGTGCTTGAGGAGCTGATCCCACAGCTGCCTTTGCGGGTCATCCATACCGGCTATAACGGGAGGCAATCGCTCTTCCTTTTCCTCTATAAACCGAATTTGAAAGTAAACGTGTATGATCAGGCGCAAGCTGCGCTCGCAAGCATACAGGGCGTACTCCGCAAGGTGTTAAAGGTCGGCATGTCGTTCATCGTCGGTCAGAGCGCGGATACGCCCGAACGGCTGAAAGGCATGCTCTCCGAGCTGGTCTCGGAGACGAATCAACGGTTTTATCTCGCGGAGGGCGAGATTGCGAGAATGCAGCCGATGAAGACGGCCTCCGCCGGACTGTTCGCGCATTACGACCAGGCGGGCTCGGAAATCCGCGAGGCGCTCGCCGGCAAGGAAGAGTCAGCGATCGTCCGCGCGGCGGACAAGTGGATCGAGACGATCCGGCAAGACCGTTATCCCGCCGAAGGAGTCAAGGACTGGGTGTTGAAGCTCGTGCTCGATCTGAAGCTGAAGCTGCACGCCATGCTGGCCGTACGCTCGGACGACTCGGCGGATACGCTGCACAAGGAAATCGCGGATATCGATTCGCTGAGGGAGCTGCGAAGATGGCTGACCGGGCATTTGCTGTCCTTCACGGCGGCCAGAGGAGAAGGCGCAACGGGCAGCAAGCGTCCGGAGGTGGCGGAAGCGTATAGATACGTATCGACGAATCTAGGACGCCGGATCAGCTTGGAGGAAGTCGCCGAGCATTTGCATATGAATCCGAGTTATTTCAGCCGGTTTTTCAAGAAGGAGACGGGCGTCACCTTCATCGAACATATTACGAAGCAGAAGATGGAGCGGGCCAAGGAGCTGCTCGATCAGACGAGTCATTCGGTCGGCGAAATTTGCGAGCTGCTCGGGTATGACAATCAAAGCTATTTCATCAAAACGTTCAAAGCCCATGCCGGCGTAACGCCCGTCGAATACCGCGGGTAACGGGGAGAAGGGCTGCGAAGGAGCGGAGTCGCGATGGTCGCGAATGTCGATGGGGAGCGCTTAAGGGAGATCGTCTGGGGAATTGGTCCTGTTGACGCGTCAGTATACGGTTTCGCAAGAGAGTCTGCGAATGAAGTCATCGTGGGCGAGCTCGTCCAAGACGGGGAGAGGCTGCTAAGGACGCCGATCCCTGCGCTGACGCAGGAGCTGTTCGATCTGTTCGCGTTGCGGGGCAACCGGCTCGCTTACGAGGGCGTATATTTCGAGCGGCGCAGGCGTCTGACGACGTTCGGGCTGCTCGCGTTGCTGTATCCGGAGCGGGAGGATTATGTCGCGGCATTGGTCGCTATTGTTGATGCCGTGCTTGAGGAGAAAACGTGGTGCCTTCCCGCTCACATGCGGGGGGAGACGGTCGAGCGCGGCATCGACTTGTTCGCGGCGGAGACCGGGTTTGCGCTGGCTGAGCTGGTCGTGCTGGTTGGCGGCGCGATTCCAGTCGAGCTGCGGGTGCGGATGCGGGCCCAGGTGGAGCGGCGACTGTTCACACCTTACCTAACGATGGGACCGTATGGCTGGGAGACGGCGGACCATAACTGGGCGGCCGTCTGCGCGGGCTCGATCGGCTCGGCGGCTTTGCTTCTGGAGCGGGCCGGCGGACGACTAGTAGAGATCACCGGCAAGGTTCTGGGGACGATGTCCTGCTACTTGTCGGGCTTCGGCTCCGACGGAGTGTGTCTGGAAGGCGTCGGTTATTGGAATTACGGCTTCGGTTATTTCGTCTATTACGCCGATCTGCTGTATCGCAGAACAGACGGGAGCATCGATTTGCTGGCGGACGGCAAGGTGGAGCAGATCGCGCTTTTTCAGCAGCGGTGTTATCTGTGCGGGGCTCGAACGGCGAATTTCTCCGATACGGCGGAGCAGTCTCCCGCTCATCGGGGGCTTTCGGCGTATCTGGCTGGGAAGTACGCGTCCGTGGAAGCGCCGCCGGAATCGGTATACGCGAGCTTGAGCGACGATCATTGCGCTCGCTTCGCGCCGGCGCTGCGGGATCTGTTCTGGGGCGGAGACGGCCTCCGCGGGGAAGCTGCGAGCGGCTCGGCATGGGCTCCGGGAAGCTGGTATCTTCCGGACGCCAAGTGGCTGGTCTCGCGGCATGGGAGCGAATACGGGCGGTTCGGCTTCGCGGCCAAAGCCGGCCATAACGCGGAGCCGCACAACCATAACGACGTCGGCCAATTCATCGTCGTCGCGGAGGGCGAGTCGGCTTTCGCCGCGGATTTGGGGCGCGGCGAATATACGGCGCAATATTTCGGCGAAGGCCGGTACGACTATGATTGCAACGGCGCGCAAGGGCACTCATTGCCCGTGATCGGCGGAAATCGGCAGCAGACGGGCAGGTCGTACGAGGCTCGCGTGCTGAAGGCTGAGACTTCGCGGGGCGAGGACGTGCTGGAGCTGGAGCTGGCCGGCACGTACGACTGCCCTGAGCTTGCTTCGCTCGTGCGGCGGTTGACTTGGCGCAAGACGGAGCTGCCGTCGCTGGAGCTTGTCGACGAGTACAAGCTGGGCAGGCCGGTCGGCGACATCGAAGAGCTCGTCATTACGCGATGCGAGCCGGTGCTGGTTGAGCCGGGAGTGCTCGTGCTGAGAGGCGAACGGCTGAACGTGGAAGTTTCGTATGATACTCCGCTGTTGAGGCCCTCTATAGAACGCAGAACCTTTTCCGGCCATGACGGCACTGAGGAAACGTACTATCGAATTTCGTTGAAGGCGCTTGTGCCGGATTCGCTGGAGCTTAGCGTACGGCTTCACTTCAAGTTCGAGGTCGCGGAAGGTACGGAACAGGGGGCTAACGATGCTCGCATGGCTTAGACGAGTGACTTTAATCCGCACGATAAGAGCCAAGCTGACCGGAGCGGCGATTATATGCATCCTCGTGCCCGCGATGATGACGATGCTCATCTACAACTCTCTCACCGAAGAGGCGGTCAGGAAGCAAGCGGTCGGGAATGCGGCGGACGCGATGCGGCTCGTGAACGGGTCGGTCAGCGATCTGCTGAGAGGCATGCTCAGCATCGCCAACTACGTACAGATCAATCCGGATATGAACGCCTACTTCAAGCGGTACGTAGCAGGCGCCGTCGACCATGCTCCCGATCCGTACGACAAGTTTACGGCTACGAAGAACATCCTTCAGCAGCTGGAGACGTTGACCGCCGTAGGAGAGAGAAGCTATATCAGCGTCCTGCTGACCGACGGGACCGCCTTCACCAACTATTCAACGGACGAGTTCGATCCGCGCGTATTCATGCAGGAGGACTGGTTCCAGCAATTGAAGACGTACAGCGGTTACACGACGTACTGGATCGGAACGACGAAGACGGAGTTCACTTACGAGAAAGAAAACAGTCCGTACCAAATATCGTTCGCGCGTACGCTTCGGCTCGACGACTCGAGAATTTACGGGTATGTCATTGTCACGATGATGGAGAGCAAGTTCCAAAGGTTGTTCTCCGGTATCGAGGGGGGACGCGAGCTGCTGATGGTGGACGAGACGGGCAAGGTGTTGTCCGGGACGCATCGCGAGCGAATCGGAACGCTCTATCGCGAGGGTGTACCTGCGCTCGGCGACGATGAGCAGCCGGAATCCGTCATCTCGGCGGGGGAAGACGGCAAGGAGCTCGTTACCGAGATGGGGCTGCCCATTAACGAATGGCGCCTCGTCTCCGTGCAGCCGTATCGCGAGGCGATCGTCGACATCGATTCGATCTTCAGCCGCGTGTTCGTGTTCCAGCTCGCTTCGTTCGCCGCGTTCCTCTTGCTGCTGTTGGCGCTGCTCCGCAAATTCACGCAGCCGCTCGTGCGGCTGAGCAAAGTCGCGGGCACGGTTCAGCGCGGCAACCTGGAGGTTCGGTCGGACGTCAGGGGGCAGGACGAGATCGGGCGCCTCGGCTTCCTGTTCGACCAGATGCTCGACCGCGTCAAAGACATGATCGCCGAGGTGTCGCGCACTCAAGCCAGCAAACGCAAAGCCGAGCTGGCGATGCTGCAGGCGCAGATCAATCCGCATTTTCTGTTCAACGTGCTGAACTCGATCCGCATGAAGGTGATGCGATCCGGCGATCAGGACAGCGCCCACATGATCGCTTCGCTGTCCAAGCTGCTGCGCATGACGATCAGTCGCGACGAGGATGCGATCTCTCTGCACGAGGAGGTCGAGCTGCTCGTGAATTACATGGACTTGATGAACCTGCGGCAGAAGGAAACCGCGCTGTTATCGCTCGACATCGAAGCCGAAGCGTTCATGGTGCATGTGCCGAGGTTTATTCTGCAGCCGCTCGTGGAGAACGCGCTTATCCACGGATTGAACCGGAGCGCGGGACAGATCCGCATCGCGGCTCACCGGGAGTCGTCCTTGCTCATCTTAACCGTCCGGGACGACGGAGTCGGCATGGACGAGGACGCGCTGAGCGCCGTCCGCGCGAAGCTGTCGGGCGGCGGGCCGGCGGCAGAAGGGGAGAGCGGTACAGCCTCCGGCTTCGGCATGTTGAACGTGGCGGAACGGATGCGGATCATGTTCGGAGAGGGCTTCCGGATGGACATAACGAGCGCGCTGGGCGAAGGCACCGAAATTAGCATGCGCATTCCCGTTAGAGAGCAATAGCAATCCTTCGCGGAAGACACGACGATAAGGACTTTCAGGAGAGGAAGTGCCGGAGATGGCAGCGATAACGGACAACGGACAGACGCAGCATTGGGTGGAGGAAGCCTGGCGGAGAACGCTGGCTAAGACGGAGTGGACGAACAAGCGGATCGGAGCGAGCTTCCCGCATGCAAGTCCAGACGGCCGCTACGTGTTGGAGGAGCCGTACTGGTGGACGGCGGGCTTCTGGCCGGGCATGCTATGGCTGCTGCACGAAGGAGGCGGCGATGAAGCGTTCCGAGCGACGGCTGAAGCGTGCGAGGAGAAGCTTGACGCCGTGCTGGACGGCTATGACCGGTTGGACCACGATCTCGGGTTCATGTGGCTGCTCACGAGCGTGGCGAACTATAAGCTGAACGGTAGCGAGGTTTCCCGGCGTCGGGCGTTCAAAGCGGCGAACTATTTGGCCGGGCGCTTTAATCTGCAAGGCCGCTATATTCGCGCTTGGAACCCTTGGAGAGAAGGCGAAGACAACTCGGGTTACGCGATCATCGATTGCGCCATGAACGTGAACCTGCTGTACTGGGCGTCCCGGGAAAGCGGCGATCCGCGTTATAAGCACGTGGCGGAAGCGCATATGGGCACCGTGCTGAAGCACTTCATTCGCCCCGACGGCTCCGTCCGCCATATCGTCCGGTTCGACCCGGAGACGGGCGAGGTTGCCGAATATATCGGCGGGCAAGGCTACGGACCGGAATCGGCTTGGTCCAGGGGAACGGCATGGGCGGTGTACGGTCTTGCGCTCGCTTATCGCCATACCGGCCGCGAGGAATACGCGAATGCCGCTAAGCAAGTTGCACATTTCTTCCTGAGCCAATTGCCGGAGGATTGCGTGCCGCATTGGGATTTCCGCGCGCCGGAAGAGACGAAGCACCTTCGAGACTCCTCCGCAGGCGCTTGCGCGGCATGCGGCCTATTGCTGCTCGGCACGTTGCTTCCGGAAGCGGAGCGGGATTCATACCGGATCGCGGGAGAGCGGATCTTGGAATCGTTGTACGTTAATTACGGCTCCTTCGACGATCCGGCAGAGGAAGGGCTGATCCTGCGCGGCACGAGCCACTATCCGGAGCGCAAGAACATAGACGTTCCGCTCATCTACGGCGACTACTTCTTCGTCGAAGGCTTGGCGAGGCTGCGCGGAGCTAAGATGATCCCGTGGGAATAGGGGGGGACGAGGCATGATCCAGCACCCTCTAGCCGACAATCCGCTCCGTACGAAAGCCGATTTGCAGCTCGCCTTCAAACAGTTAACCGAGCCGTTGCATCGTTACTATAGCGAAGGCGGAGCGCAGCTGCGGCTAGGCGCGACCGGCACGAGCTATTCGCCCGAGGTCGGTTACATGGAAGGCTTCTCCCGCGTATTGTGGGGGCTCGTTCCGCTCCTCGCGGGAGGCGGCTCGGATGCCGAGCTGGAGCGCGTCTACCTCCGCGGTCTCGACAACGGAACGAACCCGGAGCATCCCGAATATTGGGGAGCCGCCGGCGACTACGACCAACGGTTCGTGGAGATGGCCGCGTTCGGCTACGCGCTGGCGCTCGCTCCCGATCGGCTGTGGGAGCCGCTGTCGCAGCAGGCGAAAGACCGGCTGCACGCCTGGCTGAATCAGATCAACGAGCATCCGGTATGGGACTGCAACTGGCTGTTCTTCCGCGTGATCGTTAATCTGGGCTTTCGCGCGGTCGGCATGCCTTATGAAGCGGAACTGATGGAAAGCGACTTACTGAGGATCGAACGGTTCTATATCGGCGAAGGCTGGTACGCCGACGGTATAGGGGCTCATAGCGATTACTACGTGCCGTTCGCGATTCACTATTATTCGCTCTTGTACGCGAAGCTGATGCAGGACGAGGAGCCGGAACGGGCCGCGCGATTCCGAGAGCGTGCGGCTACATTCGCCGGCAGCTTCGCCCGATGGTTCACGGAGGAAGGGGCCGCGCTGCCTTACGGCCGAAGCTTGGGGTATCGCTTCTCGCAAGGCGCGTTCTGGGGGGCGCTCGCGTTCGCGGAGGAGGGGACGCTGCCGTACGGCGTGCTGAAGGGACTGCTTCTGAGGCATCTTCGCTGGTGGTTCAAGCAGCCGATCTTCGGGCCGGACGGCGTGCTGACGATCGGTTACGCTTATCCGAACCTTGTCATGGCCGAGAACTACAACGCGCCTGGCTCCCCATACTGGGCATGCAAAGCGTTCATGCCGCTCGCGCTGCCGGACGATCATCCGTTCTGGCTGGCGGAGGAACTGCCGCTGCCCGTTCAGCCGGCTATGTCCGTGCAGGCTGAGCCTCATCTCGTCGTATGCAGAGACGCGGAGACCGATCACGTGGCCGCCTTTAATTCCGGTCACGGCTCGACGAACGAGCATACGCATACGTCGGCCAAGTACGAGAAATTCGTCTATTCGACCGCGTTCGGCTTCAGCGTTCCGCGAGCCGAATGGGGGCTCGCCCAAGGCGCTTTCGATAACACGCTGGCCCTGAGCGAAGGGGATAACCTGTATCGGGTGAGGCGGATGAACGAGGAGACGCGGATCGACGGCAACGTCCTCTTCGCGAGATGGAAGCCTTGGCGCGACGTGGAGGTTCGCACTTGGTTGATCGCCGGACTGCCTTGGCATGTGCGCTTGCACCGGGTTGAAACCGCGCGGGAGCTGGATGCCGCGGAAGGCGGCTTTGCGCTGAAGCTGGAGGAAGGCGTCACCGCAGCGTGCGTTGCGGACAGCGTTATCGCACACGGGCCGACAGGCGTTAGCGGGATCGTGAATCTGCCGGGGTGCGTACGAAAGCCCGAGCTGATTCGGCCGCAGGCGAACACGAACGTGCTTCATCCCCGTACGGTCATTCCGGCTTTATGCAGCCGTCTTACGCCTGGCGTTCATTGGCTGCTGTCCGCCGTCGTCGGCCGACCGGCTGTCAGGGGAAGCTTGCCTGACGAGCAAGCGGACGGATGGCGTAACCAATACGGGATTGAATCCCAACCGCAATATTACCGGATCATCGACAAAGTCTCCGGGCGCACAATCGACATACCGAGGGATTAACGGAACTGTATTCCGTTAAATCCGAAGATACATAGCGTCTACAGCAAGATAACGGAACTCGGTTCCGTTATTTTTGCGTAATAGGTGACTTGCAGCCGAGAATGCTGGGAATAAAGGATCTCGGTTCCGTTATCGCGCAATTATGCGGTACTTGAGACGATATAGCGGAACTCCGTTCCGTTATGCCTCGTAGTTTCGGCGCCGATCCGCTCCCTTCATTTTCCACATACCCGGCACAAGACGCTCATATATATCAGAAAGCACCGCGATTTGCGCGAAGGCGGCCTTAGGCGTACAATTTTCATATATTCGTAGAGTCGAGCTTTTGGTAAAATTAAGTAAAGAATACCGAAGGCAAATACGGGAAGCGGGCGATGAGGATGAATACGGCGGCGTTAGTTCGGCAGATCAAAGCGGGGGATCCCGATTCCACCGCGTTCACGGAGTTGATGAACCAGTACTATAACAGTCTGTTCTCGCTTGCCCATCGGCTTCTGAAGAACCGGCAGGAATGCGAGGATATGATTCAAGAGACGTTCATCCGCGTGCTGCTGCATATCGACAAGTACGACGAAAGCAAGAAATTCACGACGTGGATTCACCAGATCACTAAGAATCTATGTCTCGATCTCATTAGAAGGAAGAAGGCGCGTCCTCAGCAGCTGGCTGCTCGGGAGCATGAGTTCGTGCGGCCTCGGGCGGCGGGCCGAAGCCCGGAAGAGGAATGCTTGGAGCGGGAGCAAGCGGAGGAGTTCAGACAGCTGCTCGCCACCCTCCGCGCCAAAGACCGGGAAATTCTGTACAACCGTTATATGGAAGACCTCTCGCTTACGGAGATCAGCCAGCTGACGAAGCTGCCCGAAGGCACGATCAAGTCCAGGCTGTCACGCGCGAGACAGCAGCTGAAGAAGAAGTGGGTCGTTGCTTTGTTGACCGCGCCGGGCATGCTGTTGGTCTAACGACTTGAAGGGGTGACAGGGGATGGAATGGTGGGCGATCTGGCTTATCGTGGCCGGCGTATTGATTATTCTGGAGATGGTAACGCTTACATTCTATCTCTTATGGCTCGGCATCGGGGCGATCGTGGCGGCTATCGTAGCGCTGCCGTTGCCTGACGCGTTTCCGATACAAGCGATCGCCGGGGGCTTGGTGGCGCTCATTCTGACGCTGTATACGAAACCGCTGACGCGCAAGTTCCGGCAATCCAAAGGCTTCAGCGACGCAGTCGACGAACTCGTTGGCAAACATGGAATCGTGACGGAAGAGATTGCAGACGGCGCGCCCGGCATCGTGAAGGTCGGTGGCGATACATGGAGCGCCATATCGAAACAACATCTGCATAAAGATGAGAAGGTGCGCGTCATTGGGAGAGGGACGACCGTGCTCGAAGTCGAGAAGTGGGAGGAATAACGTATGGGACTCGTAATCGCTATTGTTATCGTTGCCGTCATCGTATTTTTCATCGCCATGACCGTCAAGATCGTGCCTCAGCAGCGCGTCGGAGTCGTCGAGAGGCTGGGCAAGTTCAATCGGCTGCTGACGCCGGGCATTAACATCCTCGTGCCGATCATCGATCATGTCCGGATCTATCACGATCTTCGCATCCAGCAATCGAACGTGCCGCCGCAGACCGTCATTACGAAGGATAACGTACAAGTTCTTATCGATTCGATAATCTTCTATCAGATCATCTCTCCCGAGCAGGCGACTTACGGCATCTCCGACTACGTCAACGGAGTACGGAACATAACAACGGCAACCATGCGGCAGATAATCGGGAAAATGGAGCTAGACGAGACGCTATCCGGACGCGAGAAAATATCGTCCAACATCCGTTTGGCGTTAGACGAAGCGACCGAGAAGTGGGGAGTGCGGATCGAACGCGTCGAGGTGCTCGATATTAAGCCGCCTGCCGACATTCAAGAGGCGATGGATAAGCAGATGAAGGCGGAGCGGAGCAAGCGCGCGATCGTCCTGGAGGCGGAAGCGGCGAAGCAGGACGTCATCCTTCGCGCCGAGGGCGACAAGCAGAGCAAGATTCTGAAGGCGGAGGGCGACAAGGAAGCTCGCATTCGCCAAGCGGAGGGCTTGCGGCAAGCGCAGGAGCTAGAGGCGCAAGGCCAGGCGAAAGCGATTCAAGCGGTCGCGGAAGCGGAGAAGTCGCGGATCGAGCTGCTGCGAGCCTCCGGGCTGGATGAGACCGTGCTCGCCTACCGTTCGTTCGAGGCGCTCGAGGAAGTTGCCAAAGGCCCGGCCAACAAAGTGTTCCTCCCCGTCAGCGCTGCCGATACGCTGGGCAGCGTAGGCGCGATCGCCGAAGTGTTCAAAGCGAACAAGAAATAACCGAAAGCCCCGCCGTCGAATAGAATCGAAGGCGGGGCTTAAATCTCAAGCTTAGTTCACTCTTCTTGCCGTAATATAACGATCGGAATATCGGCTCATGTCGCTGATCGTTACGCCCATGATGCTGCCGGTCGTGTTGTGGATGAATTTGCCGTTGCCGATGTAGATGCCGACGTGGTTGATTTTGCCCCGGGTGCTAACGCTGAAGAAGACGAGGTCGCCTTTCTTCAGGTTTTTCTTCGTGACGTAGACGCCTTGCTTGCTTTGAGCGGCCGTACCCCATTGTAGGCTAATGCCTTGGGAGGCGAAGACGTACTTCGTAAAGGAAGAACAGTCTAACCATAGCTTGCCCGGATTGTTGACGCCGTATTTATATTTAACCTTGCCGATCAGCGATTTCGCTTTCGCGACCACTGCGGATTTCTTCTGAGTTTGGGCGGACGCGGTAGCCGCGTGGGCCGCTGGTTGGGAGGCAGCTATGCTACCCGTGCCAAGAACGACGCAGCAAGCCGCCGCGATAAGCGCTCGTCTCCATAGCGAATGTTGCTTGTACATGTTCGTCATATTGCCCTCCTGTTACACAAGTTCTGTTGTTGTTTACCGAGGGCAGTATAGCATGGAGCTTGTCCCGAACGGGCTTAACTGAGGGACTTCTAATGATCCAATACCTGGCGGAGCGGAGGAAACCGTCGAATGAAGGAGCATGGTGGAGCAAGCGGTACAATGGCTCATATTTAATTGACGATAACATTAAATAATAGCTATAATGAATAATTAACAGACAATTCTGCATTTGGCATAGAACCTCAGTTGCATAACTTAAGGGAGATGACGCGAATGTACGAATTCCACGATCGGGAGAAAATCATCGTATTTACGGGACCGGACGGGTCGGGGCGCAAATCCGTCGCGGAGGCGGTCGGACAGACGTTCGGAATCACCAAAGTCGTATCCTATGTCACGCGTTCTCCGCGTCCCGGCGAAGTGAACGGGCAGGACTATCATTTTATCGATCATAAGACGTACGAAGAGATGGAGCAGCAGGACGAGTTCCTCGAAAGCGTGTCGATCGACGGCCAGCATTACGGCATTCGCGGGCTCGACGTCGAGGAGCATCTGGATTCGCGCGGCTGCGTCTATTTGATCTTGAATCGCGAAGGCGCGGATATTCTCAAGAAAGTATACGGGGACAAGGTCGTTCGGTTGTTCGTATACGCCGACCGCCGCACCGTCGAGGAACGCCAGCAACGGCTCGGCTTGGATTCGGCTACGATCGCCGCGCACCTTAGCCATTACGACAGCGAGATGGCGTATCGCGCTTCCTGCGAGCATGCTTTCGAGAATTATGATCTCGGTCAGACCACGTATGAGATCACTAACGTGCTGGAAACCTACCTGCAGAGAAATCTCGTGGATAAGGATTAAAGCTACGGCTAAGATAACAATACCTCGTGATAAAACCGTTATTTCGGGTGCGTTCGTATCCGGATGTAGCGGTTTTTTTGCATTTACTCGGGTTGTTTTTGTTAGTAATATGCTATAATTGTTAGGATAACAACATTGGTTCTAACACGAGATAATGGAGGATTACCGCGGTGAACGAATGGAAAGAGCTGCTCGGGAATTGGCAATTCAGAGCATGGGAAGAGTCAACTTGGCTGCCTGCGCACGTGCCGGGCTGCGTACATACGGATTTGCTGAAGAACGGCCGAATCGAGGCGCCTTTCGTCGGCACGAACGAGAAAGCGCTGCAGTGGATCGATAAGCAAGACTGGGAATATCGCACGACGTTCGACGTTCCGGCTGAGCGGTTGGCATCGAACAAGCTGGAGCTGGTATGCGAAGGCTTGGATACATACGCGGATGTCTACGTGAACGATAAGCTCGTCCTGGCCGCGGACAACATGTTCCGCACTTGGGTTGCGGACGTGAAGTCCTGCGTGCAAGCCGGCGGCAATGAGCTGCGGATCGTATTCCGTTCGCCGATCGAAGAAGGGCTGCGCAAGCTGGAGGAATGCGGGATTCATTACCCCGCGTCGAACGACGATTCGGCGATCGGCGGGCTCGGCGACAAGAAGGTGAGCGTGTTCACCCGCAAGGCGCCGTACCATTACGGCTGGGACTGGGGACCGCGCTTCGTCACGAGCGGAATCTGGCGGAACATCTATCTTCGCGGCTGGAGCGGTCTGCGTCTGAGCGACGTATACATCCGTCAGGACGAAGTTGCGGCTTCAGGCGCGAAGCTGACGGCTGTCGTCGAGATCGAATCGGAGCAGCAGGACCGCGAGATCACGTTGAACGTGAGTACGGAAAGTTTGAATTGGAGCGGCAGCTTCCGCGTGCAAGCGGGCGTTCAGACGGTCGAGCTTCCTATGGTCATTGCGTCCCCTAAGCTATGGTGGTCTCGCGGTCTGGGCGATCAGCAGATGTATACGTTCACGGTAGCCGTTTCGGCGGGAGGGG
>Ga0065721_10005629_pt1 | contig 23519 bp, 18 predicted proteins | sample Mesricmetagenome_FD_59108 | JGI IMG/M metagenome (GOLD analysis project Ga0065721, IMG submission 59108) | Mesophilic microbial community from rice straw/compost enrichment Sample: eDNA_1 v2 (version 2) | ecosystem: Engineered > Solid waste > Grass > Composting > Bioreactor | place: USA: Davis...
TTTCATCTCCGCTTCATGCCTGACTTCCCTGAATCGCCTTCTCACAATCCAGGCAATGAGAACCGCCAGTAATAACCCGGAAACTATCAGAAACCAGGGTTTTTGCAACAAGGGCGGTAGTATTGTGAAAGACACGGCTGCCGGATTACTCCAGTGCCCATTCCATCCCAGTGATCTGACCTCAAACCGATAGTCGCCGTGCCGGAGGCTGGCAAATGAAATGCTATGGATATTCTGAGGTTTGGACCAGCTCGTATCACCGCTCCCCATTAGCCGGTAACTATATTGTACCTGCTTTTCATTGATATGGGTTATGGCTGAAAAATCGATTTGCAAACTGTTTCTCCGATTTGAAAACGACGCCGGAACGATCTGCGGATGATAGGAAGAATCTCCCGCGGAAACTGATGTGATTGTAACAGGCCAGGGTTCTGAATTTTCAAGTTGCCGGTCTTTAATTTGAACAATTCCACCCGATGTAGCCAGCCACATGATTCCGTCTTTGTCAAATAACATATGCTGTGCATGCAGGGAATAGTTATTGGCACGGCTGAAGTTAAAAGGCCGGTAACCTGTTTTTGTTTTTACCATTTTATCCAGTCCATCCTGGAACAATAACCAGATACTTCCATCGGGACCTTCATACATCGCATAAATCCAATTGGAAGCCAGACCGGTTTCGGTATTCCAGTTAATCGGGTCCAGTTCACCGTTGCTTTTTTTCTCTAAACGGAATACCCCACGGTACCTGGTGCCAACCCAAAGTTTACCGGATTTATCCAATAGTAAAGAACGGATCCCCACAGACGGAAGGATCAATTCTTTTTTTGTAAAATGCAATCCCTGGTTTCCCGGATCGTATGTGTATCTGAAGAGTCCCTGTTCCCAGGTGCCCACCCACAAAGTATTATTCTTATCAGCTACCAAACCGGTGATCCATTTATTACCCGGCCATACAGCGGTATCCGGAATAAAATGCCCGTCTTTGTATAAATAAAGAGCGGAACCTATGGAAATGAAAATTTGATCTCCACTTTGGGTGATTTGATATTTAGAAGACTGGCGTTTCTTTAAAAACTGTTCGATATCTTTTCCTGCCTTTGAATTCCGGTTGACCGGGTTCCACTCATTGGTCAATATTGGCGGTAAAAATGTTTCGAAATGATCGAGAGCGTATGGGATCACACCGGGATTTACCAGGCCTGAAAAACTTCCTTCGTTAATATTAAAAATCTGCCATCCCTTATGAGCTGAGATCATCAATTGCCCGGGTTCCTGCCTTTTGATAAAATACACGGGTGGCTGCATCAACCCGCTGCTTTGTTCATAAGAGGCTATGATGAATGCAGGTATCTTGCAAAGTCCCAGCGATGTACCCACCCACAAATTTTCTTCCCGATCTTCAAATACACATATCACCACATCCGAAAGCAAACCATTTTTTTTACCAATATTGCTCAGCTTTCCTTCCGGGTTCAGTTTGACCAGACCATACCTTGTAGCAAACCAGATATTTCCACTCCTGTCTTCAAAAACCTGGTGAATATTGCCGGTACTCAATTCAGGAATGTTCGGAAACCCCGGTCTGCTATTTTTATCAACACTGACCTGCAGATTGGGCATATGTGATGCCCAAAGCACACCCCGACTGTCTTTCAGAACATAGTTCTCACCATAATATTTCGAGGGTTCTCCGATACGTTTGACGAGATTAAGATCCTGCGTTAAAATCTGTACGGAAGAATCAGAGCCGGCGAGAATCAGGCTGTCATTGATCTCATCAAGGGTAAGGTATATGGAATTGGGAAATGGTTGCTTCGGCCTGACCAGCCTGTCTTCTTTGAATTCCTGGATACCCTGCAAGTCGGTAGCCACAAGTATTTTCCCATTTTTCAATTTGAGGAACTGGTTAATGATCACCCCGGCATTTGAATTGGCAATGATACGGTCGTGCTGCATCTTCATAATGTTTCCATCATTGCAGGCAAAGAGCAATGTACCATCCGGCATTTCAAGCATGTCGTTGATAAGCGTGTGCGGAAGCCCGTTCAGACTGGAGTAATTAATGAAATGATGCCCGTTGTACCTGCTTAGTCCTTCGAGACTGCTGATCCAGATATTACCATGGCTGTCCTGGAAAATCTTTCGAATGGTGTTCGATGGCAGGCCTTCATTTACGGTATAGTATGTCATTTGTAATTGCTGCGACCAATTGGTATGAACGAACAGCATCAGGTATAAAAGCGAAATGGTCATTCCGCGGACATACATGATTTAAAGCTACATTTTTTGTATCAGGAATAAACAGACTTTTACGAAGCTAGGGTGATGAAATCCGTGCCGGTCCTGCAAAACAGCAGGCGGGGGTATTTATTGATTAACTGGCTTCGGGGCTGATTTTTTACCAGTTAATCAAAAAAGCCACCCGTTTGTTAACCGGTACTTTCCTCCCCTGCCGGCGGCCATTACCTTCAGGTGTGTTAAACCTTTAACCATGAAAAGAAGTCGAGCTTTTCCCGGCCTGATTTCCCTGCTTATCATTTTCCCCCAGTATGTTTCGAGCCAGTCAAAAATTCACGGGATTGTAACGGATGTACAGGGAAAACCGGTAGCTGCTGCAACGGTATTGCTGCTGCAATCAATGGATTCCATGTTGGTAAAGGGGACCATGACCAGCAATACCGGTGAATATACTTTTGAGAATATCGTGGCCGGCCGATATTTTATCTCCGGGTCATCCATTGGTCACTCCCCAATCAGCTCCTCCGTTTTCCAGGTCACACGGAAACAGGAAACTTATAGTCCGGGTACCCTGGTTATGGAACCGGTATCATCGTCTTTGCAGAATGTAACTGTCGTGGCACGAAAACCGATGTATGAACAAAAGCCTGATCGCTTGTTGATAAATGTGGCCAGCAGTATTACATCGGCTGGCAAGACCGCATTGGAAGTACTGGAGCGTTCACCAGGCGTGTCGGTCAACAGGCAACAATCTACTATTTCAATCCTCGGTAAAGACGGGGTGTATATCATGATCAATGGTAAAATGAATTATTTACCACCTTCTGCAGTGGTTCAGATGCTGGATGGAATGAGTGCCGGTAATATTGAAAGAATTGAACTCATCACCACGCCACCCTCGAGTCTTGATGCGGAAGGTAAGGCAGGCTATATCAATATAGTTTTAAAGCAAAATGAAAATTTCGGGACAAATGGATCCTTCTCGGCAACTGTTGGTTATGGCAAAGGATGGAACACGCAGGCAAATGTCAGTTTCAATCACCGCAGTGGCAAAATAAATCTGTTTGGATCGTTGAGTTATACAAGAAGGAAAAAGCCGTTTCGCGGAAGTACATACAGCCGTATATCCAATGGAGCTGAGGTTTATGACAACATGAGTGTGCTTGACAGAACCGACACGACCCGTCAACACGCTGCACGTGTGGGCATCGATTATCAAATCAACAGCAATACGATAATAGGCCTGCTGATCACCAGCAATGGCCGCTGGTACCGGCAGACCGAGAACACATCCTCATATTTTTATGTCAACAATCACCTGGACACAGTTGCACATAATTTCAATACGGAATTGAATGACTGGCAGGACTATGGTGTAAATCTCAACCTGCAAAAGAATTTTAAAAATAGCAGCAGCATATCATTTAATGCATGGTACCTGCATTACAAAAACAACCAGCCTTTTAATTATTTCAGTCAATATTATGATGATGCCGGGCACAAGGCTTATGATGAGATCACACGCAACCTGAAGAAGACGCCTATGAATTTTTGGATCGGCTCCATTGATTATTCCAGGCAATTGTCAAAGAAACTGAACCTGGAAGCCGGGGTAAAAAGCACCCTGGCAGATTTTACTAATGAGCTGCAGTTTGATCAATTGATTAACAGTAAATGGATAAATGATACAGCACTCACATCCTTATACACGCTGAAGGAAAACTATTCAGCCGTATATGCAAGTCTGAATGTGCAGGCGTCAGAAAAAACAAATGTACAGGCAGGCCTGCGATATGAATACACAAATACCAACCTGGAATCCGAAGCCGGAAAAACGGTATTGGACAGGCACTATGGAAAATTCTTCCCTACCCTGTTCGTATCGCATAAATTATCAGATGATCATGCTGTCAACGCTTCATTCAGTATTCGTATTTCAAGGCCAAAGTTTAACCAGATTGCACCATTTACCTATTACACTAACCGGCGCTTTGTGCTGACGGGTAACCCGGGTTTGCAGCCTGCGATCTCAAAGGAAGTAACAGCAGGTTACTCGTTTAAGAAATATATTTTTAAAATATCCTATTCACATGAGGATGATGCCATAGCGGATTTTCAAGCCGATGTTGATTCTGTTGCCAATAAAACGGTTTCCAGGCCGGAGAACCTTCGCAACCAAAAGTTGGTTACTGCCATGCTGGTTATTCCCGTCAATTTTACAAGATGGTGGACCATGCAATTCACAACTACCGGCATCTGGCAGCAAATCAACGCCCTCTACAAAGGCGATGCGGTAAGTATTTCACAAAAGAATGTCATGTTGAACATGAGTCATACATTCATTCTTCCCAAAGAATTTACGGTTGAACTCACCGGTTTTTATCAATCCAAATCCCTTGATGGTATAAATGTTTTCAAACCTTTCGGATCACTGGACATAGGTATCCGAAAAAAAATGGGAAAGCAGAGCACCCTGACATTCTCCGGCAACAACCTCCTGAATACACTGGATTTTCGTGGATATACCGATTTGCCCGATCAAAACCTGGTAGGTGATGTGCATATCAGGTTTTCCTGGCGAACATTTAACCTCACTTACACCCGCAGTTTTGGAAACAACAAATTAAAAGAAAGCAGAAGCCGGAAAACAGGTGCTGAAGAAGAAAAAAATCGTGTGCAATACCAGTAGTGCCAATTTAATCGATACAGATGAATACTTACATCGCCAGGGCAATACAATTTTTTCTAACCAATTTAATCCTGTTATTTAGCCTTTGTGCAACGAAAGCTCAGACATTGACTGGCAGGATACATGACGTAGACGGAAAGCCCGTGAGCGAGGTCAATGTTTTATTGCTCAATACCCTGGACTCTTCCCTGGTAAAGGGTGCCGTGTCGACGGAAACTGGTACATACCGGATTGACCGGATCATCACGGACAACTATTTGCTTTCATTTTCCCGGTCAGGATACCAAACCGTTTATCTGCCGGTGTCAATCACCAGCAAAAAAGATCACGAAATGCCAACCGTGGCATTACCGGTTGAAGTAAAAGATTTACGTGATGTAAAGTTGATCTCAGTCCGCCCTTTTCTTGAACAAAAGATTGATCGTACCGTGATGAACGTGGCAAATAGCATTGTTTCAACAGGAGGCAGTGCTTTGGATGCTTTGGAGAAAGCACCCGGCGTAATGATTGACCGGCAACAGGGAATTATTGCTCTTCGTGGTAAAGACGGGGTGATGGTTCACATTGACGGAAGGCCAACATATCTCAATATATCAGATGTAATAAAATTATTGCAAAATATCCCCGCATCCGAACTGGATCGCATTGAATTCATCACAAACCCCTCCGCGAGATATGATGCCGAAGGCAATGCGGGAATTATTAGTATTTACCGAAAGAAAAATAAAAACCAGGGAACCAGTGGCACATTCTCCGTGACAGCCGGTTCAGGAAAATATGATCGCGAACAAACCAATTTGCAATTGAGTCATCGTACCAAAAAAGTATCCCTCTTCGGCAGTTATGGGTTTAATCGCGGCGACCAGGGTTATTGGGATTTCACACTCAATCGCGACTGGACGGAGAATGGAGAAAGAAACCTGGTAACGAATCTTTCAAAGATCCGCTTCTATATTCACGGGCACCAGGCCCGGGCTGGTGTTGATATCAATGCCGGACGATATCTCACGCTGGGATTGCTGGCCACCAGGTCCTGGTATTATCAGCGCGAGAAAGCGCCATCCGATGTAAAGTTTCGTCATGCACCTGAGGAGCCGGTTTACTATCATACTGAAACCGCCAAAACCATTCTTGACAAATCGGATAACCAGCTCATCAATCTTCATTTAATTCACAACCGGAATTCCGGTTCAAAACAATTTTCCGTTGATATTGATTTCGGCCGTTTTGACCGGCTGTTCAATAATACACTGAAAACTTACACCCATATACCGGACACCTCCAATGGTCAGTCGGATGACCTGCTTACCGAAATGCCGGTGTCCATTGATATCCTGAGTTTCAAAACGGACTACACAACCACGCTGACAAACGACTGGAACCTGGAAACAGGTTTTAAAACGAGTCGCGTGGAAAGCCGGAACAATATGCAATTGTTCAGCGGCAAATCCGGTTCACTAAACCCTGACACGAATTTGTCAAATAATTTTAAGTATACAGAAAAGCTGGTGGCAGGATATATTATTGTTTCAGGTAAATGGAAAAACAAAACTCATCTTCAAGGAGGCCTGAGAGGCGAATTTACATCTTCAACAGGGCACTCTATTTCGCAGAACAGTATTGTTAAAAGAAACTATTTTGACCTGTTTCCATCTGTTTTCATTTCTCACAGCATCAACGACACACACCAGGTTACCATGTCGTATAGTTACCGTATTCAGCGTCCGGATTATCAAAGTTTGAATCCTGCCCGGAGCTACCTGGATCCTTTTGCTTTCAGTGCCGGCAATCCTTATCTCAACCCGGCATATACACATTCATTGGAATTGAGGCATGGATTCATGGATAAGCTATTCACTTCGGTTGGCATGGCATTTACCCGCGAATATGTTTATAAACTGATTCAGCCTGTAAATAAGAAACAGACAGAAAGAAAACCGTTTAATGTTGGGCGTTTAAGGCATTATAATATCACCGTTGGCTTTCCAATAACGATCACAACAAAATGGAAAGCCCGGTTTAATGCCACGGGTGCCTATGGCCGGCTCAATTATATTTTCCTGGAAAAAGAGCAGATTGCCCGCCAGTTATATGGCAGGATGGATTTAAACCAAACCTGGTCTTTTGGCAAAGGCTGGTCCGCGGAATTAAGCGGCTGGCTGGTGACACCGGGTGTATCAGGTGGTATGTTCCGCAACCCCTGGCTGGGTGCCCTGAATATGGGTTTACAAAAAAGCTGGACATCCAATTGGAAGCTCAGGCTGAGTGCTTTGGATATCTTACACTCTGACCGTTGGGTCGGATACTTTAGAAATGAAGGTTTCTACTTCAGGCACCAGATTGTCCGGGATAGCCGTGTAGTCATGGTAAGTCTTAGCTACTCATTTGGCAGCCAGAAAGACAAGACTTCCGGCACCCGGCGAACCGGTTCGGAAGAAGAAATGAAACGCACCAGCTCCAATTAAAACCAGGCGGGCGACAATTCCCAGGACTCCCCCTGTTGACAGATTTGAATATTTAAGTTAATTTAGTCGTCCGTCCCCTTCCGAATATCTTAGGAATAATCTCCTGAAATTTTTTTTATGAACGTAGCACGGCCTGAACGAGCCGTCAATAGTACTGTTATGACACCCGAACTTAAAAACGCCTGTGAGCTGGTGTTCCAGGAGCATAAGACTGCCAGTCAGCCTGTGGCCTGGAAGCGTGATGTTTTCCGGGGGCGCATTTCCACCGGGCTCTGTGAAATGGCCAAGGAAACGCTTGTGCAAAAACAGGTAATCTGTTTTCCCAACCCCGCCCGAAAAAATTTTACGGTAATTAACCCGCTTGCTATTTCTGCATCTTGTTTTGAAGAAGCGATCGAAAGAGTGATGCATCCGGAAGCAGTTCCTGCAGAAACGGTCATGTCGGATTACCAGGCAAAAAAACCGGCCTATGAATCACGCGGTAACTCCGTTACGGCATACTGGTCGCGTTCAGTCAATGCGCCTCGTCTTGTTGCCCTGACATCGAAAGCCGAACACGCAGTGCAAACACTTGCAGAGCCCAAATGGTATTTGAAACCGGTTTTTGTCTATCTGCTCTGGCCATTATTGGGAGCCTTTGCAGGGGGCGTGATTGCCTGGCTGATGGGAGAAGCTTATACACAATTATTTTTCAACCTGAAATGACAGGAGGCGAATAGCCTTTGATAAAATTAAAAAGCATGATGGTTTAGAAATTGAATCTAACCATCATGCCTTTGTATAAAGAACTTTTTAATAAGCCTGTTTAAATAACGGGCTTATTACCTTTCAATCTATTTGATGCTAAGATACAGGTCGCCCCATTTCTTGGCTTCTGCAGCGTATTTAGAAACTTCAGCAGGTTTGCCTTTGGCTTGTTCCTTTTTGAAGTTATAAATATCTTCCAGGAAACCTGCAGCTTTTTTGTATTGTTGTTTATCGCTGCCATTCAAATTTGCCAGGCCTTTTTTCGCAAAGATCGCAGCGGCTTTTTCATAAGGCACGCGACCGGCTTCAAGGTATTCTGCGTATTTTTTATCGTTCCTGCCAAGACCTTCTGCTTTCAGCATTACATAATAGTCCCCGATAACCAGGTAAGGCAATTGTTCATCAGGTTTTGCTTCACCGGCTGCATTGAAAGCAGCAACCATTCTTTTCTCCAGCTCTTCTGCATTGGCCGGGGGAACAGCACCCTCATGTTTTGAATTCAGGGTATCATAGATCACCTGTCCAAGAGAAAGATTGGCCTTATAATCAGCAGGATCTTTCGCGAGTACCTCTTCGAGTGATTTCAGTTTGGCATTGAAATCAGATTCGAGACCTACGGCAAAGTCTGTTTTATCATAAGTGAAGAATTCACTCTCGGGATACAATTCTTTACCAAGTGCTTTGTACTTTTCAAAATTGTCCATATCCTTTTTGGTAAAGTAATGTGTAACCAGGAAACGATAGATACTTTCGTAATTAGGACCGGTAAGTTTGGCATCTGCAAGACGTGCATAGTACTTAGCCGCTTCGTCTTTGTTATTGCTGCTTTCTGCTGTCACACCGGCCAGGATAACCACGTTTGTATCCAGGTTAGACTTTAACAACTCATATTTAGTAAGGATGGGAGAAAAGGCGTCAACTTTTTTAAATACTTCAAACGCTTCAGCCCATTTCTTTTCTTCGTATAACTTATATCCAATCGAAAACAGGTTTGAATAGATCCGGATCGGCGCATTTTGATAGACAGGATCTTTAGCCAGTTCTCCGGATGGTTCCATTTCCTGGTATTTTTTGAAAGCAGCTTCGGACTCGGTACGGAGTGTTTCCGCTTCGGGTGTACCCTGTATTGCACTATCAGCCGCCAGGGTTGAGTAAATCGTAGCCTTCAAAATATAGGCTTCCGGCTTGCTGGCAAACCTTGAATTGTTCATCCTTTTATCAACGTCTTCCTTGGCCTTCTTGTATTGGCCCAGCATGACATTTTGTTTGATCTCATCATAGCTCTGTGCCTTAACAGTAAAGGCCAACGCAAGCATCATTAAAGAGAAAGCGATCTTTTTCATATTGTTTTATTGTTTTAAATATCGCTGCCTGCGTTTTTCCGGCAACGACTGCTTTATCATTTGTTATTCGGCTGATGGCTCAGAATTACTTTCGGTAGATGGAGTTTCGCCGCTTTCGGTTGCGTCACCTTCTACTGGCGCTTCTCCGTTTCCGTTGCCATTTCCATTTTCTTCCTGGTCATCGAGCTGGGTGATGGCAGCGATCTCATCTTTTTCATCAAGCCTGATCAGCTTAACACCCTGGGTTGCGCGGCCCTGTTCACTGATATCTGCCACTTTCATCCGGATCGTCACGCCACTCTTACAAGTGATCATCAGGTCCTGTGTTTCATCAACTGCCAACAGTCCGACCAGTGCACCGGTTTTCTCAGTTACATTGATGGTCTTCACTCCCTTTCCTCCGCGGTTGGTATAACGATATTCATCCACTTTCGTCCTTTTACCATAACCTTTTTCACTTACCACCAGCACTGTTTTTGATGCATCCGTCTCAGGGTTTACACAAATCATACCAACAACTTCATCATCGGCTTCGCTTACTTCGATACCCGCCACTCCAATGGCGCCACGACCTGTTGCACGTACTTTTTCTTCGGAAAAACGGATTGCACGACCACTCTTCACACCCATCATGATCTCGCAGTTTCCATCGGTGAGACGGGCTTCGAGCAGCTGATCGCCTTCCATAATGCTGATGGCATTCACACCGGTCAGTCTCGGTCGGCTAAACTCTCCGAGCTGGGTTTTCTTGATGATTCCTTTGCGGGTACAAAGTACAATATTATGTGATTGGACAAAGTTTTCATCTTTTAAATCCTTCACATCGATGATGGCGCGGATCTTATCATCCGGCGGCAATTGTACGAGGTTCTGAATTGCACGGCCCTTACTGGTTTTTTCACCTTCCGGTATCTGGTAAACGTTCAACCAATAACACCTTCCTTTTTCAGTGAAGAACAAAAGCGTATGGTGCGTTGAGGCTACGAAAAGATGTTCGATAAAATCTTCTTCGCGGGTTCTGCCACCTATCACACCCCTTCCTCCGCGGCGCTGGGCACGGTATTCATCGGCCGGTGTGCGTTTGATATAGCCCAGGTGAGAAATGGTGATCACCACATCTTCTTCCTTGATCAAATCTTTCAGGCTCATCTCATCGTCGAGATAAGTGATTTCCGTTCTGCGCTTATCACCGAATTTATCTTTGACCTCTCTCAGTTCTGTTTTGATAATATCAAAACGCATGCTCTCATTGGCCAATACTTCCCTGAGATGAGCGATCAGTTTCATCAGGCTGTCGTATTCTTCCCTGATCTTATCTCTTTCCATGCCTGTGAGGCGTTGCAGACGCAATTCCAGTATGGCTTTAGCCTGTATTTCATCCAGTCCCCAGCCGGCATTGACGAGATTATCTTTCGCGATATCGGGAGTAGCAGAAGAACGGATCAATGCAATCACTTCGTCGAGGTGATCCAGGGCAATCAGGTAACCCTGCAGGATATGCGCTCTTTTTTCTGCTTCACGCAGCTCATATTGCGTACGGCGTATGACGACTTCATGACGGAACTCCACAAACTCACTGATCATTTCTTTCAGGTTCAGTGTGCGGGGTCTTCCTTTGACGATAGCAACATTGTTGATGCCGTATGAAGTCTGAAGGTCGGTGTGCTTATAGAGTTGATTTATGATGAGGTTGGCCACACCATCACGTTTCAGATCAATTACGATACGTGTGCCTTCCTTATTAGTCGATTCGTTATTAACGTGAGCAACACCTTCGATTACTTTTTCATTCACCAACACACCAATGCGGTTGGTCAGTTCATCCCGGTTCACCTGGTATGGCACCTGTGTGATGATGATCTGTTCACGGCCGCTGGGTTTTGCATCAACATGCAGACGACCACGCAGCACAACACGGCCGCGACCGGTTTGCATCGCAGTTTTCACGCCGTCCATTCCGTAAATGATACCACCTGTTGGGAAATCAGGTGCCGGTACATGCTGCATCAGTTCTTCTACAGTGATCTCGCGATTATCGATAAAAGCGATACAACCATCCACCACTTCCGAGAGGTTATGGGGCATAATGTTGGTGGCCATACCCACTGCAATACCACTGGAGCCATTTACCAGCAAATAAGGTATGCGTGTGGGAAGAATGGTTGGTTCTTTTTCCGAATCATCGAAGTTGAGCTGGAAGTCTACTGTATCCTTGTCGAGATCTTCCAGCATGTATTCGGCAATCTTTTCAAGACGGCACTCGGTATACCTCATGGCCGCCGGACCGTCGCCATCTTCGTTACCGAAGTTACCCTGTCCGTCCACCATGGTATAACGCATATTCCATGGCTGTGCCATACGGGCCATGGCATGGTACACCGACATATCACCGTGCGGGTGATATTTACCCAGTACCTCACCTACCAGACGGGCTGATTTTTTATAAGGACGGTTGGACTGAAGTCCCAGTTCATTCATCGCAAACAGGATCCGGCGATGCACCGGTTTCAATCCATCGCGTATATCGGGCAGCGCACGACCAACAATTACCGACATTGAATAATCAATGTAAGCGGTCTTCATCTGCTCCTCGATGTTAACGGGAATGACACGGTTGATATCATTCGTTTCCTGCGGTTCCAAGTTCTCTTCCATGTGTTGTAGAAAGACCCGGGCGGGCCTGTTTAATTTCTTAAATAAGTCGTTCTGTCTAAAGGCTTTTTAAGGCTCGCAAATCTACTTTTTTTGAACCTCAAAACCTGATAAAAAAGCCTGTTTTTTGGCCAATTTTTCCACCCGTTGTGGATATTCATCAACTGTTAGAATTGCCAATTTATAACAAGGCTTTGGCAGGTATTGGCTTTAAAATTTGTTTACTTAGCTGGTCCAAAAGAAAAATCAAATGGCTGGTTACCTTTTACTCCGGGATAACAAGGAAAGTGGCCCTTATACGGCAGAGGAACTGCTGAATTTCGGATTAAAGCCATACGACCTGATCTGGGTTGAAGGAAAAAGCGCAGCATGGCGTTACCCCAGTGAAATCGAAGAACTGAAACCCTATGCCCCTGCGGTAGAGGACCAACCTTTCGATCGCTTTTACAAAAAAGATTATCCGGCTACCAGTCAAACGTTCCCGAACGCAGAGTACAGAGAAACATCACAGCCTTCCCGCGAGGATGAATACGAGCGTTATAAACCCAGGACACAGGAAGAAACAAACAAACCTTTATCCCGGCCAAAATCCGTATTTGTAACATTGCCGGATCAAAAACGGGTTGAGCATCGCCCCGACCCGGTTCCCGCACCACAAAAACAAATTCCCAGGCAAACGGTAAATCCGGTACCGGAACCAACGATCTCCATTCACGAACAACCCATTGAAGCGGAAATTAAATATTCGCAGCCCCTGGATGAGATCAAGGAAATGTATGTAAAGACGCTGCAGGAGCGCCGGGATAAAAGAGCCAAAAAAGGACTCTTGCTTTCCTACCTGAAAAAAGCTGTCGTGGTAGCAGCACTGGTTGCCGTTGGTATATTGATGGGATCAATTGTAAGATCTAAATCAGGAAGTGAAGTAAGGCAGACTGATGCTTCAGCTGATTTGATGAAGGTATCCACTTCGCTCAGTAATCCCGCAATTACACAACAACTCACCGATTCAAATGCTGTCGCTGAGCATGAGTCAAACGCTAACGCCGAGCCGGTGCAGAATACAAGGCTTTCTTCACTGAACGAACGTTATAATTCATCAGGGAATGATACAGAAACCGAAGAACCGGCGCCTTTGAAGATCCGCAAAGAAACCATGATCATCGTTCCGAAAACGAAAGAATCATACAGCAATGCTTCCGCACCGCGCAGCATGAATGATCCGGTTACGGGAGAAAGAATGAGCCGCCTGCGTTCAAATGAAATCAAGGACGAATTACCTCCGTCAGAATCTGAATCGCTGAAAGGACTTGTATCTGTTGTAAGCAACGACTACAAACGTGTGGCTTTTGGCGGGATCAGGAACCTGTTGCTAACCGTAACCAATCATTCGCCAAAAGAACTGGACGAAGTGATCGTGGAATTGCAATATCTCAAGCCCAGTGAAGAACCTTTAAGAACAGAAAATATCCGCTTCAAGGAGATAGGTCCCGGTTCATCGGCAACTATTCGCGTACCTGATACCAACCGGGGCATAAAGGTCAACTATCGCATCATCAATATCCGGAGCGCACAGGGGAAGTAAACTTTTACTATATCGCATCATGAAGCGGATTGCCAGGGTTAATCATGTTTCGACTATTTCCCTAATGTAATAAACAGGCTCACCTGGAGTACACTGTTTTTAAAATCGGGATCGATATTTTCAGACGGATCGAAATCTCCTACTTTGGAAAGACCCACGATATAACGGGCATTTAAACCTACTCCTCCTCTGGTTTGTACACCCAGGCCGGCTGCAGCTGAGAGATCAAGACCTTTCGCAAAGTCCTCAATCGTATCATCAGTCACGCTTTCACTTATCTTGAACCCGACCTGCGGACCGAGTTCAAAGAAAAAACCACTTTCTGATCCAAATCTCACCATGACCGGGATATTAGCATAGGTGACTTTCCAGTCATAACTTTTATTGACACTGTCGATACGTGCGCCCTGGGTTGAGATCAGCAATTCGGGTTGTAGAGAGAAAGCCCCAAAACGGAAGTTGAGGAAGCCCCCACCATGAAAACCCACGATGGCTTTCTTTTTTACGGCATCAAAATTACCACCGGTAAAATTGGATACATTGATCCCGGCTTTAATACCGGCAGAGAAATCCTGTGCCTGCACTGACAAAGCAGTCAGCCCTGCGATTAAGAATAAGGCAATGGTCTTTTTCATACAGTCGTTTTTTATTTTGAAGGTTTCATATATCGCGGGTCAAATAAAGTGCCAATAGAATTGGGGACTATATTTGCCACATGAAGCAAATCCTATTACTGGGTGCCGGAAAATCTTCTTCAGTACTGATTGATTATCTCCTGGCACAGGCTGAAACCGGTGGCTGGCATCTCACGGTAGCAGACACCAATTTGCAGACTGCCATGGACAAAGTGAAGAATTCTCCCTTTGGAAAAGCCATAGCATTTGATGTGACCGATGATGCCGTTCGTGAAAAGACCATAAGCAATGCGGATCTCGTGATCTCCATGCTGCCGGCAACCTTGCATGCCCTGGTGGCAAAAGATTGTCTTCGGCTGACTAAACATTTATTGACCGCTTCCTACACCGATCCGGAAATTAAACGGATGGCTGCGGAGATTAATGAGAAAGGCTTGTTGTTTTTGTGTGAAATGGGCCTTGACCCGGGCATCGATCATATGAGTGCGATGAAACTAATCGATGCCATTCATGAAAAAGGTGGAAAAGTAAAAAGTTTCAAATCACATTGCGGAGGTTTGGTAGCTCCGGAGAGTGATGATAATCCCTGGCATTATAAGATCAGCTGGAACCCGCGCAACGTAGTACTGGCCGGTAAAGCCGGCGCAAGATTCCGTTTAAATGCTGACGTGGTAAACATCCCTTATGAATCAGTTTTTGCGAATAATGAGACGGTCGCAGTGGAAGGACTTGGCTCACTTGCTTTCTATGCAAACCGTGATTCACTTGACTATATTCCATTGTATGGCCTGGAAGATGCAGAAACCTTTGTAAGGACAACCCTGCGTTATCCAATTTATTGTAAGGCCTGGAACTGTCTGGTACATGCCAGGTTGACTGATGAAGATCGTTCGTCACCAGTGATAGCCAATAAGCATATCCGCTATAATGAATGGTTGAAAAAAAGCCTGGAACAGTATCATGGACATGATGACCTGGACAGGTTCTTATCCGAACATGTTGACGGGAAGGACAAAGAAGAAGTCATTGCTCTTTTTGAATTTTTGGGATTGCTTTCAAACGAACCCATACCGCTTACGGCAACCTGTTCGGCTGACGTGTTGCAATATGCAATTGAGAACCGGCTGGTCCTGCACCCGCAGGATCGCGATATGATTGTGATGCTGCATGAAATAGATTACGAGATTGATAATAATTTACATTCAATAAGCAGTACGCTGGTTGTTAAGGGAGAAAACAGCATTCATACTGCCATGGCAAAAACCGTTGGTCTTCCATTGGGTATTGCAGCAAAATTGTTGCTCAGCGGAAAGATTCTTACACGTGGATTGGCCATTCCAACCATTGCTGATATTTATGAACCAGTGCTGGCTGAACTTGCAGACAATGGTGTTCGTTTCGAAGAAAAAGAATCGGTTTAAATAAGTTTTGCAAGCAGCTGTTGTAATTCCTTCACGCCTTCTGTGGCTGGTTTTTCAATGCTTGTAAGATTGCGTACCTGTTGTGTCGCCGGTAGCTTTTTATCTATGATAAATTTCGGCACATGTTCCTTTACAAAATTGATCAGTCCGGCCGCAGGATATACTACCAGTGAAGTACCGACCACCACGAAGATATCGATATCATAAACTTCCCGTATGGCTTTCTCAAACATGGGAACCGGTTCTTCAAACCATACGATATTAGGTCTCAGTAAATGCCCGTCTTCTGCTCTCTCACCTGGTTTCATATCACCACGGATCTCATACACCAGATGTTCATTCACTTCGCTTCTCATTTGGAAAATTTCACCATGCAGGTGAAGAACACGTGACGAGCCCGCGCGTTCATGCAGATCATCGATGTTTTGTGTGATGATGGTTACGTCGAAATCTTTTTCCAGTTCAGCGAGTCCGAAATGTGCAGCATTGGGTTTTGCTTCGGCAACATTCCGGCGACGCATGTTGTAAAAATCAAGTACCAGCTCCGGGTTTGTTTTCCACGCCCGGGGCGTGGCCACTTCAGTTACATCATAACCTTCCCAGAGACCATCGCTGTCGCGGAAAGTTTTCAATCCGCTTTCAGCACTGATCCCCGCTCCTGTCAGAACAACCAGTTTCTTTTTTTGCTTCAACACGATTTCGATTAAATCAGGTTAAAATCAATATGTGGATGGAAAATTATTTTTCCGACAACACTCAAACGATTACATACCGGCCAGTTCCATGATGATGTCCCATTCGGCATCAGTGACCGGTTGTACGGATAATCTCCCAAGTCGTACGAGTGCCATATTTGCAAGACGTTTATCAGACTTTACCTGTGCAAGGGTAACAGGTTGTTTCAGTTTTTTATAGGCCTTGATATCCACGGCTGACCAGTCATCGGTGGTTCCGGGATCCTGGTATGCTTCTTTTGCAACTTTGGCAATACCAACAATGGCTGTGCCCTCATTGCTGTGATAGAATAACACCTGGTCGCCTTTTTTCATGGCACGCAGGTGTAAACGTGCGGCATAATTTCGCACACCATCCCAAACGGTTTGCTTGTCTTTTACGAGTTGATCCCAGCTATAAACAGAGGGTTCCGATTTTACCAGCCAGTATGCCATAAGAAATTGTTTAGGTATGCAAAATAAAAGGAGCTGCTTATATCACCAGCCATTGGCCAGCACATCAGCGAGGTGAAGTGCTTTGAGATTATATCCTTTTTCGTTGATATAACCCTGTAAGTGCATCAGACAGGAGAGATCGGTGCTGATCAGGTATTGTGCCCCGGTAGCCAATGCATTCTCCACCTTTTGTTCACCCATACCAATGGAAATGGGTTCAAACTTTACCGAGAAAGTTCCACCGAAGCCGCAACAGGTTTCCACATCATTCATTTCTTCCAGTTCCAGACCTTTGACATGTGACAGGAGTTTACGTGGTTCGGTTTTGATCCGGCACTCCCTCAATCCCGCGCAACTGTCGTGATAAGTGGCTTTGCCATGCAGTTCAGCACCAAAATTTTCAAACTTCAAAACCTGAACAAGAAATTCGGATAACTCGAAAGTGCGTTTCCCAACATCAGCCATTTCATGATGCAGGGAAGAATTCTCGAAGAGCTTATGGTAATAATTTCTTACAAAACCAACGCAACTGGCGCTGGGGGCAACGATATAATCCGAGCCAGCGAAGTCTTTCAGAAATTTGGAACAAACAGCCCTGGATTCATCCCAGAAGCCTGCATTAAAGGCGGGCTGGCCACAACAGGTTTGGTTTTCATTATAGGTGACCGTACAACCTGCTTTCTCCAGCACTTTGATCATGTTGAAAGCCGTATCAGGATAGAGCTGATCTACAAAGCAGGGAATAAACAATTGAACGTTCATCGGGAGTTGTGCGTGCTATTTTTTAAAAGACCGTTGCAGTGAGATCATTTTTAAAGCGGTGATTGCGGCTTCTTCTCCTTTGTGACCATGTTTGCCTCCAATCCGCTCACGCGCCTGCTCATCATTGTCAACCGTCAATATGCCAAAGATAGAGGGAACCGGTAATTGCAGGTTGAGTTGCGTGATGCCATTGGTTACAGACTGGCAGACGTAGTCAAAATGTGGCGTACCACCCCGAATGACGCATCCCAGTGCAATAAAAGCATCAGGACGAGGTTTGGCATTGCTTTCCCAATAGCTGCGAATGGCAAAGGAAATTTCTACAGCCCCGGGTACTATAAGTGTTTGATATTTCTCAATGCCCCATTTCTTTAGCTCTCTTATCGCCCCTGCTTCAAGTTCATCTGTGACTGCTGAATTCCATTCGGTTTTCACCAGAACGATACAGGCATCCCGGATATCCGGAATGCCTGTGCCTGTTTGTAAAAGTTTGCTGTTTGATATATCAGCCATAAATTAATTCATATTGTATACACCCAGTTGCGCGAGGTAATTATCTGCATCCACACCATAACGTGTGTTGGGATATTTTTCTTTGAGCTCTTTATACAGGGCGATTGCTTCTTTTTGATTCTTCATCACGCGATCGGCCAGGTAAGCTGCCAGGAACAATGCTTCAGAAGAGTTTTGCTGATCTTCCTTAAAATGACGCGCGGCTTTTTTGTAATAATCCAGGGCTTCAGCATTTTTACCCAAATCGGCAGATGCATCACCGAGCAGTTTATAAGCACGTTGCTGAACCTGTTTGGCATCCGTGCTGAAATCTTTCAGGTATTTGATGGCATTGGCATTGTCATCAAGTTTGATATAGCAGGCACCTGCATAAAACTTAGCCAGGTTACCGGCATCAGTACCACCGTAGCGACTTATCACTTTCAGGAAACCCAGGTTTTGACCATCACCGTTAAGTGCCAGGTTGATGGAATCCTTACGCCAGTATTCCTCTGCTTTGAACAAAGCATCAGCGGCTTTCTGCTCTTTCGGTTCCTGGATAAAGTTCTTGTAACCAAAAAATCCAACCACCAGCAGGATGAGTGCGGCACCAACGACAATGATTGGTTTGCTATACCGGGTCCAGAAATCTTTTGCTTTTACCAGGGGATCCCNTTCCACTTCAACTTCCTTCACCGTTTTCTTTTCTGCCATAAATAGATATTNTTGTTTGTTAATTGCTATTTTGAAAAANTGATTTCCTGTTGTATTAGTCCACTATGAACGGATAGTTCTGGTCTACATAGATATCCTTCAATACTTCTGCGTCATCAGGCCATGGGCTTTCTTCCGCAAATTTTACCGAAGCTGCAACGGTGTCGTCAATCCTTTTATCAATTACGGACAGGTCATCTTCTGAGGCCATTTTGTTGTCCAGGATTGTTTGACGAACGACCTGGATAGGATCTTTAGCACGATATTCCTCTACTTCTTCCTTGGTGCGATATTTCTGGGGGTCACTGATTGAGTGGCCCTTGTAACGATAGGTTTTAATTTCAAGTAAGGTCGGCCCGCCTTTTTCACGCGCTCTCTTTACGGCACGTGCCACACTTTCATGAACTGCTTCCGGTTTCATACCGTCAATTACATCAGCTGGCATGTCATAACCGTCAGCCAGTTTATAAATGTCAACCACGTTGGAAGTACGCTCTACCGATGTACCCATGGCATAGTTGTTATTCTCGCATATGAAGATCACCGGCAGCTTCCAAAGCATGGCCAGGTTGAAAGTTTCATGCAGTATACCCTGTCTTGCGGCACCATCCCCGAAGAAGCAAAGTACCACGTTATCGGTACCGCGATAATTTTCTGCGAAAGCGAGTCCGGCCCCGGTGCCTATTTGGGCACCTACGATACCGTGACCTCCATAGAAATTTTCTTTCTTTCCAAAGAAATGCATACTTCCGCCCTTTCCTTTCGCACAACCGGTGGCTTTACCATACAGTTCAGCCATACAACTGTCAACTGAAATGCCTTTAGCAATAGCCAGTCCGTGATCGCGATATGCTGTGATGAATAAATCTTCCGGCCTGGTAGCTGTCATACATCCTGCGGCAATGGCTTCCTGTCCCACATAGGCATGAAAAAAGCCCCGGATCTTGCCTTCCATTTTGTATTTTTCTTCGGCCATTAACTCAAACTGCCGGATCAACTGCATCAGTTCATACCAGTACAGGTATGTCTCTTTAGAAAATTTGGTAGCCAAGGGTAAAATTTTGAGGTGCAAAAATAAGGGAAAGTTATAAAGAATAGAAGTCTGGCCACCTAAAGTTTGCCGACCTATCGTCTTGAAAATAAAACGCATAAATCCAGGGTACCCTCTCCCGGTAAACCCGGGCTATTCGTTGATTGCGCTTATCTTGCAGCTCATGCTTTTCCTGCAGTCCATATCGGTATTCCAGTTTAAGAATTACACCAACCGGGCCTTTCATTTCTCCGGCAAGATCACGGGTATTTGCGGTCGCAATGGTGCCGGAAAGACTAACCTGCTGGATGCCATACACTATCTCTGCTTTACGAAAAGCTATTTCAACCGGCAAGATGCAAATACGGTTCAACAGGGTAAGGCCGGATTCAGGGTCGAGGGGCAATTTGACCTGAACGGGATCCGGGAAAAAGCAGTATGCATCCTCCGCGAAACAGGCCGCAAGGAATTTTCGATAAATAACCAGCCTTATGATAAATTTTCACAACATATAGGCCGTTATCCCTGTGTGGTGATTGCACCGGATGACGCACTGCTTGTGACGGGAGGAAATGAAGAAAGAAGAAAATTTTTGGACTCAATGTTGTCACAGGTGGATGAAGCTTACCTGCAACACCTGATCAGCTATACCAAAGTGCTGCAACAAAGAAATGCCCTGCTCAAGTCAATGGCAGAATCGGGCAACCGGAATTTTTCCCTGCTGGATGTGCTGGATGATCAACTCCGTACCCCCGGTGAATATTTGTTTGAAAAACGAAGAGATTTTTTAATCTCTTTCCTGCCACTGGTTCGCAGGCTATACCAGGATATTGCCAGGCAGCCGGAGGAAGTGAGCCTGGTTTATGAATCACAGCTGTTGAATGATGACCTGGCGAGCCTGTTAAAAGGCGCCCGTCAGAAAGATTGTCAATTGCAAAGATCAACAGTCGGCCTGCATCGCGACAATATTGAAATCAGTTTTGGCAACCAGCCTTTTCGCAGCATAGCTTCCCAGGGGCAGCGTAAAAGTTTGTTGTTTGCACTAAAACTTGCAGAAATGGAAGTGTTGAAGAAGGAAAAAGGTTTTGCTCCTATTCTGCTGCTGGACGATGTATTTGAAAAACTGGATGAAGACAGGATTTCAAATTTACTCAAAAGGGTATGCATCGAAAATGAAGGACAGGTATTTATCACCGATACAAATGGAGAAAGGCTTTCAAAACATTTGCAGGAACTTGAAGTAAAATATGAAATTGCAGAATTGTAGTTCTGTCACAACCTAACTTTGTCGCATGGGTGAATATTCACTGGGTAAAGCCATACAGCAGTTTCTTGACCAAAGCCGGATCAAGGGTGATATCCAGGCTATGCAGATCCATGATGTATGGGAACAGATCATGGGAAAGACCATTGCGAGGTATACAGATAAACTTCAGATATTCGGAGATAAACTATACATCACCACACAGGTAGCTCCATTAAAACAGGAACTTATTTACCAGAAGGAAAAAATTATCCAGCTGGTAAACGAGGCATTGGGTCAGCGTGTCATAAACGAAGTGATCATTCAGTAAGAATAAGCCAGGGGAGTCATCTTTTCATCATTGTCAAAAATCTTCAGCCGGCGGTTGACTGCTTCCTGGATGATATCGTCGCAGGAAACCACTCCTACAAACTGGTGATCTTTGAAGACGGGAACGTAACGTACATTAAAACGTTTCATCAGCCTCATGCAGTCTTCCACGGTATCGTCCGCATCGGCTGCCGGGAAGCGCGTATTCATCAACTGGTTGACCTTGGTGAGTGTAATGGAACGGTTATTAAAGATCGTTTTGGTTGCGATATCGTGTTCAGTCAATAAACCGAGATAACGATCATCCTCATCCATTACGATCAGGTAGTCGGTATTCTGGCAGCTCATGCGGCAAAGCGCATCACTGATGGTACAATTGGGAGAAATCTTGTTGAAGTGGGATTGTTTGCGGGACAGCAGTACAGTTACGTTTTCCATAAATTAAGGTTTATTGGGTTTAAACAATTGGTTTAATTCATGGGTACGTAGAGACTATGGCCCTGTCAACTTTCTTAAAGTTACGAACGAGGGTACCAATAAAATCGAGGGAAATTACTCTATTTAAAGCTTAGAAAAAGCTCTACTAACCCGGCTGAATTCAAGCAAAAAGCATACCCTTTCCACCTCATCCTGAATTCATGGCAGGCTAAATCGATTTTTGATAATGAATTGTTTGGAAGGAATCCGGTAAAGCTATTTGCCCGGTATCTCTGTTCTGAATTTTTCCATGCCCTTGCGATCCTGCAGGGTTACAAAACAGGTACGGTAATCGGGTCCCCCGAACACCAGGTTACTGACGTCTTTTCCCTTTAATACAACTTCCCGCTGAAGCTTACCATCGGGTGAAAAAATGGCAATGGCTCCCTTACCGTACCGCGTAACATACAGGTTACCTGCGGAATCGCATTTCATTCCGTCAAGCCCGTGATCTTCAAAGCGGGTAAAAAGACGTTGGTTGGAAAGATTGCCTGAAGAGTCCACATCAAATGCCCATACGTTTCGCTGCACGCTTTCATTTACATAGAGGATCTTCTCATCAGGGCTCAGGCAAATACCATTGGTTGTGCCCATATCGCCTTTTAGCAAAACAGCTTTTTTGTCTGTACCTATTTTCCAGATTTGTCCGCGACCATTCTTCCAATCCGGATCACTGGCGAAAATAATCCCCATTTTATTGAGGCAGATATCATTTGGCTGGTTAAATTTTTCTTCATGACAGTAAACAGTCACGCTCCGGTTTTTTGTGTCGAGCTGTAAAATGTTGTGCCCCGTGAAATCGGCAATGAACATATTGCCTTCACTGTTGAACTGGATGCTGTTGCCAGTACTCCCCTCTGGCAGATTCGCATACAACTCTACCGTTCCATCATCCTTTACCTGACCAATTGTGCCATCCTTCTGATAATTTACCACGAATAGTTCACCGGCGGCATTCACAGCCGGGCCTTCAATATTTTTTGAAAAAAGATTTTCAGCCGTAAGATCTTCCGTCTCGAATAAAGTCGCTTCGGCTTCCGTTGTTTTTGTTTGCATCGTATTGGTACAGGAGACAAGAACTGTTCCTAACACGACGGCGATTTTTTTCATCATCTGAATTTATTGAATGCGAACCCTGGGATCAATAACGCCGTAAAGAATATCAGCGAGTATATTGATCAGGATAAAAAATGTTGCTGATACAAGCACGGCACCCATTACCACCGGGTAGTCAAGCTTGGCGAGGGCATCCACCGTGATCTTCCCGATTCCCTGCCATCCAAAAATATATTCCACGAAGAATGCTCCCGCTAGCAGCTCGGCGAACCATCCGGTTATGGCGGTAATCACCGGGTTCAGTGCATTCCGAAGTCCGTGTTTCCAGATAACCCGTTTCTTGCTTAATCCCTTTGCATAAGCTGTCCGGATATAATCCTGGTCAAGCGTATCCAGCATGGCACTACGGGTGAGCTGCGTGATGATGGCTAGCGGACGTATTCCCAAAGTTACTGCAGGTAATACTAGGTT
>Ga0065721_10050078_pt1 | contig 23514 bp, 30 predicted proteins | sample Mesricmetagenome_FD_59108 | JGI IMG/M metagenome (GOLD analysis project Ga0065721, IMG submission 59108) | Mesophilic microbial community from rice straw/compost enrichment Sample: eDNA_1 v2 (version 2) | ecosystem: Engineered > Solid waste > Grass > Composting > Bioreactor | place: USA: Davis...
GCGGGGCGCCCGGCCGCGATGACGCACCGGGCACCCTGCCGCTAAGCCGAGGAGACGTCATGGCTGGTCGGATCATTCACACTCCGGAAAGCCCCCACGTCTGCTCAGGTAGTCCGAGCCCGGAGCCTCTGCGTCCCGGCACCATCTGGCAATGCGACGACTGCTCCACCAAGTGGGTCGTGGTCAGCGGTCAAGGTGAGGACGGCAAGGGCTACTCGGCCTGGCGCGAACTGAACAGACTCAACGTACACGGCGAGGATCTCTTCTGATGGACGAGCCTGACGATGACGGCGACACCGTGCTGAGGGGGAGCGACTGATGGACTGGTCGGGCTTCACCCCCGCCGAGCGCCGAAGCATCCTCAAGGTGCAGCGTCGCCTCCGCCGGCGTGCGTGGTGGCACCGTCTCTGGCGCAGCCTCACCGGTTCCTGATGGCGAGGGTTTGCCGAGAGAACGGATGCCCCGAGCTGGTCACCTCGCCGTACTGCCGTGTCCACGCCCGCGCACATGAGCGACGCCGAGGGTCACGACAGCAACGCGGGTACGACAGCACCCACGACCGCATCCGTTCCGAGTGGGAACCGCGCGTCGCCACGGGCCGCATCCGGTGCCGCAGCCCCCACTGCCTCCGACCATCCGATCCGCTCATCCATCCCGGTGAACCCTGGGACCTTGGACACACGCCCGATAGACGCGGCTACCGAGGCCCCGAGCACGCCGAGTGCAACCGGTCCGAGGGAGGGCGCACAGCGCACCGCTGAGGCCGCCCCAGGCCGCCCCCAGCGCCCCCTCAAGGGGGTGGGGGGTGACCCCCTCGACCGCCACCCCCTCGGACCGCCGGGGAGGTGAAAATTTCCCTGTACGGGTTTGAGGCTTGTCGGTTGAAGCCCTGGAACCCGTACATTCGACCCCTCGGAGGAGGCCCTCGATGCCTGGTCCTGCCCCCGATCCGAACGCTCGTCGCCGCAATAAGCGGCAGGCGGCGATGGTGCTCCCGAGCGGCGGACGTGTCGGTCGAGTACCCGCCTTCCCGATCAAGGGTCAGCGGGTGCCGGCGGTTTGGCGTGAGCTCTGGGTAACGCCGCAGTCGGCTGCCTGGGAGAAGCTCGGCTACCACAGGGTCGTCGCTCGCTATGCCCTGCTCCTGCAGGCTGCGGAAAAGCCAGATGCAACCACGGGGCTGCAGAACGAGGTTCGGCAGCTTGAGGATCGTCTCGGTCTGACGCCCATGTCGATGAAGCGTCTCGAGTGGGTCATCAGCGACGACGAGGTGTCGGAGAAGCGGTCGGAGAAGAAGCCGGCGGCCAAGGTGGACGGGCGCACCCCGGCTGAGCGTCGACGGATCATGCAGGCTGTGGTCTGATGCCGTGGCGCGGCCCGGAGTGGGACGGTGAGTTCCCCTCGCTGGGCTGGCAGGTGGCGGACTGGATCGAGTCGCACTGCGTCGTCCCCGATGGGGAGGACATCGGCAAGCCGTTCCGGCTGACCGACGAGCAGCTGTCGATCATCGTGAACCACTACCGGCTGCGCCCGGACGCGACTCAGCACCAGTGGCAGACAGCATGGCAGTACGTGCGCACGCTGCTGGTGAAGCCGCAGAAGTGGGGCAAGGCCCCGCTGACATCTGCATTCGTTTCCGCCGAGGCGGTCGCGCCCGTCGTCTTCGCCGGGTGGGACGCCGATGGCGAGCCCGTTGGCCGTCCCTGGCCGACCCCAATAATTCAGGTGACGGCGTACAGCGAGGATCAGACCGACAACATCTGGAAGGTGTTGCGGCCCATGATCGAGGAGGGCCCGCTCGCGGAGCTCATCCCCGACACGGGCGTGGACCGGATCAACCTACCTGGGCAGGGGTGGATCGAGCCGGTCACGTCGAAGGCGCTCTCTCGACTGGGCGCGCGCATCACGTTTGCGCCGCAGGACGAGGTCGGCACCTGGACCAGCCCGAACATGAAGTACCTCGCGACGACGCAGTATCGCGGCCTGTCTGGCACGGGTGGCCGATCACTGCTGACGACGAACGCGTGGGACCTTGCCGAGAACAGCGTTGCCCAGGAGATCGAGGAGGCCGGCGACCCCACCGACCTGATCGACTTCAAGTCCGGGCAGCTGGCGGGCTTGTCCTACACGAACGCCCGGGACCGTGCCCGCATCCACCGGCACGTGTACGGAGACTCGGCGATCAAGCTCGATCGGAACGGCATCCGCGTATCCGGGTGGGTGAACCTCGACCGCATCGAAATCGACGCGGTGAAGCTCCTCCGCAAGGACCCCACCGAGGCGGCACGCTTCTACGGGAACATCAGCGCGGCCGGTTCCGGTTCATGGCTCCCCGAGCCTGGCATGGACGAATACGACCCTGCCGAACAGCACACGTGGGCGGACAAGCTTGAAGTTCGAGACCGACCGAAGAGCGTGCCAGTGTGTGCCGGATTCGACGGATCCGACGTGGATGACTGGACGGGTATCCGCCTCGAAACGCTAGACCAGTTCCAGTTCACACCAAGGTACTTCGGTGACGAGCGGACAGCTATCTGGAACCCAGCGGAATGGCCGGGCCACCGAATCCCTCGTGACGAAGTGATGACGGCGTGGCACGACATCATGGCGAATTTCGAGGTCGTCCGCGCCTATCTCGATCCGCCGCTGTGGGGGACCGAGCTGCAGGAGTTGCAGGGGAAGTACGGCGACAAGGTCTTCGTCGGTTGGGAGACCTACCGAGCCCGCGCGATGCACTTCGAGCTGGAGCGGTTCCGCACTGACATCACGAACCCGTCCGCGACGTTCCGGCATGACGGATGCAAGGACACGGCGCAGCACGTTCGCAATGCGGTGATCCGTGCCCGTCCAGGCCAGACATACATCCTCGGCAAGCCGTCGGAGAAACAGAAGATCGACCTCGCGATGTCGAGCACGCTTGCGCACGCGGCGACGCTCGATGCGATCGCAGCGGGGTGGACACCACCGAAACCGAGAGCGAAGGTGCGCGTCTGGCGCAGCAGATAGGAGAGCTGCCGTGACGGAACTGGACGAGGCGCTGCGACTGTCCCGGGCGATCAACCGGCAGAAGCCTATGCTCGAGAAGAACGACCTCTACTTCGAGGGCGAGCAACCCCTCAAGTTCCTCGCCCCGGTTCTCCAGCAGGAGCTCGGCTACCGTCTCTCGCCGATCGTGCTGAACCTCGCGCTCTTCGCTGTCGACGTCTACGACAACCGGCTCGACGTCGAGGGCTTCCGCATCGGACGCGGCGCCGAGGCCGACGACGAGCTGTGGGACGTGTGGCAGGAGAACGACGGACCCGACCTGTCGCAGCAGGGGCACCGTGAGAGCCTCGCGCTCGGCCGCGCGTACGCCACCGTCGGCCCGGGGGAGTCCGACGACGACGCCCCGGTCATCACCCTCGAGTCCGCGTTCGACGCGATCCACGAGGACGACCCGCGCACGAAGCGCGTGAAGCACGGCGTGAAGCGGTGGACCGACCTCGACAAGACCCGGTGGATGACGTTCCACCACCAGAACGGGTGGGTCACCTGGCGCCTCGAGCGCGGCACGTGGATCGAGGATTCCCGCGAGGACGACAACGGGAACAACCTGTGCTCGCTGGTGCCGCTGATGAACGACCCGCGCATCCTCGGCCGCAACCGGCCTGGGAAGTTCGACCAGCGGCTCGGGCGGTCGGTGTTCCACCCGATCGTCAGCCCTCTCGACGCGCTGAACAAGCTCGCCTCGGACATGATGGTGTCCGCCGAGTTCCATGCCCTCCCGCGACGCTTCGCGACCGGGCTGAACGAGGAAGACTTCGTCGACGAGACCGGCGAGGCGCTCGACACGTACTCGATGATCGCCGGCCGCATGTGGTCGACCGAGAACAAGGATGCGAAGTTCGGGCAGTTTCCCGAGGCGTCGCTGTCGAACTTCCACGAGTCGATCAAGCTGATCATGCAGATCGTCGCGATGCAGCTCGGCATCCCTGCCGACTACCTGCTTTTCCAGGGCGACAACCCGCCGTCGGCTGACGCGATCCGAGCGTCGGAGGCGCAGCTGGTGAAGCGCGCCGAGCGGAAGCAGCGGACCCTGTCGACACGGTGGGAGCAGGTGCAGCGCCTCGTGCTCATGAACATGGGCCGCGAGGATGACGCACGCCCGAAGCAGATCGAGACGATCTGGCGTGACCCGTCGACTCCAACGGTGGCGCAGAAGGCCGACGCGATCATGAAGCTCGTCACCACGAAGGACAACGCGGGCCGGTCGATTCTCCCGATCGAGCAGGCGCGTCAGGACCTCGGGTACACCGACATCCAGCAGGAGCGGATGGCGGACTGGGACGCGAACGTCACCACCGACCCGCAGATCGAGGCCGCGAGCCGGGCGCTGCAGGAGGCCGCGTCGCGCGCGGAGGGCGGAGCGGTGAACGGTGCTGGTATCGGCGGCTGAGCAGTACCGCATCCAGCAGGGCATCTCGACGACCACCGCGGCCGGCGCGGTCGCCCTGTGGGGTCGGATGGACGGCGACTTCGACACCGCGTGGGCGCGCATTCGCCCGCAGACGCTCGACCTCGTCGAGAAGGGGCGCACCGCCGCCGTAGTCAACGCCCTCGGCTACACGGCCGCGGCGCTGGCTGAGACCGGGCAGGTCGACGACGCGGTGGGCACGCTCGTTCCGGCGGCGTTCCTCCGCTCGGCGCCCGACGGCCGCGACGTCGGCGCGCTCCTCGACGGGGCCGTGTATGACGCGAAGTCGGCCGTCGCCCGCGGGCTCGCCCCCGACGCCGCGCTCGCGCAGGGCTCCCGGTGGATGAGCATGGCGACGCTCACGCTCCTCGCCGACACCCGCCGCGAGGTCTACGGCGCCGACATCATCCAGCGCCCCACCCTGAACGGGTACACGCGAATGCTGAACCCGCCGTCGTGCTCGCGGTGCATCATCCTCGCCGGCCGCTGGTACCGGTGGAACGAAGGGTTCCGCCGGCATCCGCGCTGCGACTGCCAGCACATCCCCGCATCCGAGTCGGTCGCCGGCGACATGCGCGTCGACCCGTACGAGACGTTCCGGTCGATGACCCCCGAGCAGCAGGAGCGGGTCTTCGGCCGGTCGCAGGCTCGCGCGATCCGCGACGGCGCCGACATCTACCGCGTCGTGAACATCAACCAGCGTGGCCTCGCCACGGCGAAGGGCGCTGCCCGCTACGGCACCCCGTCGCGGATGACGGTCGACGACATCTACCGCGTCGCCGGGACGCGCACGAACGCGATCCGGCTCATGCAGCGGGAGGGGTACATCCTCGACCGCGGGCAGGTGACCGTCGCGCGCGCCCCTGGGGTGCGCACGGACGCGCAGATCCTCGCCGCGGGCCGCGGCAGGGGCACGGTCACGATCGGCGGGCAGACGGCCACCACGCGCCGCGCGTCACGGTTCGACGCGGCGCAGACCGGCCAGCGGGACCCGCTGAACCGGGCGACGATGACCGCGGCCGAGCGGCGCCTGTACGACGCGAACTACCGCCTCCAGTACGCCCGGACCACCGGGAACGTCCCGCGCGGTGTCGGGCTCAGCAGCGCCGATGTCTTCGCGGCCCCGATCCCGGCGACGGCGAAGCGGCTCGCGGATCTCGAGCAGGACCTGGCGCGCGAGGTGCGCCGGCTCTCCGAGCGCGGTACACCCCAGTCCGTGCGGCGTCTCGCGCGGGCGCTCGGGCTCATCTGAGACCTGCGGTCGGTCGTCTAGCGGCCGAGGATGCCGCGTCCCGTGGGGTTCGAGTCCCCGGTGCGAGCGTGCACGTTCGCCGAAGCCTTCAGCAGGCAGTGGCCCCGGCGCGGAGGCACCGGTTCGAATCCGGTCCGATCGCTTCCCTTTCTTCCCACCGCTTCCGGTGGAGGCGCTACGCGAGCGTGTCGCGGCATGGCCGACGGGCCCTAAACGGCGGCCGACGGGCCCGATAAACGGAAGGTCACATCCCACCATGAAGCGCAACGCATTCGGTCAGCTCGGCTGCTCCTTCGCTCCGGCCTACCACCGTCCCTTCCTCCGCTACTTCGACGGGGAGAACGGGGCCGGGGGAGGAGCGGCGAAGGAGTTCAAGGCTCCCGAGTCGCAGGAAGAGCTCGATCGCATCGTGTCCGAACGGGCGCGCCGCGCCGAGCAGAAGGCCCGCGAGGAGGAGCGCGCGAAGTTCCCGGACTACGACGCGCTAAAGAGCGACGCGGAGAAGTTCCGCGCCGCGAACGCGCCGAAGCCGAAGGACAACGACGGCAAGACGACGCCCCTCTCCCAGGAGGACGTCGACAAGCGCATCGAGGAGGCCCGCGCAGCGGACCGTCTCGAGCTCGCCCTCGAACGCGTCGGCGACCAGCTCGACAAGGCTCTCGAAGGACGCACGGTCTCCGCCTCGAAGCTCTTCGCCCTCGACCGGAAGACGCTCGTGAGCCAGGACGGCAAGAACGTCGACACCGAGGCGCTGAAGCAGTGGGTCGAGGCCAATTCGACCGCCGTCGAGACCACCGAGCCGCGGCGCCGCCCCATCCCCGGACAGGGTAACCGCGACACCAACGCCACCGGCGGCAGCGTCCAGTCGGGACGTGACCTCTACGACGAGAAGCACTCCAAGAACAAGTCTGGAAAGGACTGACATCATGCCCAAGCTCCGCCAGGAGACGCTCGGCACGGGAGACATGTCGTGGCTCGACTCCGACCACGGCATCCGTAACGGCCGGACCGAGATCCTCGACATCTCGGCCTTCACCAAGAGCACGCACTACCCGGACGGCTACATCCGCTCCGGGACGCCGGTCGCCCTCGTCGGCGGCCTCCTCGTCCCCTACGACGTCACCGCCGGCACCACGACCGGCGCGGGCGTGCTCGAGGGACACATCCTCACCGACCAGAGCGTCGTGGACGACAAGGACTTCGGTGTCCCGCTGTTCGACCACGGCCGTGTGAAGGTCTCGAAGATCGCGGCCTTCTACGCGAACTTCGCCAAGCCCGCCACCGCGAAGCTCGCTTCGCTGATCAAGTACGTCTGAGAGGAGACAGATCATGCCCCTGTGGACTGACATCGTCGACCCGGCCACCCTGACCGGCTACGTGCGCGCCTCCCTCTCGGAGTACGAGCGCAACCGTGCCACCCTCGCCCAGTACCTCCCCAACCGCGAGGTCGCCGACATCGTCGTGCGCTTCTTCGCCGGTGAGGCGGGACTGGTGGAGGAGGCGCTGTTCCGCGCCTTCGACTCCGAGATCAAGCCCGGCGCACGCCCGGCGCGCAAGCGCACCATCCTCGAGCTCGCCGCCGTCGGCCAGGAGATCGCGATCTCCGAGTACGAGCAGCTCCGCACCCGGAACGCCCCCGACGCGCAGATCGAGGCTTCCATCCTCGCCACGGCTCGCCGCGTCGTGCAGGCCGTCGCCGACCGTGTCGAGCGCCTCCGCGGCATCGTCCTCGCCACCGGCAAGGCCACGATCCCCGAGCTCGGCGCCGACGACGCCTTCGGCCGCAAGGCCGAGCACGACGTCACCGCGGCTTCGCTCTGGTCCGCGAGCAACGTCGACCGCCTCGCCTACCTGCAGGCGCTGCGCGACATCTACCTGGACACCAACGGTGTCGAGCCCGGCTCGATCTTGATGTCCTCGAAGGTGTTCACGGCCCTGTCGTCGGGCGACCAGTTCCGCGTGCAGCTGAACAACGGTGCGTCCCGTGCGTCGACCGAGACCGACGTGCGCGACATCATCACCGGCGCCGGCCTGCCGCAGATCGTCAAATACGACCGCCGCACCCGCGCGGGCAAGGTGCTCGACGACACGAAGCTGATCCTCCTGCCCGCGCCGGTTGCGACCGACGCGTGGGAGGACACCGAGCTCGGCGCGACGTTCTGGGGCCAGACCCTGACGTCGACCGACGAGCGGTACGGCATCGAGGAGTCGGAGCAGCCCGGCATCGTCGCGGGTGTCTACCGGGGCGAGAAGCCCCCGATGATCGCCGAGGTCATCTCGGACGCCATCGCCCTCCCCGTGCTCGCCAACGCGAACCTCAGCCTCGCGGCCAAGGTCCTCGCGTAACAGCAGTACCGAACGAGCGGGGCCTGACGCACCAAGCGCCGGGCCCCGCTCCCACGAAAGGACACCAGCATGGCGAAGATCCGCGAAGACCTCGTAGGCGTCGTCGTCGCAGTGGAGGAGACCGGACAGCCGATCATCCTCCGCGCCGGCGACACGATCCCCAAGGGCATCGAGGTCGGCGACCACGTTCGCGCCGCCAAGCACTCCGACACCGCGGAGAGCGACGCGACCCCGGAACCGTCCACCAGCGACGTCACCGGCTCGTCTGACGCGACGATGCCCGCGCTGCCCCCTCGCGGTGGTGCCGGGTCCGGTGCGGACGCCTGGCGGGCGTACGGCGTCGCCGCCGCGAAGGTGAAGGGATTCGAGATCGACATCCCCGCCGACGCGACCAAGACCGACATCATCGAGGCGCTGAAGAGCGTCGACATCCCGGTGGAGTGAGCATGCCCTGGCCGTATGTCTCCTCTCGCGACATCGCGGCCCGCTGGCGACCGCTCACCGACGCCGAGGCGAGTGTCGCGCAGACACGCATCGGCGACGCGGAGGCCGAGCTCATCATGCAGCTCGGCCTCCGCGGCGTCACCGAGCCGAGCACGGACACGCGATGGGAGACCGTCTACATCGCGACCGTCGTCGAGATGGTGCGCCGCTACCTGGTCAACACGGAGGGCTGGTCGTCCGAGTCGGTCACGATCGACGACTACCGGGAAGACCGCCGACGCGACAAGTCCGACCCGACCGGCCTGATCTACGTCACCGAGGCTGAGATCGCGAAGCTGCTCCCGCGACGCCGACGTGGGGCGTTCTCGATCCGTCTGGGGCGGACGTGAACCCCGGCGTGCTCGAGCGTGGACGTGCGGTCGCGGAGTCGCTGATGCAGTCGACGGTGCGCATCCGCCGGCGCAGCGCGACGAAGACCCGCAACCCGGAGACGGGCCGCGAGGAGTACACCTGGTCGCTGATCTACGAGGGGCCCGCACGGCTTCGCGCCGACGGTGCTCAGCCGCAGGACCAGGACGTCGCAGGGCAGCAGCTCACCGACCGGCAGATGCGCCTGTGGCTGCCGATCGCCGAGCATCCCGGCATCGTCGCGGGCGCCTCGCCGGACGTGCACGTCGACGACGTGGGCTCGGTCACCGCGAACCCGTGGGACCCCGACTCCGTCGGGACCGAGTTCCGCGTGCGGGACGGGCACGTGCAGACGCACTCCACCGCCCGCCGACTCCCCGTGGAGGTGACCTCGCATGCCTGACGACTTCGGGATCGACGCTTCCGACTTCAGTCGCCTGGCGGTCGATCTGCGCAACGTCGGCCACGTCTCCGCCGAGTACCTCGGACCGGCCCTTGAGGTGACGGCCGTCGCGATCCGCGACACCGCCCGCGAGAACGCCGCAGGGCTCGCGCACGCGCCGCGGTTCCCCGGGTCGATCACTTACGACTTCGTCGGCGACGCGCACGGCGGTGGCGCGCTCGGCGCGTTCATCGGCGGCCGCGGCTCGTACGACCTCGAGGTGGAGATCGGGCCCGACAAGGAACGCCCGCAGGGTGCGCTCGGCAACCTGATCGAGTACGGGTCGGTGAAGAACCCCCCGCAGGGCATCATGCACGGCGCCCTGCAAGCCCACCAGGACGAGCTCGAGCGCGGCGTCACGAAGGCGATCGACGACACGCACCGCGCGGCGGGGCTCCTATGAGCCCGGAGCAGGTGCGCACGCTCATCGAGGCGCACGTCGGCGCGGTCACCGCCCGCCTCCGCGCGGACCCGAAGCTCGCGGGCGGGGTGTTCGAAGGTGACGTGACCGGCAACCCGGACCAGTACGTCAACGTGCACCACGACACCGGGGTGTACGCCGCGCACAACTACGTCGACACCATCAGCGACGTCGAGGTCACCTTCACCATCCACAGCGTCGGCATGACCGACTGGGAGGCGACCTGGCACGCCGGACGCGTGCTCGCGCAGCTGCTCCAGTTCAAGCCGACCGTCCCCGGCCGCCGCTGCTTCCGCATGGAACCCGCCGGCAGTCAGCCCGTCACCCTCGACCGAGACGTGACGCCCCCGAAGCACATCGCGGTGAACCGCTTCGTGCTGCGTTCGATCCCCGCATAGGAGGTGCCCCGATGGGCCACAAGTACACGCGTGTGCGCGACAAGGCCACCGGCCACGAGTACGACGTCCTGTCGCACCGCGTCGACACCGACAAGCACGAACCGCTCGGGCGAGAGGACTGGCCCGAGTCGGGTCACCCGCGCCCGCCGCGTCACAACGTCAAGGGCCCCCGCCCGAAGGCGAGCGCGAAGCGCACCAGCGAGACCGCGGAGTAACCGCACCCACCTTTTCCGCCCCGTGGCACCAGCAAGGAGAAACCCTTCATGTCCCTGATCACCCCCACTGCGGTGCCGAGCATGGGCACGCGCCGCGTCATCGCCATCCCGACCGCCGCCGACCTCAAGGCCCTCAAGCTGTCCGAGATTAACGCCGCTGCGAACATCTCGTGCTACCTCACCCGCTCCGGCGGCTGGGCTCCCACCAAGGAGCAGGCGTCCATCCCGCACCAGCCTTACTGCTCGTCGCAGGATTTCGAGATCCCCGGCGCGAAGACGCGGCAGCTGATGCTGCAGTACACCTTCAACCTCGACGACCCGACCTCCGACGTCGCCCGCATCGAGCTCGAAGAGGGCACGTCGCTGATCCTCGTGCACGTCCTGCAGAAGGACGAGGACGACGAGGACTTCGCCGCCGGCGACTGGTACGAGGCCGTCCCCGTCCTCATGGGCGAGCAGAACGTCGTCCCCATGGAGGACAACGCGCTCGACCGCATCCAGCAGAAGGCGTTCGTCCGGGGCCAGTGGACCGGGCTGCACCAGCTCCTCGCCTGACACAGACCCCGGTGGGGCCCGCTGCCACGGGCGGGTCCCACCGGTTCACCGTGGCATCCGTGGCAAAACGTGGAAGGAACACCCTCATGTCCGACGAACTGGACGACCTGCTCGACGAACGACGCCTCCCCGAGAAGGACGTCGCGATCTGCCTCGACCTCACCCTGCTCGCCGAGCGCGACCAGGCGATGAAGAAGGTGCAGGAAGCCGCCCGCGTGCACGCGGCCCACGCCAAGCCCAGCCCCGACGCCCCCATGGCAGGCGGTGGCACGGCGAAGGCGAAGCGAGACCTCGACGCCGCGAACGCCGCCGTGCACGAGATCGAGCAGCGCATCGCGTCGAAGTCGATCGTGCTGCGCATCTTCGGCGTCGATCGGGTGACCTACAACCAGTGGATGCTGGCCTGCCCGCCCCGAAAGGGCCGTCAGGAGGTCTACGACCCGTCGAAGTTCTTCATGCACGCCGCGAAGAACAGCGCGAAGTTCGTCTCCAAGAAGGACGGCGAGCTCAAGGACATCACCGCGGCGCAGTGGGCACGGATCGACAAGACGATCACCGACGGCGAGCACGACCGCATCGCGAACGCCGTGATCGAGGTGAACCGTGCGGCCGGCGGCACGGACGTCGCTTTTTTCGGGGCCGCCTCGCCGACGACCCCCGACTCCTCCGAGACCTCCGACTAGCTCGGACCCTCGGGCGAGCACCCCGCGTGCTGTGGGGGTGGGCCCCGGCCGACCACATGGTCCCGGAGCCCACCGCCGATGGGCACGTTGGCTACCGCATCGAGCGTGAGCCGGAGTTCGACCAGGAGCAGTACGACATGCTCGCCGCGCTCGAGGAGTACGAGGCCGGGCTGAACGCCCTTGGCCTGCCGCTGGCGGAGACGACGTCGCCCCTGGCCGATCCGACGAACCCTCACGGGACCCACTGGTACGAGCCGACCGTGCTGCGCGACCACGCGCTCGCGGCGATCGAGGAGCGGGAAGCCGACTTTAAGGACAACCCGTCACGGGCCCGGATCTTCGGGGTGGTGCGGCGCGACCGATAACCCCACGGAGGTGCCATGGCTGACCGGTCCGTGAAGGTTTCGCTCTACCTGCAGGCGCAGGGCTACATCTCCGGGATGGACGCGGTCGCGCAGAAGACCGCGAAGACCGGCAGCGAGATCGAGAAGCTCTCGCAGAAGCGCGACGCGTTCAACGCGATCGGCGCCTCCGCGGTCGGCATGGGTGCGGCGATCGGCGTCGGGCTCGGCGTCGCGGTGTCGCGGTTCTCCGAGTTCGACCAGCAGATGTCGTCCGTCCAGGCCGCCACGCACGAGTCCGCCGACAGCATGGCGATCCTGCGGGATGCCGCGCTGGAAGCGGGGGAGTCCACGGTCTACTCCGCGACCGAGTCAGCCGCGGCGATCGAGGAGCTCGCGAAGGCCGGCGTCTCGACCGCCGACATCCTCTCCGGCGCGCTCGGCGGGTCCCTCGACCTCGCCGCGGCCGGGGAGCTCGGCGTCGCGCGCGCCGCGGAGATCACCTCGACCGCGCTGAACCAGTTCGGCCTCGACGGTGGGCAGGCCGCGCACGTCGCCGACGTGCTCGCCGCCGGCGCTGGCAAGGCCATGGGCTCCGTCGACGACCTCGCGAACGGCCTCAAGTTCGTCGGCCCCGTCGCCGCGGCGATGGGCGTCTCCCTCGAGGAGACGACCGGTGTGCTCGCGCTGTTCGCGCAGCAGGGCATCATCGGCGAGCAGGCCGGCACGTCCCTCCGTGGCGTGCTGTCGTCGCTCACGTCGCCGTCGAAGGAAGCCCGCCGGGAGATCGAACGCCTCGGCCTGCAGATGTACGACGCACAGGGGAACTTCCTCGGGCTGCAGAACGCCGCAGGGCAGCTCTCGAACGCGTACAAGGGCATGGACGGCGCGTCCCGCGACGCGTCGCTCGGCATCATCTTCGGGCGGGAGACGGTCACCGCCGCCACCGCGCTGTACCAGGCCGGTGCGGAGGGCGTCGACGAGTGGACCCGCGCGGTCGACGACAGCGGCTACGCCGCGGAGACCGCACGCGCCCGACTCGACAACCTCGCCGGCGACGTCGAGGCCCTCGGTGGAGCGTTCGACACCGCGCTGATCCAGACAGGGTCCGGCGCGAACGACGTGCTCCGGCAGATGGTGCAGGGGCTCTCCGCGCTCGTCGACATGTACAACGACGTGCCGGAGCCGGTTCAGACCGCGACGCTCCTCATCGGCGCGGCGACGGCGGCCGTGGCCCTGTCGACGGGTGCGACGATGCTCGCGATCCCGAAGTGGGCCGAGTATCGCGCGACGGTGTCGGCCGCGGGCATCTCGATGAAGACGGTCGCTCTCCAGAGCGTCGGCGTCGGCATCGCCCTCGCCGCCCTGGGCGCTGTGATCGGTGCCGCGATCTCGCGTCAGGCGGAGATGCGCGCCGGAGCGCAGGAGTTCTCCGACACCCTCGACGAGACGACCGGCGTCGTCACCGCGAACACGCGCGCCATGATCGCGAAGAAGCTCGCCGACCAGGGCGTGTTCGAGCAGGCGTCGAAGGCCGGTCTCTCACAGAAAGAACTGACCGACGCGCTCTACTCGGGCGGCAAGGCCGCGGCCGACGTCGTGCAGCGGTTCAAGGACGCGTCCTTCGCGACCGGCGGGTTCGACATCGGCCTGCAGGACGCGATGCGCGCCGTCGACGACATGAACACCCAGCTCGGGGACTCCAAGACCCGGCACGCGGACTACCGGCAGGCCATGGCCGGCAGCACCGACGCCCTCGCGGAAGCGGAGGCGGCGACCGCCGCAAACGAGAGGGCCCTCGCCGGGCTCGCCGGTCAGGCGTCGTCCACCGAGACCGACATCGGCAAGCTCGCCGACACGATCCGCGGGTTCGGGTCCGCGCAGATGGACACGAACGCCGCCGCCCGCGGCTTCGAGCAGGCGCTCGACGACCTGCAGGGGTCGATCAACGAGAACGGGTCGACCCTCGATCGCACCATCCAGCAGGGACGCGACAACGAGGCAAACCTTGACGGGCTCGCCCGCGCTACCCTCGAATGGTCGGCTGCGACGATCCAGCAGACCGGCGACCAGGAAGCCGCGAACCAGATCATCTCCGACGGTCGCCAGCGGCTCGTGGAGATGCTCGAGCAGTTCGGCATCACCGGTGACGAGGCGCAGGCGTACGCCGACCGTCTCGGGCTCATCCCGGGGCAGATCAGCACCGCGGTGGAGCTCAACGCCACCGAGGCGCAGGGCGCCGTGGACCGGTTCGTGACACTCAACTCCGGGCGACAGATCCCGCTGCGGATCACCGCGGAGGGCATCTCGAGCATCACCCTCCCGAACGGGATGACCGCGTCGTCGAACTTCTCGGGCGGGTTCTACGAGAAGGCGAAGCCGAGGGCGTTCGCCGCCGGCGGGTTCGCGTCCGGGATCTACCCGGGCCAGGCGGGCGGCATCCACAAGTTCGCCGAGGGGCACCTCCCGTGGGAGGCGTACATCAGCCCGGACCCGGCATACCGGGACAAGAACCTGAAGATCCTCGACGAGGTCGGGCACCGTCTCGGCGCCTGGCAGCGCCCGCAGGCATCCGCAGCGCCGCAGGTCGCTGTCACGGCCGCGGGGCCGTCGCTGTCGACCGGCGACTTCAACCTCTACAACACGGGCATGTCCCGGTCGGAGGTGAAGGAGCTGGTGCGCGACGAGTTCGACCGGAAGTTCGCGCGAGGGGGCCTGTGATGGAAGTCGACGCGCCATTCGAAGCCGCCCTGCAGGGCATCCGCTTGCAGGGCGGTTTCGGGCCCGAACCGGGCTACTACCTCTCCGAGGTGGACGGGTTGCTCTCCGGTGGCGAGGTCGTCGCCGAGAACGCTCCACGCGGGTTCGGGCCTGGTGCGCACGACACCGACAATCGCCGCGAGGACCCCCGCATCATCACGTTCCGCGGACTCATCGTCGCCGCGAGCATGTGGCAGCTCGGGAACATGATCGACGAGCTCGCCGCGGTCCTCTCCGAGGAGACAGACCGGGCACCGCTCGTGTGGACCGAGTTTGGCCGCTGGCGCACGACGACAGTCCGACGCGGTGCAGGGTGGTCCATCACCCCAATCCGCGCCACCGGCACCGCTGCGTTCACGATTCGCCTCCGGGCACCGGACCAGCGGATCTACGCCGCGGAGACGCAGATGACCGCGTGGGGCGTCGAGGTGCCGGTTCTCAACCGAGGCGGCTACCCGGCACCCGTCATCGCCGAGGTGCGCGGCAATAGCGCCGGCGGCTACGTCCTCTACGGCCCACGCGAGTCCGCGGTGGTCGTCACTCGCCCCATCACCACGGGCACTGTCCACCGCTACTACGGCGACACCGGTCTGCTCGAGGTCGGCGGGGCGCCGCAGACGACGGGCGTGACCCGATCCGACCGCATCGACATCCCCCGCGGGGCTTTCACGTTCGTCGTCACGAACGGGTGCGAGGTGCGTATCTCCTGGGCTGATACCTGGGTTCCCTAGGAGGCGCCGGTGCGGATCACGTACAAGCTGTTCGACGGCTTCGACGGCAGCCCTTTAAGCGTCCCGGTGCACGCGCCTGGGCGGTGGGACCTGCAGCTCTCGCAGCGGGGGAGTGGGAAGCACGACCTCGTGATCCCGTTCGGGACGGCGTTCACGCAGCAGCGGTGGGAGGACTCGACGATCCCGTGGCGGCACGTGCTGTGCGAGCTGTGGGACGGGGAGCCGAAGTACGCCGGATTCATCTACGACAAGCACTGGTCGCCCCGCCGGCAGGTGCTGACGCTGGACACGTGGACGCCGGAGACGCTGCTGCAGGACCGGTACCCGTTTGGGGTGGGGTCGTACTTCTCCACGACGTTCGCAGTCGCCGGGCGCAGCCTGCGCGGCGCGATCAGCGACGTCGTGCAGAGGGTCACGAGCGACCCGTTCCCTCAGCCGGGGCAGTCGTGGCTGCTCCCCGTCGACCTGCCCTACCTCGGTGAGGCGGCCGGGTACTCGCGACCGTTCCCGAACGAGGACTGGCGCACCGCGCAGCAGATCATCGACTTCTTCCAGAAGCTCGAAGGTGGCCCAGACTTCGCGTTCATCCCGAAGCTGGACGCACGCGGCTGGCTCCGATGGGACGTCGTCGTCGGCGAACCTCTCCTGCCCGGTCCGACGATCGACCTGCCGCTGTCGGTGCGCACCTCTCCCGCCTCCGACGTGGTGATGCACGAGTACGGACGGGACATGCGCACGGGCCAATTCGTGAAGGGCGAGGGGTACGACACCCGTCGCCCGTTCGGTGAGGCCGGCGCTGAGCCGGGTCCCGCTGTCGCCGTCCGCGACGTCGCACAGAACGAGGTCGGCGAGGACGTCGACCTCGACAGCATCGCCCGCGCACGACTGCGACGGAACCGCGCCCCCATCCTGCAGAACAAGATCGGCGCGCTCCGAGTCGGCGACGGGCCGGGTGCGATCCCACCGAGCGCGATCCGCCTCGGCGCGCGGCTGAACAGCCGGTACTCCGGCGACGGGTACATGCGCCCGTTCACGCAGTCGCTGTACCTGACGTCGTTCTCGTTCGACTCGGCCTCACGGCCCGACTTCGTCACCCCGGAAGTGCAGGTCATCTGATGGCAACCGACGACCCGAACTACTCCTACCTGCTGCGCCGCATCGAGGAGCTCGAGCAGCTGCTCCGCGCCAACCCGCTGCGGTCGGCGTCGGTGTCCCGCGGCACCACCGAGTTCCGAGAGAACTCGACGCTGCTGATCACCGACTCCAACATGCGCGTCGTCGGCGTGGCCTACGTCTCCGGGCGCCTCGAAGGTGAGGGAACCTTCTCCTGGTCCGGGCCGACGCTGCTGGACGGACCGGTCGAGGTCACGAACACGCTCGATGTGCTCGCGGCGACGCGACTGCGCGGCGAGACGACGATCGAAGGGCTCACGCGCCTCCTGGCCGAGCTCATCGTCGAGGGCAAGATCACCGTCGGGAACGTCATCCTCGAGGACGGCAAGATCAAGGCCGGCGGGATGACCATCAACCCGGACGTGAACGGCGGGCAGATCGACTTCGGTGGCGGCCGGTCCGTCAACGCGGGGAGCGGGTTCCTCGGCCTCTACGACGGTGATCGGTTCGTCGTGTTCAACGGCTCCGGGGTCACGATGGTCGCCGGTGGCCGCTCCCTGTCCGTGGGTCCGTCTGGCATCCGCGCGAGCGGGATGAGCACGATCGCTCAGGCGGACGTCCCCGACAGCTTCCCTGGCGCCGTCGTCATCGACGCGGGGGGAGTGCTCCGCCAGGTAGTGACCTAGTCGCAGAGCGAAGCACGCGCAGCTCCGACGATCACCCCACTGTCGGTGAAGTACCCCAGGCCGTTCGGCTGCTCGCCTTCGATGACGCTGATCGTGTTGGTGTTCTCCGTCGACGCGATCTTGTCGCACGCGGCCTCGCCAGCTGCGAGCAACTGCTCGTCAGTGGCGTTCGGGATGACGTTTTCGGGGCGGAGCTTCGCGCGCACGGTCTCGAGGAACACCGTCTCGTCGTCGGACGTCGCTGGCGTCTCGGCGGTGAGCGGATGAACCTCGACGGTGGTGTCTCCATCGCTGTAGGTGCCTGACGCTCCGGGCGTGACCGTGATCGTCTCCGACGTCACCGTGCTCGTGCATCCGGTGAGCAGCAGCAGGGCGACGGCGCCGGCGGCGACGAGTCCACGTTTCATGCCGCTCACCCTACTCATCTCCGCGCCCGCGGCCCATGCCCGGGAATGACGAAAGGACGTTCCACGCATGCCCCGATACGAGAACGGTCGCGCCCCGCTGAGCGACCTCGTCAAGCTCGCCGATCAGCACTACCTCCCCGTCGGCACATGCGCGCGGTGGCGCGAGCTGCAGCGCCTCGCGTGGGAGAAGTACGGCGTCTGGCTCGTCATCACCCCCGGGTGGAACGGATATCGCCCGCTCGACGTGCAGATCCAGTACCGCAAGGAGCTCGGCATCTGGGCCGCGGTGCCCGGCTACTCCTCCCACGGGCTCACCTACCAGGGTCGAGACTGCGCCGCGATCGACGTCAACAACTGGGGCGCGCTCGCGCCCGGCAATGAGGCGCTCGCGTGGGCGCGCTTCGTCGCCCTCTGCCGCATCGTCGGCCTCACCGTCGACTTCGTCTCGCCGCGCGAACCGTGGCACATCGGCGACTTCGACCCGTTCACGGTCCCCGCGTTCGCGTCGATCGTCATCAACCCCGACACCACCAACCGCCCCACCCTGTCCGAGGAGGACGACATGCTCGCACTCAACATCGACGCCGGCCCCAACGGACTCGTGAAGGCCACCCTGGGCCCCGGCATCTTCCGCCACCTCATCCAGGACGACGACCCCGAGTGGGTCAAGAACGTCATCCGCACCGACGACGAGTGGACCCACATCCCGCTCAGCCGCCTCCCGATCATCCTGCGCACCTACGGCTGCGACCTGAACATCTGGGCGTTCGTCGACGGCAAGTTCTCCGTCCTCAACCCCGACGACGGGAGCGTCCGCCCCGGGAACATGTGGCACCGCTGATGACCGTCATCCCGACGGCGTGGCGCTACAAGCTCGCGGACATCTACCTGGCCGAGGTCATCACCGTGATCCTCGGCCTGTTGGGTGCCGTGTTCGGAGCGTCCATCGTGGCCGTCCCGAAGGACTACGCGCGCATCCCGTCGTTCGCGCAGGCGTTCGCCATCGTCGCGCCCGCGTGGTGGGGACTGTCAATGTTCGCGCTCGGGGTGCTCATGGTCGCGCTGCTCGTGCACTCTCGCGCGGCGGCCGCGGTGCCCGCGTTCCTGCTCGGCATGGTGTGGGTCGCGTGGGTGCTGCCGATCGCGTTCTCGCCCAACTTCGCCCCGTCCGCACCGATCGTTTACACCGCGCTCGCGTTGCTGACGCTCGTCGCCGGGATGTCATGCCTGGTCGGACGGGGGGAAGTCGATGGACGAACCTAAGGCCGTCCGCCTCACCTCACCCGACAACGCCTGGGCGGCCGGCGCAATGGTCATCTCCCTCGGCATCCCCGTCCTGTCCGTCGCCGAGATCTACCAGCCGCTCGCGCTCGAGGCGTGGAGCACTCTCCTCGCCGACGTGTGGCAGTGGGTCCTGCTCTTCGCCGCGGGCATCGCACTCAGCACGCTCCCTCTGATGAAGCGCGCCGAGGGCCACGGCACCCGCATGCGCGCCGTGCAGCGCGTCGAAGCGATCGCCACCGGCGTCGTCTCGCTCTGCTACCTGCTGCTGTGGTTCGCGCTCGTGCACGAGTACGGCTTCGGCGCCAACCCCCTCACGCAGCTCATGGTTGCGGGCCTCGGTTGCACGGCCGCCGTCCGTGTCGCGCAGATCGTGTGGGGCCTCGCGAGATACCGGCGCGCACTCCGGTCTGGACGCACCACCCATGTGGAGGCGATCGCCCAGTCGAAGGAGACCTGATGACGGTGGACGCGTGGGTGGCGGTCGCAGGAGTGGCAGCCGTCGTCCTCACCGCCGTCGCAGGACTCACCAAGGCCATCGCCGACCTCATCGGCGCGTGGCGCCGCCCTGACAAGGCCCCGGCCCCCGAGGTCGGCATCCCCGCCGTCGCCGAGCGCGAGGACGACGAGATCGACTTCCGCGCCTACGCCGACGCCGTCCAGCGCGCCGAGAAGGCCGAGGCGTGGTCCCGGTACTGGATGCAGCGCGCAATGGGGGAAACCCCCACCCCACCCACCGACCCCGGATCCCCCGGGGCACCGTCCCGGAAGGACACCTCATGAAGCTCTCCAACCTGTCCAGCGCCGCGTGGTGGACGGACGCGGGCAAGCGCGCCGCGTACACCGCTCTCGCCGTCGCAGTGCCCTACCTCGGCGCCTCGCTGCTGGCCGACGTGCCGTGGATCACGGTGCTGCTCACCGCGGCGCTCGCGTTCCTCGCGTCGATCGTCACCAGCCTCGCCGGGCTCCCCGAGGTCGAGGGCGTGAACCTGCCCTGGTGGCTGGCCGCCGTCGAGCGCGTTGTGAAGACGTTCGCGCAGTCCCTCGCCGCTGGGTTCGTCGGCGCGACGCTGATCACCGACGTCGATTGGGCGTTCGTCCTGCAGGCCGCGGCCCTCGCTGCGCTCACCTCGCTCGTGCGCCTCATCCTCGCCACGCTTCCCGCGGACCCCACCCGCGGCGGGACGACCGTGCTCGACGGCACGATGCGCGTGCAGGGCGGCACCCTGACGGTCGAAGGGCCGGTGACGGTCATCGACCCGCACCAGCCCAACAACTTCCGCGACCCCGGCGCCCACAACCAGCCGTGACCCGACTCCTGGCGGCGGTCGGCCTCGCGCTGGCCGCCGCCTACGTCATCCTCACCATCCCCTTCTCACCCTCCCGTCGTCACCCCGCCCGCTGAGGGCTGAGAGGAGCCCGTCATGCCTGCTGTGTCAGGGAACGTCCGCACCTGGGGGTTCACCCCGTTCCCGACCGCTGAGCGGCTGCTGCTGCGGTTCGTTCCGTCGTCGGCGGGCGTGAGTTCCTCCGCGGTTCTGCCGCTGCGAGAGGAGCGCGTGGAGCCGTCCGCGGATGGTTCGTTCAGCGTCAACCTCGCCGCGACGACCGCGATCACCCCGGACGTGTGGTTCACCGTCCGGTTTGAGTGGTTCTCCGTGCACCCGGTGACGGGGGAGCGGGAACTGACCGGATGGTCGGAGCTGCCGCAGGAGCTGCGGGTGCCCTCCGCCGGTGGGAACATCACCGACCTGCTCGAGCTGGCCCCGCGGCCCGGGGCGATCCTCTACGGGTACGGGCCGCCTCCGTCGTCGCTGGACGGCGTGATCTACATCGACGTCTCCGGCGACAAGCCGGTGCTGCACGCCCCGAAGGGAGCCCTGATCTGATGGCGCTTGAGAATCTGGGGGAGTTCGCTGCTGCGGGCGATGGGACGACGGCGCTGGTCATCAAGACGCCGGGGTCGAAGTCGCGTGCTGCGGTGGAGGAGCTGCTCGCCGTGGTCGCTGAGGCGATCCTGACTGGTGACCCGTTCATCCGGGATGCGGCTGCCGCGGCGTTGACGGATGCCGCGTCGTCGGGGCGCTTCGTGAAGGCGTTGGACGCGCCGATCGTCGGTGACGACGGGTCCACCTATATCGGCTCGCAGTCGGGTTACGCGCTCCTCGGGTGGAAGTCGAACGGTGACCTGTCGACGTGGACCCGCGGGTTCCTCAAGCAGCAGGTCGCGGACACCGTCGAGGCTCCGAAGATCCCCGGCGTGTTCAAGGTGGAGTTGACCCCGTCGGGGTATCCGCTGCGGATCGTCTACGACGACGGGCGGCAGGAGTTCCCCGGGCTGGTCGTCTCCGGCGCCACCGGTGGGGGCGTGGTCGTCCCGGACACCGTCGGCGGCGTGACGTACCTCACGGACGTCACCACCGGCATCCGGTCGCGGGTGGTGCCGACGGATCGCACGCGCCTGGTGATCAACGGGACGTCGACGTTCGCGGGGATGACGGCGCAGTTCGGTACGTTCGCGGGCGCGCATGGCGCGTCTGTGGTGAACACGGCGACCGCGGGTGTCGGGGCGGAGCACACGCTCGCGAAGCTCGGTTCCCGTCCGTTCCTGACGTCCGGTTCGACGACGATCGCCGGGTCGGGGACGTCGTCGGTGTCGTCGTCGAATGTGCCGTCGAGCATCTTCAACGCGTGGTCGGTGGCGGGGTACTTTGAGGGTTTCTCGGGTGTGCACGGCACGATCAGCAAGCCCGGTGGTGGTGGGGCGGCGTCGTGGACGTTCACCCGTGACGCTGACGGTGCCGGGTTCACGGTCCCGGCGGGGACGAAGTTCATCCCGGATGCGGCGGCGTTCCGTGACGCGATCCTCGTGCTCAACGTGGGGAAGAACAACCTCTCCGGTGGTGTCGACGGTGTGACCACGGATGTGGCGCAGGTCATCCAGTGGACGAAGGACGCGTATGCGTGGGCCACGTCCACCGGGAAGAGTGTCCTCGTCGTGGGGCATTACCAGGACACGGGCACCGTGGCGGACTCGTCGGCGCGGGCGCGGATCAACGCGTACAACGACGCGATGCGCTCCTACTTCGGTGCGCGGTTCGTCGACATGGGCGCGTATGTCGGGTCGACGCAGATCTTCACCGACCTCGGTCTCACCCCGGACTCCGCTGACCTGGCGGAGATCGCGCTCGGCAACAAGGCGCCGCAGATCTCGGCGTACTCGTCGGGGTCGTGGCCGTCGGGGACGGTCGACCCGCTGCACCTCTCCACCGCTGCGAAGAACGCGGTGATGGACAACCGAATCGGACGGGCGTTGGCCGTCACCCTCAACTGGATGCAGGAGTAACCATGACCACCACCGTTCAGCGTCTCTACGGCGACGACTCCGGGTTCCCCTCGAGCCGGCCGATCATCTCCGTCCCGGACATCACGACCGGGCTGCTGCTGCATTACTCCGCCGATTCGCTCGGGGCGGTCGGGTCGTCCGTGTCGGCCTGGGCGTCGACGGAGGGGTCGTTGGGGGCCGCGGCGGATCTCACCGGCGGGTCGTCGTCGAAGCCGGTCGTCGTGGCGGGCCCGAACGGGCACAAGGCGGTGCGGTTCGATGCTGCGTCGTCGCAGTACCTTCGCTCCGCGCTGTTCGGGACGCCTCTCGGGCTGCCGCTCACGCAGGTGGTCGTCATGCGGCCGACGGCGACGAGCACGGCAGCGGTGATCAGCGGTCACTTCTCGTCGTCGTCGTCGTTCATCGGGATCCGGCGGATCAGCTCCGGGTACGACGCGGGCGCCGGCGCGACGGGGGAGCTCGTCAACGGGTCCTCGTCGGACACGTCGAGCTTCCATGTCGTCACCGCCCGTCACGGGTCGAACGCGCTGCTGCGCGTGGACACGGTCGAGTCGGCGGGTGCGACCGGTCAGGCGTCGCCGACGCTCGCCACGCTGCCGCGGGTGACGATCGGGGCGAACAGCGCCGCGAACGGGCAGTTCCTGAGCGGCGACATCGTCGATGTGCGGATGTACGCGCGGGCGTTGACGAACGCGGACATCGCGTCGCTGCACGCGACGTTGGGTGCCGTGTACGGTCTCGCGGCCTGAGGAGGGGGTTCCTGGTGACTCGGGTTCGGGTGGAGTCGTTGATGCGGTCGCTGGGGGAGTCCCTGGTGGTGGCGTCGGCGACGGTGACGGTGCAGGCGTTCGACGCGTCGGGGCCTCGTGTAGAGGTCGATGGGGCGCGGGTCGTGTCGGCGGACCTGGTCGTGCTGAAGGTGCGTGGCGGCGGGGTGTTCGAGGCGGACTTTTCGACGCCGGTGCCGGTGGTCGCGTTCGTTCCGACGGATGGGTCGTTCGCGTACCGGTGGGAGGTCTCTGTCCGGGGGCAGAAGCTGGTGCGGTTCACGGATATGCCGGACGTGGAGGAGGTCGACTTCGGTGACCTGACCCTGCTGGATCCGGCGACGTTGCAGCCGATGGAAGACGTCATCGCTGCGTGGGTCGCGGTCGCCCGTGAGGCGTCCGCCTCGGCGACGGCGGCCGCGGACTCGGCGGGCGCGGCTTCGGCCTCCGCGGCAGCAGCGGGGG
>Ga0065721_10002429_pt1 | contig 23509 bp, 24 predicted proteins | sample Mesricmetagenome_FD_59108 | JGI IMG/M metagenome (GOLD analysis project Ga0065721, IMG submission 59108) | Mesophilic microbial community from rice straw/compost enrichment Sample: eDNA_1 v2 (version 2) | ecosystem: Engineered > Solid waste > Grass > Composting > Bioreactor | place: USA: Davis...
TCCTCGATGTGAATCCGACCCCCGGATCGTGATAGGCTCGCTGAGGTTCACGGGCCTGTGGCGCAGTTGGTAGCGCGCTTCGTTCGCAATGAAGAGGTCAGGGGTTCGAATCCCCTCAGGTCCACCATGGGTTGTTCGGCAAAGTGCCCATAGTTGTTCGGACAACTACCGAATCGAAAGAAGACCGCGGAGAAATCCGCGGTCTTCTGCGTTCTGGGGAGCGCGCCGGCACCGAGTTGGTGTCGACGCGCGGAGGAGGCGCCGGTGGGACGGCCGCGCTCCAACGCCGATTAGCCCCTCGCGTGTGGGCGGGGGCTGTTCGGGTTTGTGGAGTTCGAGGGCGGTAGGTTCGCTACGTTCGCGAAGGGGCGGTTCTCGACCGCTTGGTGTTGCGGTTGGTGCGGTGGGTCAGCCGAGTCTGTGCAGGAGTCTTCCGCGACCGGCGGCTGCGGCCCTCGGTGGGCGGCAGCTGGTCGGCTTCGTCCATCTCCTGTTCCTTCTTGTGCTCGAGGAACTGGCGAATCTTTGTGAGGTTCGCAGCGACGAGTACGAGGACCATGAGAAGCGATTGAGCGGTCGCTCCACGCATACGGCGCCGCCCTGGGAGCGCGAGCGCGAACGTAGCGGTGTCCTTGACGAAGGCGTTGAAGGACTCGACGTTATTGCGCAGGTGGTGGTAGTGGTTGGCCCAATCGTCGCCGGCGAACTCATAGTGCTGTTCGTGGCTACCGCCGTCAGCGATGTCAAAGTCAACAGACTGTTGCGCACAGATGGGCGGTGTACCTCGCTTCGGCCCGTCGATTTCAAGCAGCGGTCGGTTGCCGCGGCGTGTATCCACGGCAGCAGGCTTCATGGCGCACTTGAGCAGGGGCTTTGGGCCCGCGGCGGGGCAGTAGCGAGAAACCTTGCCGTTGGCCTTCTTGGCGTCCTTGACCCGAACACGGTACTTCCGTCGCTCCGCCAAGCGGGCGCGCCACATTGCTTCGAGCGCGGCCGACAGCTCGTCGCGTTCGACAGGGTTGAGGTCTTTCCGCTTCTTCAGCGTTTCGAGCTCTTCACGGTAGACACGGGTCGCGTCGATGACGTGCTTGGGCATTCCGGGGGAGTACCAGGAGCCTTCGACGAGGATGGCGCCGTGGGCATTCTGCTGGACACCGAGCTGGTCGATGGGGTAGTCCATGACGAGGCGGGTGCCGGCGCGCCGAAGCGGGTTCTGGAGGACGTCGGGGTCGCCCGCGGGGAGGTAGGCGCGGTCGCCCGCGAAGTGCAGGATGTCGTGTCCCCTTTCCCAGAGGCTGTCCACCATGCGCCGAGCAGCGGCAACGGGTTCATGGCCGGGGGCGTGCATGGCGAACGCGATGACGAGGTTCGGGGTATCGGTGGCTGTCTCGCTGCCGCCGTTGCTGCCCGTGACTGCGAACTCGGCCTCCTGGGCGAACTCGATGATGCGCGGTGTCTGCATTTGGGGTTTGGTGGCGGCGTCGCCGTTGGAGGGGTTCTTGCCCTTAGCGGGGGCCTTTCCGTTGGCGGGATTTCCGCCGGTGCTCGGGGCCTCACCCTTGGAGTTGCGGATGTAGAAGCCGGCGTCCGGTTCGGAGGACACGCGCGCGTAGTCGGGGAGGGCGGCGAGCCTGTCCTTTCCGATGCCGCGTGCGTGGGTCTTCACACGCGTGGCGTCGACGGCGATGGAGATGTTCCTCGTGCGGTACTTGGCGGGCAGCATCAGGTACGACGCTTCGAGCATCATGTTCTGGAGGATGTCGCGTCGGCGGCGGCGACGTTCGACGATGTCGGCGTTGTCCTGGCGCCATTGGAGTTCCGCGTGCCATTCGGCGACCGTGAGTCGGCGGTGCCGATTCTTCAGCGGTTCGGCATCGATGAGGCCGAATACTCGGGTGGTCGCGCTTCGTGCGCGGTCGTAGATGGCGTTCGGATGGGTGAAGGCATTGAACTCGTAGCCGAGCACCGCCGCCGTCGCAGGGGTCAGGCGCTCGAGGAAGACACGCGTGACGCGGGTGATGTGCATCGGCTGGTTCTCCATTGCGAGAATCAGCCAGACGATGAGGACAGCGCGCATCGAGATGTAGGCGGGTCTTCCACCGCGCTCGCGGGGATGGTCCTGCGAGTGCCACAGGTCCAACAGGCGTGGCGCGTCTGCGGTGTCGATGATGTGCGCCGCCTTCTGCACGGTGACCATCGGGATGGGGGGACGTTGGGTTTCGTCGTGCAGCGCCAGCTTCTCTTCGTGCAGCGCCAGCATCTCGGCGCTCATCGTGTGCTCCGAGCGCCGTGGGTGAGGACGAGGCGGTGGGGTGCGTGGGCGCTGAGGAGGCGTTCGAGGCTCCGGATTGTGGTCAGGCCCGACAACTTCAGCAACTCGTCTGCTGATGTCGCCTCTTCGATGCGGGCGAGGAGCCAGGTGGTGCGCATCCGGGTCGGGACCGGTGCGTTGCCTCGGGCTCGCGCGAACCAGCTTGAATAGTTCGCACTGGTGCGGCTGGTGGCACCGGGGGCAATGAGGTACCCGGTCGTCGACTTGGCCGCGTACTCGAGGTGCTCTGCCCATTCGAGGTCGACCGTGACGCGGCGGGCTCGGGTCCCGGTGACGTCCACCGTGACGGTGCTGCCGGCGCGGTGGATGTGCTTGCGGTGCACCCGGATGAGTTCGGCGCGGCTCAGACCGCATCCCAGACCGAGCCCGACCAGGCCGTTCGCGCTGATGCGGGAGATGGGGTTGGGCTGCCAGTGCGCCCAGTCCCGAATCGCGGAGACGTCTGCCGCCGTGTACGGGTCGGTGACAGCGGAGGTGGTGCTGTGGGTACGGTCGCGTTCGGCGGGGACGGGTATGTCCGCCAGCGCGTAGAGGCGCTTGCGGTCGCGGGCGGCGATGTTGGGCTGCACCTCGGTGAGGCGGTACTGCTCGTACAGGTCGATGAGACTTGGGCGCAGGGTGCTGCTGCTGTCGAGTTCGGCCGCGCCGGTGCTATAGACCCAATCGGCGAAGCCCGTCAAGGTGATGAGCGCGACGCGGAGGAACTCGTCGTTCCTGTTCGGGGCGTGGGTGCGCACGATGGTGCGGACGAAAGGCTCGATAGCGGCCCAGTGGGGGGCGGGGAGCGCCGACCTGTAGCCGGCAACAAGCTGTGTAAATGCTTTCATGGCGACTTCCATGCGCCGACGCGCTCGCGTGAGGCCGAGAAGCGGTGATTCTGCCGAATTTCGCAATAGGTTGCATGAGTTCACCGAGAAGCGGCAAGATTCGAGGGTGGCCGCTCCTCGATTCGTCCCCGCAGCGTTCCTTGAGCACCCGGAAAGGTTTGGTCGCTTCCATGCCGTTTGGGGGCCGCTGGACAATCCGGAACGGAAGGTCGTGGCGCGGTTTGAGGCGGCCCGCGTGCAACACCATGTCGCGATCCGGGTCCGTCGGGTTCTCCATGACCGACGGATCACCCAGGAGACGTTCGCGGCATCGATCGATTGGACACCCGGGCGGCTGTCGCGTGCGCTCAATGGCGCCACGCCCACGGCTTTGGACGATCTGCTACTTCTCATGAGCGCGAGCGAGTCCAGCCTGGGTGCCGTGGCCCAGGATGCGCGGTTGGCTCCCGAAGGCAACCTTGCCCAGTTCGAGTTTCTCGCTACCTTCCTCGCCAAGATTCAAGAGAATGTGCAGGCAGAAATCGCTCGTAGCGCACCAACGCGTCCATCGAGCTGAGCCCTGCTTCGAAGAGCAGGTCCTGCATGGGGATTCCGGTGGTGAGACGGTCGACCAGCCAGGTTGCACGCATGCGCTGCGTGGTGGGCGCCAACGACGTCCCGTTCGTGCGGCGAACGAAGTTCGTGACGATGTTCTTGTGAAATCGTGCGGCGGGGCGAAACAGGGTGGCTTGTGGGTCTGTGGCGGCGGCGATGACCTCTCGCAGGTCGTCCAACCATTCCGGTTGGACGCGGACGCTCCTCGGGTACTCGCCGTCGTTGACGAGCAGGCGCCCCGCGTCGGTGTCAACGTCGACTGATCGGACCCTCGCGAGTTCACGGGTGGGTAGCCCTGCTCCGAGCCCGAGAGCGAGGAGTACCTGCGCCGATGCCTGAAGGTGTGCGTTGCGTTGGCAGTATGCCCAGGCCCGGAGTTCTTCGAGGTCGGCGGGCGAGTACGGGGCCGAGGGGTCCGCAGCGCGGAGCCGTGGTAACGGAGCCGGCACGTCGATCGCCCCCAAGACCTCCCCGACCCGAAGGAGCATCGAACGTGCGCGTCCCATGGTCGACGGGGACCGGGTCGGGATCATTGATACCGAATAGGCGATTACGTCCCGTTTGAACACGATTGAGCGGTCAAGCGTGAACCCCGCGACCAGGTGGGTCCAATGCGCGTGGTGAGTGATCGTGTGAAGAAGCGCCTTCTCCGGATACGTCAGGTCCTCGCGCACGTCCGCGACGACGCCCAGCACGAACGGCGACAGGACCGCCCAGTCTCGTCGGGGGATCAGCGGTGTGTATAGTGCCGGCGCCGACATGCGCATCCTCTCCGAACGTAGACGGCGGTGACGTTCAGCCCGCCCGTACGCACCGTAGGCGGCTGCTCGCAGACCCGTTGCAGTAACTGCGAGCGCCACCTGTGTCGATCACCGCCACGGCCGGTTCTTCTGGCACGACGTCCCCCCGAGGCTGGCCAGTGACCCAGATTCCGACGTGCGCCGCGCATGGAGAGGGGTATGAACAGCAATGTCCCTCCTGAGACCAGTAGTCGTGAGAGCAACTGGTGGTCGCGATACCACCGCATCGCCCATGTCGCCGACGACCTCGGACGGCTACCGCGGCGCAGCGACGACGTCGATGCCCGTGATGTCGCGTGGCTCGCGAATCAACGCCGCTCCGTCTCACACACACCTGAACAGACGCGCGCGCTTGAGCGCCTCCCCGGCTGGTTCGAGACAACACGCGGAGGTGCCTGGCAGGTGCGCGCTGAGCAACTCCGCCGATTCATCGACGAACATGGTCGCCGCCCCCGCCAACGAAGTGTTGACAGCACCGAGTCAGCCCTCGCTCACTGGTACTCCCGCCAACTGGTGGCGCGCCGAAAAGGGCAACTCGCCCCGCAGCGAGTGACCATCATGGCCTACGTGATGAGAAGCGTCGATACCGAGCGGCACTGGGAGTAGCCGCTCGGCGTACGGTTCGCCTCATTTCTCACTCCGACAGTGCTTCGCACGCCTGAGAGGCCCTGGTCTCTTCGCGGCGAACGATGTGGTGGCCTAAGGACCCGTCGCTGTCCAGCGGAAGCTCTCTGGCACCCGGATCCCTTCGTCCGCTGTCGTTATCCGTTCCTTTCGGGGAGTGCGTCTGGGTGTGTTGCACGCCGCCGTCAGTGCGCGCGTAGATCGTGACTTCGAAGGCCTCGACCATCCCGTGTGGCCGCTCGCAGTTGATGCGATCTGAGCCGAGCGTCGCACATAGCGTGTTGTCGGGAGGGCTCGAGGTTGCCGGTTTCGCGGGAAGGCTGCAGGGGATGGGGCGAAGTGATGGTGGCCATTGTCGGCCGGTGGTCGCGGTGGACATCGATGGGGTTCTCCGCTTGCACGGGCGAGCGGCGGCCGATCCAGACTCCTTTGGTGCATTCACCGCGGAGGTGACGGTGCACTATGACGCGTACCCGCACGTCTTTCACAGTCCGCCGTCCTGGGACAACCACGGGGTGTCGACGAAGCGGTACCTGTTCTCGGGGGTGGGGGCGGCGTGGGTGCGGTCGCTGCTGGACCGGGGTGTCGAGGTGGTGTGGGCGACGACCTGGCAGGAGCACGCGAACACCTACTTCGCGCCGATCCTCGGGATCCCGCCGCTGCCGGTGGGTGTGCGCGGGGATGAGGAGGACGAGTGGGGGCCGGGCGAATGGAAGAGCGTCCGCCTGGCCGCAGGGTTCCCTGGCCGCCCGCTGCTATGGGTGGACGACATGCCCCCGGTACGGGCGGGCTACCAGCTGGAGGAACTTCGGAAGCCGAACGACCGTGCCCTCACCCTGATGCAGTGGGTCCGTGACCCCGCGGTCGGAATCACCCCGGCTGACGTGACGGAGATGGATCAGTGGCTGATGTTGGCGTCGACCGAGGACGGGCAACGGGAGCTCCGGCGCCGCCGGAAACGGGAACGGGAGTACCGGCGCGACGAGGCCGACTGGCTCACGTACGGGTCCCGCGCGCGCGGCCGACGAGTACGACGGATGCGTGCGGTCCTGTTCGACGCGATCAGGGATAGCGGTGACGGGGCACCCGAGTACATCGCCCGCTACCTGCTGGACCACGACGAACCCGACCTCGCGGACGTGCGGGAGATCGCTCGCTACTGGCTGCGGGACGAAGCCGACGTGGAAGCGATCGTCACCGCTGCGGCGGAGCTCGCCCGAGCCGCCGCCGCACCCGACGGAGAAGGCCGTCGCCGTGCCGCGCATCCACCGACGGCACCGGGACAGGGTGAGAGAGACGACCAATGAGAACAGTCACGATGTTGGCCGGACTCCTGTCGGAGGAGCGCGTTGCCGTCTGCGACGGTGATGTGAGGGGGCGGGCGTGAGGACGTTGGAGACGACGGCCGCCGTGGCCCTCCCGGACGAACGGGTCGCTGTCTGTGGTGACTGGCACGGTGACGTCGAGTGGTTACGGACCGTGCGCCAGGCGGTGCAGGTCGCCGCGCCCGACGTGGCGACGATTCTGCAACTGGGTGACTGGTGGATGGACCCCGCGGCGTCCGATGCGATGTTCGCCGGCTCTCTCGGCGCCCGCAGGGCTCGTCCGGTTCGAAGGCACCAGACCAATTCACGTTTCAGCGCGCCGCGGCCTTCGATATAGAGCGACTGGTAGATCGTCTCGTGGCTGATGCGCATGGAATCATCATCCGGGAAGTCGATGCGGATCCGGTTCGCGATCTGCTCCGGACTCCATGCCCATGACCACGGCCGGTCCTTCCGGTGTGGCTTGTTCCGGCCCGTGAACTTCGGCGCCTGAGGACCAGACATGACGACACCGTCGGGCATCACGATCTGCCCGGAGAGGCGCTCCTCGACGTAGTCCCGCAACCTCGGGTTCGCGACGAGCTTGGCGATCTTCGGTCGCTTCGCGGCGATGTCCGACTTCCACTGCGCGACCGAGGCTCGGTAGTCGAGCTTGCTCCCTCGTGTTGCTGCGTTGCGACGCAGCTCGCGGGAGATGGTGCCCGGATCTCGCCCGGTGCGACGAGCGATCTCACGCACGCCGTAGTGTTGCGCGTTGAGGATCGCGATTTCCTCGCGTTCAGCGAACGACAGATACCTGCCAGAGGGCGGCTTGCTCAGATCGAACGGCGGCATGCCGCCAGCGTTGTGGAACCAGCGGCCGCCGACCGGCTGCGACACCCCAACCCGTGCGGCAGCCTCCTCCGGCAACAATCCCCTGGCGATCTCGAGCCAGAACCGATGCTGCACCTCCCGAGAAATCGGGGGCGTGCCCGGCGATCGCAGCTTCGGCCGCACCGCCCGATCTGCTGCCTGCTGCCGACGAACCATCACGCACCTCCATCAACGTGAGGTGTTGCGACGACCAGTTGAATCCGCCTTGCGCTCCGCGGTCCGCGTGAACGACCGTGCCGGGCTCGGGACGGCGTCGCCAGCGCCATCTCGAGCGCGACGACGACGATCTCCGCGGTGATGCGATCGGAGATCGACCAGCCGACGATGCGCGGTGAGTACGCGTCGATGACGGCTGCGCAGGAGACCCATCCGTCTCGCGCGCGGTGCTGCGTGATGTCGCAGAACCAGAGCCGATTCGGCGCGTCGGCGCGGAACTGCCGCTTCACGAGGTCCTCGTGCGTCGCCGTGTCCGGCTTCCACCCGCGCCGCTTCCGACGGTGCGAGACCCCGACCAGACCGTCCAGTCGCATCAACCGGGCGACGCGTTTGCGGCCGACGTGAACGCCGAGACCGAGGCGCAGCTCGGCGAGCACGCGCGGAGCACCATAGGTCTCGCGGGAGTCGGCGTGGATGCGTCGGATCGTCGTCCTCAACGCCGCATCCGCGACCGCTCGCGGCGATGGTGGCCGGCTCACCCACTCGTAGTAGCCCGAGGTCGAGACGTTCAGGAACCGGCAGGCCACCGCGACGGGGATCCCGTCAGCGGCGAGCTCCTGGACCAGCCGGAACCCTATTTTGGGAGCACGTTCTCCCGGGCGAAGTAGGCGCTGGCGCGCTTGAGTATCTCGATCTCCATCTCCAGCACCCGGTTGCGGCGGCGCAGCTCGACGAGCTCCTTGTGCTCGTCTGTCGTGACACCGGACTTGCGACCGGAGTCGACCGCGTCGCGGTTCATCCAGTTCCGCAGGCGGGACTCGCTGATCCCGAGATCACGGGCGGTCTGGCCGACAGGATTGCCCTGGGCAACCAAATCCAGAGCTCGACGCCGGAACTCCGGCGGGTGGGCAGCAGGCGTCTCACAGACTCCTTCCGAGACGATCATCGCCTCAACTCAGGTGTCCGGGAAACCGGGTCAGGCTCCGGTAGCCCAGGGTCGCGCTCATCACGCCCGCTCCAATGAGGAGGACATCGACGCTGTTGGTGCCTCGCGCTGGATGCGCTGTCACGACCGCCTCCTATCTGGCGTGGGAAGGTGCCCCGAGATGCCGCGTCCGTTGCGAGCAGCTCTCACCGGGGAAGTCGAGCGCTGCACCGGAACCCTTACAGAACCTGTGCGCCGCACGCGGAGGTCACGGGTAGAGGCCGCGGAACAGGTGTGCCTCCGCGACTCGTTTCACCGCAAGCGCTGTCGCAGCCGCACGCAGGCTGAGGCCCGTGGTGTGGGCGTAAGTGTGGACGGCTTCCCATGCGGCGGTGAGGCGTTCTCGCAGACGGCTGTTCACCTCGGTTTCCGTCCACCAGTATGCCTGGTTGGCTTGGACCCACTCGAAGTAGGAGACGATGACGCCGCCCGCGTTGGCAAGGATGTCCGGGATGACGAGGACGTCGTTGCCTGCGAGGATCGTGTCGGCGGCTTTCGTGGTTGGCCCGTTGGCTCCCTCGACGATGATTCGCGCATGGATCTGGTCGGCGTTATCACCGGTGATGACTCCCTCGATGGCGGCGGGGACGAGCACGTCGATGTAGAGGGCGAGCAGATCGTCGCCAGAGATCGGGTCCCCGCCGGAAAACCCCACAACACTCCCGGACTCAGCGACATGCTTTCTGAGGGCGGGGACATCGAGCCCGGTAGCGGAGTGCACTGCGCCGTTGACGTCGCTGACGGCCACGACACGCACGCCCGCCTCCGCGAGCAGGTCCACTACCCCGCGTCCCACTTTCCCGTACCCCTGCACCGCGGCGGTTGCGCCATTTGGATTGATGCCGCGCTCGTGTAGCGCGGTGAGAGTGAGGTGAGCGACGCCCAGTGATGTGGACTGCGCGCGGCCCAGTGACCCGCCCAGAGCGACCGGTTTCCCTGTCACGACCCCCGGGACAGCATGCCCGGCGTGCACGGAGTAGGTGTCCATCACCCACGCCATCGTGCGCTCGTCTGTGCCCAGGTCGGGTGCGGGGATGTCGATGTCGGGCCCAATCAGTGGGAGGATCTCGTTCGTGTAGCGGCGGGTGGCTCGCTCCAGCTCCGCTGAAGACAGCGTTGCCGGGTCCAGTGTCAGACCGCCCTTCGCGCCGCCGTAGGGGACGTTGACGACCGCGCATTTCCAGGTCATCCACATTGCTAGTGCTCGCACCTCGTCGAGGTTCACCGTTGCGCTGTACCGCAGCCCGCCCTTTGCCGGGCCGCGGGTCAGGCTGTGCTGGACACGGTGGCCGGTGTACACGGCCACGGTGCCGTCGTCACGGCGCAGCGGCACGCTCACCGTCAGCTGCCGCCTCGGGGTGGCAAGGATGAGATGGGTGCCGTCGTCGATGCCCAGATGGGCCACAGCCTCCGCGAGCTGGGCGAGCGCCTCCTGCAACGGCAACTCGGAGCGGTGTTGAGGAAGCATTCTCAAGCCTTTCGTGTCTTGATCCTCCTGTTTCGGTCTGGGGCTCGGATCGTAGCGCAAAGGGGGCCGCCCTAGTTAGGGCGGCAAGAGATCAGAGGTAGCAGTCGACGCGCTCAGGGAGCGCTGAGGTTGTTCGAGCGCCTTCTTCCAGCTCGCTTGCTTGAAAAGCACTGAACAGCGGTCCACGATGAGACCTTGAGGGCGAAGCTGGTGTGTCATCGCGAGGCGCTTGAACTCGAAGACGTTCCAGGAGGCGTTTGCGCCCCGTACACAAGGACAGCGAGATCTAGGTGTTTCACCTCCAATGAGAACCGTGCGGCGCCCGCTTCGGCGGCTCGGAAACCGGGCGCTCACCTCAATCGAAAGGAAGCTCGACATGGCCAAGGCAGTAGGAATCGACCTCGGAACCACGAACTCCGTCATTGCCGTCTGGGAGGCTGGTGAGGAGAAAGTGATCCCCAACGCGGAAGGCGCCCGCACTACCCCGTCCGTGGTCGCTTTCACCGAGGACGGTGAACGGCTGGTGGGGCAGCTGGCCCGCCGGCAGAGCATCCTCAACCCGAAGGGCACCATCACGTCCGCCAAGCGGTTCATCGGCCGGTCCTTCGACGAGATCAAGGAGGAAGCCCACGCGGTCGGGTTCGACGTCGTGGAAGGACCAAGTGGCGAGGCTCGGTTCAACATCCGCGGGAAGCTCTATGCGCCGGAGGAGATCAGCGCGCAGGTGCTGCGCAAGCTCGTCGACGACGCCAGCAAGTTTCTGGGCGAGAAAGTGACCGAAGCTGTTATCACTGTTCCGGCATACTTCAATGATGCGCAGCGGACTGCGACGAAGGACGCCGGCCGCATCGCCGGGCTCGAGGTGCTGCGCATCATCAACGAGCCGACCGCCGCCGCACTGGCGTACGGAATGGACAAGAAGAACCACGAGACCATCCTGGTGTTCGACCTGGGCGGCGGCACGTTCGATGTCAGCCTGCTCGACGTGGGCGACGGGGTGGTCGAGGTCCGCTCCACCGCTGGTGACACCCACCTGGGCGGGGATGATTTCGACCGCCGCTTGGTGGACTATCTCGCCGACGAGTTCAAGAGCGAGAACGGTATCGACCTGCGTAACGACCCGCAGGCGCTGCAGCGGCTGTTCGAAGCTGCTGAGAAGGCCAAGGTCGAACTCAGCTCGGTCAGCCAGACGCAGGTGAGCCTGCCGTTCATCACCGCCGACGCCAGCGGGCCGAAGCACCTCACGATGACGGTCAAGCGGGCTAAGTTTGAGGACCTCACCGCCGACCTGGTGGAACGCTGCCTGGGCCCGGTGCGTCAGGCGATGACTGATGCGAAGGTGACTGAGAACGACATCGACGAGGTGATCCTCGTCGGCGGCTCCACCCGCATCCCCGCCGTGCAGGCGCTGGTGAAGAAGCTCACCGGCGGCAAAGAGCCCAACATGACTGTCAACCCCGACGAGGTGGTTGCTGTCGGCGCCGCCATTCAGGCCGGCGTCCTCAAGGGCGACGTCGATGACGTGCTGCTGCTGGATGTCACCCCGCTGTCGCTGGGTGTGGAGACCCGTGGCGGTGTGATGACGAAGATCATCGAGCGCAACACCACCATTCCCGCCCGTCGCAGCGAGGTGTTCTCCACGGCGGAGGACAACCAGCCGTCGGTGGAGATCGTCGTCTTGCAAGGTGAGCGGGAGAACGCCGCGGACAACCGGGTGCTCGGCCGGTTCCAGCTGACGGGCATCCGTCCGGCGCCTCGTGGTGAAGCGCAGGTGGAGGTCACCTTCGACATCGACGCGAACGGCATCCTGAACGTCACCGCGAAAGACAAGGACACCGGCACCGAGCAAGGGATCACCATCAGCGGTACCTCGAACCTGGACCAGGGTGAGATCGACCGGATGATCAAGGAAGCCGAGCAGCACCGCGCGGACGACCAGGCGCTGCGGCGGGCCGTGGATGCCCGCAACGAGCTGGACTCCGCCGCCTACCAGGTCGAGCGGGCACTGCGTGAGCTCGGCGACGCTGCACCGCAGCACGAGCGTGCCCGCGCGGAGCTGCTCATCACGCAGGCCCGCGAGGCAGTGCAGAACAACGTCGGCGAGCAGGAAGCGAAAGAGCGCACCGGCGAGCTGCTGCAGGTTGCGCAGTCCCTTGCTGCGGCCCGCGCGAACGCCAGCCACGCTGAGCAGCCCGCTCACGACGACGAAGACGACGTCGTCGACGCCGAATTCGACAAGTAGCACGGAGGGAGGATCGCGATGGTCGAGGAGCAGAACGAGGACACGCGGGCCGTGGACCTGCTGAACGACGACCTCACCGACGTATCCCCGGAGGAGATCCGCGCCGCGCAAGCAGCGCTCGCCGCCCAGTTGGAGACGGCCGACGACCGGTGGCGCCGGACGGCGGCGGACTACGACAACCTCCGCAAACGGATGGCGCGCGAGATCCAGACCGTCCGCGAGCAGGAGCGGCAGCACACCGCCAAAGCCTTCTTGCCCGTCGTCGACGCGCTGGACCGGGCGCTCAGCTTCGGGGTGGACCTTGACGAGGGCGTTCTGGATGGCATGCAGGCCGTCCGGGCGCAGGCCGCTGATGCGTTGCGCGCACTCGGGTACCCCGAGATCGTCATCGACGGTGCGGAGTTCGACCCGCAGCTGCACGAGGCGGTCTCGGTCGTCGAGGATGCCAGCGTCCCGCCGCGCAGCATCCTCGCCGTCACTCGCCCCGGGTTCGGAACGCCTGAGCGGATGCTGCGACCGGCTGCGGTCGTGGTCACCCGCAGGCCGGATGAGGAGTAGGAGATGGCGGAGGATCTCTACAGCGTGCTGGGGGTCTCCCGGTCGGCGGATCAGAAGGAGATTCGCCGCGCCTACCGGGAGAAGGCCCGCAAGTTCCACCCGGACGTCAACAGGACCCCGGGGGCGGAGGATACCTTCAAACGGATCAGTGAAGCCCACGATGTGCTGTCGGACCCGGAAACCCGCGCACAGTACGACCGGTTCGGTGAGAACTTCCGGCAGTACGCCGCCGCGGACGCGGCTCGCTCCTCCGAGCAGCCGCGCCGCAGCGGCGGCACCCGATACACGTGGAGCGCGGGCGGCGCGCAGAGCGTGAACTGGGAGGACCTGTTCGGGGGCGGCTTCGGTGGTTTCGGTCGCGGCGCCGACCACACCGCGGAGCTGGAGATAACCGTCGAGGAGGCCTACCGGGGCGGGCGGCGCACCGTGCAGGTCGCGTCGCCGTACGGTGGCGCGCAGGAGTACACCATCGACATCCCAGCGGGCGCTGTCGACGGGCAGCGGCTGCGGATCGCGGGCGCAGGCGGAGCGGGCGCCGACGGACAGGACGGGGACCTGCTGGTCACGCTGCGCGTGAAGGACAGCAAGCGGTACCGGCTCAGCGGCGCGGACATCGAAACGGACCTTCCCATCTCACCGTGGGAGGCGGCGCTGGGCGCGGATGTCAGCGTGCCCACCCCCGGCGGCCCGGTCACCGCGCACGTTCCGCCCGGCTCGTCCACTGGCAGGCGGCTCCGCCTGCGCGGGCAGGGGATGCCCCGCAGAGGACAGCCGGGAGACCTGTATGCGCGGGTGAAGGTCGTCGTTCCCCGCACTCTCAGCAAGAAGGAGAAGGAGCTGTTCGAACAGCTCCGCGACGTATCGTCGTTTGATGCCAGGAGAGGATCATGACCTCACATCACCTGCCCGTCCGTGTCGCCCGGGCCGACCTGGCGGCGACCGCGGTGGCCGCAGGTATCCACCCGGATACGCTGCGGAAGTTCGTCGAGCTGGGGCTGGTCACCGCCCACGTCGACACCAGCGGCCGGCTGTGGTTCGCCCGTACCGTCCCCGCCCGCGTGCACACCATCGTGCGTCTGCACTCCGATCTTGCCGTGAACTACGCCGGAATCGCGCTCGTGCTGGACCTGCTTGCCCGCATCGAGCAGCTCGAGCAGCAACGCAGTATTCGACTTGAAGGAGACACCTCATGGACATGAACTCGCTCACTCAGAAGTCGCAGGAAGCGCTCACCTCGGCCCAGAGCATCGCGGTCCTGGCCGGTCAGATCGAGACGGATGAGGAGCATCTCCTGCTCGCACTGCTGCAGCAGGAGGAGGGGCTGGTTCCCCGACTGCTGCAGACAGCGGGTGCTGACGTGGAAGCGGTACGCGCCGACGTCGAAGCGGAGATCGCCCGCAAGCCCAGCGTCTCCGGGTCCTCCCCGCAGACCGGTCAGGTGTACGTGAGCCGCAGCCTCACCTCCACCCTGGAACGGGCGGAGCGGGAGGCNAAGCGGCTGAAAGACTCCTACATCTCCGTGGAGCANCTCGTNNTGGCCCTCGCCGACGACTCCTCCAACCGTGCCGCGTCCCGCGTGCTGCGCGGGCACGGTGTCACCCGGGAGAGCTTCCTCAGCGCGCTCACCAGGATCCGCGGCAACCAGCATGTGAACTCCGCCACCCCCGAGCAGACCTACGAGGCGCTGGAGAAGTACGGCCGTGACCTGGTCGCTGACGCCCGGCTGGGCAAGCTTGACCCGGTCATCGGGCGTGACGCGGAGATCCGCCGGGTCATTCAGATCCTCTCCCGCAAGACCAAGAATAACCCCGTCCTCATCGGGGAGCCCGGCGTCGGCAAGACCGCCATCGTGGAAGGACTAGCCCAGCGCATCCTCCGCGAAGATGTCCCCGAAGGCTTGCGGGACAAGACGATCTTCTCTCTGGACCTGTCCGCGCTGGTGGCGGGGGCGAAGTACCGGGGTGAGTTCGAAGAGCGAATGAAGGCAGTCCTGGCGGAGGTGAAAGCAGCGGAGGGACGCATCCTGCTGTTCATCGACGAGCTGCACACCCTGGTGGGGGCGGGAGCCACCGAGGGGGCGATGGACGCCGGCAACATGCTCAAGCCGATGCTCGCCCGCGGTGAACTGCACCTCATCGGGGCGACCACCCTCGATGAGTACCGCAAGCACATCGAGAAAGACGCCGCCCTGGAGCGACGGTTCCAGACGGTGATGGTCGAGGAGCCTGACGTGGAGGACGCGATCTCCATTCTGCGAGGCCTGCGGGAACGGCTGGAGGTCTTCCATGGGGTGCGTATCCAGGACAGCGCCCTGGTCGCCGCCGCCGTGCTGTCCCACCGGTACATCTCTGACCGGTTCCTGCCGGACAAGGCCATCGACCTCATTGACGAAGCCTGCGCGCGGCTGCGCACCGAGATCGACTCGATGCCCGCTGAGCTCGACGAGCTGACCCGGCGGGTGACCCGCCTGGAGATCGAGGAAGCGGCGCTGTCGAAGGAGACAGACGCTGCGAGCAAGAACCGGCTGGAGGAGCTGCGGCGGGAACTGACCGATCTGAAGGCAGAGGCGGATTCGAAGCGCGCACAGTGGGAGGCGGAACGTCAAGCGATCCGGAAGGTGCAGGAGCTGCGTGGCGAGTTGGAACGGCTGCGCCGCGAGGCCGAGGACGCCGAACGCTCCTACGACCTCAACCGTGCTGCCGAACTGCGGTACGGGGCGCTGGCTGACGCCGAACGCCGCCTCAAGGCGGAAGAGGAGCGGCTGGCCGCCAAGCAGGGCGGGCAGCGGCTGCTGCGCGAAGTGGTCACCGAGGATGAGATCGCGGAGATCGTCGCCGCGTGGACGGGCATCCCGGTGGCCCGGCTGCAGGAGGGGGAGCGGAACAAGATCCTTTCGCTCGACGCCACCCTCCGGGAGCGGGTGGTCGGACAGGATGAGGCGATCTCGCTGGTCAGCGATGCGATCATCCGTGCTCGCTCCGGCATCCGCGACCCCCGCCGCCCCATCGGATCATTCATCTTCCTCGGGCCGACCGGGGTCGGGAAGACCGAACTGGCAAAGACGCTCGCCCAGGCCCTGTTCGACAGTGAGTCCGCGATGGTCCGCCTCGATATGAGCGAGTACCAGGAACGGCACACCGTCAGCCGCCTGGTCGGGGCACCTCCCGGGTACGTCGGGTACGACGAGGGTGGGCAGCTGACCGAAGCCGTCCGCCGTCATCCCTACAGCGTGGTCCTGTTCGACGAGATCGAGAAGGCCCACCCGGACGTGTTCAACACGCTGCTGCAAGTCCTCGACGACGGGCGGATCACTGACAGCCAGGGCCGCACGGTGGACTTCCGCAACACCATCGTGATCATGACCTCCAACATCGGTGCGCATCACCTGCTGCAGACCGAGGGCGGCGAGATCCCCGAAGACATCCGCAACAGAGTCCTCGGTGAGCTCCGCGCCCACTTCCGCCCAGAATTCCTCAACCGGGTGGACGACATCGTGGTGTTCGCGCCGCTGGGACGCGCGCAGATCCAGGACATCGTGGAACTGCAGTTCACCGACCTGCGCGCCCGGCTGGCGGAGCGTCGGATCCGCCTCGAGCTGACCCCGGAAGCGCGGGAGCTGATCGCCGACCGCGGCTACGACCCGGTGTACGGGGCCCGGCCGCTGCGCCGCTACATCAGCCACGAAATCGAGACACGGCTGGGGCGGGCGCTGCTCAGCGGCGAAGTCATGGACGGCGCGACGGTCACCCTCGACGTGCGCGACGGCGATCTTGTCTTCGACATCGACAACTCCGCGTCCGAGGAGTCAACATGAGCGTCATCATCTCGTGTCCGAACTGTGGCAAGAAGAACCGTGTCCCCACGTCGGCGTCCGGGTACCCGCGGTGCGGCGTGTGCAAGACCACCGTCCCGTGGATCGTGGACGCCGGCGACGGGGACTTCGCGGAGGTCGCCGAGCAGGCGCCGCAGGTGGTGCTCGTTGATCTGTGGGCGAGCTGGTGCGGACCGTGCCGGCGGGTGAGCCCTGCACTGGAGAAGGTCGCCATCGAACGGGCAGGAAAGCTCAAGCTCGTGAAAGTGGACGTGGACGCCGCACCGGAGACGGCGCGGAAGTTCTCCGTTCAGGCGGTGCCGACCCTCCTCATCCTCAAGGACGGTAAGGTCGCTGCCCGCCAGGCCGGCGCGGCGCCCCCCGACGTGCTGCTGCGGTGGGTCGATGAAACCCTCGACAGGCAGTCCGCATCCTCAGGTGCGGCCTCATGAGGTACGTCGACCCGCACGTTCCCCTCATCCGTCCCGTCCGACCCCGCACCCCCGGCGCGTGCGAGGACTGCGTAGCCGCCGGCACGCCCTGGCTTCACCTGCGAATGTGCCGGACCTGCGGGAAGGTCGGCTGCTGCGACTCGTCCCCGATGCGCCACGCCCGCGCGCACGCGTTCACGGAGGGGCACCCCATCGTGCGCTCCCTGGAACTGGGCGAGAACTGGAGCTGGTGCTATCTGGACGAAGCGTACCTATGAGCGACACCTTCGCCCCCGGTGACACCCACCTCGCACAGGCCGAAACCCCCGACACCATCGGCGCGTTTCCTCGCCTGTCCGATGAGCAGGTGGAGGCGCTGCTTGAACGCGGGCAGCGTCGGCGGCTCACCGAGGGTGAGGTGCTCATCCGACCCGGGGAGCACCCCGCGTCGCTGTACGTCGTGCTGGACGGGCACCTGCTGACCGCGGATACCGAACCAGCAGCCGACCCGCGCCACGCGGAGGAGCCGATGGCGGTGGGCGTGCACGGACGGGGACGGTTTGTCGGGGATGTGGGGCTGTTGGAGGGGCAGCCGTCGTTCGTGTTCGTCTCGGCCGTCGACGACGCCGAGGTGGCGGAGATCCCGGTGGACGAACTGGAAGCCATCGTCCTGTCCGACCCGCTTCTGGGAGAGATCATCCTGCGGGCCTATCTCATCAGACGCTCCCTCGCCATTGGTGCCGGCGCCGGACTGCGGGTGGTGGGGTCCTGCTTCTCCCCACAAACCCGTGACGTGCTGGACTTCATCGCCCGCAATCGGCTGCCCCACCGGCTGGTGGACTTGGACGAGGACGAGAAAGCGGAGCGGCTGGTCCGCCAGCTGGGCGCCACGGTAGCCGACTTCCCGCTAGTCATCCTCGGCGGCTCCCGCACCGTCCTCGCCGCCACCCCGGCACGGCTGGCTGCGGAACTCGGAATGCGACCCCCGGCGCCGCCCACGACCTGCGATGTCGTCGTAGTCGGGGCAGGACCCGCAGGCCTGGCGACCGCGGTGTACGCCGCGTCGGACGGGCTGTCGGTGTACCTGTGCGATTCGGTGGCCACCGGCGGGCAGGCGGGCGCGTCAGCGAAAATCGAGAACTACCTCGGGTTTCCCGCGGGAGTCTCCGGCGCCGAGCTTGCCGACCGCAGCCTCCTGCAGGTGCGGAAGTTCGGGGCCACGTTGGATATCCCCGCCACCGTGCAGGAGGTCGTCGAGGCCGACGACAGGTTCCGTGTCGTGTTCGACGACGGCCGTGAGGTGACTTCGGAGGTCGTCGTGCTGGCCACCGGGGTCAAATACCGGTCGCTTCCTGCCGTCGGGTTGGACAGGTTCCAGACCTCTTACGTTTTTTACGCCGCCACCGCGCACGAGGCGCGGGTGTGCGTGGACGCGCCGGTCGCTGTGGTTGGGGGCGGCAACTCCGCCGGTCAGGCGGCCCTGTTTCTTGCCCGCACCTCCTCCCGCGTGTATCTGGTGGTGCGCGCGGCGGAGCTGGGGGCGGCGATGTCCCGGTATCTCGTGGATCAGATTCAGCGTCACCCGCGCATCGAGGTGCTGCTGTCATCGGAAGTCGTCGCCGCGGACGGCGGCAGCCGGCTGGAGCGGGTTACGGTCCGCACCCGGCACGGTGAGCTGCAGGACCTTGCGGTCGGGCATGTGTTTGTGTTCGTCGGTGCTGTCCCCGCCACCGGCGGGCTGACTGTCGGGGTGCAGCGGGACGCCGACGGGTACCTTCTCACCGGCTCGGACGCTGAGCTTGCCGGCGCCCACTCGCCGGAATCTGCCCGATTCTCGTTGGAGACCACCGTCCCCGGTATCTTCGCGGTCGGGGACGTGCGGCACGGGTCGGTGAAGCGGATGACCTCAGCGGTCGGTGAGGGTGCCAGCGTGGTCAGGCAGATCCACGAGTACCTCTCCGGAGGCCGTCACAACCGGGTACGCGCATGACGGGGGATCTTGCCTGGCCACCACGGCTGTTCCGGCGGATGCCTGTCCTCCACATCGCCGCGGAGCGCGGGGAGGGCCCAACGGTGGTGCTGCTGCATGGCATCGCCTCCTCGTCGGTCACCTTCCACAACGTCCTCCCACTGCTCGAGCGCACGCACCGCTGCATCGCCATCGACTTGCTCGGATTCGGGGAGTCGCCGGCCCCTGCCTGGGCAAACTACACCCTCGCCGACCATGCCGCTGCCATCGAGCGCACCGTCGCATCGCTGCGGCTGCGGGAGCCGTTCACTGTCGTCGGCCACTCCATGGGTGCGCTCATCGCCGCCCGCTACGCTGCCCGCAAGCCCCGCCGGGTCTCGGGGCTCGTGATGGTCAGCCCGCCCATCTACCTTTCCCCGGCGGAGATCGGCGATGCGTTTGAGCGCGCCCGCATGGATTTCTACCTCCGTCTCTACGAGTACCTGCGCACCAACCGGGACTTCACCCTCCGTCACGCCGCGCTGGTGCAACGGCTCCTTCCCATCCCGAAGGCCGTGGACATCACCGAACGCAACTGGGAACCGTTCATCAAGTCGTTGCAACACTCCATCGAATCACAGACCACTCTCAGCGACCTCGCTCACGTGAAGGCGCCTGTCGACGTCATCATGGGCAACCTCGACGAGTTCCGATCGGAAGCGGTGCTGCGCATCGTCGAGCGGATGCGGGGCGTCACAGTCCGTCGGGTCCGGGCGACCAACCACCTCATCGGCAAGCGACTCGCCCGCGCCGTCGCCGACGCGGTGCTGACCCCCTCGCATCCAAGAGTTTCCGAAGATGGGGTAGCACTATCAGGCCGGGCGCAGTACGTTAAGCCACGCTCGTCTGATGAGTAGATGGGGAAGGGACACTGATTCCACATGGCAATGACATTCGATCCGTTCAGTGAGCTTGACCGACTGGCAGCCGGGTTGCTTCAATCGCGCCCGGGACCCCGCCTGATGCCCGTGGACCTCTACCGCGACGGCGACCGCTACATCCTGTCGGCCGACTTGCCCGGAGTGGACCCGGGGTCGGTGGACATCGACGTGGACGGTCAGCTCCTCACCATCCGTGCCCAGCGGACGGCTGCGCGCGCCGACGGCGCAAAATGGCTCGTGCAGGAGCGCCCCGCAGGTACCTACCTGCGGCAGTTCAGCATCGGTGAGGGCGTCGACTCGGCGAACATCACGGCCTCATACGACAACGGCGTGCTGAGCTTGGTCATCCCGGTCAGCGAGAAGGCCAAGCCGCGCAAGATCCAGGTTCTGTCTCAGAACTCGGCCGAGAAGCAAGGAGAGGTTGCCGAGCAACCGACCCATCAGGGCTGAATCCCCCTGCCATGGAGATCGGGCGTAGTGCGCAGCTCTGCAGGGATGGGGCCGGTCGAAGATCAACCGTGCTTCACGAGCAACTACGGGCGCAGCCCTCTGTACGAAACCCGGCGGGACGCGACTAGTCGGGACCCGATCCCTTTCGCCGCGTAAAAGGAGTTCACTATGACCACCGCTGACACACCCAGTAATCAGTCCTCCGACAACAGCCCTGAGGACTTCGAGTACACCGCGGAACCCCGCTGGAAGCAGGCCATCGCCGAGTACCCTGACTACGCCACAGCTCAAGCAGCCGTGGACCATCTCTCTGACGCCGGTTTCGCAGTCGAACGTGTTGCCATTGTCGGTTACGATGTGCGCGTCGTCGAGCAGGTGCTTGGTCGGCTCACAAGTGCCAAAGCAGCGTTGCGTGGAGCGGCAGCCGGCGCCTGGTTTGGTCTCCTCATCGGGCTGCTGTTCGGCCTGTTCGCACCAAGCTTTGGCTGGCTGGCTATCGTCGCGATCTCAGTCGTTTCTGGCGCGGTGTGGGGCGCGGTGCTGTACTTCCTGACCCACCTCGCCACCGGCGGGCGCCGTGATTTCGACTCCGTCGAAACCCTCCAAGCGAGCCGGTACGAGGTTCAGGTCGAAGCGCCTTTCGCAGCAGAGGCCGCGCGGCTGCTCGCAGGCAAACCCGCCCGGCCCACCGATTGACCGTTTCGCGTGGTTGCGGCAAGAGCACATGGTTACGAGACGAGAAAAGCCACGAAGAGAGGGATAGGTGAAGTGCCCTGAGTTTGTTGGAGGCTCCTGACCTTGGAAACGAGGATGGAGTTATGCCGAAGGAACTGGCGAATGGGAAGCCGACGACGCGTCGCTACTCGGACGAGGAGAAGGCCGCTGCGGTGCGGATGGTGAGGACGCTGCGCGCTGAGCTCGGTGTCACGCAGGGGACGGTGCAGCGGGTCGCGACGCAGCTGGGTTACGGGGTCGAGTCGGTGCGGATGTGGGTGAAGCAGGCCGACATCGACGACGGCGTCGCTCCGGGCGTGAGCAGCGCGGAGGCGCAGCGGATCCGGGAGCTCGAGCAGGAGAACCGGGAGCTGCGCCGGGCCAACGAGGTGCTCAAGCGGGCGGCGTCCTTCTTCGGGGCGGAGCTCGACCGCCACTACCGGAAGTAGTCGCGTTCATCGACGCGAACAAGGACGACGTCGTGGACGGTCGCCGGCTCGGAGTCGAGCTCATCTGCAGACTGCTGCAGGTGGCTCCGAGCAGCTACTACGCCGCCAAGACCCGTGCCCCGTCCGCTCGCGCGGTGCGTGACGAGGAGCTGATCCCGCGGCTGGTACAGCTGTGGGAGGCCAACTACCGGGTCTACGGGGTCCGCAAGCTCTGGAAGGCAGCCCGCCGCGCAGGGATCATGATCGGGCGAGATCAGACCGCGCGGCTGATGCGAGTTGCGGGGCTCGAGGGCGCGCGACGGTCGAAGCGGGTCAAGACCACCAGGCCGGACCCGGCATCGGCAAGGCACCCCGATCTGGTGCAACGGGAGTTCACCGCGACCGCCCCGAACCGGCTCTGGGTGACGGACCTGACGTTCGTGCCAACCTGGGCCTGCGTCGCTTACGTGTGCTTCATCGTCGACGCGTTCAGTCGGATGATTGTGGGCTGGCGGGTCGCGTCGCACATGCGCACCGAGATGGTGCTCGACGCGATCGAGATGGCCCGCTGGTCCCGCGGGCACCACCATGCCGATCTGCGGTGTCACAGCGATGCGGGCGCTCAGTTCACGTCGATTCGCTACGGTGAACGCCTCGCGGAGATCGGAGCCACACCGTCGATCGGGACTGTCGGCGACAGCTACGACAACGCCCTCGCCGAGACAGTGAACGGCTACTACAAGGCCGAACTCGTCCGCGGACCTGCCCGCCAACGACCGTGGAAGACCGTCGAGGACCTCGAGCTCGCGACGCTCGGGTGGGTGCACTGGCACAATGCGCAACGTCTCCATGGCTACCTCGGCGACGTCCCGCCCGTCGAGTTCGAGAACGCGTTCTATGCTGTCCAAGCCGACCGCGAACTGCTGGTCGGAATCAAATAGCGCGAGTCTCCGTCAGACTCAGGGCGCTTCACTATACGTCACGGGCTGGTTTCGGACGTTCCGGGTCAGATGGATGTGATCGATCGCGCGCTGACCGCCGCTGTACTCACGACGAAGCATGGTGCTTTCAGCTCAGAGGACGAGTGCCGACTCGTGGTGGTCGGAGCGCCGGGGTACTCATGGTCCAGATCAGGACGTTACGGGGAACAGCGGATCATCACCCTTACTGCGGCTGGCGACGATGCCGAGATCAGCGAGTACTCAGCGGCTCGCGTTTCACGGCTACCAATCGCGAAAGTCATGACGGGGCCTTGGAACTCCAGTGCTGATGAGTCATGGGCATCGAAGTACCTGCGAGCGCATGGCTACAACGTTCCTGTTATCGCGTCCAACCTTCCGGCCAGGTGAGGTACTGACGGCTTCCTTCGGTTCGTCGAATCACCGGTCTCGGACTGCTTCGCGCTGGCTCGGCTGGTCAAGTCCCGTTGAGTGGTGTCACTCCGGTTGCTCCTTGAGGGGCGCGGGTCAGGCTGTGAGGTAGAGCTCGGGGCGTGGTGCTTCGGTGTGCTCGTGGAGGGTGTGGACGAGTTTGCGCATGGAGATGTCGGAGAAGTAGCGGCGTTCGCCGTAGCCCCATTCCTCGTGCTGTTCTTGCAGGACGGCGCCGATGAGGCGGGTGACGGAATCGCGGTCGGGGAAGATCTGGACGACGTCGGCGCGGCGTTTGATTTCCCGGTTGAGGCGTTCGATGGGGTTGTTCGACCAGACCTTCTGCCAGTGCTCGCGGGGCAGCGGTGCGAACCCGGTGAGGTCTGCTTCGGCGGCCTCGAGCATGACCGCGATCTCGGGGAACGATGAGCGGAGGCTGTCGGTGACGGCGTTGTATTGCGCTGTGACGGCCTCGGTCGTGGTCTGCGCGAAGATGGTGGAGATCAGTGCGTTGACTGGCTTGGAGCGGGCCGATCCGAGCTTCTGGGTGACGTTGCGTGCGAAGTGGACCCGGCATCTCTGCCAGCCCGCGCCGGGCAGGATCGCCTTCACGGCAGCCTTCAGGCCGGCGT
>Ga0065721_10005000_pt1 | contig 23509 bp, 14 predicted proteins | sample Mesricmetagenome_FD_59108 | JGI IMG/M metagenome (GOLD analysis project Ga0065721, IMG submission 59108) | Mesophilic microbial community from rice straw/compost enrichment Sample: eDNA_1 v2 (version 2) | ecosystem: Engineered > Solid waste > Grass > Composting > Bioreactor | place: USA: Davis...
TGTCTTGCTGGCGAAAATTGAAATGTTTCACGAATCCGGTCTCTCAGGTGATTTCTTGAGGGCAGCGGATCAAAACGGGTCTCTGATGCGAGAGTCTTTTCCGCGTGAGCATGTGAGCCGTGGATCAAGATGAGTGGAAACAAGTGAACCTGAGAGACTCACATTCGTGAAAACCCTCAAATTGACTCCTCCGTTGTTTCCGTTCCGCAAAACGACCGATGTTTCCGCAATGTTCGTTCAAAGCAATGTTCAATGAGAACAGGGAATGATTTTCGGCATCACTCGTGTTGGCCCCCTCACAATCGACGCAAAAATTGATTCGGAAACGCATCAATAACGATGTCCACATTCAATGTGAATTGCCACTCATTGACGATGGACAGGATTCGGATATCTGATATCAGGAAGGTGAGTCAGGATCCTTTGCGGAAGTCTGTTGATTCCGCCACAATGCCGGTTTGCACCTCCATTCAGGACTATTACTGAAGACGACCTACCGAACTGCCCGGACCATGGAATTTCCGGTTCGCGGCCCTCAAGCGAGAACGCATGTCCCCAAGGAAGAAATCGAGCCCCAGTTGGACCCTGCCATCGACACTCGCCGATGCAATGCGGGATGTACTGGGATACCTCAACTTTTCCAGCGGAAGTCCAGAGCCGCATTTTCTAAGCAACATCAGCCGGATCTGGGCCAGCCTTCCCGAGAAAGGTCATCGCCGGGAGATGCTTCAGTCTGCCCTGTTGTCGTCGTTGGAGGGGCTGTCGGCCAACGAAGCTGCCTTCCGTGATTCACGACAGGCCCGATCCGTGATTGAAATCGGCCTGGGGCGACTCTTTGAGGCGTACCGTTCGTTTCACTCGGACCTCTTTTTCCATCTCAATGATTCGGACTTCGACCACCCTTTCTTTTATGCGGTGCTCCTCGAAGCAGCCTTGTGCCAGGGGGGAGAGTGGGACGATGTGGAACTGATTGTCGGGGGAGCGCTGCAGCATCTCAATGACTTTGTGGGATATCGCCCTGTCGCTGTTCTTGAGAACGGTCAGAAGATGGAGGTCTATCCTCACGAACGTTTTCGGCCGATCCCGATTTATCGGGCCGGGGCCGGGGCAGCCGCCGGTCGGTATCAGGAGTTGATTGAACAGACTATTGCCTTCTTTCATGAGGCCCCGCAGGACATCCTCCAGGACGCCTACTTCGATCTGGAGAAACTCGAGGAACTGGCAATCGATCCTCGGGCATATGATCATCTCCATCCCGTCAACAAGCGGACCAACTATCTGTTTGGGGAATGGGACCCTCATCGAATTGATAACAAAGGTTACTACCGTCGGTTTGTGGTTCGGCAGATCATTCTGGATTCACTTCAGGACTGGATTGAAGACCGGAAGTCCCGAACGTCCCGGGCGGAGCGTCTGTTTGATGCCGCAGCGGCGCTGTGCGGAACGATGTTGATGGCCAGCTCCGTCAGCGGTGCCGGTCCTTCGACGCATGATTCCACAACCTCGTTGACAACACTGTTGCCGATTGTCGCGCGGCGGCGCGATGCGTTTTATGCCCGCGTCATGCAGAACGCGACTGGGGAGCGGCTTCAGCGGTTGATCAAGGAAGAAAAAAAGACGCAGCAACCGTTCGGGCATGTCCGCCAGTACCTGAATATGCGTCTTGCGGGATATGGTGCGCGTCAGGTGCAGCATCGCGAGCTGGCTCACCTGTATGCCGTTATGGGATATCCCGAAGCAAGTCGCAAACAGGCTCTTGCGATTCCTGCAGCAAGCATTCGTATGGAGACGGAGATCGAGTGCATGATCTCCACTGCAAGGCGCGAACTGGCTGCCGGGAATGCGGTCGCAGCGTTTGAGGAACTCAAACCGATTCCGGATCTGCTGCGCCGGGGAGTCGATTGTGGTGCGCTGGTTGATCCGTGGAACATCCTCGGGTTTCACGGACAATTCCCCCTTTTCTCTTCACGGGAAGATGCGATCCCGGACAATCGGGTCGAAACGTTGATGTCCCTCATGGAGGGGATTTTCAACGTCTTGTCGCGCTGTCTGAATGAAGCGGCTGTTCAGGGGCTGGGGGCTTTGCGCGAAGAGATTTCCCAGATGTTTCACAACCTCGCGGAATGGTGGGACCGTTACGGCAGCGATGTCATTGAAGACCTGCCTGATGTCTCCGGACAGGACAGCTGGGAATCTGCTACCCATGTTTCCAGCGTCCTTGCAGAATGGCGCGGAGCGGGGGAAGCGGCAGGGGATATTTCCTTCTGGCGCGAACATATCGAAAAGTTTCAGTCGGCCCAGTCCTATGCACTGGTCGTGGATGCCCTTTTGCAGAAAGGGGACCACGTTGCATCCATGGGGCTGCTGATGCACTGGCTCAGTCAACTGGACGACGTGGGAGTGGAGTGCCCCCAGCATTCGATCTTTTCTCTCCTGATTCGCTGGATCAAGCTGGTCTCTTCTCATGACGATCCGACGACCGCACTGCCGGCCTTCCGTCGCATGTTTGATTTCATGGAGGCCAATGCCGAGCAATGGTGGACGGTGCCCCGTCTGGGAACTGGAGATGAGGCAGGATCATCCGCGATGACTGATGGTCTGGAGTTCGGAGGAGCCTCCGATCTCCCTTCGGAAGGCCTCGATGACGAAGAGGATGTCTTCGGCGCCGCCTACGATGACATGGTCTTCCGTGACAGTGCCGAAGATGGCAATTGGGGAGACACTGCAGACGGTGATAAGTCGCTGCAAAATTCCGAATTTGAAGCGATGAACCGGGCGATCGAGCCCCGCCTGAAATTCCTGAATGCTGTCGGCCAGATGTGGCAGATGGCATCGGTCCGGTTCGCTGCGGAGCTTCATCGTGGCGAATCCAACTGGACGACCGATCAACGGATGGTGGAATCCATCTCGAACTGGCACCGGCAGGCCCAGCGATGGCAGATTGACCTTGCTGAGTTGATGGAGACCGTCTGGGATTACGAAGTCACGGAATCCTCAGGTGATCATGACGCCAATGTTGAGTATGACATCCAGTTGCAGGTGAAGTGGTTTCTGCTGCATCAGATTATCAGCACTCTGATCTGTCTGCGGAATGCGGAACGTCTGCTCAACGGGATCATTCCTGAGGAAGTGAATGTCTCCCGAGGAACGGAACAGGACCGTCAACTGGCCCGGCTGTACCGAGGGGTTGTTCAACGGGATGTGGCGTCAGTCCGGGAGCTTCTGCCTCGCCTGCTGGCGCGGCTTTCCCGCAATCCGTTGTTATATGTCCCGTTTGAAAACGGTGGCGAACCGGGACAGATTCTGAGGACGCAGGCCCTGCAGTCGGTGATCCGCTTCCTGCTGCGCGAACTCCCCCGGCTGGGACTGTTCCGGGAAACGTGGCAAACGCTGGTGACCGCGTTTCGAATGGAACGAAAGTACCGTCCGAAAGGGCAGGCAATTACGGAGTTTGATCGACTGTTTTCGATTGCGCTCCGAAGCACTCTCGAATCACTCATTCATAGTGCACGAACTTGGGGAGGAGGGCGTCAGCTCGATACGGAAGAACTGGTTGACGCGATCGGTCAGGTTCTCGATCCTTATCAGTGGCTCTGGCTGGAGCACAGCCGCACCATGCGTATCTCTGCTGTTGATGGGGTCCGCAAAACGGTCGAATGGGAAGAGATCAGCGATTTTATCAAGCGATATGGAAACGATCTCTTCCATGCCAGTCAGCTGACGCTGGGGAATGTGCGTGCCATTCTGCATAACGGAGTGGACTGGTTTCTGGATTACCTTCAGGAGGAGCAGGACCCCCTCCGCCCGATCAAACTGCTGGAGGATATCGATTCGGGGGCCATTGACCGGGACGATGCCGAATGGTGCCTCGAAACAGTTTATTCCATCATTGTTGACCGCTTTGATCGCTTTCTGGAGTACAACACGACCACGACCCAGTCCGATTATGGGGAGATGATTTTCAGCCTTCTCGATTTTCTCCGACTGGAGGCTCAATACGATCGGGATGCCTGGAACCTGACTCCGCAAGTGGTTGTGCATGAGGTCCTTGTTCGTGAAGGGCTTCTTGATGCTGCAGAGCTTCGAGAAGCTGCCTTTGAAATTCAGACAGCGGAACTGGCTGATCATCATCTTGCCGATCTGCAACGGCTTCAGCGTCGCTACGGGATGCGCATGCCGACGATTACGGATCACATCAAGGAACGGTTTGTCAAACCGCTTGCCGTCAACAGGATGGTGGCACTGGTCTCCAAAGCAGTCGCAGACGCGCGCAACTCGAATCAGGAAAAATCAGCAGCGTTTCAGGTTCTCTCCGATGAAATTGATGAATACCTGGAAGACAGCTGGGGATCCGGCATTGATATTCCAGATTGGCTGCGCGCGCTGGAGCGGGAAGTCTATTCGGCGGTTCACCCTGACGAGGGGGGACGACCGGGAATGGAAGCAGAACTCGATCTCAAGTTTCAGGTGGTGACTCGGGAAGAGTTCCTGCAGCAGACACGTGCCTGGCGCGATGTGATTTCTGCCGACCCCGCACAATCACGGGATCTGGAAGATGAGACCGATCCCGACAGCGGATCTGTTCAGGATCCTTTGTAATAGCCACAGTCGGGGTCGGGACGCATGATCAAAGCGTCTTCAGGTATTCGAGGACAGCTCGCTTTTCTTCTTGCGAGAGCGCATCGGGGTAATCATGTCCCTTCGCACTCTTCCCGTGCAGGCGGGTGTCGAAGTATTCCCGGCGGGCTTGCGGATCGGTGACGGATTTCGGAATTGTCTCGAATGTCTCGATCACCAGCCCGACATGCTCCTCGTCATATCGAGGCGGTGGAACTTTGCGGGAACCATTTTCTGAGGCTTCCATTCCGGCCTGTTCCGGCGTGATTCCCCAGTCACTGGGATCGTCGATTCGCTTCCAGACGACCGGACGCTGATCGGGGTTCAAGACATGCCAGAGCGTGGGAACAGACCCGTTGTGAAAATAGGGAGCAGACGCCCAGATGCCGCTCAGTGGTGGTGCAACATAGCCAGGAGAGTCTGCAAGGGTCTTTTCTTCCCCGTAATTCGTGAACCAGGAGTCTCCGTACAGACGCCGTGCTTCCGGTGAAAGAGATCTGAAGCGGACGGGATCAGTGCCAATCTCATTAATCGCAATCACGCGTCCGGGAAATGTGGCGTTCTCACCGTAGGTCCCATGGCACTCAGCACAGTTCTTTTCAAACAGCTGGCGGCCTCGTTCTGCCAGAACGTGATCAATCCGAAAGGGGTACTTGGGCGGGGCTTGCGATTCCAGAAAGGCATAGATCTCTTTGAAGTCGTCTTCTGCCTGCCGGAAGAATTCCGGGCCGTTGCTCCGTTCCAGCGTGAACTGCATCAATGCCCGGTGACTCTTGGGGGCGTAGTGGTCCACATACAGATAAGACTTCTTTGGGAAATTCCACCATGCTGGGGCATCCATGTCGTGATGGGATACGGGCGGAAACCCTTTGGGGGTAATCAGGTTCAGGTCCGGGTCCCGGAAAAACATCAGCAGGACACCAAACATGACAGCGTTTGTTGTTCCTCGGGAGCTTCCCAGGGGAACCAGTCCGACCACTTTGTCCATTCGATGAAGTGGCTGGGGGGGATTCATCGCCAACTTCATTTTTCGCACGTCTTCGCTGAGTGTCTCGAGTGCGTAACGAGTATTTGGCATCCCCGGAACTGGCTCTCCCAACAACATCCCTCCATGGCAGCTGAGGCAATTCATGGTCCAGCGGCCCTGTGAATCGACGACATACTGCATGGGAGCAAACTGCTCGTCATCTGTGGTCCTGATGTCGACTCCCGGACGTGTGGTCAGTCCATAGCGATAGAATGCCATCCGGCGCCGTTCCAGTGGAGAGGCCTTTTCCGCTTCGGACCGGAGCGGNNNAGGCCAGACCTTCCAGAGGTTCGAGAAGAGTTCTTCATCAAAGTCGGGNCGGAGGTAGGCCTTTTCCATCAGCAGCTTCAGGCCAACGTTCGGATCTCCCGCATGGGAGGTCAGACCTCCGACGAACAGAGCTGCGGTGAGGCATAGGAAACTTGCGAGTCTGGAAAATCGCAGATGCTTGCTGTTCATTCCCCGATCCATCTTTCTGTCATATGACCGACTCGGCCATCTGATGCGGTTGCTGATGCCTTCGCAGCCCGGTATGGCAGATTCTCTTGCGCAATACCTTTCTCCCCGCATTCTGGATTCAAATTTCACGCCATCTCGTCGAAAAGAACAAGCGCGGGCAGGAGGCGNNGANATNNGCNGTATGCAAATCAGTTCCGCAGAAAACGGCTCGGTCGGCTCGAGGAAGCGACATAAGGACCTTGCAGCGAATCGGTCCATCGGAGCGACGATCTTCTGTCATACCATTCAAAGTCTGCCAGGTTCGCTCAGCCAATCAAATTGAATTTCGCAGATGTGATTCAGAAACGACGAATTGTTTCGAGAAATTGAGGGGAGATCCCGTTAGTGATAGCAGATGGGATTCAACTGGAGTTGAGGCACAGCTGGAATCGCACCATCCAGCGTTGCATGGTTAGCGTAACCTGATGGCAGAAAAGAAGAAAGCCCTTCTGCGTAAGGCGAGAAGGGCTTTAGCAACGTGGAGGCGCTGGGACTCGAACCCAGGACCAACGGATTAAAAGTCCGTTGCTCTACCAACTGAGCTACGCCTCCATTCGACCTCTGCGGGAGCGCGCCGCTGGCCGAAGAGGCGATGATAGTTGTCGTTGAAATCTTCGCAACTGAGTCTCGAACAATTCTCCTGCACTCCGGAAAAATGGAGCGGAATGATTCGAAAAATTGCGAATTTTTACCGCAGGATCAGGTGGCAGAAGCGGTTGACGTGACCTGAAGTGCAAGTTCTTTGACCCCGCGCAAGTCGAGCTTCCCGGTGCCAAGAATCGGAATTTGATCCACCTGCAGGAAACTGTCTGACGAGGGGATCCAGAGTTTGGGAAGTCCTGCCTGAGCAAGTTCCCGAATGACCTGATCCACGGGTTTGCAGAGTTCGGTGTACAGAACGATCAGCCGTTCTCCACGATCCTCGTCGGGAACCGCAGTGACGGCAAGGATCAATTTCCCTTCATCATTGTTGGGTGGTTCGCAGATCTTGAAGAGTTCCTGTTCGATGAAGATATGCGGGACCATTTCCCCGCCAATCTTCGAGAACCGACTTTGACGGCCCGTGATGGTCAGAAAACCATCTGAGTCGAGAATGGCGAAGTCGCCCGTGTTGTACCAACCGTCCTTGATGAGTTCCTCTGTCTTCTCCGGTTCATCCAGGTACCCCCGCATGACATTGGGGCCTTTGATGAGAAGAAGTCCCTCGACTCCGATCCCGCGGTCTTCTCCTGTGTCTGGATCAACAATCTTTGCGGTGACACCGGGAATGGGGCGTCCGACGGTGCCGAGCTTGGTTCCCTGCTGATAGATCGTCCGGGAGCGGTGGTCCGGAATATTGACGGCTGCCACGGGCGACAGTTCGGTGGTTCCATACCCCTCTGTGGGAAGAATATGGAACTTCTCTTCGAACTGTTTGGCGAGCTCGACGGGGAGCTTTTCTGCTCCAACGACGATGAGGTCAACTGTTTTGAAATTCTCGGCTTCGCAACGTTTCATGTACATCTTCAGAAACGTCGGGGTTGCCATCATGATGGTTAGTTCGTAGTCCTGACAGAGACGGCCGACCACCTTGGCATCCAGTGGATTGAAATGGTAGACGCCGCGGACGCTGTAGCACATGGGAAGCCACATGCAGGCGGTGTATCCGAATGAATGAAAGAACGGAAGAACTCCCAGAATGCCATCAGTCGGTTTGAGGTTGAGGAGTTCATCCACCGCTTCGATATTCGAACCGACATTGGCATGTGAAAGAACGACCCCTTTGGGTTCGCCGGTCGATCCGGATGTGAAGATGATTGTCAGAGTGTCATCGGGATCGATCCGGTGAAGTCCCAGCGTTCGCTCAAGGAGAACGGAAGGAACGACAAAGGACTGAACGGCAGCGATGGCCTTGTCGAATCGGGAAACGCTTTCTTTCAGGTCCTCAAGATAAACCCATTCTGCTCCCTTAAGGGTGTATGGTTTCTTTTCCAGAAACCGGCGACTGGTGATGACGTGCTTGAGTTTCGCCTTCTTGACGCAGAAGTTGAGTACGTCTTCAGACAGGGTGTAGTTCAGATTGACCGAGACTCGACGATCGAGTGCCAGTGCCATATTCGCCAAGCATCCACCGACGGAAGGGGGAAGGAGAACGCCGACTTTGTCCTCGCTGGGGGCAAGGTGGCGGCGCTTGAGGACGCGACGCACCGCCAGAGCCCCTGCAAGCAGCTTTCCGCCTGTCAGCTGTACGTTGGTGGAGTCTGCAACTTTCTGTTGGAATTTTGCTTTTTTGCAATTGCGGATGAATCGACGGGCGGGGACCACTTTATTTTGAGAAGCATCCATTTTGACAGCCTCGGCTCCCAGGCGTTCCACAGTTTGTCGGACAAGAGCAGGATCCTGCGGAGAGTAGATTGCGGATCCGAAGTGAATATCAATTGGTAACGGCCATTTTCTTGGCCACTTCCAGAATACCTTACCGCCCCGCCAACTGAACACACTCCCCCATAATCCGTGGAGATATGTCGGAATAATCGGGACATCCATGCCCCGGACGATTTTAAGTAAACCCCGTTGAAATGGCTGTATTTGCCCCGTTCGTGTCAGGCCTCCCTCCGCAAAGATACAGACAACTTCTCCGTTTTTCAGGGCTTCTCGGGCGGTATTGATCGACTTGACAACCGCTGCCGGTCCATCTTCGGCCCGAACTGGGATCACACGCATGATCCGACCGAGGAAGCTGAGGAAGGGCATTTCCGCGAAATCAGCGTACACCAGAAAGCGGATGAATCGAGACGAAGAGACGCAGAGCACCACGCCATCAAGAAAAGAGACGTGATTGGCGACAATCAGTGCCGGGCCACGATCCGGGAGGTTCTCCGAGCCATGGACCCGCAATCGGTAGAACGTGTTTGTTACCAGCCAGAGGGCGAAGCGGAATGTCCAGTCCGGCATGACCCACATGGCATAGCCCACAACCGGAACGGTCACGAAGGCAAGCAACAGAAAAATGGATTCCGGATGGAGAGCGAGTGTCACGCTGAGGAGGTAGAAGACTCCAAACGACACGAGAATCAGCAGGTAAGCAAGAAAATATCCAGCTGCAAGGATCTGACCACGATTCCGGGGATCACTTCGAAGTTGCAGGTACGCCTCCAGAGGGACATCGTAGAGCCCGGCACTCACTCCAAGGAGGAACAGACCAAGGCTGGAGCCCCAATAGGCAAACTGGGATTTGGCTTCCAGTACCGGATCCACCTGACTCCCCGCCAGACAGACCAGCAAGGCGCTGAAGACCACTCCGAGTCCGCCCAGCGGAACGATTCCCAGTTCCACCTTTCCTCCGGACCATCGGCCGGCCAGCAGGCTTCCTGCCCCCACCCCGGCGATGAGGACGCCAAACAGCAATCCGACATCGGATTTCCCTAGCCCCAGAGTCTTTTCTCCAAACGGGTCGATGTTCTGTTGGGCCAGCGACGCGAGGAAATAGAAATAGGCAATTCCCAGTGCTGTTCTGAGTAATCGTCGATCGGCCGTCAGCAGGCGAAATGCGGGGAGAATTCCCGTCAGAGGAGTGAATGTGAGAGGAGCGTCCGGATGAGCAGCGGGCTCTGTACGGATCAGGATACTGGCGATCAGTCCGCTGACTGCCAGTCCAATTGAGAGAAGGGCGCTGGGAAGAATGGCTGTCCATTGACCACTTCCCAGGACTGGCTGCGAATAGTCATAGAGAACAAAACCAGCCACCGTTCCAAGTCCGAGTGAGACAACGGAACACATCGCCATCCACCCGTTCCCCTTGGAGAGAAAACGGGAGGGAAGGATTTCCGGAATCGCTCCGAATTTCGCGGGGCCGAACAGGGCACTCTGTGCCCCCAGCAGGAAGATCGCACCAAACAATGCAAACAGATTGCCGTAGAGAATGGCTCCGGCGCCCAAAATCACAATGATCAGCTCAGCGATTTTGGACGCGATGATGACATTTCGTTTCGGAAACCGGTCGGAAAGCCATCCTGCGATGGGGCTCAGAAACAGATAGGGGACCGTCAGGCTCAGACCGCCCAGGGCAATCGCGGTTGTATTTCCCACAAGTGGTTGAGCAATCGGGACCGCAAGCCACCGGAAGAAGTTGTCGTTCATGGCCCCGAGGAACTGCGCCAACAGCAGCCCTAGGAAGCTGACGGACATCAGTCGTTCGCCAGTCGCTGCCTCTGTCGTGAGAACCTGATCACGATGTGGATGGTTGGTTGGTGACGACATTTCTGGAGAAGCGGAGTCGGTCTCTGAGTCTCGGTGACGAAACAGGCGTTTTGCGCAGAATACGGCAATTGGCCGTGTTGCAGATTAACACGAAACGCGTCTGGACTCATAGAGGGATTCCACGACCAAATCTGCACGCCGAAAACCGACAAATCGAGACCGGGGACTCTGTTGCGCGTTCAGGCTGACTGAAAGACATGAGGTCAGGCAGCGATAGATCGCCTGATCGAGAAGAGAATCGCAGGAGAGGATTTGCCAAAAGATGCCCCCACACAGGCACCCGACTCGGAATGCCCGGGAGGCAGCAGTCCGGTTGAAAATCAACACGCTCAGGGCAGCTGGGCCAACGTTGAGTGACCGGGGTGATTTCCCGATTCAGGAAGATGTATTTTGCTTGTCGACAACGAAGTCCAGCGAGCTGGATCCCTTTTCGGGAACCTGAACCTCAATGGAATAAGACCCTAATTCCCGAACCGAGATTTGCGCACCTTCTGTGTTATCGGAGGCTTCAGGGGCGCTGAAAATGGTGATCTCCAAGCGGTGAGGGCCAGGGACCGGGCCATTCTTCCGGTCCAGACGATACTGGCCGTTGGAGACGACTCCGTAGACACTCGGGCTTTTCGACTCCAATGGAGGAACCAGAGTGAACGAAGCACTCTGGATCGGTTCTCCATTGATTGTTGCCCGCCCCTCAATGGCAACCCGATTAAATCCATCTCCACGAGAACATCCCACTGCCAATAAAATCAGAATGGTGACAGCGTTGGTTTTCCAGTGGAAGGTCGTGATCACAGGTGCGCCTTTCTATGCAGGTGATGAGAATGGCTGAATAAAGAGGACTCTGTCTTCGAAACGACCAGGTTTGTTTCGGTTAAAACGGGCCCGGGATCGTTCCGCTGTTGATATTGCACAGGCGCCCGTAGGTGTCGCCGTTGATGTTCTCGTTCAGAAAATGAACTGAACCATCGGCAAAGACAAAATGCGCTCCGCCGACATGCTGCGAGGAAAACCCCGTTCCGGCAGCGTAGGAGGCTGTGGGGAGATTTTTTCGATTGATCGGGTGCGTCGTCGTTCCGACGCCCATGGTGTCAGCCCCGCCACAGTCATTGCAATATCCGGTCCCATTATTGGTCGCACGGGTAACGAAAAGATTGGACGCATTGGCAGGGTAAGGAAGTGACATCGACCCGTCGGTATTGAGTCCGATGTATGACCACGTCCGCTCGCCAACGAGAATGGTTTGAGATGTTCCATCTGTGATCGACCGGATTGGAGTTGGGACTCCCGGGCGAAACACTCCATTGGCTTTACTCCCGAACATGTCGTCAGACATGCAGACGTCGCTGGAGGTGTTGTTCCCACGGTTCATGGCCACATAATTCGTCAGTGCCACATTGACGGACGTTCCGCTCATGGACGTGACGGGACGGTTTGAATTCAGAGCCGGAGCGGGATCTGAAGGGCAGACGAATAATGGCAGTCGTGTCTGAAATGCGATTCGAGCAGCACCAGTGTCGTCGAGAGCTTCTGCTCCCATCCTTCCATTCACATTCAGAGTGTTGAATGTCGGGGTCTGATCGACGAATGGCAGCAAAAATGCAGTCCACGACCACTGGCCCCTTCCACTGACATTCTGTCCCATGATGCCCACTGTGGTAACTGTTCCATCTGTCTTCAACCAGCGGCTCCAGTCGTTGTTGTAGGCATGAGGAAAGACGCGGTGGGTATCGTGATAATTGTGCAGCGCCACTCCAATCTGCTTGAGATTGTTTTTGCACTGGGATCTCCGGGCCGCTTCGCGTGCCTGCTGGACCGCTGGAAGGAGCAGCGCGATCAGAACGGCAATAATCGCGATGACAACTAATAGTTCGATCAACGTAAACCCGTCTCGGCGCGTGAATCGGGAAAACATGATGTGATCCTTCGTGTTCAGGTAAAAATAAGATATATTTCCACTTAAATGATCGAATTGAAAAAGTGTTATTGTTATTCCGTAAGAGTGTGTCTGTTAAAGGCGACACAACTCTGATGGTGTTGTTTTATGAAAAGGTGACTGATTTTTGCCGGTTGATCTGTCAATGCAAATTACAACCACTCCTGAGCTTATTCAGTGGGATTGACGCCGACTGGAAACTTTTTCTTCATCGATCAATTCCGGAAGCCCGACGATCATGACGGGGTCAATTCGGTGTTCGTTGTCCATCGCATCCTGCAGGAAGATCTCGGTTAACGACTCCCCTTCAGCAAGCCCCATGTCTGACAGGTCGACGGACGACGCTGTGACGCGGTAGTTAATAGAGATGTTGCTGGGACGAAGAGGAGCCCGCATCAGTTCGTCGAGGCTGGAAATGACGGTGCTGGTCTCCAGCAAAATGAACTTCTGCATGGGAATTGATGCGGGAGAGAGCATGTCGATGTCCAGCTGGCGAATTGACGTTGCGGAATAACCTGGCTTCAGAATGAGTGGTCGAACATGATAAAAATCCCCTTCCAAAGGATGGACCGCAGTCTGCGCATCGAAAATGAGGATGTCTGGGCCTGGACTGTTGATGACAGGTTTGCGAAAGCGAATCGTCATCCCCGGAGTCCATTCTGAGGACTTCGTTGTTGTCTCCGGAGTCTGGATCTCATCCAGATAGGGGTGGACGGCTCCTCCCGGATTCAGGATTCCTGTCAGAAAACTATTGTCGTGAAGGCACAGATCCGCACGTTCTCCATTGAAATCCAGAGGAAGAATAAAGTTAGTTGTCTTCGCAGCGCCTCGTTCACAGAACGAAACGACGTCTCCTCCAATGAGCTCGTTAAATGAATAGTGGATCAGTTGTCCTCTTCGGATGACGGAGACGGTCTCGAGGGTTGCAATCTCTCCCAGTTCATTTCTTTCACCGTCAAACGCGACCAGACGATCTGGAAGACGGTTTCGATATCGATCAGCGGAATAAGCGATCGCAGCGGGGAGGGGATCTCCGCCCCCCTGATATTTTCTTGCCTGACCTGAGGAAATTTGTGTTTCGCGCTTTCCGGTGATGCCAGGTTCAATGGCGCTGATACGACCTTCGATGACATGGACTTCGCTTCCACCAAGCTCATCGACCGTGACGAGGTATCGTGTGTCTCGTTGTGCGAACAGGGATGAGGGGGTCACCACCTGAAACCGTTCTGAACCGTTGTTGGCGTCGATGGAACATGTTCCAAATGAGACAAATAGCTGCTCTCCCGAGCGTGGCTCGAACACAGCAGGTGCGTCGAGGATGGCCTGGGCTCCGCAGGAGAAGCGAAGCACAATATGCCCTTCGACGAGAGTATATTGTTGATTCAGTGTAAGCGGATCGCCCGGCCGGAGTGGCGATGAATGATAAAAACGAGCCCCTGCCTCTTCTTCAAGGATGACTGCCGGTGGTGCTGGCCGGGATGCTGAAGGAGGGCTGTTTTGAAGGGGCGGGGCAGCGGTCTCCGTGAGGGAATGGACGAGTTGGGTTGCGTTGGCAGCGGTCGTGTTGTCGGAAGGACGAGTCCACAGCAGCAACATGGCTGCTGCGAATACAATGGCAGCCGTGGCTGAAGCAGTCGAGAGGAGGATGCGACGAGAAAGTTTGCGTCGATGATCTGCTGCCCCCCAACTTCTTAAGTCGCGATCAGAGATGACTGGTCTCGATTCGAGTTCTTTTTTGTCCCCAAGTTTGAGTTGGACATGAAGATCCATGTAATCGAGATAATAACTCCGTGCAGCGGGATGTGAATTCAGCAGGAACTGAAGACGCTCCTGGTCCGCAGGAGATAATGAATGATTAAGCAGAAGTTCGATTAGCCCCTGAAGCTCTGTCAGCATGGCCTTTTTATTCATTGCCATTCTCCTGAGAGAGCCGGCGATTAATGCAATCAAAAAGTGATTTTCGAATCTTTGATAACCTGTTGTACAGGACTTGCAGCGAGCTTCCTGTTGCGTCTGCAAATTCCTTCAGCGTTTGCTCTTCCCAGTAGGCAATTTGAATCAGGTTTCTTTCGGCGGGACGCAGTCGCTCAAGGCACTCCTGAAGTGCGATTCCGCGCTCCGAAAATTCGTCTTCACGAGCCAGTCGTTCAGCGGAAAGAAGTTCTGTTGGTTCCGGGAAAAATTTGACTCGACTTCGACGGCGCGTTCTCAGGAAATTTCGCACTTCATTCACAGCAATCCCGCATGCCCATGAGAGAAATCGATACTCGGGATCGAACTCGTGGAACTTTCTCCACAACACAACACTGCATCGCTGAAAGACGTCTTCCGCATCTGCTTCATGCGGAATTAATGCGAAGACGTGCGCAAAAATTCGGTGCCGGTCTTTTGAGAAAAGACGGAGAAATTCTTCGTAACGTTCGTCAGCGTTAGGGGTTTTGCTCCATTGACCGCTGTCATCGAAAGGGATCGTTCTCACGAGGCCAAACCTCTGGCGAAGATGAAGTGAAAGGGAACCAGAGTCTTACCTTTTCATCGTACGCCCGCTTCAAAAACCTAATCAGAAAAATTTCAAGAAAGTTGGATCTCGTTCAGCTACTGAACATGTCATTGAAGGGCCTGGCGATTGAGATGTGGGACCTTCTTGTGAGACTGACTTGTGAGACTGAATTGGATGTGGGGTCAGGATTCGGTGTGGATGGCCTGAAAATGTTTCAATAGTGATACCAGTGATATTGTGAAACCAGAAGTGCGGGCCTCAGGTGCTGTTCACTGTCCAGTTCACGCTGGTGTTTGAAGTGTGTCGTTCATTTTGATTGATTATCAAACTTCCTGCTCGTCTACTCTGGACATGTTTCGATTGTGCTTTCATAGTATGTGAATTCATCGATCATGCAGATCGCTAATTTTTCTTCGAGCATGCTGCACACTCTGTCGTGACGAATTCTGTTGACGACATGATTCATATTCCGGGTTCAACGGAATGGTTTCAGGCTCTTGATGACGAGGAGACCCTTGAATGGCAAATAAAGTGAGGTCCTGTCTTCAGTGCTGCGCCAGGCAACTGAAGTGGCTCAGTCGATGGGGCGCGTTTGCGTCGCTGATCGCAATGGTGTCTTTCTGGTCAGGCAGAAGAGCGGACGCTGTCGATGAGGGAAGTCCAACTTATGATGTGGTCATCTATGGGGGGACCTCTGCTGGAGTCAGCGCAGCCATTCAGACCCGGAGGATGGGGCACTCCGTCGTCTTGATCGAACCTGGTCAACATTTTGGGGGACTGACCGTCAGTGGACTTGGTCAGACCGATACTGGCAACAAGGCTGTGATCGGGGGAATCTCACGGGAATTTTATCAGCGGGTCCGGAAATACTATTCCGATCCCCAGGCCTGGAGGCAGGAGAAAAAAGCGGTCAACACATCCTACAACGCTGGTGGAGATGCGATGTGGACTTTTGAGCCACATGTTGCAGAAAAGATTATGAAGGACTGGATGGCGGAAGAAGGTGTTGTCTGCGTCCCCGGTGAATCGCTCAACCGGAAGTCAGGGGTCTCGAAGAAGGGGAATCGAATCGTCTCGATTCAAATGAAATCGGGCAAGATCTTTCAGGGGCATCGCTTTATTGATGCCACTTATGAAGGAGACCTGCTGGCAGCCGCCGGCGTGAGCTACACCGTCGGCCGTGAGTCCAATTCACAATATGGAGAATCGCTCAATGGAGTGCAGGTCAGACAGGCAAGGCATCATCAGTTCATCAAGCCGGTTGATCCATTTGTCATTCCAGGAGATCGTTCGAGCGGTCTCCTTCCCGGTATTAATCCGAATCCTCCCCAGCCAGATGGATCTGCCGATGCAATGGTGCAGGCCTATAATTATCGGATTTGTATGACCGATGCGCCCGATAACAAAATCCCCTTTTATAAACCGGAAGGTTATGATCCGTTGCAACATGAATTGTTGCTCAGGAACTTTGAAGCAGGAGACATGCGGCTTCCGATGAGCATCGGTCGTATGCCCAATCGTAAGACGGACCTGAATAACAATTTTGCAGTGTCGTCAGACTGGATCGGAATGAATCATCATTACGCGGAGGCGGATGATGAGACCCGGGAACGGATTCTGAAAGATCATCAGACCTATGTGCAGGGGTTTCTGTGGACGCTGGCATATCATCCCCGTGTTCCTGAAAAGATTCGGGAAGCAGCGAGTCGATGGGGATACTCAAAAGATGAATTTGTCGACAACAACTACTTTCCCTACTGGTGCTATATTCGTGAAGCACGCCGAATGGTGGGGACNTATGTCCAAACAGAACTCGACTGCCGNCGAATCCGTATCGCTGANGATTCAGTNGGGATGGGATCGTATAACATGGATTCCCATCACTGTCAGCGCTATGTGACCGAGGAAGGCTATGTCAGAAATGAAGGGGATGTTCAGGTCAGTCCGCGGGGACCTTATGTCATCTCGATGCGTGCCCTGCTGCCCGTGCGGGAAGAGTGCGAAAATCTCGCTGTGCCGGTGTGTCTGTCGAGCAGCCATATCGCCTATGGGTCGATTCGGATGGAGCCGGTGTTCATGATTCTGGGACAGTCGGCAGCGACTGCCTGTGTCCTCTCGTTGAAGAATGATCGTCCCTTGCATGATGTTCCCTATCAGGAGTTGCGGGAACAATTGCTGGCGGATCAGCAGGTGCTTGATTTGCCTTCGCGGCAGCCGAGCCCCATTACCGCCCACCTGAAGGGGATCGTGGTTGATGATGATCAGGCGGTGATCACAGGAGAGTGGCAACACGGACATTCCATATCGGACTTTGTTGGCACTGGCTATCTGCATGATGGAAATGAAACCGGAACCCGCAAAGCAGTGACATACCGGGTGAATGTCCCGAAGGCGGGAAATTACGATGTCCGCGTGTCGTACTCAGCCAATCCCAATCGTGCGACAAATGCGTATGTCGTTGTTGAGCATCAGGGGAAGAAGAAGGAAAACCGGATTAACCAGCGGCAGGTTCCCCCCATCGATGGACTGTTTGTCTCTCTGGGGACTGTAATCTGTCAGGATCAGGATTTGGTGACGGTGACGATCAGCAATGATGACGCCAATGGGCACGTCATCGCGGATGCGGTCCAGCTTCTGCCAGTTGAGTAGGACGGAACTTCGGGGCCTGTTGGATGCGAGTGACGGAGGAGAGCCTGTTCCCGTCTGATTCGGATTTTTGTTAATCATGCTGTATGGCGAGGTCGGTCGATGTTGAATTGGCCGGCCTCGCAGGCTTTCCGATTCGACGGGCCAGCCAGATCCAGATTCCGATGATCGGCAACCCTAGCACAACCATCGGGGTGAGTCGCAGGAACTGAACTCCGCTCACCAGCCAGGCACTGGCGGAATCATTGGCGCGGGAGACAGCTGTGTCGATAAAGTTCTTGGCTTTGTACCGGCTTTCTGCATCAACCATCGTGTAAAACACTTCTCGGCTCGGTTTGGCGAGAGAAAACTCGAAGGATCGGAGGGCGATCTGCACGAACGCCAGTACGGGGACAATGGGATCAATTCGGTACAGAAGACATCCCGGGAGCACCACCAGTGGTGCAACCAGTAACGTCCAGTTGAGCCCCGCTTTACGAATCATCAGGTTGGTCAGCAGCAACTGGATGATCAGCGAGGTGACGTTCACGATCAGATCCATCCGGGCGAAGAACTGTTTCCTCAGGCCGTCATCGGGATACGCCACACGAACCAGTCCATTCATTTCGATGTAAACGATAGTCGAAATCGCGGTGTAGCAGATGACCAGTCCGGCCAGATTGCGAAGGACCGGGACCCGAAGTGTCTGTGTGATTCCGGAAAAAATGGAGCCACCAATCGGGCGGACGACGGCACCGGATGCATCCACTTTGGGTGAGAAACTTCGAATCAGAATCAGGAAGATCATCGCCAGCGAGAGAAGCCCCGCAGAGAGATACAGGAGCGCCGAGGTACTGACTTCCCGGGCAAGCTGGACTGCGATCCCCGGTCCGATCACAGCACCTGCGGTTCCGCCGGCAGCAATATAGCCGTAGCAGGATTTCGCCTGTTCGGTCGAAAAGGTGTCGCTGACCGTGCTCCAGAACAGCGAGACGACCATCAGGTTAAAAAAGCTGATCCAGATAAAGAATGCAGTCCCGAGGACTTTGTTCGTTCCGCTGTGAAACGCGATTCCGAATCCGGTCAGAATCAGGATGACAATCAGATAGACGCACGGAGTCAGCAGCCAGCGGGGGCACTTCTTGGCGAGCCACCCAAACAACGGGACCACCGCCAGTGTGCAGAGGAAAGTTGCTGAAAACAGCCACTTCAGATTTTCCTGACCGGCGAGAACGCCAATATTGTCCCGAATCGGGCGAATCAGATAGTAGCTGCACAACAACAGGCAGAATGAAGCTGATGCCAGTGCGACACGGATGCCGACTCCGGTCGACAGGGGAGGTCTGGCGGACGTTTCAGTCGATGTCATCGTAGCGATCGCAGAAAAGGCGTTCTGATCAATTCAGTGGGCAGTTTCATACGATCGCACGGATGGTTCGGTCGTGCCAGCGCACGGAGAGAGGAGATTTCCAGTTTCTCTGATCTCTGAAAATCTCCTCTCTGTCGTACCGTCATCTGGATTCCAGCTGTTCCTTCATTTTCTCTTCCCGCTCCCGAATCTCAGGGGGTAAGGCGTCCCCGAAATCCTCCAGTTCATAGAACGGGCGAATTTCGATTTCGGAGTCGCCTGGCATCGGATTGGGGCACTTCTTGACCCATTCAACCGCTTCTTCCATCGATTGAACATTCCAGATCCAGAAGCCAGCGACCAGCTCCTTGGTCTCCGTAAATGGCCCATCGGTCACGGTGCGGTTCTTTCCGGAGAAGAGGACCCGTTTCCCTGCTGAGCTGGGTTTGAGTCCCTCTCCCGTCACCATGATCCCCGCATCGATCAGCTGTTGATTGAAATCGGTCATCGCTGTGATGAGCTCGGGGGAAGGGAGGATTCCCGCTTCGGAATCGGCGGTGGCTTTCACAAAGACCATGACTCGCATCAGGGCACCATCGGGGTTTGATGTTCAAAGAAAAGAAAAAGAGTGCCGCATTCAGGACGGGGCTGATCACCGGGACTGACTAGAGCGGGACGTCGGGAAGTTCGACGATGGGCCGGACTTCAACGGTTCCCTTTTTGGCTGCCGGGATGCGGCTGGCAATTTCCAGTGCCTCATCCAGATCCTGTGCATTGATCATGAAATAGCCCCCCAACTGCTCGCGAGTTTCGGCAAAGGGGCCATCGGTGATGAGTCGCTTTCCCTGTCGAATCTGAACAGTGGTCGCTGTTGAAACTGGCTGAAGGGGGGACGCGGAAATGAACTTTCCCTGGGAGGCGAGTTCGTGAACCAGTGCCGTTGATTCCTTGTAGCACTGGTCGCGTTCCGCCTCTGTCCAGACATTTTCGTCGGAATAGATCAGGAGCATGTATTTCATATGAATCTCGTAGGGTCAGAAGACCGTTTCTGCGGGTGAAAGCGCCTTGTTACTTGACTCGGCGATAGTGAGCTTCCATGAACTGGACCCACGTCCCATCCGCCTGCTGTGCTCTTGATGTCAACGTTCGGTGATCCGGAGAAACGATGGTGATGATGTCCTGATAATCGATCAGGCCTCTCTCCCCGGTCATGTCTGGTCCTTTGGTGTTCAAGGTCAGAGTTTTGCCATCCTCAGACAGATGACCTTCATAGATCCACAGGTGGGTCATCACTTCGGCGGTGAACGTGCCGACAAAGGCCTTGCGGGCAGGGTCATAGCCCAAAGTCATCAAGTTTTCGCATTCACCTCCCCCGGGCATCGCCATCTTCCCTTGGCAAATCACCCAGAGGCCCCCCAGAGAGCGGACATGTTCCTTCCCCCCATGAGTCATCGGCTCAGAATCGGGAGTGCAGGTGGCAGTGACTTCCGCGGTCCAGTCCCCGAGGAGTTGCTCAAGCCACTTGTGCTCTTCCTGCGGCGCCGGTGGGGTGAAATCATTGTTTGATTCGTTCTGATCAGCCATGGCCGGTCTCCTTCGAGGATTGGTTCCGAAGTGGAAAATTCCAGATGATAAATGACTTCACTCATTCGCAGCGAGACTGATCTCCGATGCGATCATCGCTGAGAACTCTTCATTGAGTGGGCGGATTTCAAACGACCCCATTCGGACTCCGGGGTGCAGCGACATCAACTGGATCGCGTGATTCAGGTCTCGCGCTTCCAGAATGAGAATCCCCCCGAGATATTCTTTTGTTTCGGCAAAAGGTCCATCCGTGGTGATGACTCGACCGTTCTGGGTCCGAAGCGTGACAGCGTGATTCTGAGGCATCAGGGCGAAGCCTTGAACAAAGTGCCCCCCTCGAGCCAGTTCCTTGTCATACTCCAGGCACTTCTGCACCATCTCCTCCTGCTCTTGAGGAGATAACTGCTCCCATCTGGCTTCGTCAAGGCATCCCAGACAGACGAATTTCATGTTGTGTTCCTCCGGACCGTTCTTCGGTTCTGCTGGCGAATCGACTGGACCGCATTGAATTTGATGTGGACATCACATTGTCGAACGGGAACACCGAGATTCGACATCCAGAGGAAAATAAATTTCAATTTCCCTTGGTTTTCCTTACCGGACGAGTCCCGGTTTTCTGGAACGTATTTCTGACAAACGCTTTTCGATAAACCGGCGTTCCGGATTCTGCTTTGTCAGGGGGAGGGCAGTTTCATACGCAGCGAGGGCATCTTCTGTCTGCCCCAGTCTTCGGAACAGGTCGGCCCGGGCAGCATGAATCAGGTGATATTCCGTCAGTTCTCCCCGCTCCAGAATGGCATCGATGAGTTCCAGCCCTGCCATCGGTCCATCGCGCATCGCGACGGCAACCGCCCGATTCAATTCAACGATGGGAGACCGTCCCCCGGTCAGCAGGAGATCGTACAGCGCGACAATCCGGCTCCAGTCGGTCTGCTCTGGCAACGGAGCCTGTGCGTGGGTGGCAGCGATGGCGGCCTGGACGACATAGGGCCCTACTTCCGGGTTCTGGAATGCCTGCTCGACGAGTCCAATCCCTTCGCGGATCAGTTCCTGATTCCAGAGGGTCCGGTCTTGATCTTCCAGCAGAATCAGATCGCCATCCGGAGTTGTGCGAGCATCGCGGCGCGATTCCTGAAGGAGCATCAGTGCGAGCAGACCAATCGCTTCAGGGTCGGGAAGAAGTTGAACGACCAGTCTCCCGAGTCGGATTGCTTCTCCCGACAGGTCCGGTCGGGTCACCTGATCCCCTGATGACGCCGAATATCCCTCGTTAAAAACGAGGTAAATCACGGAAAGGACCGATTCCAGCCGTTCCGGGAGATCGCTCCTGCGGGGGATCTCATATGGAATTCCAGCTTCGCGAATCTTGGCTTTTCCGCGGACAATCCTCTGGGCAATTGTCGAAGGTGTGGCGAGGAATGCCCGCGCAATCTCTTCGGTCTGCAACCCGCAGACCTCCCGCAGGGTCAGAGCCACTTGTGATTCCGGAGAGATTGCCGGATGACAGCAGGTGAAGATAAGCCTCAACTGGTCATCAGCGACATGGTCATCATCAAACGTGTTCTGTTCAGAACCTTGCCGATCCAGACGATTGGCGAATTCCCCCAGCGAAGCATCAAATTTCGCCCGTCGGCGCATCGCATCAATCGCTTTGAACCGCCCTGCTGAGACCAGCCACGCACGCGGATTTGCCGGAATTCCCTCTTTTTCCCATGAGGTCATGGCGGCAGCGAACGCATCATGCATGGCCTCTTCGGCCCGATCGAAGTCTCCCAACAGCCGAATGAGGGTTGCGAAGATGCGGCGTGATTCGGTGCGGTACAGCTCGTCAACGTGTTCGCGGATGGAGCGATGATTGCTGCCAGACATGGCGACTTTCCCGTGACGTCGGAGAGGGGGAGCGCTTGAGCTGCTGTATTTTATCGTAATGAATTCTTCCGTTTCACGCAGTTCTGACGAAGGAATCGATACAACCGACTCCGGCCTTCGTGAGGCAGCCCATGATGATATTGCCCGAAGGGGCGTTGTTCGGATAAGTTCGATTTCGGTATTCCATTCTGTTTCTGGTCCGCTTCAGTCCGCTCAATGCCGTCTTCCACCATGATTGATTACGAACAACTGGGCGTGTTTTATCTTGGACGTGAACTCGATCCTTCGACCGGCGAGGCCGCTCCGGTTCCCATGCTGTACGATTCGAAGGATTTAACAACTCATGCCGTGATTGTGGGGATGACCGGCAGCGGAAAAACCGGACTGGGAATCACGCTGCTGGAAGAGGCTGCGATCGACAATATCCCCGCACTGATTATTGATCCCAAAGGGGACCTCGGGAATCTGATGCTGACGTTCCCGAATCTTCAGCCGTCCGACTTTGCGCCATGGATTGACCCTGCGGAAGCGATGCGAAAGGGAATGACGGTTGAGGACTATGCGGATCGACAGGCGACAAACTGGAAAGAAGGGCTGGCAGCATGGGATCAGACGCCCGAACGAATCTCCCGGATGAGGTCGGCTGCTGAAGTTGCGATTTACACTCCCGGAAGCGATGCGGGAATTCCTTTAACCGTTTTGAAGTCGCTTGATGCCCCTCCGGAGGCCGTGCGTGAGAGTGCCGATGGTCTCCGGGAACGTGTTTCTAATACAGCAGCCGGATTGCTGACGCTTCTGGGGATCAATGCCGATCCGCTCCGCAGCCGGGAGCATATCCTGCTTTCCAATATTCTTGAGCTGGCATGGCGGGAAGGACGAAACCTCGATCTGCCTCAGCTGATTCGTGAGATTCAGTCCCCCTCATTCAGCAAGATCGGGGTGATGGATCTGGAATCGATCTTCCCGGCGGCCGATCGACGTCAGCTCGCAATGACGATCAACAATGTTCTCGCATCCCCGGCCTTTGCCAGCTGGTCGATGGGGGTTCCTCTGGATATTCAGAATCTGCTCTATACCAAAGAAGGGCGCCCCCGACTGGCGATTCTTTCAATTGCTCACCTGAGTGAACAGGAGCGGATGTTCTTTGTGACGCTGGTGCTCAACGAGATGATTTCGTGGATGCGCGCTCAGCCGGGGACCAGCAGCCTGCGTGCGCTGCTGTATATGGATGAACTCTTCGGCTATCTCCCCCCGACAGCCAATCCTCCG
>Ga0065721_10050079_pt1 | contig 23509 bp, 20 predicted proteins | sample Mesricmetagenome_FD_59108 | JGI IMG/M metagenome (GOLD analysis project Ga0065721, IMG submission 59108) | Mesophilic microbial community from rice straw/compost enrichment Sample: eDNA_1 v2 (version 2) | ecosystem: Engineered > Solid waste > Grass > Composting > Bioreactor | place: USA: Davis...
CCGGCCATCCACGTCTTTGCATCGCCTGTGGCTCCAAGACGTGGATCCCCGGGACAAGCCCGGGGATGACGCGTGTGACGCTGCCCGGCCGGTCTCACGCCACGCCGAGCAGGCGGATCAGCGCGAGGCTGATGGCGAGGAGCACGAGGAGCGACAGGCTGACCGCGAGCGTCACGCGTCCGCCGACGCGGCCGAGCACCCGCAGGTCCACCCCGAGGCCCAGGGCCGCCATGGACACGATGGTGAGCGCCGTCGCGGTGGGCATCACGCCGCGCAGCACCATGTCCGGGATGGCGCCCAGGGAACGCAGGGCCGCGAGACCCAGGAAGCCGAGGATGAACCACGGCACGAGGCGCTTGAACGACAGGGTGGCGGCTCCGGAGCCGCGGCCGGCCAGGACGGAGAGCAGGATCACCACGGGGCCGAGCATCAGGACGCGGACCAGCTTCACCAGGGTGCCGAGCTGGGTGCTCACCACGCCGACCGGCATGGTGGCGGCCAGGACCTGCGGCACTGCATAGACGGTCAGCCCGGCCAGGATGCCGTACTGGGTCTCGCTCATGCCGAGCAGCGGCACGAGAAGCGGCAGGGACAGCACGACGACGACGCCGAGGATCGCCGTGAACGCGATGGAGGAGGCCACGTCCTCGCTCTTGGCGTCGATGACCGGCGCGACCGCCGCGATGGCCGAGTTGCCGCAGATGGAATTGCCGCAGGCGACCAGGACCCCCATGCGCCAGGGCAGGCCGAGCACGCGGCACAGGGTGAAGCTCGCCGCGATGGCCGCGAAGACCACGGCCGCGATGCCCAGGATGAGGCCGGAGCCGGCCTCGGCCACGGCCTGGAAGCTGATCGAGGCGCCGAGCAGCACCACGGCGATCTCCAGCAGGGTCTTGCCGCTGAAGACGATGCCCGGGAGATACCGCGCGCCCGGCGTCCAGGCGGTCCGGACCGCCGTGCCGAGGAGGATCGCGATGACGAGGGCCTCGATCCAGGGACGTCCGGTCCAATGCTCCTCGACCAGCTGGAGGCCGAAAGCCACGAGTGAGATCGCCGTGCACAGAAGCACGCCCGGGGCTTTGCGCATCCAATCCGAGGCCGCCATGACAAACATCCTTTTCGCAACATCTGCCGGTTGTCGTGGCCCTGTCGATGGCATAACTCAAATACATATTTCTCATCGAAACATGCCTTTTGGTTATTCCCATGAACTTGCACCTGCTCCGGCTCTTCGAGGCCGTGGCGCGGTACCAGAGCTTCTCCCGGGCAGCGGAGGCGCTGCATGTGAGCCAGCCGGCTGTCTCGAAGGGGGTGCGCGAGTTCGAGGCGCAGCTCGGTGCCCCGCTCCTGGAGCGCGGGCCCGGCGGCGTGCGTCCGACCGAGGCCGGACGGATTCTCCTCGTTCATGCCCGCGCGGTCTTTTCGGCCGAGCAGGCCGCCGAGGATGCGCTCGGGGCCCTGCGGGGCCTGCGGCGCGGGACCCTGCGCATCGGGGCCTCGACCACCATTGCGACCTACTTTCTGCCGCCTCTGCTCGGCGCCTTCCACAGGGCCCATCCGGACGTGGACCTTCGCCTCACGAGCGCCAACACGGTCACGGTCGCCGATCTGCTGCTGCGGCGGGAGCTCGACGTGGCCCTGGTGGAGGGGCCGCTCGATCCGGGCGAGATCCTCGTCCAGCCCTGGCGCGAGGACGCGCTGGTCTTCATCGCGGCTGTGGCCCACCCGCTCGCGAACCGGCCCGGCCCCCTGCCGCTCGAGGCTTTGGCGGACGAGACCATCGTGCTGCGCGAGCTGGGCTCGGGCACCCGCGACACGGCCTGGAACGCCCTCGCGCAGGCCGGCTTCACGCCCCGCCGGGTCCTGGAGGTCGGGGGCAACGAGGTCATCACCCGGGTCGTGGCCGCGGGCCTCGGCATCGGCATCCTGTCCGCCGTGGCGGTGGCCGATCAGGAGGCCCTCGGGCGGCTGAAGATCCTGCCCGTCGCCGGGATCACGATCCGGCGGACCCTCACGCGCCTCGCCCTGCCCAACCGCCAGCCGGGCCCCGCGGCGGTCGCGTTCGACCGGCTGCTCGATGCAGCGCGCGGGGATTCCTAAAACACCGGACGCAGAACCGGGTACCGGCTTTGCGCGAAAGATGCTCGAAAACTTACGGGATCGGACGTGAATTCGCTGTCACATTCAAGGCTTCAGTCCCGGCCGTGATCCTCGACCGTGCGCCAGTCCCGGTGCAGGGCGAGGGGATTGCGCCCGATCACCAGGGAGCAGCCGCCCCCCGCATGGGGCGGGCGGGTGCCCTTTCCGATGGGCACGTTCTGGAGATGGTCGGTGAGCAGGCTGCCGACGCCCCCATGGGACACGATGACGATATTGCCGGAGGTCTCGTCCGCGGCGACACGCTGGACCGCTCTGAGGATGCGTGCCTGCGCGTCGACGGCCCGTTCCCAGCCGCGAATGCTCTCGTCGGGGCGCCCGAAGAACTCCGCCACCACGTCCCAGAATTCCGGCGGCGCGATGTAGCCCGTGGCGGAGCGGTCGTTCTCGCCGAGCTCCGGATCGATCGCGACCGGAAGGCCGAGCCGTCCGGCCACGATCTCGGCCCCGTCCCGGGCCTTGCGCTCGGCGCTCGCATAGACGGCCGTGACGCCGGACTCCGCGATGGTTTCGGCGAAACGCTCCATGCGAGCGCGCCCAACGGCTGAGAGCGGCCATTCCGGCACCGGCTGGTGCGGGTCGATGACCACCTCGGGATGGGTGACGAAGATGAGAGAGGACATGGGCGGCCGCACGGGTGAGGACGTAAGGGCAGATCGTCCGCGAGGCATAGCCGATCCGGCCTGCCCCGTCGACGGCGCTTCGGGCGAGGGGTCCTATCCCAGCGGATAGGCGGCCTCGACCACGTAGGGCCCGCCGCCGACCGTGCCGCGCGAGGAGAACAGCACGAAGCGCGGCGCCGTGAAGGCGAGCTTGTGGAACGGGCTGCGGGCTGCGAAGTAATCCGCCACGTCGAGGGGCGAGGCATCGCGCAGGCGCGCCAGGGTCACATGCGGCGTGAACCGGCGCTTTTCCGGCGGCAGCCCGACCCGGCGCACCAGGCGCTCGTGCTCCGATTGCAGGTCGCTCATGTCCGGCGACGCGGAGGCACGGGCGAAGACCACCCTAGGCCGGTCGCCGCCGAAGCTGTCGAGGCCGTCGAGCGTGACGGTGATCGGGGCTCGCCGCCGGCCTTCGCCGAGGACCGACAGCACGTCCTGCGCGGCCCGCTCGTCGATATCGCCGATGAACCGCAGGGTGATGTGGTAGTTCTCGGGATCGACCCAGCGCGCGCCCGGCAGGCCGCCCCGGTAGGTGGACAGCCTCAGGCCGATCTCGGCGGGGATCTCGAGGCCGGTGAACAGGCGGGGCATGGCGACCTCCCGACCGTCGCGGGTCTTCGTGCGGATGGTAGGGACAGGCGCGCCGCCCCGGCAAGGTGCAGAATCAGACGATCCTCGGGCGGCTTGGTTCCGGAGGGCCGCTTGTCATTCCGGGGCGGCTCGTAGAGCCGAGCCCGACCCGAAGGGCCCGCGCAGCGGGAAACCCATAGCCGCCGACGGTGCAGGATAAAGCACAGCGGTTATCGTTAGCTTTGTTCTGAACCACTGGTGTTTATGGGTTCCGGGCTCCGCTGCGCGGCCCCGGAATGACAGTGAAGAGGTCGCGCAACAGCGACGGGACGTAGCACGACCTGTTTCCCTCCCCCTTGTGGGGAGGGTTAGGGTGGGGGTGCCGGCGCAGGACTGAATCCAGGGCGGCGTTCACACCCCCACCTCCACCTCCTCCCCACAAGGGGGAGGAGAATATGTTGGCGCTTCCCGCGTCATCTCCGGGCCAAGCTCACGAGAATCCACCCCCCTTACGGGCAGGGGTTGCAGTGCTCCAGGTGGATGGCGTCGATGCGCTTTTCGAGTTCTTCCGTGATGGTCACGTCGATGGACGCGATGTCCGTCTTCAGCTGCTCCATCGAGGTCGCGCCGATGATGTTGGACGTCACGAAGGGGCGGGAATTGACGAACGCGATGGCCAGCTGGGCCGGGTCGAGGCCGAATTCCCGGGCGAGCGCCAGGTATTTGCGGATCGCCGGTTCGGCGCCCGGGGTCTCGTAGCGCTGGCCCCGGTTGAACAGGGTCGTGCGCGTGCCCGCCGGGCGGGCCCCGTCGAGATATTTGCCGGTCAGGTAGCCCTGAGCGAGGGGCGAATAGGCGAGCAGGCTCACCTCCTCGCGCAGGCTCACCTCGGCGAGCGCCACCTCGTAGGTGCGATTGAGGAGGTTATAGGCATTCTGGACCGATTGCGCCCGCGGCAGGCCGGGCTTCGCCTCGGCGGCCTTGAGGAACGTCATGGTGCCCCAGGCGCTCTCGTTCGACAGGCCGAAATGGCGGATCTTCCCGGCCTTCACCAGGTCGCCCATGATCTCGACCGTCTCGGCGATGGGATGCGAATCGCCCTCCTGGTGCCGGTAGATGGTCGGGTTCGAGCCCCAGGTCATCAGGCGGTCCGGGAAGTGGATCTGGTAGAGGTCGATGTAATCGGTGCCGAGCCGCTTCAGGCTCTTGTTCACGGCCTCCTCAATCTGGGACCGGGAGAGCTCGGTCGGGGAGCCGTCGTCCCGGAACCAGGTGTTGCCGGAGCGGCCGACCACCTTCGAGGCCAGGATGACCTTGTCGCGGGTGCCGCGCGCCTTGAACCAGGACCCGATGATGCGCTCCGTCGAGCCCTGCGTCTCCGGCCGCGGCGGGATGGAGTAGAGCTCCGCCGTGTCGAAGAAATTGATGCCCTGGTCGAGGGCGTAGTCCATCTGGGCGTGGCCCTCGGCCTCGGTGTTCTGCTGGCCCCAGGTCATGGTGCCGAGGCAGATGAGGCTGACATCGAGGTCCGTGCGGCCGAGGCGGCGATATTGCATAGGCAAGGCTCCTCGCGGCGAGAACCGCCGCGTTCAGGCGGAACGGGGCGCCGACGGGCGTCAGCGCCGGGGAAGGGTGGCGAGAAATTTCTCGACGGTCGGCAGGATGCGCCCGACGATGATCTCGATCCCCTTGGCCGTGGGATGCAGGCCGTCTTGGAGATTGAGGCTGGCGTCGCCGGCGACTCCGTCCAGGAAGAAGGGATAGAGCACAAGGCCGTGCTTCTGCGCAATGTCCCCATAGAGGGAATCGAACTGCTCCGTATAGGCGTGGCCGAGATTGCGCGAGGCCCTCATGCCGGCGAGCATCACCGGAATGTGGCGTTCCTTCAGCCGCTCGACGATGGTCTCGATGGCATTGCGGGGGACCTCCGGGTCGATCCCGCGCAGCATGTCGTTGGCGCCGAGTTCGAGGATCACCCCGTCGGTCCCGTCGGGCACGGACCAGTCGAGCCGGTCGAGGCCGCCCGAGGCGGTGTCTCCCGAGACGCCCGCATTGGCGATCTGCACATTGTAGCCCTTCGCCTTCAGGGCCCGTTCCAGCACCGCCGGAAAGGCTGCCTCCTGAGGCAGGCCGTAGCCTGCCGTGAGGCTGTCGCCGAGGGCGACGAGGCGGATCGGCTCGCCTCCGGGCCGGGGACGGGTGGCATCCTGAGCCGGAACCGGGGCCGGGGTCAGGAACGTGAGGAGGGCGGTACACGCAAAAATGATCGCCGTGAGCGGGCCGGATTGGCGCATCGTCGAAAGGCTTCCCATATGGTCTGGACTGAATCGGGTTTGCGTCCGGCCGTCTTCGGGCCGGGCGCGTCGGCGGGATTTTCTGAAAAGATCGGGTGGATGGGCATGCAGGACAAGGCCATTGCGCTGCAGGACGTGGACCTGAGCCTCGGGCGGGGCGCCGCGCGGGTCCATATCCTGAAGGGCGTCTCCCTTGCGATCGAGCGCGGGGAGGCCGTGGGGCTCGTCGGCCCGTCGGGCTCCGGAAAATCCACCCTCCTCATGACCATGGCGGGCCTGGAACGGCCCGATTCCGGCAAGGTCCTGGTGGACGGAACGGATCTGTCCGTCCTCGACGAGGACGCGCTCGCCCGCTTCCGCGGCCGGCGCATCGGCATCGTGTTCCAGTCCTTCCACCTCATCCCCACCATGACGGCCCTCGAGAACGTGGCCCTGCCGCTGGAGCTGGCCGGAGAGGGCGACGCCTTCGAGCGGGCCGAGGCGGAACTGCAGGCGGTCGGCCTGGGCCATCGCCTCCACCATTACCCGGCCCAGCTCTCGGGCGGCGAGCAGCAGCGGGTCGCCATCGCGCGCGCCATCGTGCCGAACCCGGCGATCCTCGTGGCGGACGAGCCGACCGGCAATCTCGACGAGAGCACCGGCGGCTCCATCGTCGACCTCCTCTTCGCGCTCCGGCGCGACCGGGGCGCTACCCTGGTCCTCGTCACCCACGACCTGAACCTCGCCCGCCAATGCGACCGGACGGTGCGCCTGCGCTCGGGCCGCGTCGACGCCGATGCGGCGGCGCTCGCCTGAGGCCCAACCCATGCACGGCACCCTTCCGGCCTCTCCGAAGAAGTCCGCACGGGCGTTCCCGCCCCTGATCCTGCGCCTCGCCTTTCGTGAGTTGCGCGCGGGCCTGCGCGGCTTCGGCATCTTTCTCGCCTGCATCGCGCTCGGCGTCGCGGCGATCGCGGGCGTCTCGTCCCTGTCCCGGTCCCTGACCGAGGGCCTGTCCCGGGAGGGCCGCCGGATTCTCGGCGGCGACATGGCCTTCTCGCTCCTGCAGCGGGAGGCGAACGTGGCCGAGCGCACCTTCCTGGCCTCTCAAGGCTCGGTCGCCGTCATCGCATCCCTTCGCGCCATGGCGAATGCGGGCGACAAGGGTGCAGCCCTCGTGGAGCTGAAGGCCGTGGACGAGGCCTATCCGACGGTCGGGGTCCTGGAGACGGACCCGCCGATGGCGCCCGCGAACCTGTTCGCCAGCCGGGACGGGGCCTTTGGGGCCGCGGCGGATCCGGCCCTGCTGGCCCGGCTCGACCTGAAGGTCGGCGACCGGATCAAGGTGGGCGACGCCGCCGTCGACCTGCGCGCGAGCCTGGTCTCTGAGCCGGACAAGATCGCCAACGGAATCGGCTTCGGGCCGCGGCTCCTCGTCTCGCAGGAGGCCCTGCGGGCGACCGGGCTCGTCCAGCCCGGCAGCCTCGTGCGCTGGACCTACCGGGTCATCGTGCCGCCCGCCCGCTCCACCGACGAGGGCCTGGCGGCCATCGAGGCGGAGGCGAACCGGGCCCTGCCGGAGGCGGGCTGGAACGTCCGCAGCCGCGTGAACGCGGATCCGCGCTTTGCCCGCAACATCGAGCGCTTCACCCAGTTCCTCACTCTCGTCGGCCTCACGGCCCTCCTGGTCGGGGGCGTCGGCGTGGCCAATGCGGTGCGCGGCTTCGTCGACCGCAGGCGGGCCTCCATCGCGACCCTCAAGAGCCTCGGGGCCCCGGGCGGGCAGGTGGTGGCGCTCTATCTCGTGCAGGTGCTCCTGATCGCGGGTCTCGGGATCGCGATCGGGCTCGCGGTCGGCGGGGCTCTGCCCTTCGCGGTCACGGGTCTGTTCGGCCACCTGCTGCCGATCCCCATCGAGCCGACGCTCGCCTGGACGGAACTCGGCACGGCGCTCCTCTACGGCATCCTTGCGGCCCTGGTCTTCGCGCTCCTTCCCCTCGGGCGGGCGCACGACATCCCGGTCTCGGGGCTGTTCCGCGATCAGGTCGAGCCGGAAAGGCGCTGGCCGCGCCGGCGCTATCTCGTGGCCTTCGCGCTGGCGCTCGCGGCCCTGGTCGGCCTGGCGGTCGGTGCCGCCTACGACCGGCGCATCGCGCTGATGTTCGTGGCCGCCGCCGCCGGCTCCTTCATGCTCCTGCGGATCGTGGCCCTCGGCATCATGGCGGTCGCCCGCCGCCTGCCGCGTCCACGCCGCACGGCGCCGCGCCTGGCGCTCGCCAACATCCACCGGCCGGGGGCGCTCACGCCCTCCCTGGTGCTCTCGCTGGGGCTCGGCATCACGCTCCTGGTGACCCTCGCGCTCATTGATTCCAACCTCACGCGCCAGCTCAGGCAGACCCTGCCGGAGCACGCGCCGAGCTTCTTCTTCCTGGACATCCCGAACGCCCAGGCGGACGCCTTCGAGGGCTTCGTCCGCCAGCAGGCGCCGGACGCGACCGTGGAGCGGGTGCCGATGATGCGCGGGCGCCTCGTGACCCTGCGGGGCCTGCCGGTCTCCGAGATCAAGGCCAGCGAGGACGTGTCCTGGGTGCTCGACGGAGACCGGGGCATTACCTACGCGAAGACGCCGCCCGAGGGCTCCCGCCTCGTGGCCGGGTCCTGGTGGCCTCAGGATTACCGGGGCAAGCCCCTCGTGTCCTTCGAGGCCAAGATCGCCGAGGGCCTCGGCCTCAAGCTCGGCGACGAGATCACCGTGAACGTGCTGGGGCGCAACATCACGGCCACCATCGCCAATCTGCGGCAGGTGGAATGGCGCTCGCTGGGCATCAATTTCGTGATGGTGTTCTCGCCGAACGCCTTCGCGGGCGCGCCGCATACGCATCTGGCCACCGTCACGTTCCCGAACGGGTCCGACGCCGCGACCGATGCCCGGCTCCTGCGCAGCACCGCCCAGGCCTTCCCGTCGGTCACGAGCGTGCGGGTGAAGGACGCCCTCGAGGCCGTGAACGACGTGGTCTCCCAGCTCGTCATGGCGATCCGCGGCGCAAGCTCGGTTGCGCTGGTGGCGAGCCTGCTGGTGCTCGCCGGCGCCCTCGCGGCCGGCCACCGGGCCCGCCTCTACGACGCGGTCGTCCTGAAGACCTTGGGCGCGACCCGGGTCCGTCTCGTCCTCGCCTATGCGCTGGAATACGGGTTTTTAGGGGGTGCGACGGCGGTGTTCGGACTGCTGGCCGGAACGCTCGCGGCCTATATGATCGTCGTGCACGTGATGAATTTAAGCTTTGTCGCCGATCTTTCTGGCGCGCTCCTCGCATCCGCCCTCGCGGTGCTGGTGAGCGTGTGTCTAGGGCTCGCCGGCACGTGGCGGATCCTGAGTCAAAAGCCGGCACTATACTTAAGAGATCTTTGATGGCCCGTGCCGGTATGACAGAACGTTCGAGAGAAGGCCCGGAGTAGCCTGCGGCTTAAAACTTGACTGTTCTTTATCACGAAGCGTTGAAGCTTGACCTTGCCTCTTGCACAAGGAAGGGCGACCTCTCATATTCTGGATGTCGCCGGAGAAACGCGGCGGCCGAGGGCTGACTTCCCAGCCTTTCGAGGGAACATCGACGGGACACCGTGAGAAAGGGCTCCGATGCAACCGTATGAGCAAAACCAATACGCCTCTGGCACCGGCTTTGCCCGGTCGGCTGCCCAGGTCGATCAAGGCCTGCGCGCCTTCATGCTCGGCGTCTACAACAACATGATCCTGGGCCTTGCCATCTCGGCCCTGGTCGCGCTTGGCATCAACATGCTCGCCACGACGAGCGATCCGTCCATGGCCGTCGCCCGCATGGGCAGCGTCGGCCTGACGTCGTTCGGCGCCATGCTGTACGGCTCCCCGCTCAAGTGGGTGGTGGCGCTGGCACCTCTGGCTTTCATCTTCCTGTTCTCGTTCCGCATGGACCGCATGTCGGCCTCTGCGGCGCGTGGCACCTTCTTTGCCTTTGCGGCCGTGATGGGCGCGTCGCTCTCGACCCTGCTCATCATGTTCACGGGCGCGAGCGTCGTGCAGGTGTTCTTCATCACGGCGGCCGCCTTCGGCGCGCTGTCCCTGTGGGGCTACACCACGAACCGCAGCCTGTCGGGCATCGGCTCGTTCCTGATCATGGGCGTGGTCGGCCTGATCATCGCGTCGATCGTGAACATCTTCCTCGCGTCGAGCGCCCTGCAGTTCGGCATCTCGGTTCTCGGCGTCCTGATCTTCGCGGGCCTCACGGCCTACGACACGCAGAAGCTGAAGGAGATGTATCTCTACGGGAACTACGACAGTGAAGCGGCCGCGAAGGTCTCGGTCTTCGGCGCCCTGCAGCTCTACCTGGACTTCATCAACATGTTCCAGTTCCTGCTGGCGCTCGTGGGCAACCGCAACAACTGAGCGTAAGCCTTAGCAAATGTCTTCGAAGCCCCGGCCGAAAGCCGGGGCTTTTTCGTGGGAAGCCGAGAGACGGGCAAGAGATAGGCAAGAGTTAGATAGGCAAGAGTTGGGGAAGGCGCGGTTCGGGGGATTTCCTTCCTCTCGCCGCATGCCTTAGGAGAGGCCGCCATTCTCCCGGCGGATCGCGGTCGCGATGCCGGTCTCATTCCCGAGGCTCAATTCCATGTTCCGGTCCTTCCTGGCCGCCAGAGGCGGGCTCTGGCGCAATCCCGACTTCATGAGGCTCTGGGCGGCCCAGAGCCTTTCGGCCGTCGGGGCGCGCTTCACCCGTGAGGGGCTGCCGATCATCGCAGCCCTGCTGCTCGACGCGTCCGCCACCGATCTCGGGCTCCTGGTGGCACTCAGCGCCCTGCCGGGTGTTCTCCTCAGTCCCTTCGCCGGGGCATGGATCGACCGGACCCGCCGCCGACGTGTCCTGATCCTGGCCGACCTCGTCCGTGCCGGCGCCCTGGTCACGCTGCCTGTCATGGCCTGGCTCGATGCGATCACTATCGGGCAGGTCATGGGCGTGGCGACCGTGGTGGCCCTGTTCTCCATGGTCTTCCAGACGGCGGACAACGCCTATCTGCCGACCGTGGTGGAGAAGGAGCAGCTCCTCGAGGGCAACGCGAAACTCGCCACCACCGATGCGGTGGCCGAGGTCGCCGGGCCGGCCCTCGCGGGCGTCGCGATCCAGTTCCTGACAGCTCCGGTCGCACTCCTGTTCGATGCCCTGTCCTATCTCTGGTCGGCGGTGCTGCTTGCCTCGATCCGTCGGATCGAGCCGGTCTGCGCGGTGGCGGATCATGCTCCCGGCCTCTGGCGCGAGACGAAGGAGGGCCTCGGCTTCGTCTTCTCGCATCCGGTTCTGCGCCCGCTGACCCTGTGCCTGGCCACGCTCACCTTCTTCCTGTCGTTCTTCGCGCCCCTCTACGTGCTCTACGCGGTGCGCGAGCTTGGTATCGCGCCCGGCCCGCTCGGCCTCATCATCGCGCTTGGCGGAATCAGCGCCCTCGTCGGCGCGCGCTATGCGGAGGTGGCGGGGCGGCAGATCCGGATGCGCCGTCTCCTGATGGGTCTTATCCTGGCCTACGGCCTTGTGCTTGCATTCATTCCGCTCGCCGGCGGGTCCTTCTGGACGGCGGCGATCCTCTTGTGCGTGTCGCAGCTCCTTGGCGACGGGTTCGCGGTGATCTTCTTCACCAACGCCACCACCCTTCGTCAGACCGTGACGCCCGAGGCTCTGCGGGGACGCGAGGGCGGAACCTTCCACCTCCTCACAGGCGGCCTCGGTCTCGTGGCAGCCCTGGTGGCGGGCACCGCCGCCGACATGATCGGCATCAGGCCTGTCCTCTGGATCGCGATTGCCGGCATCCTGGCTTCAAGCGTGTGGCTTCTGGCGCTGCCGGACGAAAAGCCGTGACGGCCCGGAGGCTTTCTCAGGAGACCACCTTCAGAGGCTTGTCGAGCACGCGCAGCACCAGGGGAAGCTCGTGTCCGCGCTTGAGGATGAGGCCGGACGAGACGACCACCGCATAGGCGCCCTGGCGGCGGGCGAGCTTCGGCACCTTCTCGATCCGGTAGAGTGGCATTTCGGAGGTGCGGCGGAAGATCGAGAAGACGGCCTTCTCGGGCAGGAAGTCCATGGCGTAGTCGCGCCACTCGCCCTCCGCGACCTTGCGTCCATAGAGATTGAGGATGGTCTGAAGCTCCAGGCGGTCGAACGAGACGGCTCTGGGGGCGGCGGGGAACGGAAGCACATGGGCCGTGTGAGAATGGGCCGAATGAGAGGCCGGGCCGCCGCGAACCGGCTCCGCGAGATCACCTTCGTTCATGCATCCTCCGGCTGACGAACTTCATTAGCCAGATGATGGGTCTCTCGGGCGGCGGGCGCAACCCCCGCCCAAACGGCCATTCTCGCGGGTTTGTCAGCCAAATCTTATTTTCGCCGCAATCATGCCGCGCCGCAGCCCCACTGGGAGCCGATAAGCCTAGCGTTGCCTCGACGGCCCGGTCTGTCGGCCGCCCTGGACACGTCAGCCCCCCAGCCCCCGGGGTGTTTCGATGGACCGGGCCTCGTCTACGTCGAGCGCAAAAGCCGCCTGCTCAGGGCGGCTTTCTTTTGGTCCAGACCTGATCCGTCCGCGTCCGGCCCTGCCGCCCTCCTGCTCAGAACCCTTCCAGCACGATCTTGCCCCGGGCCCTGCCGCTCTCGATGAAGCCGTGCGCCCGCCGGAGATTGGCCGCGCTGACGGAGCCGAAGGTCTCGGCGAGCGTGGTCCGGATCTCGCCTGAATCCACCAGCCGCGCGACCTCGTCCAGGATGGCGTGCTGGCGGTCCATGTCGGCGGTCTGGAAGGTCGAGCGGGTGAACATGGATTCCCAGTGCAGGGACACGCTCTTGCGCTTGAGCAGGGTCACGTCGATCCCGACCGGATCGTCGATCACGCCGACCCGCCCCTGCGGCGCAACGAGGTCCGCGATGGCCGGAAAATGCGTATCCGTATGGGTGATGGAAAAGACGAAAGCCGGAGCCCCGAGGCCGAGCGCCTGCACCTGCTCGCCGAGCGGCCGGCGGTGGTCGATCACGTGATGGGCGCCGAGCTCCCGGCACCAGGCCTGCGTCTCGGGCCGGGACGCGGTGGCGATCACCGTGAGGTCGGTGAGCCGGCGGGCGAGCTGGATCGCCATGGACCCGACGCCCCCGGCCGCGCCGACGATCAGCAGGGCCGGCGCCGCGCCCGGAACGGGCTTCCGGATGTCGATCCGATCGAACAGGGTTTCCCAGGCGGTCAGGGAGGTCAGGGGCAGGGCGGCTGCCTGGGCGAAATCGAGCGTCTTCGGCTTTCGCCCCACCAGCCGCTCGTCCACGAGGTGGTACTCGGCATTCGTGCCGGGGCGGATGAGGGACCCCGCATAGAAGACCTCGTCGCCCGGCCGGAACAGGCTCGCGCCGGGGCCCGCCTCGCGAACGATGCCGGCGGCGTCGAAGCCGAGAATCCGCGCCGTCCCGGGTTCCGGCGCCACCTTGGAGCGGACCTTCACGTCCACCGGATTGACCGAGACGGCCCTCACCTCGACCAGGAGATCGCGCCCTTCGGGCCGGGGCGTCGGCAGGTCGATGTCGATCAGGGAGGCCTCGGCCTCGACCGGAAGGGGCTCGCGATAGGCGACGGCGCGCATGGTGGGTCTCACGGATGATCTCCTGATCTCAAGGCTCGTTTTTCCTTGCGATCAGGGTGGGACATACGCATCCTTGGCGCAAGAACGCACATTTCGCGCACATAGTGTCGAAAAGGATACCGTCATGGCCCGCCTCGCCCGCAAGCCGCCCGCTCCCACGACCTGCTCGGTGGAGGCGACCCTCAACCTGATCGACGGCAAGTGGAAGATCGTCATCCTCTACAAGCTGCTGCGCGGCACCTTACGCTTCAACGAGATCCGGCGCCTGCTCCCCGGCGTCACCCAGCGGATGCTGACGAACCAGCTCCGGGAGCTGGAGGCCGACGGGCTCGTGACGCGTACGATCTATGCCCAGGTGCCGCCGCGGGTGGATTACGACCTCTCGGCGCTCGGGCGCAGCCTCGAGCCGGTGCTGCTCGCCATGAAGGCCTGGGGCGACGCGAATCTGAAAGACCCGAATCTGTCGTCCTCACGGGCCGAAGCAGCCTAAACTGTCGCGAATTTCATCAAAATGCCTGCGAGATGTGCAGAATCGCAGGCTTCGGTTGCTTGTGCGGTCGGTCTGTGGCAACGCTCCCGCAACGATCATAAGCGAGGATGCGCGCATGAAGCTGGACCCTTCCACCAGCGGAGGCGAACTGACGGCCCAGGCCGTCGCCGTGCTCGAGACCGGGCACGCGGATGTGCCCCCGACCTTCCTGCATGTGCTGTTCGGCCGGGTTCCTTCCGAGGACCTCGCGTCCTATTCGCCCCAGGCCCTCGCGGAGCTCGCCTCCGAGGCCTATGAGCACCTCAAGGCGCCCCGCCCCGAGACCGGCGCGGATATCCGCCTGATCGACCTCGAGGTGGAGCGCGAAGGCCGCCGCCGCGACGTGACGATCCTCGAAGTCGTCAACGACAACATGCCCTTCCTGCTCGACTCGACCCTCGCCGAGCTGGTGGACGAGGGCTACGAGCCGCTCCTTGTCGCCCACCCGATCCTCGCGGTGGAGCGTGACAAGAGCGGGGCGCTCGTGCGCCTCCTCGGCGAGGCGACGGCCCATGCGCAGACCGGCGTGAAGCGCGAGAGCTTCATCCATATCCACCTGCCCCGCATCGACGACGGAGAGGCGCGCGAGCGCCTGATCGAGGCCATGCGGCGGGTTTACAAGGACGTGGCCCTCGCGGTGCACGACTGGCCCGGCATGCGGGCCCGCGTCACCGAGCTCGTCCAGAATTACCGCCTGCATCCGCCGCCGCTGCCCAAGGACGAGGTGCAGGAGGCGGTCGCTTTCCTCGACTGGATCGCCCAGGACAACTTCACCTTCTTAGGGTTGCGCGAATACCGCCTGCCCCTCGGCGACACGGCCGCCGACCCGGTGGAAGGTTCGGGCCTTGGCCTGTTGCGCGATCCGTCCGTGAAGGTGCTGCGGCGCGGCCGCGAACTCGTCGCCATGACGCCCGAGATCCGCACCTTCCTGGAGCAGCCGAAGGCGCTCATCATCGCCAAGGCGAACGTCAAGTCCCGCGTGCACCGGCGCGCCCATCTCGACTATATCGGCGTGAAGCTGTTCGACGGCGACGGGCATCTCCAGGGCGAGCTGCGCATCGTGGGCCTGTTCACGGCGAGCGCCTACACCAACACCACCGGCGAGGTGCCCTATCTGCGCCACAAGGTGGAGAAAATCGTGGCCCGCGCCGGGTTCGACCCGTCGAGCTATTCGGGCCGCTCGCTCCTGAACGTGCTCGAGAATTATCCGCGCGACGAGCTCTTCCAGATCGACGAGGGCACCCTCTACCACTTCGCCCTCGACATCATGAGCCTGTCGGAGCGGCCGCGGATCCGGGCGCTCGCCCGGGCGGATCAGTTCGACCGCTTCGTCTCCGTGCTCGTCTACGTGCCGAAGGACCGCTACGACACGGATACCCGTCGCCGCATCGGCGAGTTCCTGGCCGGCGTCTATGAGGGCCGCGTCTCGGCCTCCTATCCGGCCTATCCGGAAGGCCCGCTGGCGCGCACCCACTACATCATCGGCCGCGACGAGGGCGAAACGCCGAGGATCCCCCGCGAGACCCTGGAAGCCGGGATCGCCGGCATCGTGCGCACCTGGAGCGACGCGCTGCGCGACCAGCTCGACGACACCCTGGGCGGCGCCCGTGCCCGGGCGCTCGCCGCGCGCTACGCCCATGCGTTCAGCGCCGCCTATCGCGAGGCCTTCGGGGCCGAGCAGGCGATCGTCGACATCGCCATCCTGGAGCAGCTCTCCGAGGCGCGGCCCCGGGCGGTCGATCTCTACCGCCGGGAAGGCGACGACGAGACCCGCGTCCATCTCAAGGTGTTCTCGCGCGCCACGGCGCTGCCGCTCTCGGAGCGCGTGCCGCTCCTGGAGAATCTCGGTTTCCGCGTCGTCAACGAGAGGACCTATCGAGTCCTGTCCTCGGGCGTCACCGGCATGGACCGGGTCTGGCTCCACGACATGACCCTGGAGCGCGCCTCCGGCGGGCCCATCGCGATCGACGAGATCCAGGACCTGATCGAGGCGGCCCTGCTCGCCCTGTTCCGCGGCCTCGCCGAATCGGACGCCTTCAACCGTCTCGTGCTCGAGGCGGGCCTCGGCTGGCGCGACGTCGCCATGGTGCGCGCCCTCGGCCGCTACCTGCGCCAGATCCGCATCCCTTACGCGCAGGATTACCTCGCCGGGACCCTGGCACGCCACAGCGCCATCGCGGTGAAGATCGTCGAGCTGTTCTATGCCCGCTTCGATCCGCGCGTCGAGGATGCCGGGGAGCGCGCCTCCGCCGAGGCCGCCCTGCGGGCCGAGATCGAGGAGATGCTCAAGAAGGTCACGAGCCTCGACGACGACCGCATCCTGCGCCGCTTCATCAACCTCATCGAGGCGGCGATCCGCACCAATTTCTTCCAGCTCGAAGGCAACGGCCTGCCGCGCCAGACCATCGCGTTCAAGTTCGAGTGCGCCCGGGTCGACGGCCTGCCCCTGCCGAAGCCGCTCTACGAGATCTTCGTCTATTCGCCGCGGGTCGAGGGCGTCCACATGCGCTACGGCAAGGTGGCGCGCGGCGGCCTGCGCTGGTCCGACCGGCCGCAGGATTTCCGCACCGAAGTGCTCGGCCTCGTCAAGGCCCAGCAGGTCAAGAACGCCGTCATCGTGCCGGTGGGCGCCAAGGGCGGTTTCGTGCCCAAGCAGCTGCCGCCGGCGAGCGACCGGCAGGCCTGGCTCGCCGAGGGCACGGAGAGCTACCGCATCTTCGTGCGCACGCTCCTGCAGCTCACCGACAACATCGAGGGCGACCACGTAGTGCCGCCCGCCGACACCGTACGGCACGACGGGGACGATCCCTATCTCGTGGTGGCGGCCGACAAGGGCACGGCCACCTTCTCGGACACGGCCAATGCGCTCTCGGCCGAGAAGCACCACTGGCTGGGCGATGCCTTCGCGTCCGGCGGCAGCCACGGCTACGACCACAAGGGCATGGGCATCACGGCCCGCGGCGCCTGGGAGGCCGTGAAGCGCCATTTCCGCGAGATGGACGTGGACATCCAGTCCGAGCCCGTGACGGTGGCGGGCGTGGGCGACATGTCGGGCGACGTGTTCGGCAACGGCATGCTGCTCTCGCGATCCATCAAGCTGGTGGCGGCCTTCGACCACCGGGACATCTTCCTCGATCCGAACCCGGATCCGGAGAGCGCCTTCAAGGAGCGCGAGCGCCTGTTCAACCTCCCCCGCTCCAGCTGGCAGGATTACGACAAGGGGCTGATCTCTAAGGGCGGCGGCGTGTTCTCGCGCAGCGCCAAGTCCATCCCGCTCTCCGAGGAGGTGCGCGCCGTGCTCGGCTTCGACAAGGCCGAGGCCGCGCCCAGCGAGGTGATGAGCGCGATCCTGAGGGCACCGGTCGGCCTGCTCTGGTTCGGCGGCATCGGCACCTATATCCGCGCCTCGTCCGAGACGGACGAGCAGGTGGGCGACCGCGCCAACGATGCGATCCGCATCGCCGGCACCGAGGTGCGGGCGCAGGTGATCGGCGAGGGCGCCAATCTCGGCATGACCCAGCGCGGACGCATCGAGGCCGCGCGGTCGGGCGTACGCCTCAATACCGACGCCATCGACAATTCGGCGGGCGTCAACACCTCCGACGTGGAGGTGAACATCAAGATCGCGCTCGCCGTGCCCGAGCGGGACGGGAAGCTGTCCTTCGACGCGCGCAACGCGCTCCTCGGCGACATGACCGACGAGGTCGCCCGGCTGGTGCTGCGCAACAACTACCTGCAGACCCTGGCGCTCTCGCTCACCGAGCGGCGCAGCCTCGCCGATATGGGCTTCGCACGCCGCCTCATGCACATGCTCGAGGCGGAGGGCCGCCTCAACCGCGCCGTGGAATACCTGCCCGACGACACCGCCCTGGCGGAGCGCGCCCGGCGGGGCGAGGGGCTGACGCGGCCCGAGATCGCCGTGCTGCTCGCCTATGCCAAGCTCTCCCTGCACGACGAGCTCCTGGAGAGCACCGTGCCGGACGATCCCTATCTCGGCAAGGAGCTGGAACGCTACTTCCCGGAGGAGATGCGCGAGCGCTTCCCGGACGCCATCGCGGGGCACCGGCTGCGCCGCGAGATCATCGCGACCCAGCTCGCCAACGCGATCATCAACCGCGGCGGCGCGACCGTCGTGGCGCGCCTCGTCGACCAGACCGGCGCCGACGCGCCCACCATCGCGGCGGCCTATGCGGCGACGCGGGACTCGTTCGGCCTCACGGAGCTCAACGTCGCCATCGACGCCCTCGACGGCGTGGTGCCGGGCGCCCTGCAGCTCCAGCTCTACGGGGAGCTTCAGGACCTGCTCATGAGCCGGATCGTCTGGTTCATCCGCAATGTCGACTTCACGACCACGACCCTCGACGCGGTGATCGGCACCTATGCGGCGGGCATCGCCGAGGTCGAGCGCGGCCTGCACGAGACCCTCGCCCAGGAGGCCCTGGACGCCTGGGATGCGCGCGCGCAGGCCCTCGTCGCACAGGGCACGCCCGAGGAGCTGGCACGCCGGCTCGCGGCCCTGCCGGACCTCGTCGCGGCGCCCGACATCGTGCTCACGGCGCAGAAGACCGGCAAGCCGGTGCTGGACATCGCCTGCATCCACTTCGCCCTGGAGGGCGCCTTCCGCCTCGGTTCGCTCATCGGCGCCGCGCGGGAGATCAACGTGAGCGACTATTTCGACCGTCTTGCGCTCGACAGGGCCATCGACAGCATCGCGTCCGCCCACCGCAACCTCACGGCCGAAGTGGCCGCGCAGGAGGCTTCCGGACAGGAGGCCGTGGAAGCCTGGAGCGAGAGGCGCGGGGCGGATGTCAGCCGCATCCGCAACGCGGTCGACAGCATCGTCCGGTCGGGCCTGAGCCTCTCGAAGGTCACGGTGGCCGCAAGCCTCCTCGGAGACCTGGCGCGGACCTGACGCGCCGGGCCACCGGAGCCCGCACAAAGATCCCGCCTTGCAGGCAGGCCTTCTCAAGCAATGGACCCGGCAGTGCAAATCCACTGTCGGGTCGATTGCTTTCCATAGCGAGAGCATCGTCTGAGCCGAAAACCGGGTCCACTTTTCCGCACGATGCTCTAAGGAGATTCCATGAACGACCGCGATGTCCTGGAATCTCTCCCGCCCACGACCCTGCCACTCCGGCCCGAAGCGGCGGCGCGGCCGAGGCGCATGGCCTCCCGGCCGGCCCTTCTCGGCTGGCTCCTGTTCGACTGGGCCTGCCAGCCCTTCTTCACCCTCGTGACCACCTTCGTGTTCGCGCCCTTCTTCGCGGCCGCGCTCGCGCCCGACCCGGTGACGGGGCAGAGCCTGTGGGGCTATGCGACGGCCTGCGCGGGCCTCGTTCTCGCGTTCCTGTCGCCGGTTCTCGGCTCCATCGCGGACGCCACGGGGCCGAAGAAGCCGTGGATCGCCGCCTGCGGCCTCGTGCTCTTCGCCGCCTCGTTTGCCCTGTGGTTCGCGGCGCCGGGCATGCCTTACGCCATTCCGGTGGCGCTCGTCGGGTTCGGGATCGGGACCGTCGCGGTCGAGGTCGCGGCGGTGTTCAACAATGCCATGATCCCGCACCTCGTGCCGCCGGAGCGGTTCGGGCGCCTCTCGGGCACCGGCTGGGCCGTCGGCTATCTCGGCGGCCTCGTCTCCCTGGTGATCGTGCTCGGCTTCCTGGCCGCCAACCCGGAGACCGGCCGGACCGTCATCGGCGTCGAGCCGCTCTTCGGCCTCGATGCGGGGATGCGGGAAGGGGACCGGATCACCGGTCCGTTCTCGGCCGTGTGGTTCCTGCTCTTCGTCCTGCCGCTCTTCCTCTTCACGCCCGATATCGCCCGCTCGTCCTTGAGCCTGCGCGCGGCCATCCGCAGGAGCTTCGCGCAGGTGGCGAGCACCATCGCGGATGCGCGGCGGCACGAGAGCGTCGGCCGCTTCCTCCTCGCCAACATGGTCTACCAGGATGCCCTCGTAGCGCTCTTCGCGTTCGGCGGAATCTACGGCGCGGGAGTGTTCGGCTGGCAGGCCACGGAACTCGGGATCTTCGGCATCCTGCTCACGGTCACGGGGACCCTCGGGGCGCTTGTGGGCGGGCGCCTCGACGACCGCTTCGGCGCGAGGCCCGTGATCCTCGGGGCCATCGCGACCCTAAGCATCGTCTGCCTGGGCGTCCTGTCGCTGGGAGCCGATCACGTGCTCTTCGTCGTGGCGACGGCCCCGGCAATGCCCGGCGACGGCCTTTATGGGACCGTTCCGGAAAAGCTCTTCCTGGCCCTCGGCCTGTTGATCGGAGCCGTCGCGGGGCCGCTCCAGGCCTCCTCGCGCAGCCTTCTGGCCCGGCTTGTGCCGGCCCATGAGGCGGGGCGCTATTTCGGGCTCCTCGCCCTCTCGGGCAAGGTCACGTCCTTCCTGGCGCCGCTCACGGTCGCGGTCGCGACGGCTTTGTTCCAGACGCAGGCGGCCGGCCCCGCGGTGCTGATCCTGTTCTTCGCGGCGGGCGGCGCCCTGATCGCCGGCGTGAAGCGGGCCTGAGCCCGGGCCGCCTGCCCCGGATGGGCGCTTGAGCCGCGAGAATCGCGACGCTACCATGGCGCACCTTGCTGGGAGCCGAGCCATGTCCTTGAAGACGCTGTTCACCGCGCATCCCGATTCCGTCGGCGAAACCTATTTCGAGCATATGGGCGTGGCCCTCAGCTTCGCCGGGCCCCTGCTGGCGGCCGGCCTCGCGGCCCTCGTCCACGCCTTCCTGCCCTTCCTGTGCGTGACCACCGCGAGCGCCACCGTGAAGCGGCTTTATGCCCGCATGACGAACCGCGTCCCCCGTCACACCCCCGAGGCCGCGACCGACCCGATGCTGGCCTGGGACCCGGTCATCTGACCGGAAGCTGAGCCCCGCACCGGAACCGTCGCTGTTCCATGAGCGTCTCATCCCTGCACAGCTTGCCGCAGGAGGGATGAGCCATGAAAGGGTGGAGGCGGGGCATCGGGGCCAGAGTCCTGGCGGTCCAGGGCTTGGCGGCCCTGATCGTGGGCGCAACGGGCCTCGAAGCCTCCCTGGAGGCCCGCGAACTGGTGCCCTTCGACGGGTCGGTTGCGCCCGGGACGATCCTCATCCGCACCGGGGAGCGCAAGCTCTACTACGTACGCCCCGACGGCACGGCCCTGCGCTATCCGGTGGCGGTCGGCAAGCCCGGCAAGCAATGGTTCGGCGAGGCGCGCGTCGACGGGAAATACGTGAAGCCCGCCTGGTCACCGCCCCTCGAGGTGAAACGGGACAATCCGCGCCTGCCCAGCGTCATCCCGGGCGGTGCCCCCAACAATCCCATGGGCGCCCGGGCGCTGACCCTCGACCGGGACGAATACGCCATCCACGGCACCAACCGCCGCGCTTCCATCGGCACCTATGCGTCCTACGGCTGCATCCGCATGTTCAACGAGGACATTATCGACCTCTACGACCATGTCTCGGTGGGAACGCGGGTGGTCGTCGAGCGGTAGGGGGCTGCTGAAGGGCCTCGAAAAGGGGCCGGCTTTCATTGGATTGCCGTCTTGCCGCCCTATCTGGTTCCGTCCTAAGCACTTTCTCCCGGCCGAATCCGGTCTGCCGGGACCGCGCCACGAAACCTTGCACCGCATTCGGATTCGCCGAATCCGAAAAGGAGCTTGAGGCGAAGCCCCCGAGGCTCGCCGGAATCACGAGACGAGACCGATGCCGATCGACGCCGAAGCCATCGCCGACCGCCGCCGTTTGCGCCGCAAGATCACGTTCTGGCGCGTCGTCGGGGTGCTCGCCCTCATCGCGGCCATCGTGGCCCTGGGCTATTCGGCCTCGGACCGCCTCGGCTTCGGCGCCCGGGAGCAGATCGCGCGCATTTCGGTCAACGGCCTCATCACCGGCAACCAGCGCCTGGCGGACCTCATGGAGCGGGTCGGCAAGTCGGAGGCGGTCTCCGGGGTTGTGATCTCCATCAATAGCCCCGGCGGCACCACCACCGGGTCGGAGGAGATCTTCCGCAACATCCGCCGCCTCGCCGAGAAGAAGCCGGTCGTGGCCTTCGTGGACGGGACCGCGGCCTCCGGCGCCTACATCACGGCCATGGCGACGGACCATATCGTGGCCCGCGAGACCGCCCTCGTCGGCTCCATCGGCGTTCTCTTCCAGTATCCGGACCTGTCCGGGCTCCTCGACCATGTCGGGGTCAAGGTCGAGGCCATCAAATCGGCGCCCCTCAAGGCGGAGCCTAACCCCTTCACGCCCACGAGCCCGGAGGCCCGCGCCGCCATCATGCAGGTGGTCAACGACACCTATGGCTGGTTCAAGCGCCTGGTCCAGGAGCGGCGGCACATGAACGACGCGGAGCTGGCCACCGTGTCCACCGGCCAGGTCTTCAGCGGCCATCAGGGCATCGCCCTCAAGCTCGTGGACGCGGTCGGTACGGAGCGCGACGCCGTTGCGTGGCTGGAGCGCGAGAAGGGCGTGCGCCCGAACCTCCCGGTGCGCGACTGGAAGCCGCGCGGCGACCGGGACCTGTCGTTCTTCGCGCTCGCGGCCGCAGGCGCCGACCTGGCGGGCCTGGGGAATCTGGCCGATACCCTGCGCCGGAGCGCCGCCGGAATGGAGGCGGCGCGGCTTGACGGTCTCCTGGCGCTCTGGCACCCTTCCGAAAAGTAAAGACGCATCAAAGATATAACGCCCAATGATCAAATCCGAACTGGTGCTCAAGCTCGCTGAGCAGAACCCGCATTTGTATCAGCGCGACGTCGAGAACATCGTGAACGCGATCCTCGACACCATCGCGGATGCCCTGGCGCGGGGGGATCGGGTCGAGCTGCGCGGCTTCGGGGCCTTCTCGGTGAAGCGGCGGGACGCGCGCACCGGCCGCAATCCCCGCACGGGCGAATCGGTCGAGATTTCCGAAAAGGTCGTGCCCGTCTTCAAGACTGGCAAGGAGATGCGCCAGCGTCTCAATCCCGCGCCGAAGCCCCTCAAGGCCGCCGTCGCGCAATAGCGCATCGACCCGGAAAGGAAGGGCTCGTGATTCGGTTCCTCAAGGCGCTTGTTCTCCTGCCGGTGGCGATCCTCATCGTGCTGCTCGCCGTCGCGAACCGCGCGCCCGTCACCCTGTCGCTCGATCCGTTCTCGCGCGAGGCGCCGGAAATCGCCGCGCAGCTGCCCCTCTTCGCTGTGATCTTCGCGGCCGTCATGGTGGGCGTCGTGATCGGCGGCACCGCCACCTGGCTCGCCCAGGGCAAGCACCGGCGCGCCCGCCGCCAGTTCCGCCGCGAGGTCACCCAGCTGCGCAGCGAGACCGAGCGCCTGCGCACCCAGAACCGGCCTTCCTCGTCCCTGCCGTCCCTCCCGTCGTCCCAGACCCCCACTTTCTAAGAGTCTCATGCGCGTCATCACCTCTGCCGAGATCGACCGGGTCCTCACGTGCCCGGACCTGGTCGATGCCCTCGCCGATGCCTTTTCGGGCGACATGGTCGCGCCGGTCCGCCACCATCACGAGATCGAGCGGCCCGGGAAGGATGCCACGCTCCTGCTCATGCCCGCCTGGACCGGCCCCGCGGCCGCGGAAGGCTTCGTGGGCGTGAAGGTGGTCTCGGTCTTTCCCGATAACGGCGCCCGCAGCCTCCCCAGCGTGCTCGGCACCTACCTGCTCATGGACGGCACGACCGGCGAGCCGCTCGCGGCCCTCG
>Ga0065721_10050080_pt1 | contig 23479 bp, 17 predicted proteins | sample Mesricmetagenome_FD_59108 | JGI IMG/M metagenome (GOLD analysis project Ga0065721, IMG submission 59108) | Mesophilic microbial community from rice straw/compost enrichment Sample: eDNA_1 v2 (version 2) | ecosystem: Engineered > Solid waste > Grass > Composting > Bioreactor | place: USA: Davis...
TTGAACCTGTGCCGCTGGGTTTTCCGGCAGGGACGGCGCAGGAGAAATTTGCTGCGGCGTCAACGGTTACGATTTGGCCGCAGGACTTGGGCGGGAACGGAATGTTTGTGGCGGGATGGAAACGCAGGTAAAAGTTCCAAGAACCAAGCGTCCAGAGAAACATCAATTCTCAAAAACCATTTCCCAGCCTATGCGATTGAACCCGATGGTTCATAATCTACGAAATCTAAAAGTCCGCACACTTTGAATATTGTTGATTGGAATTTCTCTGGTGCTTGGAGTTTGGTTCTTGGAGCTTTCTTCATCCGCGTTTGTCACCATTTCGTAACAATTGCGTAACGGTCCTGGCATTGTTTCGCCTGATGACGCGTGTTATTCAAAGACCAGTGATGAAACAGAAGATTCTGGTGGTCGATGATGAATCGGAGGCCGTTGAACTGGTGGAGTTCAATCTGAAGCAGGCCGGATTCGACGTCATCACTGCAGCGGATGGCGAGGAGGCGGTCAAGAAAGCAAAAACGCATTTCCCGGCGCTTGTGGTGCTGGACCTGATGTTGCCGGAGATTGATGGACTGGAGGTTTGTAAACTGTTGCGGCGCGATCCGGCGACGGCGCAGTTGCCGATCATTATGTTGACGGCGAAAGCGGCAGAGATTGATCGAGTGTTGGGACTGGAGATTGGCGCGGACGATTACGTGACTAAACCGTTCAGTCCGCGTGAGCTGGTGTTGCGGATCAAAAAGATCCTCGAACGCGGTCGCACTAAAGCTGAAGCGCGGGAAACGATTCGGCACGGAGAATTGGAAATTGATATTCCGAAACACACAGCGACGTGGAAGGGGCGCGCGATTGATCTGACGGCCACGGAGTTCAAGCTGCTGACGATTCTGGCGCAACGCGCGGGGCGGGTACAATCGCGCGATACGTTGCTGCGCGATGTATGGGAATACGACAATCTGATTGATACACGTACGGTGGACACGCACGTGCGTCGTTTGCGCGAGAAACTCGGTGGCGCGGCGAAATATCTCGATACCGTGCGCGGGGTCGGGTATCGGTTTGTCGAGTGAACTCAGGTTCAAAACGTTTCACCTTCAAAGCGCCGCTCTCAGTGGCGAAAGAGTTTCGCCAAACTTCGGTTGCACATTGGAAACCTGCTCTTTCGCATCGATCGAAAAGTCACTCATGTTAACAGCACTCATCATTTTAGCCGTTGTCGCGTTGGTGACGTTGCATCTCGGGTGGCGAGCGAAATTGCAACGGGAACGAGTGGCTTGGCGCGCGGAAACGGTGCGTCATGAAGAGTCGGAGCGCGCTCACGCGGCCGAAACGCACGCGCGGCAGGAGGCGTTGCTGGATAGCATGATTGAAGGCGTGCTCGTGTTGGATGAAGACGGGCGCATTGAATTTGCGAATCGTGCCTTCGCGCAAATGTTTCAGCTCAATGGCTCTATTTCAGGCAGAACTGTGATTGAAGCATTGCGCATTCATGAAGTGGCAGAACTGGTGGAGCGCGCGGGAAGTGAAAAGCGGGTGAGCGCTTACGAATTGCGGTTGCCTGGTCCGCCGGAGCGGTGGCTGCAAATCAATGCTTCGGCAATTATCAACGCGAAAGGCCAGCCGTTTGGCACGGTGGTGGTGTTTCACGACCAGACGCAACTCAAGAAGCTCGAAGGCACGCGCGCCGAATTTGTCGCCAACGTCAGTCATGAATTGCGCACGCCGCTTTCGCTCATAAAAGGTTACGCGGAAACGTTGCTTGATGGCGCGAAAGATAATGCCGAGGTGGCGACGCGGTTTTTGCAAACGATTGAGCGTAATGCGCGGCGCTTGGATTTATTGATTCAGGATTTGTTGACGATTTCAGCGCTGGAATCGGGTCGCGTGACGCTGAACTTGGGAGCGGTTGAAACGCACACGTTGGTGGAGCGATTGTTGAGCGATCTCAAATCGCGAGCCGAGGCGCGTCAGGTAAAGTTGGTGAATGCAGTTCCGTCGCTGATGGCGCATGCGGACGAGGCGCGACTCGAACAGGTGATCGGGAATTTGTTGGAGAACGCGATTAAGTATGGTCGTGAGAATGGCGTCGTCACGGTGGGCGGGCGTGATTTGGGTGATGGACAGATGGAATTGTTTGTTCAGGACGATGGCCCGGGTATTCCGGCTGCCGCGTTGGAGCGAGTGTTCGAAAGATTTTATCGGGTGGATAAGGCGCGGTCGCGCGAGCAAGGCGGAACAGGACTGGGATTGGCCATTGTGAAACACATCGTGCAGAGTCACGGCGGGCGCGTTTGGGCGGAAAGCGAAGTGGGCAAAGGCGCGAAGTTCTGTTTCACGTTGTTGATCGCGAAAACGGAAACGGCTCCTTAAAATCGGTTTCAAAATTCGTGGCCGTCGAGGTGACGAAGCGTGTAGATAGAAAAATGGGAGTATTTCCGCCTCCTCACGTCGGCGGCTACAGCGTTTTTCTCGGGTTGGGCGTTATCCCGACTGTTCTCGGCACAAAACGATTTTGACTTGGAGGCAACGTTTGGCGTTTCATCTGCGCGACGTGATTGATACCGAAGAACAGTTGGCGGCATATTTGCCGGTGGTGCGCGCGGCAGATTGGATTGCCGTCGATACGGAGGCAGACAGTTTACACGCTTACCCCGAGAAAGTGTGTTTGATTCAAATCAGCACCAGTGCAAGCGACCGACTGATTGATCCACTGGCGAACATTGATATCAATCCGTTGCTGGAGGCGCTGAGCGGGCATCAACTCATCATGCACGCGGCGGATTATGATTTGCGTCTGCTTTTCAAACATCACGCATTCACGCCGGGAGCGATTTTCGACACCATGCTTGCGGCGCGGTTGTTGGGTTATCGTGAATTCGGTCTTGCAGCATTAGTTGAAAAACTTCTCGGGGTTAAACTGGATAAAGGGCCGCAGAAAGCGGATTGGGCGCGGCGGCCATTGACCGAGCGCATGGAAACTTACGCGCGTAACGACACGCATTATCTCAAAGAACTCGCGAATCATCTCACGCGCGATCTGACGGAAAAGCATCGGCTGGATTGGCATCGCGAGTGGTGCGCGCGGTTGATTTCAGATTGTTCGCGTGCGCCGGAAGAAGACAGCGACACTGTCTGGCGCATCAAAGGCAGTCACGCGTTGAATCGCGCCGGGCTCGCGGTGTTACGCGAGTTGTGGCAATGGCGCGAAGATGAAGCGATTAAAGCGAATCGCCCGCCGTTTTTTATTCTCGCGCATGAGAAAATGGTCGCGCTGGCCGAAGCCGCCGCAGCGCAACAGGAGTTAGAACCGCTGTTTCCGCGACATCTCTCACCCCGTCGGCGGGAGGGCATTGTGAAGGCGGCCAAAGCGGCATTGCTGCGTCCGCCGGATACGTTCCCGCAAATCATCCGCAATCGCGCACGGCGTCCGACCGAAGCTGAACGTCGGCGTTATCACGAACTGGAGCAACGTCGCGATGCCGCGGCACACAGTCTGGGCATTGATCCGACTATCATTGCGAGTCGCTCCGTGCTGGGCGAGTTAGCGCATGATTGGGATAAGAACGCGCCGAAGTTGATGCAGTGGCAGCGGATGTTGCTGAGTCATTAAGCGGATGTTTTCGGGCGACGCTTAAATCGCCATAAAACTAAAACCGCGAAAACGCCCACACAGGTCCAACCGAAACGATCTCCAACGCGTTGGTAAAAGGTCGGCTCACGCTTTGCCGCGGAGTGGAACGGAATTTCCCAGATGGCAAAGCCAACGCCGTATTCACTGCCGTCGGCACTGCGGAAAACTTCCCGCAACACCCCGTGCTTATCGAACCACGACGTGATGCCGTTATTACAACTCCGGAGCAGAGGCAGGCCATTTTCCACGGCCCGAAACGCCGCGCTGGAAGCGTGTTGCCATTGCGCGGCGCTGTTACCGAACCAACCGTCGTTGGTGAGATTCACGAGCAAATCAATATTTGTGTTCGCGTGATCGCGTACGTGATGCGGGAATAAATCTTCAAAACAGATGAGCGGCGCGGTGCGCACGCCACCGACATCAAAGTGAACGATGCGATCGCCGGGCGTGAATCCGCCAGTGATTGGAGTGAACCACTTCACAAACGGGAGATAACTCACGAGCGGAACATACTCGCCAAACATTACGAGTTGGCGTTTGTGATAAACATCGGACAACTCACCTTGAGCATCGAACGCGAGCGCAGCGTTGAAAATATCATATTCGTCGTCCGGCCTGGGATTCGCTTTGGGGCGAACATCGTCCGTGGACAAAATCATCGGGACACCGTGTTGATGAATAAAGTTGGTGATGGCGACGAAAGCGGTTTGATTGAACTCTGGCAACGCCGCTTCAGGCCAGAGAATCAAGGCAGGTTGATTAGTGACGGCAGCGGTGCTGAGCGACATCAAATGATTAAAGCGATTCTCGTTTTCGTCGCGGTCCCAGATCATCGTTTGCGGCACGGCGGGTTGAACGAAAGCGACGCGAAAGGATTTGTCAGGTGACGGTGCGTGGCGAATGCGAAGGCTGCCGAAGTTGAAGATGGTCAGCGTGACCACTGTGGGCAGTATGATTTCTGCCAGCCAGATGTAGCGCGTGGTCGGATGACGCAGTAACGCTTGCACGCTCGAATAGAGCGCAAGCGATCCCCACACGACCAGAAACGACACGCCGTAAACACCGGTTGCCGCTGCGATCTGAATCAGCGGCGTCATCTGCCATTGCGATGCGCCAATTGGCGTCCACGGAAAACCACCGAGGATGCGAGCGCGGATCATTTCCAACGCGACCCATGTTGCCGCTCCGCCTAAAGCCCAAAAGCAGCGTCGCAGCCAACTGCCTTGACCGATTTTTCCGCTGAGCACCCAGACCCACGTGGCGGGGAACAACGCAATCATGGCCGAAAGCGCAATCCATCCGAGAATCGGAAATCCGGTAACCGGAATTTCCAACAACCACGACAAGGTGCTCAGCCAACAGACGAGTCCGCCAACGTAACCGATGCGCCAGGCCGCACCGCCGGTTTGATAATAGGCGCTGGCGAGAAGCACTGCCGGCGCCACCCACGCGGCCCCCGCGAAATTGTAATTGGGAAATGCCGTTGAAAGCAGCCAACCGGCGGCGGCGGCGAGCAGATAACGATGGTGTTTCTTGATGAATGCCAGAAATTTCACCGCCGCAAAGTCTGACGGATTTAAGGCATCAAGTCGCGTTTTTTGTAGCGACCTAAGGAAACTTTAAAGACCAATCTCCAGAGCGTAACCGCCGAGGCGACGAGGTGGCTACAGCCTGACGGGATTTTGAAACCCCAAAAGCGGCGCCGGGAAGTTTGCTTTGCAGGCAAGGTTGGAGCTTGGAGCGGACGATGTGTTTTCCTAGCCTCTGCGCCGTGAGCGAGTCGTTGCCGAGTGTATCCATTATCATTCCCGCGCGTCCGGATGAACCGGAAGTGAAAGCCGTCGCGGCGGCGCGGGCATTGGATTATCCGGCTGAAAAAGTGGAACTCATTCTTGCACGCGGCAAACAGCCGTCGGTGCAACGCAACACCGCACTGCGCGAGGCGAAAGGTGAGTTGATTTACTTCCTCGATGACGATTCGCTGGCGCAACCGGGGAATCTGAAACGGGCGGTGCAACATTTTCGCGATCCGCAGGTACAGATGGTCGGCGGACCGAATCTTTGTCCACCAGACGCACCATTTCTGGAACAGGTTTTCGCATTGGTGTTATCGAGCTGGATTGCGTTCGGGCCGAGTCGCGCGCGTTACACGAAAGTAGGGACGGTGCGAGCGACGAGCGAAAAGGAACTCATCCTGTGCAATATGTTGGGCCGGCGCGCGACGCTGTTGCAGCACGGCGGATTCAATGAAGCGCTGTATCCGAATGAGGAAAACGCTTTGATGGATAATATCCAGAAGGCGGGCGGAAAACTGATTTACGATCCGGAATTGTTTGTGTGGCGGCGGCCGCGGCGCACATTGGGGCAATTCATGCGCATGTTGCGAACGTATGGCCGTGGACGAGCGGAGCAATTTCGCACGACGCCGACGTCAGGATCGTTGCCGAACTTCGTGCCGCCGGCGTTCGTCGCGTATTTGATAGTGGCGTTGGTGGCGAGTTTCGTCTGGCCATGGATTCTCGCGCCGCTGGCGTTGTATGGCGTCGCGATATTGTTGCAAACGCTTGTGTTGATGCCGCAAGGCGGAATCGTTCGAGCGATTTGTGCGATTCCATTTTTGGTCGCATCACACATCTTTTATGGCCTCGGTTTTTGGCGCGGATTGTTCACGACGCTGAAACCGCCTGGTCTGAAATCCACCGTGCCAGTGCAACTCGAACGGCTTTCCTGTTAGTTCGTCTCGCCATTGAAGTTGGTTTTGCGTATTTGTCCTGCGCACCATGACCAACGAAACCGGGGTCGCCAAATCTGCTGAAGACCGTTTTGATCTTTGGCGGCGACGAATTGGCTTTGTTGTCGCGCCGGTGGTGTTCTTCATCGTCTGGTTCTTGCCGATCGAAAGCTTGAGCGAACCGGCGCATCGGCTGCTCGCGGTGTTCAGTCTGGTGATTACGCTGTGGGTGACGGAGGCCATTCCGCTGGCGGTCACGGCGGTGCTCGGTCCGGCGTTGTGCGTGGTTTGCGGCGTAGCGAGTGAGCGGGAGATATTTCGCAGTTTCGGTCATCCGATTTTATTTCTGTTCTTTGGCAGCTTTGTGTTGGCGGAAGCGATGCTGCATCACGGACTGAATCGTCGCGTGGCATTTCACATTCTCAGTCAGGACTGGGCGGCGAAAAGTCCGGCGCGACTCTTGGCTGCGTTCGGCATTGTTACCGGAGGAGTGTCCATGTGGATTTCCAATACCACGGCGGCCGCAATGATGTTTCCGATTGCCATCGCGATTCTGACCGAGATGGCACGGCAGCAAAGCGCGCTTACGGGACGCACGGTGAAGTTCACCGATTTGAAATTCGGCACGGGGCTGATGCTGACGGCCGCGTTTGCAGCTTCGATTGGCGGATTGGCAACTCCAGTGGGGACGCCGCCTAACCTGATTGGAATCGGATTTATCGAGCGGACATTGAATTTCAAAATTACGTTCTTTCAATGGATGACATTGGCGTTGCCGCTCACGGTGGTTCTGACTGCGTTTCTGGTTTTCTATCTAAGTCGCGCATGTCCGGCGGACGCAAATTTGCTCGGTCAGAGCGCCGATTGGATTCGCGGTCAACGCAGCCAACTTGGTCGGTTATCGCGCGGCGAATGGAATGTTCTGATTGCTTTCACGGTAACGGTCTTGCTGTGGTTATTGCCGGGTGTGGTGGCGGTCGTTGCTGGAGTGGACGCGCCGCTTTACCAATGGTTGAATCGTCATTTGCCGGAGGGCGTGTGCGCGCTACTCGGCGCGGCGCTGTTGTTTGCTTTGCCGGTGAACTTGTCGCGTGGCGAGTTCACGTTGACCTGGCGCGAGGTGAAGCGAATTGATTGGGGCACGATTTTATTGTTCGGAGGCGGATTGGCGTTAGGCGATGCGATGTTTTCTACCGGACTCGCGAAATGGATGGGCGAAGGTCTGGCCAATGCGCTTCACACGAATACCACGCTTGGACTGATCGTGTTGTTCACGGTCGTGGGCACAATGATGACGGAAGCCATGTCGAACACGGCGACAGCGAACATGGTGATTCCGGTAGCGATTGCGGTAGCGCAAGCGGCGGGTGTTTCGCCGTTGCAACCGGCGCTGGCGGTTTGTCTCGCGGCGTCGTTGGCTTTTATGTTGCCGGTGTCCACGCCGCCCAACGCGGTAGTGTATGGTTCGGGTTGCGTGTCGTTGCGGCAGATGGTTCGGCACGGTTTCGTGCTGAATATCGCAGGCATGATTGCGGTGATTGCGACGGTTTATTGGCTCGTGCCGCTCGTGCTGAAGTAAAAGAATGACTCAACTGACTCGCGCGTGCGTGCGTTGTCGCTGCGCTTCGTAAAAAAATACTGCTGCAGCGCTCGCAACGTTGAGCGAATCCACCGTCGGCGGCATCGGAATCGCCACCGCTTCATCACACGCAGCCAGAACCGCGGGTGAAATACCGTTGCCTTCCGCGCCAAGAACAATGCAGGTGTCGCGACGAAAATCGGTCGCGTAAAGGGTGTGTTGTTCCGTATGCGGATGTGCGGCAATACAACGCACTCCGGAGTTGCGAAGTTCGGTGAGCGTATCTGTCAGGCGCGTAGTTTCGTAAATCGGAAGTTGAAACACCGTGCCCATTGAATTGCGCACAGCGCGACGCAGATAGGGGCTCGCACTGGTTTCACCAACGAACAACGCTTGCACGCCGAACGCGACGCAGTTGCGCACCAGCACGCCAATATTTTCGGCATTACTCAAGCCATCGGCCGCCGCAAACAAACGCGGCGCAGCAGATTTACTGAGCAACTCAGGGAGTGGAGCAGGGGAAGGAATCTTTGCGACGGCCATCACGCCTTGAAACATTTCAAAGCCGACGAGTTCTTCCAGCACGCGTTTGTCGGTAACGGCGAAAACGGCGATCTCCTCGTGGCGCGAATTTAATGCCGGTTCGTATTCGCTCAACCGATGTTCTGGCACGAGGACGGAAACAATTTCAAGCTGACTGGCTAATAGCCGATGCACCACTTTGTCGCCTTCTGCGACGAAAATTCCGCGCGCTCGATGTTCATGCGGTAACTTGAGCGTGCGATAAGGTGCAAGCTCCGGAAGTTCGAGAGAGGTAATGCGTTCAACGTGCCACATGCGCACGACGGAAAATTACAGGGCCAGTGTGGGGCTCACGACGTTCTGACTGGTGAGATGCAATTGCACATGATTCGCGCCGAGAGTTTGCAAGCGTTGGTGCATGACGCGCTGAGCCAGCTCCGGTTTGTTGCAATCGCGACTCAAATGGCCAAGGAACAGATGGCGCAAATCGCCGGACATGATTTCGCTGACGCAATCGGCCGCAGCTTCGTTGGAGAGATGGCCGTGGCGACTCAGGATGCGTTGTTTCAAACTCCACGGTCGCTTCGGACAATCCTGCAACATACGCACGTCGTGATTGGATTCGAGCACGAGTGCGTTGGTGCTCCGGATGCGTTCGACAACGAGTTTGGTGACGTGTCCGAGATCCGTGGCAAAACCGATTTTGACATTTTGCGTGTGCAACACGAACCCCACCGGATCTTGCGCGTCGTGTGGGATTGAAAATGTTTCCACGCTGATATCGCCCACGTCGAATCCGCCGCCGGCGACGAACAGGCGAAAATCCAGATTTACTCCAAGCGTCCGCTGAATTTCTTCCATTGTGGCGCGATTGCAATAGACCGGAATGCGCGCTTTTTCAGCGATGGTGGCGAGGCCGCAGATGTGGTCGATGTGCTCGTGTGTGATGAGAATGGCGGTGAGATTTTCCGGCACGCGACCGATGCTGGCGAGCCGTTGGCGAATCTGCCGACCGCTGAAACCAACGTCCACGAGCAAACGCGTTTCGTCGGTTTCAACGTACGACGCGTTGCCATTGGAACCACTGCCGAGAATCGTAAGTTGCACTGCCACCCGCAGACGTTAAAAGTCGTTACGCCGGGCGGCAACGCTTTTTCCGCAAGGTTTTTCCGGTTGCGTTTTGGCGGTGAATAACCGGTGGAAAAAATCACTTGCAACTTCAATTAACCGGCGGAAGCTGAAACGTGAAGCCCGATTAACCGCCTGCATCCGTGTGATGCGACGCGGCAGTTGTTAACGGTTTATGGCCATGAACACGACCAAGGCAGAACCAGAGGCGAGAGGACCGGCGGAGATTTGCTCCATTGTCGTTTTGTATGACAACAACGCGCATCGGGCGCGAGCACTCGCGGCCTGTGATTCATTGATGCGCCAACTCTGGCAGGAGGTGGAACTGAAGTTTCATTGGTGGCGCACGGATTTTCTGCTCGATTCACAATTGGCCCAACTCGCCGCAGATGACGCCGCCGCTGCCGACATTCTGATTGTGTGCACGGAGCAAACACCCGCATCAATGCCGGTGCTGGAATCCTGGTTGGAGCAATGGCTGGATCGGCGCGGGGAAACCTCAGGTGCATTGATCAATCTATTGCCGACGAGTGCGGTTTCCGGTCCGCCGCAATCGCAGGAAACTCTTTTGGAGGAAATTTGTCGGCGCGGAAATTTCGATTATCTGACGACGATCAATGAAAATGCGCTTCGGCATTCGTCGGAGAAAACTTCATCGGCGCGAGTGCGACCACCGTCACACTACGGATTGAACGAGTAATTCACGCTGTGGGGAATCAGCGTTTGCTGCCTTCTACCGGATGCCATTTGCCGTCGTAAGTGGAAACGACGACGATGTCCTCTCCTAGTTCTTTGAAGCTGTTATCTTCCGTAATGGCGGACCGGTTCGAACCAAGCATGGCGGATGTTTGGGTATCCGTGTTCGGTTTAGTGATTACGAGCGTGTCATCTTCGGGGCGGGCGAGCCGATTTTCATCCGATTGGCGCGCGGCTTCCATGAGCAGATATTCCCACGATCCGGCGATGCTGCGTTCCGGCGGCGCTTGAAATGTCTGCATGCGAAATTCCCCATTGCGTAAACCGAGGAGACGGAACAACGCCTTTTCGCCGACGAGCGTTCCAGCAGTGGCGTGAACGATTGCGCCCGCTTCAATGTAAATGACGCCGTGCGTTTCGAAGTTGTGAACTTCCAGCAAACAGGAGCCACGGCGCAAACATTCGATCTGAATAACATCGGTCAGCCCCACCTGGCGTAACGTGCCGGAAAAACCGTCGCGTTGATTCCATGTGAACAGGTCGTTGAGCAGATTGAAAATCGAAGTGATGCCGTTCGGCGTGGTGGGTTTTTCGAGAAACAGTTCTGCGCCGTTGGCAAGGCTGTTCGCACGATGAACGTCGCTCGGTTGTCCGGTCAACACAACCTGTTTCACGCCGGGATGACGGCGTTGAATGACTCGCAACAATTGCACGCCATCGAGCATCGGCATGTTGATGTCGAGCACGGCGAGTTCGATGGGATGTTGTTGCAGCAGAGCCAACGCCTGATCAGCGGAAGCCGCCCGATGAATTTCCCAGGTGCGGTTACTGAGTGATTCGAAAACCTCACCGACGGTTTCCAGAAACGCCATGCTGTCATCTACAAGCAACACCTGATGTTTTTTGGCGGCAGCAGATTCGGTTGGCGCAGTGGGGCGCGGAGCAGGGGCGGTGGGTTTCCCGTAAATGGAAATTCGCGGGGGCGGCGGCGGGGTGGGTTCGGATGGTTCGAACCAGATGTCCACTTCGCCGACGCGGAAATTTTCACCCAGCTTGACCACTCCTTCGGTGACCATTGCGCCCTGGATGAACGTCCCATTCGTGGAACGCATGTCTCGCACCAGTAATTCGTCGCCGCGCGCCAACACTTCGCAGTGATGCCCCGAAACCAAGGCGTGCGGAATTGCGAATTTACTCGTGGCAGCGCGGCCAATCGTCACCCAATGCGAATCCAGCTCAAAGCTTAATCCGGCCAATGCTTTGGTGGTAACGATCAACTTCGCCATCAGACCTTACGACGCAGCAACTTCGTTGCCGTCGGCAGCGTCTTCCTGCTGATCGCTGATGACCGGGGCGATGGCCTGGAGTTTGTCTCCGGAGTCGAGATTTACGAGTTTGACGCCCATGGTGTTGCGGCCGGCTTCGCGGATGTCTTTTACGAAGGTACGAACCATCTGGCCGCCAACGGTGATGAGCATAATTTCGTCGGTTTCGCGAACGGTCAATGCCCCCACGACGCTGCCGGTTTTCTCACCGGTTTTCATCGTGATAATGCCTTTGCCGCCGCGGCTTTGAACGCGGTATTCATCGAAGGCCGTACGTTTGCCGATACCGTTCTCACCCGCGACCAACAACGTCGCATCCGGCACGACAACCGCCGCCGCCACGAGGGCATCGTCTGACTCCAGATTAATTCCCCGGACCCCCGCTGCATTGCGGCCCATGGACCGAACATCGGATTCATGAAACCGGATGCTCATGCCGTTTTTGGTGATCAATACGACGTCGTCGCCAGGATCATCTTCGCCGGTGCTGCCGCGAGTCAGCTTCACGTCAATCAACGTGTCGCCTTCTTCGATTGTGATGGCGATGATGCCGCCTTTGCGCACGTTCGCAAAATCGCTCAGCGAAGTTTTCTTCACTGTGCCGCGTTGCGTGGCAAAGAACAATTCACCCGGTTGCTGCCAGGTTACGTCTTCGCGATTCTCATCAGTCTTCGAGAGAATGCGGATCAACGCTGCGATCTTCTCGCCTTCCTTGAGTTCGAGGAGATTCGCGATGCTGCGACCTTTCGCCGCGCGCCCCATATCGGGAATTTCATGCACACGCTCGACATAAACGCGACCGGTGTTCGTGAAGAACATCAGATAATCGTGCGTGCTCGCGGTAAAGAGATGTTCGACGAAATCTTTGTCCTGCTCGCCTTCACCTTCGCGCGTCGTCATGCCAATGACGCCTTTGCCGCCGCGCCGTTGCGCGCGGTATTGGCTGACGTTTGTGCGTTTAATCAGACCATTATGCGTGAGCGTGATGATGACGCCTTCGTTCGCAATGAGGTCTTCGATGGCAATTTCGCCTTCGTCCGGAACAATTTCGGTTTTGCGCGGCGTGGCGTGCTTTTCCTTGATGGCCTGGAGTTCGGCCTTGATGATCGCCATCACGCGCGATTCCTTCGCCAGAATGTCGAGCAGGTCTTTGATGACTTCGAGCAAGGCTTTGTATTCCTGGTCAATCTTGTCGATTTCCAGGCCGGTCAATTGATACAACCGTAAATCAAGAATCGCATCCACCTGCCGTTCGGTGAGCGCATAACGACCACTCTGCAACCGGCTTTCCTGCCGAATCAACACGCCCCATTTCTCCACCTGTTCACGCGACCACTCAAAAGCCAGTAATCGAATCCGCGCTTCATCGCGCGTTTTGCTGGAACGGATGATGTGGATGAATTCATCGAGGTTCGACAGCGCGATGATATAACCTTCGAGCAGTTCCGCGCGTTCCTCGGCTTTCTTGAGTTCGTAGCGCGTGCGGCGCAACACAACTTCGCGCCGATGCTCGATGTAACACTGAATGATTTCCTTGAGATTCAGTGTTTTGGGCCGGCCATGATCGATCGCCAGCGAATTGACGCTGAACGAAATCTCGAGCTGCGTGTGCTTGAACAGATTCGCGATGACAACCTTCGGTACGGCTTCGCGTTTGAGTTCGATGACGATGCGGCAATGCTCGTCCGATTCGTTGCGCATCGCGGAAATTTCCGTGATGACTTTCTCGTTAACCAGATTGGCGATCTGTTCTTCGAGCGCGGCGCGATTGACGTTGAACGGAATCTCCGTGATGACGAGCTGTTCGCGATTGCCTTTTAATTCTTCAACCCCGATGCGACCGCGCAACTTCACGCTGCCTTTGCCGGTCGTGAAATAATTCTTGATGCCTTCGATGCCGCAGATGATGCCGCCGGTCGGGAAATCCGGACCTTTGATGTGCTTCATCAACTCCGGAATGGTGATGTTTGGATTATCAATTTGCGCGCAGACCGCATCAATAACTTCACCCAGATTATGCGGCGGCATGTTCGTCGCCATGCCCACGGCGATACCGGTGCCGCCATTGACCAACAGATTGGGAAATGCCGCGGGAAAAACGGTCGGTTCGGTGAGGCGCTCATCGTAGTTCGGGACAAAGTCCACCGTGTCTTTGTCCATGTCCGTCATCAGTGCCGCGCCGAGATGCGTCAAGCGCGCTTCGGTATAACGCATCGCCGCCGGCGGATCGTTTTCGACGGAGCCGAAGTTTCCTTTGCCGTCCACGAGCTTTTCACGCATCGCCCACGGTTGCGCCATGTGAACGAGCGTCGGATAAATCACCGCTTCGCCGTGCGGGTGATAGTTACCGGAAGTGTCACCGCAAATTTTCGCGCATTTGATGTGCTTGCGTCCCGGAAACAACGACAGATTTTCCATCGCGTAAAGGATGCGGCGTTGCGATGGTTTCAAGCCGTCGCGCACGTCGGGCAAAGCGCGCGAAATGATCACCGACATTGAGTAATCGAGGAACGAATTCTTAATCTCGTCGGCGACGTTGATCTTCTGGATTTTTTCGCCCTGCGAATACGCGCCACCGGGTTGCGGCGGGGTGGAATCCTGCGGCTGATTGGAGTCAGTATCGTCTGGCATGATTGATTAAATAAATTATTTAGCCGGCTCGTTTTCAGCCGGCGGAAAAACTGTAATTCCCAGCAACTTCGCTGCGTCCCGCATTCGCCCATCCGTTGTCACGAGCGGAAAATCCTGGCACAAATCCGCCGTCGCCAGATGAATCGCGTCCAACGTGCGCAACGGCACTTTAGGATGACATTGCTCCAGCGAATGCCGCGCTTTGCGCAGCACAATCGAATGCAACGGCTCGATGCGAATTTCTCCCGCTTCAATCCGTGCGCCCAATTCCTTCCAGGCGAGCTGTCGATCTGCCCCAGATATTTTCCCGGCGCGCTCGCGGGCGAGCAACGCCGAGAAAACTTCGGTCTGGGCCAATTCAGATGTCACCAGCGGCTGCCCTTCCAGCGCGCGAACGAAAAATTCGCTGTCAGGTTCTGCCACCAGCAACTTCACGATGATGCAGGAATCCAGATACATGTATTACCAGCCCCGCCCATCGCGATCTTCGCGGATGAGTTCCTCCGCCGTCTGCCCACCGCGCCACGGCGGCATCTTTTTCAGGTGCTCCCATGTTCCGGTGAACACCTTGCGCCGTTCGCGTTTTGTCACGGGCGACAATACGGCTTTGGGTACGCCATCCGACGTGATCGTTACTTCCTGCCCGCCGGCAACCAGTTCAAGCAGCGCCGAAAGCTTGGCTTTGGCAGCACGCACCGGAATTGATAAGCCCACTCCCGGTAAAGCCACCGCTTCGCGCAAAGCAGTCGCGCCCTTCGTTTCCGCCTCAGGTTTCAAAGGCGGTAACTTTTCCTTGGAGAGGGACTTTTTCTTTTCCGCTTTCATGCTGCTAATGTAGTCTCGCGTGACTACATTCGTCAAGTCTTTCTCTACACATCCAAGTTCCTTACGTTCAATGCATTGTCCTCAATGAACTGGCGGCGTGGCTCGACTTCGTCGCCCATCAATTTCACAAACATTTCCTCCGCTTCAACGGCATCGGTCAGATCAATCCGCAGGAGCTTGCGCTTGGCCGGATTCATTGTGGTCTCAAAAAGTTCCTTGGCATCCATTTCGCCGAGACCTTTGAAGCGATACATCTGAATGCCTTTCTTTCCGACGGCTTTTACACCTGAAAGAATTTCCGGAATGGAGAACAACGGTGTGACTGTAGCGCGCTCGCCTTCGCCTTCGATCAATTCGAACAACGGTTTGTCCTGCGCGGCGTAATGCTCGATGTTCAATCCCTTCTTGCTCAATTTTCCGAGCAGGTCGGCGATGGCTTTGCTTTCGAGATGGAGATCGGAAATTTTAGCGCGACGTGTCGGGCCATCTTTTCGGCGTTCTACTTCTGTGTCCCCACCGAACAGATCGCTGTTCGCGTTTTTGAACGCTTCCAGTTCCTGGTTCGTGACGAAGTAGTGAACGGTTTCGTCATTGCCTTCGCGCACCTTGACCATGAATTGCGGCAACGTTCCATCCGCGGCGCGCTTCTCCACGTAATTCGCAAAATCGCCTCCTTGCCGGCGAATATAAACTGCGTGTTTGTCGAGTGACTCCAGCAACGTGAGAATTTCTTCCAGTTGCTTGGGATTGAATTCCTTTCCGTCCGCGAGATTTTTCAACCGCACTTCCTCGACGCCGTTCTGGAGCAAAATCCGATTCAGCTCCGCATCATCGTCGATGTAGTCGGTCTTCTTTTTGCGCGTGATGCTGTAAAGCGGTGGTTGTGCGATATACACGTAACCCTGCTTCACGAGTTGCGGCATCTGGCGATAGAAGAACGTCAGCAACAGCGTGCGGATGTGCGAGCCGTCCACGTCCGCGTCGGTCATGATGATGATTTTGTGATAGCGCAACTTTTCAATGTTGAACGCGCCTTCACCTTCACCATCACCGATGCCCGTACCGATGGCGGTGATCATCGTGCGGATTTCATTATTCTGAAGCACTTTGTCGAGACGCGCTTTCTCCACGTTGATGAGCTTGCCGCGAATCGGGAGAATCGCTTGAAATTTCCGGTCGCGACCTTGCTTCGCAGAGCCACCGGCGGAGTCACCTTCGACGATATACAACTCTGTGTTCTCCGGATTGCGATCGGAGCAATCCGCGAGTTTACCGGGCAATCCGCCACCGGTGAGTGCGGATTTGCGAACTGCTTCACGCGCTTTACGCGCCGCTTCGCGTGCGCGGGCCGCGTTGAGACCTTTTTCGATGATGCGTTTTGCAACCGGTGGATTTGCATCGAAATAATTCATCAACCCTTCATAGCAAACGGAGCCGACGATGCTTTCCACTTCGGATGAAATGAGTTTCACCTTGGTTTGCGATTCAAACTTCGGGTCACTGTGTTTCACCGAGATGACCGCGGTCAAACCTTCGCGCACGTCGTCGCCGGTAATCTGCGGGTCTTTCTCTTTCAGCAGGTTGTTGGTCTTCGCGTATTGATTGATGGCGCGGGTCAATGCGCTGCGAAAACCGGAGAGATGCGTGCCGCCGTCCGGATTGTGAATCGTGTTTGTGTAACAGAGCACCTGGTCATTGTAGCTGTCGTTGTATTGCATGACCGCTTCGACATGCACTTCGACCTTCTTGTCGGGAGTTTCGACTATCTGTTCTTTGCGGAAGCTGATGGTTTTGGGATGCAGCGGCTCTTTGTTTTTGTTGAGCTGCTTTACGAATTCATCCACGCCGTCTTTATAATAAAATCGTTCTGTCCCATGCCCGCTGTTCCGTTCGTCGGTAAAAAGAATTTCCAGACCGGAATTCAGAAACGCCAGTTCGCGCAAGCGTTGCGCAATACGATCGGCCTTGAACTCGGTCGTCTCGCGGAAAATTTCCGGATCGGGTTTGAACGTAATGAGCGTGCCTGTGCCGGTAGCTTTGCCGATGACTTCAAGTTTCTTGGTCGTCTTGCCACGCTCAAATTCCATGTGATGCACCTGACCGTCGCGCGAGACTTCCACTTCAAACCATTCGGAAACGGCATTCACACATTTGGCGCCGACACCGTGCGTGCCGCCGGAAAATTTATAACCACCCTGGCCGTATTTGCCGCCGGAGTGCAACGTCGTGAGCACCATTTCCACGCCGGGAATTTTATACTGCGGATGAATGTCCACCGGAATGCCGCGACCGTTGTCGCGAATGGAAATCGATCCATCCACGTGAATGGTGACTTCGATTTTGGTGCAATGGCCGGCGAGATGTTCGTCCACGGAATTATCGAGCACCTCGCTCACGCAGTGATGCAAGGCGCGTTCGTCTGTGCCGCCGATGTACATACCGGGCTTCTTGCGGACGGCTTCAAGACCTTCGAGTTTTCCGAGTTGCGCAGACCCGTAATCGGACTTCACTGACGTGCTTTGCGCAGCTTTAGTTTCGGCGGACACTTCGCTCTCAATGGACATAAGAATTCACCTTTGTCAGCAGGGATGTTGGGGCGCTGACAGGCTCGCCAGAATAGTAGAAATTTGACCGCCTACGCACAATGTAATTTTCGGCTTTTTTCAGTCGGAAAACACAATTAGTAGGGGCGGTTTAGAAACCGCAGCCAAACCGGTTGTAGGGCGGCGATTTGACGCGAAACCCGCTTATTAAGCGCTCCCGAGGCGGCGTAACAAGCCGGGTTTTCTGGACGTAAAAGCGGTTTCGCAGGCGTCTGAATTCAACGAACCGACACGCAAATTTGTCATCGCGAACAGTACTTTTGCGGCGCTTAATCATCCTCGTTGAACGGTTATGAGTGGTGTTGTGATGCGGAAAATTTTTTCAGTCACTCGGATGCGAAACATTTTGGCTTCACCAGAACTGGAAGGATTTACCGATTGCCAGCGTCGCGAGTGCGGAGTAGAAACAACGCGTTCCCATTTATTCATGAGCCGAATAATCCGTGATAACCACCGTCGATTGAAAATTCCGTGAATCTGTCGCGTCGCCAATTTCTTGAAACCACTGCGGTCGCCGGCGCGGCGATCGCGCTGCCGACTCTCAGTTCCGCCGAAACTGCGCCTCGATCACCGCGTATCACGAAAGTTGAAGCGACGCCGCTGATTTATCCGATGGTCGGACGGTTCAAATTTTTTGAAGGTCCGAAAGGACGTCCGTCCGGTCGTCCGGCGGTGTTGGTGAAAATTACGGCGAGCGACGGAACGGTCGGTTGGGGGCAAAGCGTGCCGATTCCCAAATGGAGTTACGAAACCATCGAATCGGTTTATTACACCATCACGCGTTATCTTGCGCCGGAACTGGTTGGTGTTGATCCGTCCGATCACGCAGCGATTGAAACCATTTTAAATAGTAACATCGCGCCGTCGTTTTCCACCGGCCAACCGATTTGCAAGGCGGGCGTTGATCTCGCGCTCGCGGACCTGAACGGAAAGTTGCGTCATCAGAACATCGCGCAATTCTGGAAACGTAAAGGTCGCAGCAAGCTCACGCTCAGTTGGACGCTGAATCCGCGCACGCTGGATGAAATCGAGCCGCTGATAGAACAAGGCAAGGCGCGCGGTTACAAACATTTCAACGTCAAAGTCGCACCCGATCCGAAGTTCGATGTTGAGATGTGCCGCATCGTTAAACGTCTCGTGCCGGATGGATTTCTTTGGGCGGACGCAAACGGTGGATATGACGAAGCGACTGCGCTTGCGGTGATTCCGAAGTTGGCGGAGATCGGCGTGCCGGTAATCGAACAACCATTGCCAGCGAATCATATTACCGGCTATCAACGCCTCAAAAAACAAGGCGCATTGCCCATCATCATGGATGAAGGCGTTGTGTCATCGGTCGAGTTGGAGGAATTCATCAAGTTGAAATGTCTCGACGGTGTCGCGATGAAGCCGGCGCGCTGTGGCGGATTGACTGAGGCGCGTCGGCAAGTGGAACGAGTGCTTGATGCCGGCATGATGTTTCTCGGCAGCGGTTTGACGGATCCGGATGTTTCCCTTTCCGCATCGCTGATTTTGTATGGCGCGTATGACTTGAAATATCCCGCCGCATTGAATGGACCGCAGTTTCTTGGCGGTTCAATTTTGAAACAACCGTTCAAAGTGGAGCAGGGCGAGCTTGCAGTGCCGACCGGTCCGGGATTAGGCGTAGAAATTGACGAATCGAAGATTGATGCGCTGCGAGTCGAAATCTAATCCGAACGTTCAAATGAAAATCAATTTGTTGTTAATCGGCCTGCTTGCAGTGGTTTTGCCTGTGGCAGCCGATGCATTTCGTTTTGGAGACGTAACGGATAAATCGCTCGGTCTTTGGGAAGGCGACAAACCGGTCTTCGTTTACAATCATGGCGTCATCAGTCGGACGAACGTGCCTGCGGATCGTGCGCGCAGCAGTTACGTGCATCCGTTGTACGGATTGGATGGTGAACTGCTGACAGACGACTTTCCGCGTGATCATTATCATCATCGCGGTCTGTTCTGGGCGTGGCCGCATGTGACCAGTGGCACGAATGAAGTGGACCTCTGGATGTTGAATGGCGTGCGACATGAGTTCGAACGCTGGTTGAAACGGGAAGCGAGCGAAACCGCTGCGATTCTCGGCGTGCAGAATCATTGGCTGATTGGCGACCGGAAAATCGTTCGCGAAGAAGTCTGGTTTCGCGTGATGCCGACGCACGTTAACGGACGGGCGATTGACGTCGAGTTGATCTGGACGCCATTGGACGAACCGCTGACGTTGCGCGGTGCGGAAGAGAAAAGTTATGGCGGCCTCACATTGCGCTTCGGCCCGCACAAAACGCCGCCGTCTATCACTGTGCCGGACGGAGTCACAACGAACGACCTTTCGGTGACGCGATTAGCCTGGGCGGATTTTTCGGCCATTTTTCGCGGCGCAACTTCTCCGAGCGGCGTAACGATTTTTATCGCGCCGACGCATCCGAATTTTCCACCCGAATGGCTGACGCGGCACTACGGCGTGTTGTGTGTCGGCTGGCCGGGAGTCAAAGCGCAAACGTTTCAACCGGGGGAGTCGATTCGCTGTCGCTATCGCGTTTGGGTGCATCGCGGTGCGTTGACTCCGGGACAATTGAACGAGGCTTATCATAATTTTATCAGCACGTTTTCACCGCGTCCGCTTCGCGATGAACCTGGTTCTCGTTCTAAACCACGCTGACTCATTTGTTGCACCACGACGTTTATGCTGACCATGAGCAGCACCAACCATTAAAGCTATGAAATCAAAATCACCACGACGCGTCCGCGCTGGCGTTCTGACTCGGCGAAGTTTTTTACAAAGCAGCACCGCGCTATTGGCGGGTGCGGCGTTGCCGCAAATTCTCCCCGGCGGTGTGCTCGCACAGGCGGGGCGGCCTGGTGCGAACGACCGCATCGGCATCGGCATCATCGGGATGGGACGACAATCAACCGGTTTGCTGAGCATTTTGCTGAAGCGTCCCGAAGCACGTCTGGTAGCTGTGGCGGACGTGAACATCAATCGCGCCAAAGAAGTCGCCACCAAACACGACGCTGTCGCGTTTCAGGATTATCGTCGGTTGCTGGAGCAGAAAGACGTGGACGCAGTCATTACCGCGACACCGGAACATTGGCGTTTGTTAATCTGCGTGCATTCCTGTCAGGCCGGCAAAGATGTTTACGCGGAGAAACCGTTGACGCTGACGATTCGCGAAGGGCGACTCATCGTTCAGGCGGCGCGCAAATACAATCGCGTCTTTCAGGTCGGCAGCCAACAGCGGTCGCAATGGCAGAATTACATCGGCTGCAAACTCATTCGCGAAGGTGGCATCGGCAAAATTTCCAAAGTCATCGCATACAACTATCCGAGCCCCTGGGAAGGCAAGTTGCCGGCGCAGAAAATTCCCGATGGGCTCGATTGGGACATGTGGTGCGGACCGGTCGAGCCGGTGCCGTTTAATCAGGATTTGTATTTGCCGCGCGCGAATCCGGGCTGGCTTTCGTTCCGTCCTTATTCCGGCGGCGAGATGACCGGTTGGGGCTCGCATGGTTTGGATCAGATTCAATGCGCGCTCGGCATGGACGAAAGCGGACCGGTTGAAATCTGGACCGAAGGCGGAAAGTTCAATCCTCCAACTTACACGCAACCGGAAAGTCAGAAACGTGGCGACGGCATCACGACCGACCCGAAAGTTTTCTATCGTTATGCAAATGGTGTCATCGTCGAGCCGGGCGAAGCGGCCACAATGGGTGGCGCGATTTTCATCGGTGAAAAAGGCACGGTGACGATTAAACGCGGCTTCCTGGAATCAGATCCCGAAGAACTCGCCATTGACGTGTTGCGCAAGCGTCCGCGTGACTTCAACGACAATCACATGAAGAACTGGCTCGATTGCATCAAGACCCGTGAGCGACCGATTGCCGACGTGGAAATCGGGCATCGCTCGGCGACGATGTGTCACCTCGGCAACATCGCACGTTGGACCGGTCGCAAGTTGCGCTGGGATCCGGTGAAGGAAGAATTCGTCGGTGACAAAGAGGCGAATCAATATCTCGATCGCGAACGCCGCAAACCGTGGGTCGCGCCGGAAACCATTTGATTCAATGCGCATGAAAATTCGTTGGCTCGCCGCGATGGTGGCGCTGGAGTTTGTTGTGTTCGTTGCTGGCGCGGCGGAAGTTCCGATTGAATTCGAGAACGATGCCGCGCAGCAACAATTGCACGTGCGCCTCGGCAGCCAGACCGCGTTCACTTATTGCTACGGTACGAATTGGGATTTGCCGCACATTTATCCGTTACGCAGTCCGTCCGGCAAGTCCATGACCGTGCAAAAAACCGAGCCGTATCCGCATCATCGGTCGTTCTGGTTTACGGACACCGTGCAGCTTGAAGGACAGCGGGAAGCTTCGTTTTACAACGCGCTCTACACCGGCGCGGGCGATAAAAAGAATCCGCAACCGCCGTTTCGCGATCGCATCCGTCACATCGGACTCACGACGGCCAAGGATTCCGGCGCGAGCGGCAAAGCGGAGCTTAGGTTGAAACTCATCTGGGAAATGGATCATGGCAAAACGCTGGTACTCGATGACGCACGTAGTATTCGGATTGTTGCGCTCGGGGCAGGTGAATATTTCCTCGATCTCGATTTCACGCTGACCGCGAGCTATGGAGATGTGACGTTTCGCAGTGATGAGGTCCACTACGCCTGGCCGTTTATTCGCTTGAACGAGGATTTCAATTCCAACGGCAGCGGGGTGATCGTGAATTCTGCGGGCGCAATCGGGCAGAAGGAAACCAATTTGAAAGAAGCGCGCTGGGTGGATTTCTCGCGCACCGGTGTGCCGGATGCTGAAGGGCTCGCGATGTTCAGTTATCCTGCCAACGAACATCCGCATAAGTGGCTTACGCGGGATTATGGTTGTTTCGGGCCGCGGCGCGTGGATGCGAAAAGCGGAAAACCGTTCACGCTCAAAAAAGGAGAATCGCTTTCCACGCGCGTCGGCGTGCTGGTGCATTCCGGCGACGTGAAATCTGGTCGCGTCGCCGAACGTTACGAAGCTTATTCCAATAATAAGCTGTAATCAAAACGTTGGGCTCCGCTGCGACAGAATTTGTTGCTTCGATTTGCCGGGATTTCTTTGCAGATAGCTCTGATTTTAAAGGGCGGCGAAGTGTTTTCTGCGTTCTGTTTTGAGGCTTGTTTCATACGAAACGGGAACTCGGCGCTTCGATTTTCCAAAAGCAACTTGCTAACGGACGGTCGGAATTTAAGCTACCCCGGCCATGTCTTTTTCGGAATCTCGGAATCAACACGCTGAAACCTTCGCTCACCCGGATCAATTCGTCCGTCGCCACATCGGCCCTAACGCCGCCGAAACCGCCGAAATGTTAAAGGTCGTCGGCTTCGATTCACTCGACGCGCTCGTGGACGCCGCCGTGCCGAAGGGAATTCGGCTGAGCAAACCGCTGAATCTGCCGGCACCGAAATCGGAATTCGAAGCCTTGCGCGAACTCAAATCCATCGCGTCACAGAACCAGGTGTTCCGCTCGTTCATCGGCATGGGGTACTACGATTGCATCACGCCGCCGGTGATTCAGCGCAACGTGTTCGAGAATCCGGGCTGGTACACGCAATACACGCCGTATCAGGCGGAGATTTCCCAGGGCCGCCTCGAAGCGTTGCTGAATTTCCAGACGATGGTCGCCGACCTCACTGCGCTCGACATTGCGAACGCTTCAATGCTCGACGAGGCCACCGCCGCTGCCGAAGCAATGACCATGTCGCATCGGCTCAAGGACGGTCGCAATGTTTTCTTCGTCTCCGAAACCTGTCATCC
>Ga0065721_10005403_pt1 | contig 23478 bp, 23 predicted proteins | sample Mesricmetagenome_FD_59108 | JGI IMG/M metagenome (GOLD analysis project Ga0065721, IMG submission 59108) | Mesophilic microbial community from rice straw/compost enrichment Sample: eDNA_1 v2 (version 2) | ecosystem: Engineered > Solid waste > Grass > Composting > Bioreactor | place: USA: Davis...
AAGCCGAAGATTGCCTTCCGTGTTAACGGCTCGGCCATACAAGGCTACGATCCGTTCAATGCCCGGCACCCGGCGACAATCCATCTGGGGGAAGAGGTACTGGAAATCGAAGGCAAAGCTGTAACGCTGTATCCGTATATCCTGCCGCACCACAGCAAGGTCAGTGCATCCGAATACAAGGCGCTAGGCGGCAAGGAGGGCTACCTGCGCGGCCAAGGTTTCTATATCTACCGCAACCGCCGTCTCATCATCCATGGCACTTGGTTCCGCATGGCACGACAGGACGACATTACCAAACTGGCGCGGGTCCAAGTCGACATTCCGAACACGCTCGACCACCTCTGGACGATCGACGTTCGCAAGTCATGGGCCCAGCCGCCCGAAGCGGTCCGTCGGCGCCTGCGCGGGATTCTGGGCCGCATCAGGGACTGTGCGAAGCGGCCCTACACGCACCGAGGTACAGCAGCCCTCAATCCAGCCAAGCAGCCCGTCTGGCTCCGAAGGCACCACAACGAGCGCATCTCCTATGCGCCGAACCTCCAGCACCCACTGGTAGACGAGTTCCGCTCGGACCTGCCGCCGTCGATGCGATCTCGCTTTGACGGGATCATGGCAGTTATCGGTGCATCCCTCCCCTTCGCAACCCTCTTTGACGACATGGCGTCTCGTCCCAAAGAGACCGATACGTCGAAGGAGACCACGGAGGCACTGGAGGCCCTGGCAGCGCTGCTATACGGCGAAGGCGGGGGCGATCCTGCAGAGATCGAAAAGGTGATGAAGATTACCGAGCCATTCCGCTCGGCGCCTGAATTCGTTGCCAGGTACCTTGAACGTCTTCGCGGCAAGGAGAACGGATAGTGAGTCCACAGGAGTTTGAGAACCAGGTTAGAAGCAACCTGAACAATCGCACGTCCGTGACGCCGGACCTGATTCGCAACGTGGTCCGGCTCACCCTACAGATTCAGGGGGACGACGCTCCCCAGTTCGAAAGCGACGACTTGTTTGTCGAGCAGATATCACGTTCCATCGAGGAAAAGCTCGACCTGTCTATGCCGGACGCTGCCGTGGTGAAGCTGCCATTCAAGGAATGGCTTCCGGAGCGCCGCGCAGACACTGAACTCTTCTACTGGAAGCGCTATCGTGACTGGCTTCTGCAGTCCGGATTTGCCAAGGAGGTGGTCGGCACCATCGGCCGCGATACAGACAAGATCGTGGGCCTGCTCGAAAATCCGCAGAAGTGTGGGCCTTGGAAGAGGCGCGGCCTCGTCGTAGGCCATGTACAGTCCGGCAAGACCGCCAACTACAACGGCGTCGTCTGCAAGAGCGCCGATTACGGCTACAAGGTCATCATTCTTCTCGCAGGCGTGCACAATAACCTGCGCAGCCAGACCCAGCAGCGGGTAGAGGAAGCCTTCATTGGGGTCGATACCGACAAGAAGGATCGAAACCTGCCGCTCAAGGACATCAAGATCGGAGTCGGCCGCATTTCTGACGTCACCCGCCTGCCGTTCAGTCTAACGTCGCGCGAACACGATTTCCGAAAGGATTCTGCAAAGGCCGCCACCTTTTCACTCAATGCGATCAGCGAGCCGGTTGTATTCGTCATCAAGAAGCAGGCAACCGTTCTGCAAAATCTTCACGAGTGGTTTCTTAGCCTGAATGACATCAAGGGCGGGAAAATTCAGGGCATTCCGATGCTGCTCATCGACGACGAGGCCGACAACGCGTCGGTGAACGTGGCCAAAGGCGAAAGTGACCCGACGAAGATAAACGGGTTGATTCGGAAGCTGCTAGCGCTGTTCGAGCAGAACAGTTATGTCGGCTATACGGCGACGCCGTTCGCCAACATCTTCATCGACCCCGATTCCAGTCATGCGATGCTGGAAGATGATCTTTTTCCTCGGGATTTCATCGCCAACTTGGATGCCCCGGACAACTACGTCAGTGCTGCCCGCATATTTGGCGAAAACGGCGACCTCGCACATCTGGTCGAGCCAGTCTCCGACCATGTCGCGTGCTTTCCGGAGAGGCACAACATTGGACACAAGATCGAGACTCTCCCTTCCAGTCTGCTTGAAGCGGTGCGCCGCTTCGTACTGGGCCGCGCAGTACGCATTCTTCGCGGGCGAGGGCAGGACCATTCGTCGATGCTGGTGAACGTCTCGAGATTCAATTCGGTGCAACGACAGGTCACTGCGCTGCTCACGAACTATCTCGAAGAAGTGCTCAATGCAGTCAAGCTTCATGCGATGTTACCCGACAAGATGGCTCTGCGCGATCCCACCGTGCGGGCATTGAAGGAGACGTGGGACCGTTTTCCTCCGTCCCAAGGCGAGACCTGGGAACAAGCGAAGCGCGTGCTCTCAAACAGCGCTGGCGCGGTGGTAGTCAGGACAATCAACAATTCGTCTCCCGACCGTCTCGATTACCGGAACTACCGAGAAAATGGCCTGCATGTCGTTGCCGTTGGCGGCCTCAGCCTCTCCCGTGGCTTCACCCTTGAAGGATTAACCACGAGCTACTTCATCCGCAACTCTATCATGTACGACACGCTGTTGCAGATGGGCCGTTGGTTCGGCTACCGGGACGGCTACCTAGATCTATGCAGCATTTACATGACGGAGGAAGCGGTCGGCTGGTATTCGCACATCTCGATGGCAATCGACGAGCTTAGGGCGGAGTTTAAATTAATGGAACGGCAGGGACGCAAGCCGGAAGAATTCGGTTTGAAAGTCAGAACCCATCCAGATTCGCTCATCGTCACGGCACGCAACAAGATGCGAACGGGCCGCAAAATCGTCCATTCAGTTTCGCTTGCGGGACGACTGGTCGAAACGGTCTTCCTGAAGTCGGCGCCGTCGGCGATTGATGGCAACTTCAGGAAGCTCGGTTCGTTTGTCGCGGCGCTAGAGACCGCTAAGGCAGCACAATACAGCGCCGAATCCGACCTTGGGTACCTTTGGTCCGGGATCAAGGCGGATGACGTTTGTCAGTTCCTGCAGTCCTTCGAAAACCATGACGATGCGAGCGCCATCACCCAGTCCCGCCCCATAATGGAGTTCATCAAGGCAGACCCCGAAAATCTCGGTGAGTGGGACGTCTGCCTTTACACGCTGAAAAACGGCGAGAAGGAGCCGGTGGGGCCCCTGCACATCGTGCCGCAGGCGCGCGCGTGTGTAATCAAAGGCGGCAGCTACCAGGTTGGTGGTGCCAAGATGAGAGTCGCTTCCCGTGGCGCAGAACGAGCCGGTCTGACGCCGGATCAAATTAATGCGGTGTCGGACGGAGCCCGAAACACAAATGTCCCAGATGCTGCCTATCGAAGCCGACGCGAGAGACCGCTCCTAATGCTGCACGTACTCAATCTGTTCCTACAGGGCGACGAGAGCAAGGCCCCCTTGGCCAAATCGGTCTGCGCTTGGGGCGTGAGCTTCCCCGGAAACAAAGAAAAGGGACGCGGAGCCGAAGTCGAGTACATGGTCAACACCGTCTGGTGGAAAGAGCAGTATCGAGAACAAATTGAAGACGAGGACGACGAGGTCACCGATGTTGTCGTTAGATAACCCGTGGTCCGGTATCGAAGGGGCGGCGAAGGTTGGGGAGCTCCGTGCACGACGTGCCGATGCAACGCACCCATACGACTTCTTCTGGGCGCTTGATGCCAAAGGACGCAAACTGTTTCTGTACCGCGGGTCAGAACTAGATACCGAGTGCATAACACCCTGCCTGAAAGGCGTGGCGGTGGAGCAGACTTCCGACCGGCTGATATTGCGGTTAATCGACGGCAGCACGGAAGATATCTTCACCGCACTCTGTCGCAGTTTGCTTAACCGTACAAGACGCGTTCCATCAGCCACGCTGGTAGCGGATGTTGTACTGCGCCACGTGGAAATGTGGCAGCGCTTCTTCGGAAGATCGAATGCCGGACTTCTTAGCGATCAAGAGCTCCGCGGGCTCTTTGGCGAACTCTCCTTCCTCCAGTCCGAGCTCATGCCTCGGTTCGGGCACTCGGCAGTGCTGTTCTGGAACGGGCCCACCGGAGCTCCTCAGGACTTCACAGTGGGTACGGCAGCGTTCGAAGTGAAGACAAGGCGGGTAGGGGGACCCGCTGCGGTCACAATATCGTCTGCACCGCAGCTGTGGCCGTTGGGTGGTTCGTTGCATCTGGTGTGCTATGGGATTGGTGACGCTTTGGAGCAGGGAGATACTGCACAATCACCAGCGGCCCTCGTCGATGACATCCGGGCTAGCCTAGCCAACGCTGAGGCACGAGACACATTTGAGGACCGCCTGCTTCAGGCTGGTTATGTGGACCGCCCCGAATACGCAAATCGATTCTTTGCCATTTCTCCGGCAAGGTTCTTCGAAGTGAGAGAAGGATTTCCTCGTATAGTTGCTGAGCATGTTCCAGCCGGAGTGCGAAGCGTGCAGTATGTCCTCGAGCTGCAAGCCTTCCTGCCGTTTGAGAATGAGCCTAATTGGATGACCATGGGAACGAGCAATGGAGCTTGACGCCTTTCGCGAAGAATTGGCCCAAGACGTACTTGTCCGCGCCGATACCTCCGAAAACTTCACCGACGAGGCGTTTGCCGAGGTCGTGGCTGAATATCTTGCGGAGGCCGGATCCATTGAGGAATTCATGCCATGCAAGTACATCCATCGCGGCGTGCGCATTGACGGGTACTCCGTCAACTTGGAAGACGGTCTGCTCGAGCTCTACGTCGTCGACTGCAGACAAGGCAATGAAGTCGAACGGATGACGAAAACGGAAATGACCCAAGGGTTCAAACGCGCCGAGACGTTCTTCGAAAAGGCTTGCACGGCGTCATTCGTCGAACAGATGGAGGCTGCGCACCCAGCGTATGGCCTTGCTAGGACAATACTCGAAGAGGGCGACCAGTTTCAGCGCGTCAGATTCTATCTCCTGACGAATGCCCAACTGACCGGAAGTGTGAAGGAACTCCCTTCCCGCCAAGAGAGCGGCCGGGAATGGTCCTACCGCATTTGGGATCTGGAACGGCTCGCGCGCACGATTGGCACCGGGAAGCCGGAAGAAATTGTCGTCGATTTCGAAGAGCTTTTTGGACAGCCGCTGGTCTGCCTTCCCGCCGACGACGGCAGCGGCGAAGTGCGGTGCTTCCTTGCGGTGATTCCGGGAAATTGGCTGGCACGCATCTACGATCACTATGGGAGCCAACTGCTAGAGCAGAACGTACGAACCTTTCTGCAGGCGCGCGGCAAGGTCAACAAGGGAATCCGAAAAACCATACTGGACGAGCCGGCACGCTTTTTCCCCTACAACAACGGCATCTCGGCTACTGCGGAAGAAGTGTGCGAGGAGCGACATGGCGGCGTGACGTATCTGCAAAAGGTAAAAAACCTTCAGATCGTCAACGGTGGCCAAACCACCGCCTCAATCTTCAATGCATTCAAGAAGGACAAGGGAGCGCCGATCAATCAGGTCAGCGTGCAGATGAAGCTGTCCGTTGTGCCGCCCGTTATCGCCTCGGAGCTCGTGCCCAAGATTTCCCGGTTCGCCAACAGCCAGAACCGGATAAGCGACTCGGACTTTTTCTCAAATCACCCTTTTCATGTCGTCATCGAGAACCTGTCCCGTCGACTATCTGCGCCGGCGAAGGACGGTTCCCAGATACTCACCCATTGGTTCTACGAGCGGGTCAAAGGCCAATATGCCAATGCCGTCTCATATCTATCGGAGGCGAAGAAGCGAGAATTCCAGACCAGGAACCCCAGGAGCCAAGTCATTGATAAGACCGACCTTGCCAAGTACGTGCAGACGTTCCGCTGTCTGCCGCACGATGTGAGCTTGGGAGGGCAAAAAAACTTCGCCAAGTTCGCCGAGTACATTGGTGCGGCATGGGAACATAAACAGCATGATTTCAACGAACTCTGGTTCAAGCGCGCTGTGGCAGAAGCCGTCATATTCAGGCGAGCGGAGTCACTGGTTCTGCGGGCTTCCTGGTATGCGCAAGGCTATCGCGCTCAGACTGTCACGTATGGAATCGCTATGCTCGTTCGGAAGGTACAGGAAATGAAGCTCGAGCTGGACCTGCAGCGCATCTGGCGCGAGCAGCGGCTGAACGAAGCGTTCGAAAACCAGCTCTTGGAGTCTTGCCGGCTGGCGCAGGAAGAAATCATCGCTGGGGCGGCAAGAAACAATGTCATTAACGTTACGGAATGGTGCAAACGGAAAGCGTGCTGGGATGCGGCGCAGGAGGTGAGGTTTTCTCTGTCCAGCGCGTTCGTACAGCTGCTAAAAGAACGTGGCGATGTGCTTGCAGACAGGAAGGACGCGAGGAAAGAGCAGAAGGGCCTCAGCGAGGCTGAGGCTTACATAAGCGTGGTGAACGCCGGTTCAGATTACTGGAAGGACGTCCGCCGCTGGGCCGGAGAAAGCGTCGATCTGAAGCCCTCGGACCTGACGATTTTGGATATCGCCTGTGCGATGCCGAGAAAACTGCCAACGGAAAAGCAGGCCCTCAGGCTTGTCGAGATCCGCGGCATCTTTGATGGTATCAACTGAAAGCAACGCAGCGCAATTCGGAGCCAGGCAGTGGAAATGGCAGGCGCACATCTGCGCCACGCACTTCACGTATTGTTCGTTAGTTGCAAACGCAGCGGTATATGTGCCGGCGAACACCTCTCGTATCCGGCCTCGTGCTTGGAAATTCAGCCCGATCTCTAGCTTAGCTGCTTACTGACACCGCACGGTTTCCGCGCGCATAAGGGGTCGCGGGACACTCACGCAACCCCTTAATTTATTGGTGCCGGCTGCAGGACTCGAACCCGCCACCTGATGATTACAAATCAACTGCTCTACCTGATGAGCTAAGCCGGCATGAATGCAGACCGCGATTCTACTGCATGCGGCCTGCGTTGGCGATGGTTGACCCGTCAGAGCTGACCGGTCGAAGGGGCTTACTTGACGACCTTCAGCGAAGGCTTGCGCGTACCGATCCGCGGTACCGGCGGCGGATTCGGATCGTCGTCGTCCGAGGCATCGGCGCCCTCGGCTTGTGCGGCGCCGTCGGTTTCGACCGGAGCCAGTTTCGGCGGCGGGTTCAGTTCGCGTTCGGTTGCGGCCTGGGTTTCCGGCACACTGCGCTCGACCGGGAAGGCCATGCCCTGGCCATTTTCCCGCGCGTAGATTGCCAGCACGTTATCGACCGGCACGTCCAGCTTGCGTGAGACGCCGCCGAAGCGGGCGCTGAAGCTGATCCACTCGTTGCCCATTTCCAGACCGCTGGTCGCGTCGAAGCTGACGTTCAGCACGATCTCGTTGTTCTTGACGAACTCGCGCGGCACGTTGGTGTTCGCGTCGACGAACACGGCGATATACGGAGTGAAGCCGTTGTCCGTGCACCATTCGTAAATGGCGCGGATCAGGTAGGGCTTGGTCGAGGTTTCAGGCATAAGACTTCCAGTGGCGTCGCGCCGGTGGCCCGAGCGGACTCGGGCCGGGCCGGCTTAGCGGCGCATCACCTTTTCCGACGGGGTCAGCGCTTCGATATAGGCGGGGCGGCTGAAGATCCGTTCCGCGTACTTCAGCAGCGGCGCGGCGTTCTTCGACAGTTCGATGCCGTAGTGGTCCAGGCGCCACAGCAGCGGCGCGATGGCGACGTCCAGCATCGAGAACTCTTCGCCGAGCATGTACTTGTTCTTGACGAAGATCGGCGCCAGTTGCGTCAGGCGGTCGCGGATCGCGCCACGGGCACGCTCGTGGCTCTTTTCCGCCGTCTTGCCCTTTTCGTTCTCCAGCACGTAGACGTGGGTGAACAGTTCCTTCTCGAAGTTGAACAGGAACAGGCGGGCGCGGGCGCGCTGGACCGGGTCGGCCGGCATCAGCTGCGGGTGCGGGAAGCGCTCGTCGATGTACTCGTTAATGATGTTGGATTCGTACAGGATCAGGTCGCGCTCGACCAGGATGGGCACCTGGCCGTAGGGATTCATCACCGAGATGTCTTCCGGCTTGTTGAACAGGTCGACGTCGCGGATTTCGAAGTCCATGCCCTTTTCGAACAGGACCAAGCGGCAACGCTGAGAGAACGGGCAGGTGGTGCCCGAATACAACACCATCATGGTTGGGATTCCTTGGAGGCGGCGCTAGGCCGAAGTTGGGTCAAACATTCTGTCAGAACCCACCATCGGAAAGCAAATTCGTTACAAATAGCGTAACGGAATGCCGGATCGGTGGCTTGGCGGGCGGCGCATGCGGCCCGTCCATGCCCTGTCTCTTTTCATTCCGTCACAAAGGAAAAAGGGCCAGGCGGTGTCGCATACGCAACTCCGCGCTAGCCCTCGGGCGGTCTACCGGAATTACTTGATGTCTTTCCAGTAGGCGGCGTTCAGGCGCCAGGCGAACACGGTGAAGATGCCCAGGAACAGCAACACCCACACGCCGAGGCGGCGCCGATGGTTCTGCGCCGGTTCGGCCATCCAGTCCAGGTAGGCGACCAGGTCGGCGACGGCGGTATCGTACTGCAGCGGCGTCATGCTGCCCGGCGTCAGCTGTTCGAAACCGACGAACTTGTGCACTTTTTCGCCATGCTCTTCCACGTCGGCGAACTTGGCGGCGCGCTGGCCCTGCAGCTCCCACAGCACGTGCGGCATGCCGACGCTCGGGAAGACCAGGTTGTTCCAGCCGGTCGCGCGGGTGTCGTCGCGGTAGAAGGTACGCAGATACGTATACAGCCAGGCGTCGCCGCGGGCGCGGGCGATCACCGACAGGTCCGGCGGCGCCGCGCCGAACCAGGCCTTGGCGTCCTTCGGTTGCATCGCGATGGTCATCGTTTCGCCGACCTTGTCCGCGGTGAACATCAGGTTTTCGCGGATCTGGTCTTCGGTCAGGCCGATATCGCGCAGGCGGTTGTAGCGCATCATCGACGCGCCGTGGCAGTTCAGGCAGTAGTTGACGAACAGCTTGGCGCCACGCTGCAGCGAGAACAGGTCGCTGGTGTTGACCGGCGCCGGCTCGAGCGGATAGCCCCCTTCGGCAGCGATGGCGGGCGCACCGGCGAAGCACGCGCCGGCCAGCGCGAGAATGGAAAGCAGCTTTTTCATCGTTGTTCCTTGTCCTTGGGCCTGGCTTAGTGGTGCTTGAACGTCACGCGGTCGGGCACCGGCTGGAAGGTGCCGACGCGGCTCCACAGCGGCATGGCGAGGAAGAAGGCGAAGTACAGCAGCGTACCGAGCTGCGACACCTTTTCGCCGACCGGCGACGGCGGCTGCACGCCGAGGTAGCCCAGGATCAGGAAGAACGCGACGAAAACCATCAGGATCGTCTTGTGGAAAGCCGGACGGTAGCGGATCGACTTGACCGGCGAATGGTCGAGCCAGGGCAGGAAGAACAGGATGATCACCGAACCGCCCATGATCACCACGCCCCAGAACTTGGCGTCGATGAAGTAGAAACCCAGCGCCAGCAGCACCGCTATCGCGACCGCGATGCCCTTGACCTTCAGGCTCTTGCTGCGCAGGAACAGGATGCCCAGCAGCACGGCGAAGAAGATCCACAGGATCGGCAGGAAGTTGGCCGTGGTGGCACGCAGCATCGAATAGAACGGCGTGAAGTACCAGACCGGGGCGATGTGCGGCGGCGTCTTCAGCGGATCAGCCGGGAAGAAGTTGTTGTGTTCCAGGAAGTAGCCGCCCATCTCCGGGAAGAAGAAGATCACGGCCGAGAAGATGATCAGGAACACGCCCACGCCCATCAGGTCGTGCACCGAGTAGTACGGATGGAACGGGATGCCGTCGAGCGGCACGCCGTTTTCGTCCTTGTTGGCCTTGATCTCGACGCCATCCGGGTTGTTCGAGCCCACCTCGTGCAGCGCGATGATGTGGGCGACGACCAGGCCCAACAGCACCAGCGGCACCGCGATCACGTGGAACGAGAAGAAGCGGTTCAGCGTCGCGTCGCTGACCACGTAGTCACCGCGGATGAACAGCGACAGGTCCTGGCCGATCACCGGGATCGCCGAGAACAGGTTGACGATCACCTGGGCGCCCCAGTACGACATCTGGCCCCACGGCAGCAGATAGCCCATGAAGGCCTCGGCCATCAACGTCAGGAAGATCAGGCAGCCGAAGATCCAGACCAGCTCGCGCGGCTTGCGGTACGAACCGTACAGCAGCCCGCGGAACATATGCAGGTAGACGACCACGAAGAACGCTGAGGCGCCGGTCGAGTGCATGTAGCGGATCAACCAGCCCCAGGGCACCTCGCGCATGATGAATTCGACGCTGGCGTAGGCCACCGGGATGCCGGCGGCGTTCAGCGTGCCGTCCGGCTTGTAGTTCATCACCAGGAAGATGCCGGTGACGATCTGGATCACCAGCACCAGCAGCGCCAGCGAGCCGAAGAAGTACCAGAAGTTGAAGTTCTTCGGCGCGTAGTACTTGGACAGATGGTCTTCCCACAGCTGCGTCGCCGGGAAGCGCGCGTCGATCCAGCCCAGCAGGCCGGTCGTCTTGACTTGCTTTTCCGCCGCCATGATCAAGCCTCTCCTTTTTCGTCTTTGCCGATCACGATCGTGGTGTCGGTGAGGAACTGGTATGGGGGAACGTCAAGGTTCTGCGGTGCCGGCTTGTTCTTGAAGACGCGGCCTGCCAGGTCGAAGGTCGAGCCGTGGCACGGACAGAGGAAACCGGGGTCGGAACCGAGGGTGGGATTGGCGCCGGCCGCGAACGGGCCGGACGGGGAGCAACCGAGATGGGAACAGATACCGACGACGACGAGGATGTCCTTGTGCTCGGGCCGGGAACGGGTTTCGTTCTTGCAATACTCGGGGGTTTCCATCGTGAACGGAATTTCCGAGTTCGGGTCGGCCACTTCGGCGTCGGTCTTTTTCAGCGACGCCAGCATCTCCTCCGTGCGACGCAGAATCCAGACGGGCTTGCCGCGCCATTCGACCGTCATCATTTCGCCGGGCTTGAGCCCGCTGATGTCGGCCTCCACCGGCGCACCTGCCGCCTTGGCCTTTTCCGACGGTGCAAAGGTACTGACAAACGGCACCGCAACCGCCACTCCTCCGATGCCGCCAGCCACAGACGTCGCGATCAACCAGTTGCGACGCCCCTTATCCACGCTCTTCACGCTTTGCTGGTCATTCATTCCAAACCCCAGGGGAAGTCAATTTAGATTTTGCGTCAACCGTAAATTGTACCTTAGGCACATTGGGCAGTGAAAGCGCGGTAACCCGGGGGTGTTCGGTCATCGCGCGAGCGTGTAAGGCAGCCCCGCCGATCGGCCCGAATGCCGCGACAGGCTTGCGTTTGCGGCATCCTTGCGGCAGTCTTGCGCTGCGGTCCGTGGTGAAAAATGAACAACAGCAAGGAGTTAAGCCATGAGCATGATGTCGGAATTCAAGACCTTCGCGATGCGCGGGAACGTGGTCGACCTCGCGGTCGGCGTGATTATCGGCGCAGCTTTCGGAAAAATCGTGGATTCCGTGGTCAATGACCTGATCATGCCGTTGGTCGGCCGCATCATCGGCAAACTCGACTTTTCGAATCTGTTTCTGGTGTTGTCCGACCCGCCGGCCGGAACGCCAATGACGCTCGATGCCTTGAAAAAGGCCGGCGTACCGGTATTTGCCTACGGCAATTTCCTGACCATCCTGGTCAACTTCCTGATCCTGGCCTTCATCATTTTCATGATGGTGCGCGCGATCAATCGCCTGCGCGCCGCCGAGCCGCCGGCACCGGCGCCCGAAGATCCGGAAGACATCAAGCTGCTGCGCGAGATCCGCGACAGCCTGAAGACGACGCGGGCCTGAGGCCCCGGGGGGCCGCGGCACCCCGGCGTTGCGGCGTCGCGGGCGGACCATTCGGTCAGACCGCGTTCGCACCTCGCTCAGACCGGATTCGGGATGTCGATGAAGGTATGGCGCAGGCCGAACTGCTGCGCCAGATGGGTGCCGAGCGCCCGAATGCCATAGCGCTCGGTGGCGTGATGGCCGGCGGCGATATAGCCGACGCCGCTCTCGCGCGCCAGGTGCGTGGTCTGCTCGGAGACCTCCCCGCTCAGATAGACATCGACTCCGGCGGCGATCGCCGCGCCGAAATAGCCCTGCGCGCCGCCGGTGCACCAGCCCACTGTCCGAACGGGCTGGTCCGGATCGCCGATCGCCAGGGGCTCACGCCCGAGCACGCCCGCGATGTGGTCGGCCAGCATGCGCAGCGTCATCGATTGCGGCAACGTGCCGGTCCAGCCGAGCTGGTCGTCCCCGAAGCGGCCGGTCGGATTCAGCCCGAGTTCGTGCCCCAGCTGCGCGTTGTTGCCTAGTTCGGGATGGCCGTCCAGCGGCAGGTGATAGGCCAGCAGATTGGTATCGGACACCAGCAGGCGGCGCAGCCTGCCATGCTTCTGGCCGATGACGCGAGCGTCTTCGCCGCGCCAGAAATAGCCGTGATGGACCAGGATCGCATCGGCACCGGCTTCGATGGCGGCATCGAGCAGCGCGGCACTGGCCGTCACTCCCGTCACGATGTGGGTGACTTCCGGCCGACCTTGTACTTGCAGACCGTTCGGGCAATAGTCCTTGTAGCGGGGGACTTCCAACAGGTCGTTCAAGTACAATTCAAGCTCTTTTGTTTTCATTTTCAGCCCAAACTCCAATATGTTGCGCCGCTTCTGGCTGTTCTTTGCCCAGGCCGTCACGGTTGTGCTGGCCATCTGGTTTGTCGTGGCGACATTGAAACCGGAATGGTTGCAACGCGGGCGCGTCGCGGTCCAATCCGGTTCGCCGATCGTCGCGCTCAAGGAAGTGGTGCCGAACGTCACAGGCCCATCCGCGGAACGTTCTTATAGCGAGGCGGCGCAGCTGGCGATGCCGGCGGTGGTCAATATCTTCACCAGCAAGAACGGCGCGCGCCGCGGCAACCCGCAGGCCGACGATCCGTGGTTCCGCTTCTTCTTCGGTGACCGGCTGCCCGAGCGGCAGGAGCCGGTGTCGAGCCTGGGCTCGGGCGTGATCGTCAGCGCCGAGGGCTACATTCTAACCAACCATCATGTGGTGGACGGCGCCGACGAGATCGAGGTCGCGCTGACCGACGGCCGCAAGGCCAACGCCAAGGTGGTGGGCTCGGACCCGGAAACGGATCTCGCAGTGCTCAAGATCACGCTGAAGGATCTGCCGGCCATCACGCTGGGACGCCTCGAGAACGTCAAGGTCGGCGATGTGGTGCTGGCGATCGGCAACCCGTTCGGCGTCGGCCAGACCGTGACGATGGGTATCGTGTCCGCGCTGGGCCGCAGCCATCTCGGTATCAATACCTTCGAGAACTTCATCCAGACCGACGCGGCAATCAACCCGGGCAATTCGGGCGGCGCGCTCGTCGACGCGCAGGGCAATCTGCTGGGCATCAATACGGCGATCTACTCGCGTTCGGGCGGCTCGCTGGGCATCGGTTTCGCGATTCCGGTGTCCACCGCCAAGCAGGTGATGGAATCGATCATCTCGACCGGCTCGGTGACGCGCGGCTGGATCGGCGTCGAGCCGCAGGACATGACGCCGGAGATCGCCGAATCGTTCGGGCTCGAGGCCAAGGAAGGCGCGCTGATCGCCGCGATCGTGCAAGGCGGCCCCGCAGACAAGGCCGGCGTGCGGCCGGGCGATGTGCTGGTTGCCGTGCAGGATCAACCGATCACGGATACCACGGCACTGCTCAATGCGATCGCGCAACTCAAGCCGGGTACGGAAGTGAAGATGAAGGTGGTACGCCGTGGCAAGCCGACCGAGGTGACGGTGACGATCGGCAAGCGCCCTCCTCCACCACGGCGCGTGTTGCCTTACGACGAGGAAGATTGAGGACGTTCGGAAGGCGCGATAAAGCGAAAGCCCCTTGGTGTTGCCAAGGGGCTTTTTATTGGCGTCTATGGATCGGGGAGCCGAGCGCGGGGAGGTACCGTTGTGCCCGCACCAATTGGCCACCGCAGGCTGTAGCGCGCGCGGCACCGTGGCGGTGGGACGTTTCGGAACCCGGCTCCTTCTGAAGCGCGCGTTGCATTGTCGCCGGCCACTGGGCAAGGCCACCTCCACGGGCGGGTGCGTTATCCCGCGGGCGGGACGGGCGCGGACAACGCTATTGACGGCGCGTCTTTTCGTGGACGTGGGCTTGGCCTGACTCCCGCCGCGGCCCTACCGTCCGATCACGCGCTGGTCGCCGACGTGGCCAGCTCGGCTTCCTGGCCGGACGCCTTCTCGAAGCCCATAACAACAACGATCAGGACACCACAAAACAAAACGCCGGCATCCCGAAGGATGCCGGCGTTTCGATCAAGCTAACTTGATGCGATCGCTCGCGTCAAATTAGAACTTGTGACGCACGCCAACGATGGCGCCGATCTGGTCCTTGTCGGCTTGAACATTCGCCGGACCGTAGCCAGCAACGCCCAGCTGCGAACCGTCCTTGTTCAGAGCGTACGACACCGATGCGTAGATGTCGGTGCGCTTCGACAGGGCGTAGTCGCCGGTCAGCGCGAACTGCCACGGATCCGCACCGGTGCGGCGGAAGTCTTGGTAGTACGCAGCGCCGGTAACCGAGAAGGCCGGGGTCAGCTGGTAAGCCAGGCCGGCCCAGTACAGGTTCGACGTGCTGTTGTCGACGCTCGGTGCACCCGGCAGAACGGCGCCGTCAGCAGCCTTCGCCCAACGGTAGCCCACGAATGCCTTGGCCGGGCCGAAAGCATACGAACCGGCGACAGTCGCGCGGCGGATACGACGGCCGCTGGCGTCAACCACGGTGCCAGCCGGAGCGCCCGGCACAGCAACGGTCGTGCCATGGGTTTCGTCGTACGCAGCACCGACCGCGAACGGGCCAGCAGCGTAGCTCAGCAGCGCGCCGTACTCTTGGCCGCGGCGGAAGGCACCAGCCTCTTCCTGCCCTTCGTTACGGAACGAGTACATGGCCGACGCGGTCAGGCCACCGAACTTGCCGACGTACTTGACGGTGTTGTCCGCACGCGATTGGAATTCCGGAGCGATCGACGTGATCGAGTAACGCGGAGCGATCGCCATCGGGTCGAATTGCAGACCGAAGTCATACATCACGGTCTGTTGACGGCCCAGGGTCAGGGTGCCGAACTGGTTCTGCAGACCGACGTAGGCAGCACGGCCGAACAGACGATTGTCTTGGCCCGAGCGACCGGTATCGATGTCGAAACCGCTTTCCAGCACGAACAGACCCTTCAGGCCACCGCCCAGGTCTTCCACGCCACGCAGGCCCCAACGCGAGCCCGACTGGCCGCCCGACTGCATGCGGAACAGGTTGTCGCCGTTCGGGCCAGCGTTGTTGTTGTACTCGATACCAGCGTCGACCACGCCGTACAGGGTCACGCTCGACTGGGCGTAGGCACCACCAGCGGCCAGGGCGGCGACTGCAGCTGCAAACAGTTTCATCTTCATATCGACACTTTCCTTGTCAACTGATTGGGAAATCTTGGGTTGCCCAAGTGCATGGGCGACGCATTCACCATCACGTCTGCTGCGTATTATGTGTCAGGCTCCCGCGCGCTCAGAAGGCTTTTTCGTCGTAAACCGTTCCTGAGGGCGGCTTTTGTTGCTGAACAGCAACAGGAGAAACGGTGATTTTCCCCATTTTGGTGCAAAAAGGACGCAAGGTTTGCGCCCTCTTGCACTCATCAGTCGGCTTGCGACTCTTTTGCGGCGCCGTCATTGGGCAGCGGACGGCCGATGACCTTGGCCATCAGCAGGCCAAGCTCGTAGAGCAGGATCAGCGGGATCGCCAGCAGCAGCTGCGAGAGCACGTCGGGCGGCGTGACGATGGCGGCGATGATGAAGGCGCCAACGATCACATACGGGCGGATCTGCTTGAGCTTCTCCAGTTCCACCACGCCGAAGCGCACCAGTACGATGACGACCACCGGCACCTCGAAGGTGATGCCGAAGGCCAGGAACGTCGTCATCGCGAAGCCGAGATACTTGTCGATGTCGGTCGACATCTCGGCGCCCAGCGGCGCGTTGTAGTGCGCCATGAAATGGAACACCGTCGGAAACACCAGGAAGTAGGCGAACGCCACGCCGAACAGGAACAGCAGATAGCTGCTCGTGACCAGCGGCATGATTAGCCGCTTCTCGTGCTGATAGAGCCCGGGCGCGACGAATTGCCAGACCTGGTACAGCACCCATGGCAACGCGATCAGAAAAGCGACCAGCAACGTGACCTTCATCGGCACGAAGAACGAGCCGGTCACGTCGGTGACGATCATCTTGCCGCCCTTGGGCAGCGACTCCATCAGCGGCCGCGCAAACAGGTTGAAGATATCCGGCGCCCAGTACACCAGGCTGACGAATACCACCAGCACGCCGGCGACGGCCTTGACGATGCGCTCGCGCAGCTCCACCAGGTGGGAGATAAAGGTTTCCTGCGGGGATTCGTCTTGGGGATCGGGGGAACGCGATTCGCTCATGGCGGCAGCCGCTCAGCAGCGGTGGGCGGACAACAGGGAAGAGAAAAGCGACATCGCGCGCGGCAAGGCGCGCGACGAACGTGCGGACCGGTCGGCCGCCGGCATCGGGGCGGACTGCCGCATGGTCACTCGAAGAAAGAACGGGCGGGACGCGTCGCCGGACGGTGCCGCTTGACGCGGGCAGCGCCGGATTGCGCCCAGCCGCGGACGTTGTTCTGGCGCTTGTACCACTTCGGCACGGCGGCCTGCTTGACGCGCCAGCTCTTGCGGCCGTTGTGCATCTTGTGCGCGCTGTCCCAGCTCGGCACATACGAGGCAGGCACATCGGTGCCGGCGGGGGTACCGATCTCGCTGGTGTCGCCGGACAACGCCTCGTTCAGCGACTGCGCCTGCTCGTTGACCTCTTTGTGGATGGTCCGCTCGACATCGCGCGCGGCTTCCTCGAATTCGGTGCGCATGCGGCGCAGTTCGTCCAGCTCGACCTCGCGGCTGACCTCCGCCTTCACATCGCTGATATAGCGTTGCGCGCGCCCGACCAGCGCGCCGACGGTGCGGGCGACCTTGGGCAGCCGCTCGGGACCGATCACGATCAGCGCGACCGCGCCGATCAGCGCCAGCTTGGAAATGCCCAGATCGATCATGCGGGATTCAATGCCAGTGCCGGGCGCGGCCGGGCGCAATGCCCTGCGCCGCCGCCCGGAGGAAGGAGGGAATCAGTGTACCGGGGGCCGGCCCGGCCGATGCGGGGCCGCGCCGGCCGGACGCCGACTGACTGCATGATGCGGATTACTGCTGCTGGCGCGACTTTTCCTTGGCGTCCACGTCGATCGTGGTCGAGTCGCGCAGTTCCTTGGGCGTGCCGGCGGCGGTGTCCTCGCCCGCCGGGGCGTTGGGATCCTTCATGCCGTCCTTGAAGCCCTTGACCGCGCCGCCCAGATCCTGGCCGATATTGCGCAGCTTCTTCGTACCGAAGACCAGCATGACGATCACCAGCACGATCAGCCAATGCCAAATGCTAAACGAACCCATTTTCCTGCTCCTGATGAAGCCCCGCGCGGCACCTTGCCACACGGACCCGTTGTTCCGTCCGAGCTCGCACGCCGGGCGACGGTAGCCGGCGCTGTTCCGTCCGCCGCGAGCGGCAGGACGTCATTCTTTACTCCAGGCTTGCCGCGGCGGCCTACGGCAGCGCGACCTTCCATTCGGTCCGCGGCCCGCCCATCACGTGCAGATGCAGGTGATAGACCTCCTGGCCGCCGTCCGAACCGGTGTTGATCACGGTGCGGAAGCCATTGCCGCAGCCCGCCTCGCGGGCCAGCTGCGGCGCCTTGAGCAGCATTTTAGCAAGCACGTCGCCTTCGCCCGGGCCGCACTCGGCGAGCGAGTCTACATGCACCTTCGGAATGATCAGGAAGTGCACCGGCGCCTTCGGATGGATATCGTGGAACGCCAGCATGTCGGCGTCCTCGTACACCTTGCGCGACGGTATCTGGCCGGCGACGATCTTGCAGAAGATGCAATTCTCGTGTGCGTTCATGAAAGTTTCATTGCGAAGTGGAGGACACCGGCAAGCCGGAATTCAGCCTGGCCCGGTTCGCGCCGTCTGGAAATCTAGAAACGCTGCTCCGGGTACATCGGCTTGCTGTCGTTCAAATACAACCAGCCTTTGACAATACGGTAAAGAATCCACAGCGACAACAGGCCCCAGACGATGAAGGCCAGTGCGATGCCGACCACGGTGGCAAACAGCACGCCCCCCAGCACGGTCCACGCGACCGACCACCAGAACGAGCGGATCTGCCACGCAAAGTGCGATGCATAGAGCGTGCCGCGCGCGTCGTCACGCTTGACGTAGTTGATGATGATCGCGATCAGCGCGGTGATGCCGCCGGTCAGCCAGAAAATCGCATACAGCCCGTACAGGATATGGGTCAGCTTGCGCAGGCTGTCGAGCTGCGCGCCGCCGCTGCTGGGCACCACCTGGCCGGGATAGTCCTGGCCGGGATAGTCGTTGCTCATTGCACCTCCTTGCGTGTGCGCACGGTTCGGTCCAGACGATACTGTGCCACACGATACACCGCCGCCCGCCGAGGGGCGCCGGCGCTCACTTCGGCTCGGCCGTGCGCGCGGCCTTTTCGGCCAGTCCCGACAGCCCCTCGCGGCGCGCCAGTTCGGCCACCACGTCGGCCGGACTCAGGCCAAAGCGGGCCAGCAGCACCATGCTGTGGAACCACAGGTCCGCGACCTCGTAGACGACCTTGTCGAGCGCGGGGCCGGCCAGGCCGGCGGCGCGCGCGTCCTTGGCTGCCATTACCGTTTCGGTCGCTTCCTCGCCGATCTTCTTCAGGATCGCGTCGTCGCCTTTATGAAACAACCGCGCGACATAGGATTTGTCGGGATCGCCGCCGTGTTCGGGCTTGCGCGATTCGAGCACCGCGGCCACGCGCGCAAGCACGTCGGCCAGCGCGTCGGCCTGGTTCGCAGAAGAGTCGCTCATCAGTGATTGCTGCCGTAGATGGACGAGGGGTCCTTCAGCACCGGTTCGACGGTCTGCCAGTCGCCGTCCTCGACGTCGCCCTCGAATTTCTGGAAGAAGCAGGAATGGCGGCCGGTGTGGCAGGCGATGTCGCCGGCCTGCGTGACCTTCAGCAGCACCACGTCCTCGTCGCAATCGAGCCGGATCTCATGCACCTTCTGCACATGGCCTGACTCCTCGCCCTTGTGCCACAGCCGCTTGCGCGAACGCGACCAGAACACCGCCTCGCCGAGCTCGACGGTGCGCTGCAGCGCCTCGCGATTCATGAAGGCGAACATCAGCACGTCGTTGGAGCCGACTTCCTGCACGATCACCGGCACCAGGCCGTGGTCGTCCCATTTGACCTTGTTGAGCCACTTCTTTTGCATCGTCAAACCCGCATCGGAATGCCCTCGCGGGCCATGAATGCCTTCGCCTCGGCCACCGTGTGCTGGCCGTAGTGGAAGATGCTCGCCGCCAGCACCGCGTCGGCATGGCCGATGCGGATGCCGTCGGCCAGGTCCTGCAGCCCGCCGACGCCGCCCGAGGCGATCACCGGCACGCCGACCGCGTCGCTGACCGCGCGGGTCAGTTCGAGATCGAAGCCGCTCTTGGTGCCGTCGCGGTCCATGCTGGTCAGCAGCAGCTCACCGGCGCCGCGGCGCGCCATTTCGCGCGCCCACTCGACCGCGTCGAGGCCGGTGGCCTTGCGCCCGCCGTGGGTGAACACTTCCCAGCGCGGCGGCTCGCCCGGTGCGGAGCTGCGCTTGGCGTCGATCGCCACCACGATGCATTGCGAGCCGTAGCGAGCGGTGGCATCCGACACCAGCTGCGGATTGCTGATCGCCGACGAATTGACGCTGATCTTGTCCGCGCCGGCATTGAGCAGGCGGCGCACGTCCTCGACGGTGCGCACGCCGCCGCCGACCGTCAGCGGAATGAACACCTGCGAGGCCACCGCCTCGATGATGTTCAGCATCAGGTCGCGGCCGTCGCTGGTCGCGGTGATGTCGAGGAATGTGATTTCGTCCGCGCCCTGCTCGTCATAGCGGCGCGCGATCTCGACCGGGTCGCCCGCGTCGCGCAATTCAACGAAGTTGACCCCTTTGACCACCCGCCCGTTGGTCACGTCCAGGCAGGGGATGATACGTTTGGCTAGCATCGGAATCCTTGCCACGCGGCGCGCGCAGGCACGGCGCGACGCGGGCAGCAGCGCCCCCCCGGGGGCGCAATGGCGACGGCTTACTGGCCGGCGCCGAGTTTGTCCGCGAGCGCCTGCGCGTCCGCGAAATTCAGGTCGCCGGAGTAAATCGCGCGGCCGCAGATCACCCCTTCGACGCCTTCGCTCTCGACCGAGCACAGCCGATCGATATCGCTCATGTTCGACAGGCCGCCGCTGGCGATCACCGGGATCGACACCGACTGGGCCAGCTTGACGGTGGCATCGATGTTGATGCCCTGCAGCATGCCGTCGCGGCCGATGTCGGTGTAGATGATCGCCTCGACGCCGTAGTCCTCGTACTTGCGCGCCAGGTCGATCACCTCGTGGCCGGTCAGCTTGCTCCAGCCGTCGGTGGCGACCTTGCCGTCGCGGGCATCGAGTCCGACGATGATGTGGCCGCCGAACGCCGAGCATGCATCCTTCAGGAAGCCCGGATTCTTGACCGCGGCGGTGCCGATGATGATGTACGACAGGCCGTCGTCCAGCCACCGCTCGATCGTGTTCAGGTCGCGGATGCCTCCGCCGAGCTGGACCGGGATCTCTTCGCCGACCTCGGCGATGATGGCCTTGATCGCGGCCTCATTGCGGGGCTTGCCGACGAAGGCGCCGTTCAGGTCGACCAGGTGCAGACGCCGCGCGCCCTGTTCCACCCAATGTCGTGCCATGGCGGCGGGCTCTTCGGAGAAGACGGTGGCCTGGTCCATATCGCCTTGTTTGAGGCGTACACATTGACCGTCCTTCAGGTCGATGGCCGGAATGAGCAACATAAGCGTGACGAGCGTGTTGAAGTAAAAAGGTTGTCCTGGCGGGACCGGCGCTGCCGGCCCGGCCTTGCCTGCGTCGAACGGCTTGGTGAATCAGGGCTTCCAGTCCACGAAATTCCGGTAGAGCTGCAAGCCGAGCGCGGCGCTTTTCTCCGGGTGGAACTGCGTGGCAAAAATATTATCCCGGGCCACCGCGCTGGTAAACACGACGCCATATTCGGTTTCCCCGGCAGTATGGGCGGAATCGCGCGGCTGCACATAGTAGCTGTGGACGAAATAGAACCAGCTCTGATCGGGAATACCCTGCCACAGCGGATGCGGGCGGGTCTGGCGAACGCGGTTCCAGCCCATCTGCGGCACCTTGTAGCGCGAGCCGTCCGGCTGCGTCATGCCGTCGAGCTCGAAGCGGACCACCTCGCCCGGCATCAGGCCCAGGCATGGCGTGCTGTCCGCACCGGCCCTACTTTCCCTGCTCGCTTCGAACAGCATCTGTTCGCCAACGCACACGCCCAGCAGCGGCTTGCTGGCCGCGGCCTCGAGCACGGCCTCGCGCAGCCCCGAGGCATTGAGCGCCGCCATGCAGTCGGGCATCGCGCCCTGGCCGGGCAGCACCACGCGCTCGGCGGCGCGGATGCCCTCGGGCGCATCGACGACGCGCACATCGGCGTCGGGCGCCGCACGGCGCAGCGCCTGCGCCACCGAGCGCAGGTTGCCCATGCCGTAATCCACAATTGCAATCGTAGTCATGATGTTGGAAACGGCCGTGGCATCGCGTGGCCGTCCCCTCGGAAACGGTGGAGGGTGGTGGAGTCCGGTAGAGATCGGTAGAAACCGGTCGGCGTGGGCGGCGGCAGGAAAACCCGCCGCCCTTCATCGGACCGGTATCGAAATCAGAGCGTACCCTTGGTCGACGGAATCGTATTGGCCGCGCGCGGGTCCAGCTCTACCGCCATGCGCAGCGCCCGGCCGAAGGCCTTGAATACCGTTTCGCATTGATGGTGGGCATTGATGCCGCGCAGATTGTCGATATGCAGCGTGACGCCGGCATGATTGACGAAGCCGCGGAAGAACTCGATGGTCAGGTCGACATCGAAGCTGCCGACGCGCGCCCGGGTGAACGGCACGTGGAACTCCAGCCCCGGGCGGCCCGAGAAATCGATCACCACGCGCGACAGGCATTCATCGAGCGGCACGTAGCTGTGCCCATAGCGGGTGATGCCCTTCTTGTCGCCGATGGCCTTGGCCACCGCCTGTCCCAGCGTGATGCCGACATCCTCGACCGTATGGTGGTCGTCGATATGGGTGTCGCCCTTGGCCTCGACCTCGAGGTCGAACATGCCATGGCGGGCGATCTGGTCCAGCATGTGGTCCAGGAAGGGAACGCCGGAAGCCAGCAGCTGGCGTCCGGTGCCGTCCAGATTCAGCGCGACGCGGATCTGGGTCTCGGAGGTATTGCGGGTGACCTCGGCAACACGCATGGTGCTAATCCTGCAGCGAGGCGGCAAACGCCTCGAGAAACTGCGCATTTTCTTCGGGGGTGCTGACCGTCACGCGCAGACAGTTGGCCAGCAATGGGTGCATTTTACTCACGTTCTTGATCAGCACCTTGCGCGCGAGCAGCCGATCGAAGATTCGCGCGGCATCGGGCACGCGCACCAGCAGGAAATTGCCGGCGCTGGGGAACACGGTAACGCCCGGATGCGCGGCCATCGCCGCGGCCACGCTGGCGCGTTCGGCACGCAATTGCGCGGCCTGTTCGTCGAGCACGTCGACATGCTCGAGCACGAACAGCGCGGTCGCCTCGGTCAGCACGTTGACGTTGTACGGCGGGCGCACCTTGTCGATCTGCGCGAGCCAGGCCGGATCGCCGGCCAGGTAGCCGAGCCGGATGCCGGCCAGGCCCAGCTTCGACACGGTGCGCATCACCAGCAGATTGCCGAACTCCGGCAGCCGCGGCATCCAGCTGTGCTGCGCGAACGGCTGGTAGGCCTCGTCGACCACCACCAGGCTGTGGCACACCTCGCCCTGCGCGGCGCGCACGATCGCCTCCATGTCCTGCTCGTCGAACAGCGTGCCGGTCGGATTGTTCGGATAGGCGAGGTAGATCACCGCCGGCTTGTGCTCGGCCATCGCGGCCAGCATCGCGGCGCGGTCCAGCGTGAAGTCCGCGCGCAGCGGCACGCCGACGAACTCGAGGCCGGTGAACTGCGCCGACATCGCGTACATCACGAAGCCGGGCACGGGCGCCATCACCTTGGCGCCCGGCCGTGCGACCGCCAGCGCCAGCATGCTGATGATCTCGTCCGAGCCGTTGCCGAGCAGGATCTCCATGCCGGCGGGCACCTTCATCACGGTCTTCAGCCGCGCGCGCAGCGCCTCGCTGGTCGGCACCGGATAGCGGTTCAGCGCGACCTCGGCGAGCCGCTTGCCAAGCGCCTCGCGCAGCGGCGCGGGCAGCCGGTACGGGTTCTCCATCGCGTCGAGCTTGATCAGACCGTGCGAATCGGCCACGTGATAGGCGCCCATG
>Ga0065721_10004619_pt1 | contig 23472 bp, 23 predicted proteins | sample Mesricmetagenome_FD_59108 | JGI IMG/M metagenome (GOLD analysis project Ga0065721, IMG submission 59108) | Mesophilic microbial community from rice straw/compost enrichment Sample: eDNA_1 v2 (version 2) | ecosystem: Engineered > Solid waste > Grass > Composting > Bioreactor | place: USA: Davis...
CGTCGGAGCCGGCGGCGGCGGCGGTGGAGGCGGTGGAGGCGGCGGCTCCGGTGCGGGTTGGGGCGCTGGGGACGGTGCCGCCTCGGGCTCGCCCTGGGCCGGCGGAGCGGCCACTTCCGGTACCGCGGCCCACAGCTCCGCGCTCACCGGCGTGGGCTCCTGCGCATGCCAGCTCACGCCCAGCGCCAGCGCGGCGATCAGCCCCGCGTGCACGACGGCGGACACGGCCGCGCCCGTGCCCATGCGGTCGGCATTGCGCGGACGCAGCACGTCGCCCTGGGATGAGGGCGTGGTGGGGGATGGGCTGCCGGGTTGCTGCGCCATCAGCCGCCCTGTTTGACCGACAGGCCCACCCGCTGCACGCCCGCGCGCTGCAGCCGGTCCATGACCTGCACGACGCTCTCGTACTTCACCTGGCGGTCGGCGGAGATCACCACCGGCACGTTGGCGTCGCCGCCCTGGGCCTGCAGCACGCGCTCGCGCAGGTCACCCAGCGCCAGCGCGCGCTCCTCGTCCTGCCCGCTGACCTTCAGGCGCAGCTTCTCGTCCTTGCCCACGACGACCTCGATCACCTTGTCCGGCCGCTGGCTGGACTTGCCCACGCTGGGCAGGTCCACGGTGCCGGTGGTGATCAGCGGCGCGCTGACCATGAAGATGATCAACAAGACCAGCATCACGTCGATGAACGGGACCATGTTGATCTCGTTCATCGTGCGGCGGCGGCGCCCGCCGCCCCGAGCAGCAACCCCGGGCATCTCAGCGCCCCTGCGCCGCGCTCACCGGCGTGACGGTGGCCGGCGCGCCGACGTTGCGCTGCAGGATGTTGGAAAACTCCTCAATAAAAGTTTCCAGCTGGATCGCCAGGCGGTCGATGTCGCGCGCGAAGCGGTTGTAGGCCATCACCGCGGGAATGGCGGCAAAGAGGCCGATGGCCGTGGCCACCAGCGCCTCGGCGATGCCCGGCGCCACCGTGGCCAGCGTCACCTGCGTCAGGTTCGACAGGCCCACGAAGGCATGCATGATTCCCCACACCGTGCCGAACAGGCCCACGTACGGGCTGATCGAGCCGACGGTGGCCAGGAAGCTCAGGTGGCTCTCGATCACGTCGAGCTCGCGCTGGAAGCTCGCGCGCATGGCGCGGCGCGCGCCGTCGAGCTGCGCGCCGGCGTCCAGGCGGCGCTCGCGCAGCTTCAGGAATTCGCGCATGCCGCTGGCGAAGATGCGCTCCATCGGCGCGGCCTCGGCCTTGGTGCCGGCGTTCTCGTGCAGCTCCTGCAGGCTGCGGCCGGACCAGAACTCGCGCTCGAAGTCGTCGTTGCGCCCGCGCACGCGCTTGAGGCCGAAGAGCTTGGCGAAGATCACCGTCCAGCTCGACACCGACATGAACATCAGGCCCGCGATCACGATCTGGACGATGGGGCTGGCATGCAGCACCAGGTTGACGATGGAGAGGTCCTGATTCATGCGGCGTGGGTCTGTAGGGTGTTGATGAGCTCGTCGGGCATGCGCCGCGGGCGGAAGGTGTCGGCATCGACGCAGCCGATGCGGATGGAGCCCTCGGTCAGCAGCACGTCGCCGCGCCAGGCCTGCTGGTGCACCACCAGGCTGGCGCGGCCGGTCGCTTCGGGCCGCACCGTGACGTGCAGCAGGTCGTCCAGCCGGGCCGGGGCGATGTAGCGCAGCTCGGTGTGCGTGACCACGAACATCATCCGCTGCTCGTTCTTCAGCGCTTCCTGGCCGAAGCCCAGGTGGCGCAGCCACTCGGTGCGCGCCCGTTCGAAGAACTTCAGGTAGTTGGCGTAGAACACCACGCCGCCCGCGTCCGTGTCTTCCCAGTAGATGCGCACCGGAAAACGGAACGCGCGCACGTCCAAAGCCGTTGACGTGGACATGGTCCCGGCTCCTTTCAGCGCGCCAACAGCTGGCGCAGGCGGGATACCGCCTCCTGCAGCTGCGGCAAGGCGCTGGCGAAGCTGAAGCGCACGAAGCGCTCGGTGCCGGCGTGTCCGAAATCCCGCCCAGGGGTCACGCACACTTGGGCCTTCTCCATCAGTTCGAAGGCGAAGTCCCAGCTGCTGGCGCAGAAGGCGCTGGCGTCGGCCCAGACGTAGAAGGCGCCATCGGGCAGCACCGGCACCTTGAAGCCGATCTGCTCCAGCGCCGGCACCAGCCAGTCGCGCCGCCGCATGAATTCCGCGCGCCGCGCCTCGTACTCGGCGATGGACGCCGGCTCGAAGCAGGCCAGCGCCGCGCGCTGCGCCACGGTGGAGGCGCAGATGAACAGGTGCTGCGCCAGCATCTCCACCGGCGCCACCAGTGCCTCGGGCAGCACCAGCCAGCCCAGGCGCCAGCCGGTCATGCTGAAGTACTTCGAGAAGCTGTTGACGCTGACGATGTCCTCGCCCCAGCGCAGCGCGCTGCCGCCGAAGCGCTCATCGAAGCTCAGGCCCAGGTAGATCTCGTCCACGATCGTCACGCCGCCGCGCGCGCGCACGGCCTCGACGATGCGGCGCATCTCCTCGGGGTCGATGGAGGTGCCGGTGGGGTTGGAGGGGGAGGCCAGCAGCACGCCGCGCGTGGCCGGCGTCCAGGCCGCTTCGACGGCCGCGGCGTCGAGCTGGAAGCGGTGTTCCGGCCCGGCGGCCAGCAGCCGCGGTGTGGCGCCGGCGGCGGTCACGAAATGGCGGTTGCAGGGGTAACCGGGATCGGAGAGCAGCACCTCGTCGCCGGGCTCGAACAGCACCTGCGTGAGCAGCTGCAGCGCCGCCGAGGCGCCGGCCGTGACCAGGATGCGCGAGGCCGGCACGGCCAGGCCGAAGCGCTGCGCGTACCAGCGCGAGATCGCCTCGCGCAGCTGTGGCAGCCCGGCCGCGGGCGTGTACTGCGTGCGGCCGGCGTCCAGGCAGGCCTGGGCGGCGGCGAGCACGGGCGGCGGCGCGGTGAAATCCGGCTCGCCGATGTTGAGGTAGAGCATGGGCCGCCCGCCCTGTGCCGGGTCGCACAGGGGGCCGCGCGCGATCTCCGCCGCGGCCTTGGCGCATTCCATGACGTAGAAGGGCTCGATGCGCTCGAGCCGGCGCGCGAGTTTCATGTCACCGGGAAAGGGAGTGAGGAGCGGGGCGCTGCTTCAGCGCCCGGCGCGCGCGCGCGCGGCGGCCACTTCCTGCGGCCGCAGGTCCGCCGCCGCCTTGTCCAGCACGCCGTTGACGTAGCGGTGCCCGTCGGTGCCGCCGAAGCTCTTGGCCAGCTCCACGGCCTCGTTGATGGCGACCTTGTAGGGCACGTCCAGGCAGTGGCGCAGCTCGTAGGCGCCGATCATCAACACGGCGTGCTCCACCGGCGAGAGCTCGGTGGTCTTGCGGTCCACGTGCTTGGCCAGCACGGCGTCCAGCGCCGCGGCCTCGTTGATGCCGCCGTGCAGCAGCGCGTCGAAGTGGGCGCGGTCGCACTTGTCGAACTCGCCCTCGTTCTGCTCGCGCACGTGCGCCTCGATGGCACCGGCGTCCGAGCCGCCGATGAGCCATTCATACAGGCCCTGCAGCGCGTACTCGCGGGAGCGGCGGCGCGCCGACTTGGCCGGCGCAGGTTTCTTCTGGGGGGGATTCACGACAACTCGTCCAGCAGGTTGGCCATCTCCACCGCCACGCGGGCGGCGTCGCGGCCCTTGGGTTCGGCGCGAACCCAGGCCTGATCCTCGTTCTCGACCGTGAGGATGGCGTTGGCAATGGGAATCTGGTGGTCCAGCCCGACGCGGGTCACGCCCGCGCCGCTTTCGTTGGCCACCAGCTCGAAGTGATAGGTCTCGCCGCGGATGATGCAGCCCAGCGCGACGAGGGCGTCGAAGTGGTCGTCGCCGGCGGCCATGGCCTTGAGCGCCAGCGGCACTTCCAGCGCGCCGGGGACGGTGACGAGGCGGATGTCCTCCTCCGCCACGCCCAGCGCGCGCAGCTCGTCCAAACAGGCTTTTTCCAGGGTGCTCGTGATCGCGTCGTTGAAGCGCGCGCGCACGATGCCGATGGTGAGCCCCTTGCCGTCCAGCCCCAGGGGCTGGCCTTGATCCGCGTCCAGCATGTTTATTGCGTGTCCTTGTCGTTGGGGGCGGCGACGAAGCCCGTCACCTCCAGGCCGTAGCCGGTCATGCTGGGCATGCGGCGCGGGTTGCCCAGCAGCTTCATGCGCTGGATGCCCAGGTGGCGCAGGATCTGCGCGCCCACGCCGTAGGTGCGCAGGTCGATCTGGCCGGTGCGCGGCGCGGGCGTGGTGCCCGCCGGCGGCAGCACGCCGGGCAGCAGGGCGGCGGCGTCCTCGCCGCAGTTGAGCAGCACCGCCGCGCCGGCGCTGGAGGCCTGCAGCCGCGCCAGCGCCGCGGGCAGCGGCCAGGAGTGGCGGCTGGGGCCCACGTCGAGCAGGTCCAGCACCGACAGCGGCTCGTGCACGCGCACCAGCACCTCGTCGGCGGGCTTCCAGCTGCCCTTGGTCAGCGCCAGGTGCAGGCCGCCGGAGCGGTCGCGGTAGGCGTGGCAGTCGAAGACGCCTTGTGCGGTCTGCAGCTCGCGCTTGCCCAGGCGCTCGATCAGCGTCTCGTTGTGGCTACGGAACTGGATCAGGTCGGCGATGGTGCCGATCTTGAGTCCGTGCTCCTTGGCGAAGATTTCGAGGTCGGGCAGCCGGGCCATGGTGCCGTCGTCGTTCATCACCTCGCAGATGACGGCCGCGGGCGAGCAGCCGGCCATGGCGGCGAGGTCGCAGCCGGCCTCGGTGTGGCCGGCGCGCATGAGCACGCCGCCGTCCTGGGCCTGCAGCGGGAAGATGTGGCCGGGCTGCACCAGGTCCGCGGGCACCGCGTCGCGGGCGACGGCGGCCTGCACGGTGCGGGCGCGGTCGGCGGCGGAGATGCCGGTGGTCACGCCGGTGGCGGCTTCGATGGAGACGGTGAAGGCGGTGCCGTACTGGGTGCCGTTGCGCGTGGCCATGGGCGGCAGTTGCAACGCCTCGCAGCGCTCGCGCGTGAGCGTCAGGCAGATGAGGCCACGCGCGTGCTTGGCCATGAAGTTGATGGCTTCCGGCGTGACGTGGTCGGCCGCGATGACGAGATCGCCTTCGTTTTCGCGGTCTTCCTCGTCCACGAGAATGACCATGCGGCCGGCCGCCAGTTCAGCGACCAGCTCGGGAACGGGTGAGATGGGCATCCCGCGATTGTAGGCGGGCCCCCGGGATGGGCTGGAGGCAAGCCCTACAAGTTCGCCTATGCGCGCAGCGCGAGACGGCCGCAGCGCCATGCCTTCCGGTTCCCGGCATCACCCCTTGGCCGACAGCATCCTCTCCACATACCGCGCAATCAAATCGATCTCCAGGTTCACCCCGCTGCCCGGCTTCAGGTCGCCCAGGGTCGTTTCCTGGATCGTGTGCGGAATCAGGTTGATGCTGAACTCGCAGCCCGCGTCCGAATCCGCCACGCGGTTGACCGTCAGGCTCACGCCGTTGACGGTGATGGAGCCCTTGTAGGCCAGGAAGCGGCCCAGCTCCTTCGGCGCCTGGATGCGCAGCTCCCACGACTCGCCCACCGGCGCGAAGTGCGTCACCGTGCCGAGCCCGTCCACGTGGCCGCTGACCAGGTGGCCGCCCAGGCGGTCGTTGGCGCGCAGCGCCTTCTCCAGGTTGACGCGTCCCGGCTGGTCCAGCCCCGCCGTCAGACGCAGGCTCTCCGCGGAGATGTCGATGGTGAAGCAGGGCGTGGCGCGGTCGAAGCCCGTGACGGTCATGCACGCGCCGTTGAGCGCGATGCTGTCGCCCAGCTCCACGTCGTCCAGGTAGCCCGCCGGGGGCTCGATGCGCAGCCGCTTGCCGTGGCTGCCGTCCGGGCCCAGGGGCTGCACGTCGGTGATGCGGCCCAGGCCGCTGATGATGCCGGTGAACATGAGTAGGTCGTCTCTGAGGGGAGGGAAGGGAAACGGTCAGAACTGGCCGCGCCCGGGCGGGCGGGCCAGGATGCGCAGGTCGCGGCCCACGGCCTCGACCTCGCGGAATTCAAGCTCCATCGCGTCGGCCAGCGTCTCCAGTGGCCCGAAGGCCGCCATCTCGCGGCCCAGGCCGATGAGCTTGGGCGCCAGGTACACCAGCAGTTCATCGACCAGCCCCGCCTTGAGCAGCGAGGCGTTGAGCTTGTGGCCGGCCTCGACGTGCAGCTCGTTGATGCCGCGCGCCGCCAGGTCCGCCAGCATCGCCGCCAGATCGACCTTGCCGCGCTCGCTCTCCGGGAAGAAAGCGACCTCGGCGCCAGCGGCGCGCAGCGCCGCCTCGCGCTCGGCGTTGGGCACGGCGCCGTAGACCAGCGCCTCGCCGGGCGGGGCCAGCAGCTTCGCGGTGGGAGGGGTTTCCAGGCGCGAATCGACCACCACGCGCAGCGGCTGCTTGGCCGTCTGTACCAGGCGAACGTCCAGGCGGGGGTCGTCCTCCAGCAGCGTGCCGATGCCGGTGAGCACCGCGCCGGCGCGCTTGCGCCAGGCGTGGCCGTCGGTGCGCGCGGCCTCGGCCGTGATCCACTGGCTCACGCCGTTGTCCAGCGCCGTGCGCCCGTCCAGCGAGGCGGCGATTTTCATGCGCACCCAGGGCCGGCCCCGCACCTGGCGCGAGAAGAAGCCGATGTTCAGCTCGCGCGCCTCGGCCGCCATCAATCCTTCATCGACGCGGATGCCCGCCGCGCGCAGCCGCGCGGTGCCCTGGCCGGCCACCAGCGGGTTCGGGTCGCCCAGGGCCACCACCACGCGCGCCAGGCCCGCGGCCACCAGCGCGTCGCAGCAAGGCGGTGTTCTGCCGTGGTGGGCACAGGGCTCCAGCGTGACGTAGGCGGTGGCGCCGCGCGGATCGTGGCCGGCCTCCCGGGCCGCGCGCAGCGCCATCACCTCGGCATGGGCCTCCCCGGCCCGCTGTGTGAAACCCTGGACCTGCCAGCCCTCGCCGGCGATGACGCAGCCCACGCGCGGGTTGGGGTCCGACAGCCCGATGGCCTCATGCGCCAGGCGCAGCGCCTGCGCCATGGCGAGCTCGTCGAAAGCGGAGAAGTCTGTGGAACTGTGCATCTGCGGGATTGTGCCCAGCGCCGGCACCGTTCCCGCCGTTGGCAGGGCTGAAGAGGGTCAAGGCGCGCCGTCATCGCCGCCGCGGCGCGTGGGCGCGCGCAGCGTGACGGCCGGCTCGGCCAGCGCCAGCGCGCCGGAGAAGGACGGGTCCGGCGCCGCCACCAGGGCGTGCAGGGCCAGCGCGTGGGCTTGGCCGCCGCGGTCGCTCCAGGCGACTTCCAACCGCACCGCCTGCAGCCCGCCCGCCAGGTCGCGCACCCGGCGCTGCAGGGTGAAAACGCCGTCGGTGGCGTCGGCCTCCTGCGCCGGCTCGCCGGTCCCGCGCAGCGATTCCAGGTCGCGCTGCGCCAGCTGCAACGCCTGGGCGCGCTGGCGCGCCTGCTCGGCCGGGGCGTGGAAGCGCAGGTGCGCCTGCAGCAGCGCCAGCAGCCCGGCGCCCATCACCACGCTGGCGATCAGGGCCTCGACCAGCGTGATGCCGCGCTGGCGGAGGCAGTTCATTCGTAATCCCTCCAGCTCCCCAGCACCGGCACGTAGCGCCCGGCCTGCCAGGCCAGGCGGCGCAGCAGCGCGGCGTCGCGCTCGATGGCCGGTGCGCCGCTGCCTTCGCAGCAGTCGCCGTCCACCAGCACCGCGCCCCGGATGAAGTCGCCGCCGGAGCGCGCCTGCCACCGCAGCGACGCCGCCGCCAGCAGTCCGTGCAGGGCGATGCCCGGGCCCAGCCGCGCCTGGCCCTGCACGGCCAGCAGCACGGGGGCGTCCGCGCTGCCCAGCGCCAGGCCCGAGGGCAGGGCCAGGTCGCCTTCGACCCACAGCAGCCGGGCGCCGGCGGCCACGGCGGCGCGCAGGTCGGCGGCGCAATCGCCGTCGCAGCGCAGCGTGCGCACGGCGGGCGCGCGGGACAGGTCCGCAGGATCCAGGCCCAGGTAGCGGTGCAGGAAGCGGCCGGGCGGCAGCACCAGGGCGGGGTCCTGGTCCGCCACCAGGCCGGCGGGCGGCGCCGTGTCCGGCGAGTCGCTCGATCCGGTCTCGTTGCCGTTGGCCGAGGCGGTGGCATCGCCGCGCCGCGGCCCTTGCAGAGCCGGTGCCTCCACTGGGCCGCCGGCGTGCAGCAGCAGCCCTTGGGCATCGTGCTCGCGGCTGGAGAAGGCGGGCGCCAGCGGGTCCAGCCGCAGCGCACCGCGCGCGGTCATCGGCGCGGCGGGCAGGCCGGTGAGTGCCGGCGCCAGGGCCAGCAGAAGCTGCACCTGCGCTTGCGCGTCCAGGTCGCCGCCGCCGCAGCCCAGGCAGCCGCGCGAGACCAGGCGCAGCAGCCCGTTGGAAGGGCCGGCCTCCACGTGCACGTCGAAGGCGATCCGCTCTCCGTCCGTGGCCGCGGCCGGAGCACCTTCGCCGCTGCAGCGGCAGCTCCAGCCGCCATCGGCCTCCAGCGCGCAGCCGGCCTGCAGCGGCGTGCCGCCGGCGTCCAGCCGTGGCGTGAGGCGGCCGGTGGCGGAGATGTCCACCAGGCGGTCGCGCAGCGGCTCATTGGCCGTGGCGCTGCCGGGGCGGCAGGCCGCATCGACGCGGCCGGCGTTGAGCTGCGCCAGCGCCCACTGCAGCCCGGACTCCGCCGCCGCCAGCGCCTGAGCGCTGCGGCGTTGCACCTCCACGCCGCGCGTCTCCGCCAGCAGCGCGCGGTGGGCGTAGAGGCTGGCCAGCAGCGCCAGGCCGCACAGCAGCAGCACGCTGAGCAGGGCGGCGGCGCCGCGCTGGCGCTCGCGCGGTGCCGGTGCCGGGCTCACTGCGGGCACACCCCCTCCACCACGTCGTTGCGCAGCGCCGCCTCGCCTTGCAGCGCATGCCGGATGGCCGGCTCCCGCGCTGCCTGTGCCTCCAGCTGCAGCGCCGCGTGGCGCTGCAGCAGCCGCGGCGGGCAGGTGTCGTCGTCCGGACACTGGCCCAGCGGACGTGGCCGCGCGCAATGGCGCTCCAGGTCCAGCACGCGCTGGCGCAAGCGCAGCTCGAAGGTCGTGACGGTCATCAGCGCCGGATCCGTCAGCGGCTGCCAGCGGCTGCCCAGCCGCGCGTCCACGATGCCCTCGCGCAACCTGAAACCCGCCTGCGCCGAGGGCTCCGTGCCGGGCGCGGTGTCCTCGGGGACGGGGCCATCGGCGTAGCTGAAGCGCAGCGTGTCCACCGCGGCCTCCGGCGCCGCGCCCTGCAGCGCGGCATACGGATTGGTTGGCGCCGCGGCCCCGTCGCGGGCGATGCCGTCGTCGGCCTGCCGCCAGGCGCCGGCGCGGCGAAAGTCGCGCAGTACCAGCTCGGCCAGCGCCTGCGTCTGCTGCTCCAAGCGCATCTGCAGCAGCAGCCGGCGGTTCTCGCCCAGGAACTGGCTCAGCAGCGTGGCGGCACCGGCGGCGACGAACAGGCCCAGGGACAGGCCGACCAGCAGCTCCAGCAGCGTCAGCCCGCGCGTGCGGGACCTTGGGATGGTGTGGCGGCGCATGCGGGGCTCAGCAGCTTCTGAAGCCCGATACCGCGCCATCGGGCGAGCAGCCGCGCACGCGGCCCATGACGCTCACGATCTCCCGCACGCTGCGGCCGCTGCGCGCGCTGAGCGTGAGCGTGGCGGCCGGGGTGACGGTGTGGCGCGTGGCGCTGAAGCGCATCGAGGCCGCGTTGCTCTCCAGGCGCAGCGGCAGCGTCGCGGGCAGCACGCTGGCGCGCAGCAGCTGGGCCGGGGGCTCGCAGGCGGCGGTGCCGGTGGCGGCGTCGCACTGGCAGTCCTGCGGCTCGCCGGTGTGGATCAGCCAGCAGCGCGGCATCTCGGGCGTGTCGTAGAAGCTCAGGCGCACCGAGCGCGAGCGCAGCGTGGCGCTGGCGAGGGCGAGCTGCACGTCGGCCTCGAACTGCGCCGCCGTGCCCTGCAGGTGCCGGCCCTCGGTCATGGCGGTGAAGGCGGGCAGCGCGGCGCCGGCGGCGATGGCCAGCACCGCCAGCACGGCCAGGCTCTCGATCAGGCTCAGGCCGCGCGAACGGTGGCCGGCCGGGTCGGTGCGGGAACAACCAGCGGAGACGATGCGCATGGGCCTCCCGGGAGGTGGATGCCGCGCAGGGTAGGCATCCGCGCCGCGGGGCGCCATGGGAGGAATGAACTGGGAGGTGGGACGAGGCGCCCAGCCCCGCTCAGATGTCCTTGATGATCTGCCGGAACTCGTCCACGTCCTCGAAGCTGCGGTAGACCGAGGCGAAGCGCACGTAGGCGACCTTGTCCAGGGCCTGCAGCTCGTGCATCACCAGCTCGCCCAGCCGCGCGGTGGACACCTCGCGCTGCGCGTCCTGCAGCAGCCGCTCCTGGATGCGCTCCAGCGCGGCTTCCACCTGCTCCGTGCTCACCGGGCGCTTGCGCAGCGCCAGCGCCATCGACGCGCGCAGCTTGGCGCGGTCGAACTCCACGCGCGCGCCGTCCTTCTTCACCACCGTGGGCAGCGTGATCTCGGCGCGCTCGTAGGTGGTGAAGCGGCGCTCGCACTTCTGGCAGCGCCGGCGCCGGCGCACGGCCTCGTCGGTCTCGCGGGTCTCGACCACCTGCGTCTCGCCGTGGCCGCAGTAGACGCAACGCATGGATTTCACTTTCTCTGTTCGTCCCGAGCTTGTCGAAGGACCTGTGCCTTGGTCAGGCGGCAGGGCTTCGACAGGCTCGGCCCAAACGGCAATCCCGAGGGATCAGCGGTAGACCGGGAAGCGGCTGGTCAGCGCCTTGACCTGCTCGCGCACGCGCTCGATGGTCGCCTGGTCGTGCGGGTTGTCCAGCACGTCGGCGATCAGGTTGGCCGTCAGGCGGGCTTCCTCTTCCTTGAAGCCGCGCGTGGTCATGGCCGGCGAGCCCAGGCGGATGCCGCTGGTGACCATCGGCTTCTGCGGGTCGTTGGGAATGCCGTTCTTGTTGCAGGTGATGTGGGCTGCACCCAGGATCGCCTCGGCTTCCTTGCCGGTGAGGTTCTTCGGGCGCAGGTCCACCAGCATCACGTGGCTCTCGGTGCGGCCGCTGACGATGCGCAGGCCGCGCTCGATCAGCGTCTCGGCCAGCACGCGCGCGTTCTTGACCACCTGCTCCTGGTAGGCCTTGAACTCGGGCGACAGCGCCTCCTTGAAGGCCACGGCCTTGCCGGCGATCACGTGCATCAGCGGGCCGCCCTGGATGCCGGGGAAGATCGCGCTGTTGATCTTCTTGGCGATGGCTTCGTCGTTGCACAGGATGATCCCGCCGCGCGGGCCGCGCAGGCTCTTGTGCGTGGTGGAGGTCACCACGTCGGCATGCGGCACGGGGTTCGGGTAGACGCCCGCGGCCACCAGGCCGGCGTAGTGCGCCATGTCCACCATGAAGTACGCGCCCACGGCCTTGGCCACCTTGGCGAAGCGCTCGAAATCGATGCGCAGCGCGAAGGCCGAGGCGCCGGCGATGATCAGCTTCGGCTTGTGCTCGTGCGCCAGGCGCTCCATGGCCTCGTAGTCGATGTCTTCCTGGGCGTTGAGGCCGTAGCTCACCACCTTGAACCACTTGCCGCTCATGTTGAGCTGCATGCCGTGCGTCAGGTGACCGCCCTCGGCCAGGCTCATGCCCATGATCGTGTCGCCAGGCTGCAGCAGCCCGAAGAACACGCCCTGGTTGGCCTGCGAGCCGGAGTTGGGCTGCACGTTGGCGTACTCGGCGCCGAAGAGCTGCTTGAGGCGGTCGATGGCCAGCTGCTCCACCACGTCCACGTGCTCGCAGCCGCCGTAGTAGCGCTTGCCGGGATAGCCCTCGGCGTACTTGTTGGTGAGCTGCGAGCCCTGGGCTTCCATCACCGCCGGCGAGGTGTAGTTCTCGCTGGCGATGAGCTCGATGTGCTCTTCCTGGCGGCGGTTCTCGGCCTGAACGGCGGCAAACAGCTCGGGATCGACGTTGGCAAGGGTGGATTGGGTGCGGTCGAACATGGCAGTCCTCGGCTAAGCGTGTGGAGGTCCCGGCGTCCGCCGCCCACCACTCTTTGGCGGCGCGGACGAGAAGGGCTGCCCAGGCGAACGGCTTGATACGGCAGCGGACACCATGAATGCATGCCCTTCAACCGTCCGCGCTCCACGGTGGTCCTCCACCTCGGGGCTTGCTATTGAAGAAGCCCCTATCGCCAGTCGCGCGGACCGCCAGTGTAGCGGAGGCGCCGGGCCCGCCTGCCGTGCGCCCGGCGTGGGACTTCGGTCACGGCCCGGGTTTGAGCCGGCTCAACCACCCATCACATAGGCACGAGTCAAGTTGCCAGTTAAGAAAGCGGTAACTAAATTTTCTCAATCCGTGATTTCCCGACCCTGGCCGGCAGCGCGGAGCAAGACGCCCACGGGGTCCGGTGCGCCTGAAAGCCGCCGGATGCCGCGGGTGCCGGAACCGGAAGCGGAACCGAACTCGAAGAACCTCCACCGGAGAGCGCTCATGCGTCAGTTCCTCGCCAACCTGAAGTTGGCCCACAAGTTCATGCTCATCGGCGCCGTGGCGGCGCTGATGGCGTTGCTGCCCTGCGTGCTGGCGGTCAACACCTTCCTGGAGCAGCTGAGCATGGCGAAGTCGGAGCTCTCGGGCATCGACCCCGCGCGCGACGTGCTGCGCCTGATCCAGCTCACGCAGCAGCACCGCGGCCAGTCGGCCGCCGTGCTCGGCGGCGACGCCTCGGTGGCCCCGGCGCGCCAGGAGAAGCAGGTCCTGGTGGAGCGCGTGCTGGGCCAGGCCAAGGCCTCGGTGGCAGCGCTGGGCGGCGCCCGGCTCGCCGGCGCGGTGGGCGAGATCGAGCGCGATTGGCAGGCGCTGGCGGCCGACGTGGGCGGCCAGCGCGTGGACGGCCCGCAGAGCTTCGCCCGCCACACCGCGCTGGTGGGGCGCGAGCTGGCGCTGCTGGAGGACGTGGCCAACGCCAGCGGCATCGTGCTGCACCCGGATGCGCCGGGCTACTTCCTGCAGATCGGCGTGCTCATGCACCTGCCGCGCCTGACGGAGGCGCTGGGCCAGGCGCGCGCCCAGGGCGTGCGGCTGCTGGTCAAGGGCGAGGCGACGCCGGAGCAGAAGGCACGCGTGGACATGCTGATGGTCCAGGCGCGCCGCTACGCCGACGATGCCGCCAAGGCGCTGGCGCTGGCCGGGCAGAACGACGCCGCGCTGGGGCAGGCCATCGCCGCGCCGCTGGCGGCGGCGCGAGCCGCGGCCGACGAGGGCGTCAAACTGGTGGACGAGCGCATCGTGCGCGCCGAGCCACTGACCCAGCCGGCGGCCGAGTTCAGCGCCGGGATCACGCGCGTGATCGACCAGCAGTTCGCGCTCATCGATGCCTCGCTCAAGCAGCTCGAAGCGCAGCTGCAGCAAAGCGTCTGGGACGCGCGCCAGGCCCTGGCGGTGCTGCTGGGCGCCACCGCCGGACTGCTGCTGCTGGGGCTGTGGATCATGTGGGCCGTCACACACAGCATCAGCGAGTCGATCGCCCATGCGCTGGGCCTGGCCGAAGCCGTGGCCGCGGGCAACCTCAACAACCGCATCGAGGGCGGCGGGCACGACGAAGTCGGCCGGCTGCTGCAGGCGCTGGGCACCATGAACGGCAGCCTGGCGCGCGTGGTGTCCTCGGTGCGCAGTTGCACGGACCTCATCGCCACCGGCTCGCGCCAGATCGCCGGCGGCAACGCCGACTTGTCGCAGCGTACCGAGGCGCAGGCCAGCAGCCTGCAGCAGACGGCTGCCTCCATGGAGCAGATGTCGGCCACCGTGCACAGCAGCGCCGACACGGCGCAACAGGCCACGCAGCTCGCCGGCGATGCCAGCCGTGCCGCCTCCAAGGGCGGCGAGGTCGTGGGCCAGGTGGTGGGCACGATGCGCGAGATCAACGCCGCCTCGCACAAGATCGCCCAGATCACCGGGCTGATCGACGGCATCGCCTTCCAGACCAACATCCTGGCGCTCAACGCCGCGGTGGAGGCCGCGCGCGCCGGCGACGCCGGGCGCGGCTTCGCGGTGGTGGCCGGCGAGGTGCGCACGCTGGCGCAGCGCTCGGCCGGGGCGGCGCGGGAGATCAAGGGCCTGATCGAGGAGAGCCTGACCAAGGTCCAGGCCGGCAGCGCGCTGGCCGATCAGGCCGGCCACGCCATGGGCGAGATCGTGGGCCAGGTCGAGCGCGTGCGGCAGCTCATCGCCGACATCAACAGCGCCACCAACCAGCAGGCCGACGGCATCGGCCAGATCAACGAGGCCGTGACGCAGCTCGACCGCACCACGCAGCAGAACGCCGCGCTGGTGGAGGAATCCGCCGCCGCGGCCAGCAGCCTGCAGCAGCAGGCCGAACAGCTGGTGCAGGCGGTGGCGGCATTCCGGCTGCCGGAAGGGGTGGCGGGGCGCGCGGCGGCGATGGCGTAGCGAGGCTGTCCGGGGAAAGTACGTTCAGGTTGTAACCCGTAGCCAGGGCGCTACACACCTTGCGCCGTCATGCCCGCGAAAGCGGGAGCCTCCTGGCAGGACCGGATTGTCCTGTGGCAGAGCTTCGTGGAGCGCCGCCAGGCCCGGTGCCTCGCTTGCCTAGAATCGGCGGCTTTTGGCTGCCTGCCTCCCTTCATGACCACACCTGATGCTTTGAGCCGCCCCCACTGGCGGCGGCGTGCCGTCCTGGCCGCGCTCGGCGCGGCGGCGGGTGCGCCGGCGCTGGCGCAGTTCCGTGTCGAGATCAGCGGCGTCGGCGCGACGCAGATCCCGATCGCCATCGCGCGTTTTCGTGATGAAAAACTCGGCGGCCAGCCCATCAGCGAGATCGTGCGCGCCGACCTGGAACGCAGCGGGCTGTTCCGCGCCATCGAGGCGCCGGGCGTGCTCGACGAGGGCTCGCTGCCGGTGATGAGCGAGTGGAAGGGCCGCAACGTGGACGCGCTGGCGCTGGGTTCGGTGAGCCGCCTGGCCGACGGCCGCTTCGACGTGCGCCACAAGCTTTGGGACGTGGTCAAGGGCGAGGACCTGGGCGGCCAGGCCTACGCGGTGCCCAGCGCCGACCTGCGGCTGGCCGCGCACCGCGTGGCCGACGCCATCTACGAGAAGCTCACGGGCGAGAAGGGCGTGTTCTCCACCCGCATCGCCTACGTCACGCGCGCCGCAGGCCGCTACACGCTGCGCGTCACGGACGCCGACGGCGAGGGCGGGCAGGTCGCGCTGGCCAGCCCCGAGCCCATCATCTCGCCGGCCTGGTCGCCCAACGGGCGCGAACTGGCCTACGTCAGCTTCGAGACGCAGAAGGCCGTGGTGTGGGTGCAGGACATCTCCAGCGGCGCGCGGCGCAAGGTGGCCGACTTCCGCGGCAGCAACAGCGCCCCGGCCTGGTCGCCCGACGGCGGCCAGCTCGCCGTCACGCTCTCGCGCGAGGGCGGCTCGCAGCTGCACGTGATGGACCGCGGCGGCGGCAACGTGCGGCGCCTGACCAGCAGCTCCGCCATCGACACCGAGCCGGTGTTCAGCCCCGACGGACGCCAGATCTACTTCGTGAGCGACCGTGGCGGCAGCCCGCAGGTCTACCGCATGGCGGCCAGCGGCGGCAGCCCGGAGCGCGTGACCTTCAACGGCGGCTACAACATCAGCCCCGCCATCAGCCCCGACGGGCGCTCCATGGCCTACATCACGCGCCAGGGCGGCGCCTTCAAGCTGATGGTGATGGACCTCGCCAGCGGCGACGTGCGCGCGCTCACCGACACCTCGGACGACGAGAGCCCCAGCTTCGCCCCCAACGGCCGGCTGATCATCTACGCCACCCGCAGCGGCGGGCGCGACGTGCTCATGACCACCACGCTGGACGGCCGCATCAAGACGCGGCTGCTGTCCTCGGGCCTGGACGTGCGCGAGCCCGTGTGGGGGCCCTTCGGCCGTTGAGCCTGCAACCGTGACGGCGCCGCCTTTGGCGGGGCGCCGCGGGCTTTGGGTCAGAATTCCTTTTATTTTTTCGTCAAGGAGTGGAAACGATGAATGCAATGCGTGGCAGCCTGGGTGCGCTGGCGGCGGCGGCCCTGCTGGCCGGTTGCGCCTCCGGCGTGAAGCTCAACGAGACCCCGGTGGAGACGCGCACGCCCGTGGCGGCCGACGCCAACGCCGGTGCCGGTGCCGGCGCGGGCGGCGCGCCGCAGTCGCAGGTCACGACGGTGAGCGTGGACCCGAACGCCGCGGCGGCCAATGCGCCGCGCGTCGTGTACTTCGACTTCGACAGCTTCGTGGTCAAGGACGAGTACCGCCCGGTGGTGGAGGCGCAGGCCAAGCGGCTGAACGCCGACAAGAGCAAGCGCGTGAGCATCGAGGGCCACACGGACGAGCGCGGTGGCCGCGAGTACAACCTGGCGCTGGGCCAGAAGCGCGCCGAGGCCGTGGCGCGCTCCATGAGCCTGCTGGGCGTCAACGCCGCGCAGATCGAGCCGGTGAGCTTCGGCGAGGAGCGTCCGGCGGTGCAGGGCAGCGATGAAGGCGCCTGGGCCAAGAACCGTCGCGCCGAGATCAAGGACCGCTGACATGCACACCCCGCGCTTCCTGGCCCTGGCGGCGGCGCTGGCGCTGGCGCTGCCCGCGGCGCGTGCCGAGATCTTTCCGGACAACGAAGCGCGGCGCGCCATCCTGGAGCTGCGCAAGCAGGTCGAGGAGGCCGCCAAGGCGCAGAAGGCGCTGGACGCGCAGATGCAGGAGCAGCTCACGCAGCTGCGCCGCAGCCTGGTGGACCTCAACAACCAGCTCGAAACCCAGCGCGCCGAGATGGCTACGCTGCGCGGCTCCAACGAGCAGCTCGCGCGCGACCTGGCCGAGCTGCAGCGCCGCCAGAAGGACATCGCGCAGGGTGTGGACGAGCGCATGCGCAAGTTCGAGCCGCAGAAGGTCACGCTCGACGGCAAGGAGTTCAGCGCCGATCCGGAGGAGAAGCGCCAGTACGAGGAGGCCGTGGCGCTGCTGCGCAATGCCGACTTCGCCGGCGCCGCCAACGCCTTCGGTGCCTTCCTCAAGCGCTGGCCGCAGAGCGGCTATGTCGACGCCGCGCGCTTCTGGCTGGGCAACGCCCAGTACGGCAAGCGCGAATACAAGGAAGCCATCGCCACCTTCCGCGCCTTCGTCGCGGCCTCGCCGCAGCACCCGCGCGCGGCCGAGGCGCTGCTGGCCGCGGCCAATGCGCAGGCCGAGGCCAAGGACACCCGGGGCGCGCGCGCCACGCTCAACGAGCTGGTGAGCAAGTACCCGCAGTCCGAAGCGGCGGTGGCTGGCCGCGAGCGGCTGGCGGCGCTGAAGTGACGTCCATGGCGGCGGCCCAAGGCGACGTGCAGCACCTGCCGCCCGGGGCCGGTCCGTTGGACGAGGCCGACGACGAGCGCCGCTTCGGCGGGCTGCGCCGCCTGCATGGCGAGCAGGCTTACGCGCGGCTGCGCGGTGCGCGGCTGGCGGTGGTGGGCGTGGGCGGCGTGGGCTCTTGGGCGGTGGAGGCGCTGGCGCGCTGCGGCGTGGCCTCGCTCACGCTCATCGACCTGGACCACGTGGCCGAGTCCAACATCAACCGCCAGGTGCAGGCGCTGGGCACCACGGTGGGCATGGCCAAGGTGGAGGCGTTGCGCGGGCGCATCGCCGACATCCATCCGGGCTGCGTGGTGCACGGCGTGGAGGACTTCGTCGAGCCCGGCAACTGGCCGGCGTTGCTGCCGCAACCGGTGGACGGGCTCATCGACGCCTGCGACCAGTCGCGCGCCAAGCTGGCGCTGGCCGACTGGGCGCTGCGCGAGCGCGTGCCCTTCGTCAGCGTGGGTGCGGCCGGAGGGAAGCTGCAGCCGCATCTGGTGGAAGTGGAAGACCTGGCCGACACCACGCACGACCCGCTGCTGGCGGGCCTGCGCCAGCGCCTGCGCAAGCGGGGCGCGCCGCGCAAGGGCGCCATCGGCGTGCGCTGCGTGTTCTCGCGTGAGAGCGTGCGCCCGCCCGCAGACGCCGCCTGCTCGGTGGACGGCAGCCTCAACTGCCACGGCTACGGCTCCAGCGTCACCGTCACCGCCACCTTCGGCCTGGTGGCCGCGGCCGAGCTCACGCGGCTGGTACTGGCGCGGCGCTGAGACTGCCACCGACGCTGCGTGGACATCCGCCTGCGCAGGGGTACACAAAAAAGTGCTCGGCGCTTTGCAAAGCCCAAAAACATTGCTAGAATGCAAGTCTTCGCAGACGGCGATTCGGTTGATCAAGCAGTTGATTGAGCGAAGGGGTTGTTAGCTCAGCCGGTAGAGCAGCGGACTTTTAATCCGTTGGTCGCAGGTTCGAATCCTGCACAACCCACCATCGTTTGCGTCGAGGTTTGATCGGGGGCTCTTAGCTCAGCTGGTAGAGCAGCGGACTCTTAATCCGTTGGTCGTAGGTTCGAATCCTACAGGGCCCACCAGACAAACTTCGGCGCGAGTCGAAGGCAAATCGGCGTACTGCGAATGTCGGGCTCTTAGCTCAGCTGGTAGAGCAGCGGACTCTTAATCCGTTGGTCGTAGGTTCGAATCCTACAGGGCCCACCAAGACAATCGCGAACAGCCTGTAGTGGAAACACCGCAGGCTGTTTTGCTTTGGGCGGCGATTTTCGAGGCATCGCTCAAGCGACTCCTGGCGCCAGGGCTTCCGGCCCGCACCTAGCATGACCGGCGTGCAAATCCTTGCCGTGCGGGAGAAGCGCCATGGCGATCCAGCTCAACCACACCATTGTTCACGCCCGCGACGCTGCCGCGTCCGCGCGCTTCCTGGCCGAGTTGCTGGGTCTGGGCGAGCCGGTGCGATTCGGGCCTTTCCACGCGGTGGAACTGGCCAACGGCGTGACGCTGGACTTTCTGGACAGCGACGAAGTGCCGTTGGTCGAGCACTACGCCTTCCTGCTCAGCGAAGCCGAGTTCGACCAGGTTTTCGAGCGTATTCGCGTGCGCGGACTGCCGTACTGGGCCGACCCGGGCCACCGGCGCCTGAACCAGATCAACCATGGCGATGGTGGCCGCGGCCTGTATTGGAGCGATCCGGACGGGCACAACCTGGAAATATTGACCCGGCCTTACGGCAGCGGCGGCGGCTGAAATAAAAGCGTCGCTTTGCGCTGACAGACTACAAATTCCGTCTCAGGGTTTCCCCAACCTTTGTGGACAACTCTGTGGGCGGACTGCATAAACCGCTGCTAAGTGCTTGAAATGCCAAGGCTCAAATTGCCGTGCTGAAAAAAGCGGCAATTGATCGGATATCGCGTGCCGGCTCCGGTTTCTTTGCTGACCTGTAACAAGGCGCGATGCGCTGAGGGCTGTCCCCATCTTCTGTGGGCAAGTCTGTGAGCCGGCTGCCCACAGCGCACGCAAGTGCTTGATTCGTCAACAGTCGGCCCAGGCTGCCTCATAAAGAGGCAGCCCGGGATATCAATGCGCCAACAGCACCGGCACCGTCATGGACTGCAGCACGGTGCGGCTGGCACCGCCGAGCATGAGCTCGCGGGCGCGGCTGTGGCCGTAGCAGCCCATGACCAGCAGGTCGGCGCTGACGTCGGCCGCCAGCGACAGCAGCGCGTCGCCGATCTCGTGCGGCGCCGGGCCCTCGCGGTGGTACTCGGCCTCGATGCCGTGGCGGCGCAGCAGCGGCTCCAGCTCGTGCGGGTCGCTGCCCCAGCTCGCCACGTGCACCTCCGCGCCCTCCTGCAGCAGCGGCAGCGCCGCGGCCACGGCGCGCGCGGACTCGCGCGTGGGCTTCCAGGCGATCAGCACCCGCTGCCCCACGTCGGTGAAGCGGCCGGCATAAGGTACCGACAACACCGGACGGCCGCTGTCCAGCGCCACCGTCTCCACGAAATCCGCCGGCACGCCCGGGCCGGCCGGGTCGTCGCGGTCGAACTGGCCCAGCACCACCAGGTCGTGCACCAGCGCCTGGCGCACGAACGCAGGCACCACCGGCCTGTCGGCGTCGATCTCGGCCCAGCGCACCAGCGCGCCGGCATCGGCGCTGTCGAACAGCGCGCGCGCCTGGGCGCGGCGCTCGGCATCCAGCGTCGGCGCCAACACCAGGCTCTGGCCCTCGGCGAGCAGGTGCCGGCCATGGGGCAGCACCGGCGCGGGCGTGTAGAGCGCGGTGACCGTGGCGTCCAGCCGGTGTGCCAGCGCCGAGGCCACGCCGATGCGTGCGGCGCAGCGCGGCGAGGGATCGACGTGCAGCAGGATGGAAGCAATGGGGCTCATGTAAAGGTCTCCCTCTTCAGCGGTTGCGGGGCGGGCCGGTGCGCCGTGGAGCGCGGGGCGATCAGGTGGTTCGTGTCGTGGACGATCGCCGCGCCGGCCTTGGGTCAAGCCAATTTAGGAAGCCGTCGCGCCGCCGCGCTTGCGCTGGATCAAGCGCCCCGGCGCAGCGTGACGGCGCCGCCACGGTGGCGTGCGCTCCGGCCGCCGCGCCGCGCCGCGCGTCGCGCTGCATGTCCCCGCCGTCCACGGCCCCGCGCGCCCCGGCGCACCATCACCCGCTTCTGCCTTTGCGGGAGCACCGCCGATGAAGTCTCTTACCCCTTGCCATCCCACCCGCCGCGCGCTGCTGGGCGCCACGCTGCTCGGTGGCCTGGGCGCCGTGCCCGCGCTGCGCGCGCAGGGCGAAGAGCCCGAGGTCGCCACCGTGGCGCGCGGCCTGGAGCGGCCCTGGAGCCTGGGCTTCCTGCCCGATGGGCGCATGCTCGTCACCGAGAAGGCCGGCCGACTGCGCGTAGTGGCCGACGGGCGCCCGGGCGCGCCGCTGCAGGGCGTGCCGGCCGTGGACGCCGACGGGCAGGGCGGCCTGCTGGACGTGGTGCCGGCGCCCGATTTCGCGTCCAGCCGCACCCTCTACTTCGGCTTCAGTGAGCCCGCGCCCAGCGGCCGCGGCAACGGCACCGCCGTGGCGCGCGCCGTGCTCGACGGCGAGCGGCTGCGCGAGGTCCAGGTGGTGTTCCGCCAGGAGCCCAAGGTTGCCAGCAGCGCGCACTTCGGCTGCCGGCTGGTGTTCGGCCGCGACGGCAACCTTTTCATCACCCTGGGCGACCGCTTCTCGCGCCGCGACGACGCGCAGGACCTCTCGAACCACCTCGGCAAGATCGTGCGCATCGCCCCCGACGGCTCCGTGCCGCGCGACAACCCGCTGCTCGGCCGGCGCGGGGCGCGGCCGGAAATCTGGAGCTGGGGCCACCGCAACGTGCAGGGCGCGGCGCTGCATCCCGCCACCGGCGCGCTGTGGACGCACGAGCACGGACCGCAGGGCGGCGATGAGCTCAACGTCGTCACCGGCGGCAAGAACCACGGCTGGCCGGTGATCACGGCCGGGCGCGAGTACGGCAGCGGTGCCGCCATCGGCCAGGGCGAGACCCGCGCCGACGTCGCGCCCGCGCTGCGCACCTGGGTGCCCTCGGTGGCCCCCAGCGGCATGGCCTTCGTCACCAGCGACCGCTACCCCGGCTGGAAGGGCAGCCTGCTCATCGGTACGCTCAAGGCGCAGCGGCTGCTGCGGCTCACGCTCGACGGCGAACGCGTCACGGGCGAGCAGCGGCTGCTGGCCGGCCTGGGCGAGCGCATCCGCGACGTGCGCCAGGGGCCGGACGGGCGCATCTGGCTGCTCACGGACAGCGGCGACGGGCGGGTGCTGAGGCTGGGGTGACGAACGGTTGCCAATGCACCCGCCGCCTTCTTGTCGCACGTCAAGCCGCCCGGGGAGCGCCAATGGCCTGACGGCTCCTTGAAAGCCCCGGCACGACACAATCCCCGGCATGAGTGCTTCCAACGCCATGGCGGTGTGTTCGCTGCCCATTGAAGGGATGAGCTGCGCCTCCTGCGTCACGCGGGTGGAGAAGGCGCTGGCGGCGGTGCCCGGGGTGCGGCAGGCCAGCGTCAACCTTGCCACCGAGGCCGCCAGCGTGCAGGCCGAGGGGCCGGTGCCGCTGCAGGCGCTGCGCGCGGCGGTGCAGCGCGCGGGCTACCGCGTCAGCGAACAGACGGTGCGGCTGCGCGTGGAGGGTATGACCTGCGCCTCCTGCAGCGCGCGCGTGGAGCGCGTGCTCTCGCGCCAGCCGGGCGTCATCTCCGCCAGCGTCAACCTCGCCACCGAGCAGGCCGAGGTGGTGCTGGCCGCACGCGAGCCCGACGTGGCCGCGCTGGTGCAGGTGGTGGAGCGCGCCGGCTACAAGGCTTTCCCCGTGCCGGAGGACAACGGCGCCGCCGCCGCGCGCCGCCCCGCCGCCGATGCGCGGCCCGTGGTCGCCGCGCTGGCCTTGTCCCTGCCGCTGGTGCTGCCCATGGTGGGGCTGCTGTGGGGCTCGCACTGGATGCTGCCGGGCTGGCTGCAGTGGCTGCTGGCCACGCCGGTGCAGTTCGTGCTGGGTGCGCGCTTCTACAGGGCGGGCTGGAAGGCGCTGCGCGCGGGCAGCGGCAACATGGACCTGCTGGTGGCGCTGGGCACCTCGGCCGCCTACGGCCTGAGCGTGTACCTGCTGCTGACCGGCGGCATGCACCTGTACTTCGAGGCCTCGGCGGTGGTGATCGCGCTGGTGCTGCTGGGCAAGTGGCTGGAGGCGCGCTCCAAGCGCCAGACGACGGCAGCCATCCGCGCGCTGCAGGCGCTGCGCCCCGAGTCCGCGCGCGTGCGCCGCGAGGACGGCAGCGAGTTGGAACTGCCCCTGGCGCAGGTGCGCAGCGGCGACCTGGTGGTGGTGCGCCCGGGCGAGCGCATCGCCGTGGACGGCGAGATCGTCGAAGGGGCCAGCCAGGTGGACGAATCCCTGATCACCGGCGAGAGCCTGCCCGTCGCGAAACAGCCCGGCGACCGCGTCACCGGCGGCGCCGTCAACGCCGAAGGCCGGTTGCTGGTGCGCGCCACCACGGTGGGGGCGGAGTCCACGCTGGCGCGCATCGTGCGGCTGGTGGAGTCGGCGCAGGCGGCCAAGGCGCCGATCCAGCGCCTGGTGGACCGCGTCAGCGCCGTGTTCGTGCCGGTGGTGCTGGCGCTGGCGCTGCTGACGTTGCTGGGNTNGGGGGGCGCCACGCACGACTGGGAGCGGGCCATCCTCAACGCCGTGGCGGTGCTGGTGATCGCCTGCCCCTGCGCGCTGGGCCTGGCCACGCCCGCGGCGCTGATGGCCGGCACGGGCGTGGCGGCGCGGTACGGCATCCTGATCAAGGACGCCGAGGCGCTGGAGGTGGCGCACGCGCTGGCGGTGGTGGCCTTCGACAAGACCGGCACGCTGACGCAGGGCCGGCCCGATCTGCTGGCCTGCGAGCCGGTGCCCGGCGGCGATGCCGCCGAAGTGCTGGCCCTGGCTGCCGCGCTGCAGGCGCACAGCGAGCACCCGCTGGCGCACGCGGTGCAGGCGGCGGCGGCGCAGCGGGGCCTCGG
>Ga0065721_10004620_pt1 | contig 23460 bp, 23 predicted proteins | sample Mesricmetagenome_FD_59108 | JGI IMG/M metagenome (GOLD analysis project Ga0065721, IMG submission 59108) | Mesophilic microbial community from rice straw/compost enrichment Sample: eDNA_1 v2 (version 2) | ecosystem: Engineered > Solid waste > Grass > Composting > Bioreactor | place: USA: Davis...
TGCCTGGCAGGGGCTGGGGGACTCGAACCCACGACCCTCGGTTTTGGAGACCGATGCTCTACCAACTGAGCTAAACCCCTTCAGGCGACGCCGTGTCTAATGGCAAAGACGGAACGATGCAAGAGGCAGATTTCATCTCCCCAGGATGATGCTGCGTGGCCTGCAACACTGGATACCCGTTGCGGTGAACCGGTGCCAAATTCGGATCGGGGATACTGTTTCTGGAATGGATTAGCAGCGACCTACGAGACGTTCTCCACCACCCGCGTCGTCGCAAAGCTTCAGAAAAGACCACACCAACCTGTTGAAGCTGAAGGCTTTTTCACCCAATCCAACAACAAGCATGCGCCCTGAACTTTCGCACTTTACATATAATAGTACTTTATATAGCGTCCCCGTACCGCCTGAAGCGGACACGCCGGGCGGCCATTGGGAGGATTTCATCGTGAGCATCATTACCAAGCTTGCCCTCGCGGCAGGCCTCGCTACCGCCTTGTCTTCGGGTGCCCTGGCACAGGACATTTCCGGCAAGGTTGTCGGCTTCTCGCAAATCGGCTCGGAATCGGGCTGGCGCGCAGCCGAAACGTCTGTGACCCGGCAGCAGGCCGAGGAACGCGGCGTTGACCTGAAGTTCGCTGACGCACAGCAGAAGCAGGAAAACCAGATCAAGGCCATCCGCGGCTTCATCGCCCAGGGTGTTGACGCCATCCTGCTGGCCCCTGTGGTTGCCACGGGCTGGGAAGACGTTCTGGCCGAAGCCAAGGAAGCCGAAATCCCGGTCGTGCTGCTCGACCGCGGCATTGACGCCCCCGAGGATCTGTACCTGACCTCGGTTGCATCCGACCAGGTACTCGAGGGCCGCGTGGCCGGTGAATGGCTGGTCAATGAAGTGGCCGGCGAAGACTGCAACGTTGTCGAACTGCAGGGCACCGTGGGCTCCAGCCCGGCTATCAACCGCAAGCAGGGCTTTGAAGAGGGCATTGCCGGCGCCGCCAACATCAAGATCACCCAGAGCCAGACCGGCGACTTTACCCGCTCCAAGGGCAAGGAAGTGATGGAGGCGTTCCTCAAGTCGTCCAATGGTGGCGCTGATATCTGCGCTGTCTATGCCCACAACGACGACATGGCCGTTGGCGCCATCCAGGCCATCAAGGATGCCGGCCTGAAGCCGGGCGAAGATATCCTGGTCGTCTCCATCGACGCCGTACCCGATATCTTCACCGCCATTGCTGCGGGCGAAGCCAACGCCACTGTTGAACTGACCCCGAACATGGCCGGTCCGGCCTTCGACGCCCTCGCCGCCTATTGGGCCGATGGCACCGAACCGGAAAAGTTCATCATCACCGAGTCCAAGCTCTACACCGCTGCCGACGATCCGCAGGGTGAATACGAGCGCCGCAAGGACCTCGGTTACTAATGGCCGGCCCGGCGCGGCCGGGCAGCCAACTTGCATCACCGTCGCTACCCGGCAGTGCCGGGTAGCCCCACCGCAACTGGGATGGCCCTGGCAAGTGCCGGGCCATGACGGCGTTGCGAGATTAGGGCAGTCTGCCCGCAGGCAGGGAGGGGCACATGCCTGAAGAGCAATTCGTGCTTGAAGCGCGCGGCATCGTAAAGATCTTTGGAAACCACGTGGCGCTCGACGCCGTGGACTTCGGTCTCAAGGGCGGCGAGGTGCATGCCTTGCTCGGTGAGAATGGGGCCGGCAAGTCCACGCTGATCAAGATTTTGACCGGGGCATATCAACCCGATGGTGGCCAGGTCCTGGTCGACGGCCAGCCCGTACACCTCGACAATCCCCAGCAGGCCCAGACTTATGGCATCGGCACGGTCTATCAGGAGGTCAATCTCCTGCCCAACCGGTCGGTGGCCGAGAACCTGTTCCTGGGGCACCAGCCAACCCGTTTCGGCCTGGTGGACCGGCGCCGGATGGAGCGCGACTCCCGCAATATACTCCAGCGCTATGGGCTGGACATCGATCCCGCCAGCGAACTTGGCACACACTCCGTAGCCGTTCAACAGATCGTTGCCATTGCGCGCGCCGTGGAGCTGTCGGGTAAGGTACTCATTCTCGACGAACCGACCGCCAGCCTCGACCGAACCGAGGTGGAGCGGCTGTTCGAGATCGTCCGTGACCTCAAGGCCGGCGGTCTGGCCATCGTCTTCATCACCCACTTCCTCGACCAGGTCTTCGCGCTGGCCGACCGGGTTACCATTCTGCGCAATGGCAAACTGGTGGAGACACGGGCCCTGGACGACATGACCCGGACCGATGTCGTGCGCCTGATGCTGGGCAAGGACATTGCCTTTTCCGGCGCCACCGGCGTCGAGGATGTCCGGCCCAAGGGTGATGTGCTGCTCGACTTCGTCAGTTACGGGCGCAAGCGCAGCGTCGAACCATTCAACCTCACAGTCCACAAGGGCGAGGTCATTGGCGTCGCAGGTCTCCTCGGCTCTGGCCGCACGGAAATGGCGCGCATCATGTTCGGGGCCGACGCGGCAGATGAGGGCACGGTAGAGATTGCCGGCAAAAAGACCGTCATTGCCCGCCCTACCGATGCAATTTCGCATGGTTTTGGTTTCTGCCCTGAGGACCGCAAAGCCGAGGGCATATTCGGCGACCTCAGCGTGCGCGAAAACATCATCATCGCCCTGCAGGGCAAGTTGGGCTGGTTCAGCGCGCTCAACCGCGACGAACAGCTCGAAATCGCCGGCCGTTTCGGCGAAGCCATGGACATTCGCGCCGCCTCGCTCGACATGCCCGTCAAGCTTCTCTCGGGCGGCAACCAGCAGAAGGTCATCCTCTCACGCTGGCTCGCCACCGACCCGACCTTCCTTATCCTGGACGAGCCCACGCGCGGTATCGACGTGGGCGCGCATGCCGAAATCGTCCGGACCATCAATCGCCTGCGCGACGAGGGCCTCGCGCTCGTGGTGATTTCATCCGAGCTCGACGAGGTGGTGGCCTATTCCACCCGTATCGTGGTCATGCGGGACCGCGAAATGGTGGCCGAATTGAGCGGCGAAAACATCAATCCCGGGGTGATCGTCCAGGCGATTGCCAACCATCGTGAGGGCCCGTCGTCATGATGCGGCGTATTCTGGTTCCGCTGGCCAATCCGCAGCTCATTGCCCTTGTCGGCGTGCTGCTGATCAACTGGCTCCTGTTTCCCAACTTCTTCCGCATCACCTGGCAGGACGGGCGCCTTTTCGGCAGCCTGATCGACGTGCTCAACCGGGGTGCGCCGGTGGCCATTCTCGCCATCGGCATGGTGGGTGTTATCGCTACCAAGGGTGTCGACCTGTCGGTCGGGGCCGTGATGGCGATGGCCGGCGCGGTGGCGGCGACAATGGTGGTGGCCGGATATCCAGCACCAGTCGCCGTCGCCGCCGCCCTTGCAGTGGGCCTGCTTTGCGGATTGTGGAATGGCTTTCTGGTGGCGGTGCTCGACATCCAGCCCATCGTCGCCACACTTGTGCTGATGGTCGCCGGTCGCGGCATTGCGCAGCTGACGACCGAGGGCTTCATCGTCACCTTCACCGACCCGGTATTGATCTTTATCGGCACCGGCTCTTTCCTCGGCCTGCCCATGGCTGCCGTAATTGCCATCGTGCTCCTGGTGATGGTGACACTGCTTATCCGCCGTACCGCGCTTGGCCTCTTCATCGAGGCTGTCGGCGTCAATCGCGCCGCCGCCAGCCTGGCCGGTATACGCAGCCGCATGCTGCTCATGCTCGTCTATGGCTTGTCCGGTTTCTGTGCCGCCGTGGCCGGCATCATCGTGGCCGGGGACATTCGCGGCGCTGACGCCAACAATGCCGGCCTCTGGCTCGAGCTTGACGCCATCCTCGCAGTGGTCATTGGCGGCACCTCGCTCCTGGGCGGGCGCTTTTCGGTCCCCCTCGCCGTTGTCGGCGCCATCATCATTCAGGCGATGAACACCGGCATTCTCGTGTCCGGCTTCCGGCCCGAGTTCAACCTCATCGTCAAGGCGGCCCTGATTTTCCTCGTGCTCATCATCCAGTCGCCGTTGGCGAGCCGGATCGTGCCGGTTCGCGTCAAGGCCACGGAGGTCTCCAAATGAGCCGCAGCCTGCGCCCGCTTCTGGCGACTGCCGTCATTTTCGCCATCGCCTACGCCCTGGCGGTGATGCAGTTCCCGTCCATGTTCTCGACCCGCGTCCTGGGCAATTTCCTCACCGACAACGCCTTTCTGGGCATCACTGCTGTCGGCATGACCTTCGTGATCCTTTCCGGCGGCATCGATTTGTCCGTGGGCGCCGTGATCGGCTTCACCGGCGTGCTGATCGCTGTATTGATCGCCTGGGCGGGCTGGCACCCTCTCGCCGCTTTTGCGCTGGCCCTGGCGATCGCCGCTGCCTTTGGCGGGGTGATGGGGCTTGCCATCCACTATCTGCAGGTGCCCGCCTTTATCGTCACCCTCGCCGGCATGTTCCTGGCCCGGGGCGGCGCATCGGTGATCACCCAGGATTCTGTGCCGGTGCGACACGAATTTTACGGCTGGGTTTCCGAGCTTGTGATCCGCCTGCCGGGCGGGGGAAGGCTCAGTTTCATCGGCTTGCTGATGATCGCGGTCTTCATCATTGGCGCACTGGTGGCACACCGCACCAAGTTCGGCTCGTATGTCTATGCGCTGGGCGGCAACCCCGTCTCCGCCTCGCTGATGGGCGTGCCGGTGGCACAGACGACCGTCGGGGTCTACATGCTGTCCTCTGTCCTGGCTGCCTTGGCAGGAATCGTCTTCTCTCTTTATACTTCCGCCGGTTATCCGCTGGCCGCCGTCGGCGTGGAACTCGACGCCATCAGCGCGGTGGTGATCGGGGGCACGCTGCTGACCGGGGGCTACGGTTTCGTACTGGGGACCTTCATCGGCGTCATGCTGCTGGGCCTGGTGCAGACCTACATTATCTTCGACGGAACGCTCTCGAGCTGGTGGACAAAGATCGTCATCGGCGCGCTGCTGTTCCTGTTCATAGTCCTGCAGCGGCTGATCTTCGCAGCCTCTGCAAAGGGAGAGAAAGCGTAGTAGATGGACGTTTCGCCTTCGGCGGGAGGATGTGACTTGCCCGCCGAGAGTGCCGGATCGAGGCCGTCATGATCGAAACGGGCGGCCTTATACGCTCCCTGTCGGGACGGCGCGCAGCGCGCAATTTCCACACCTTTGTCATTAACGAAATCGGCTACGCTATTGTTACCGGTAAGTTTTCCGTCGGAACAGTACTGCCTAGCGATGCCGTGATGATGGAGACATACAGCGTTTCGCGCACCGTGCTGCGCGAGGCTCTGAAGACCCTCGAGGCCAAGGGTCTGGTGGAGGCGCGTCCCAAGGTCGGCACGCGCGTCTCGCCCCGCAGCCGCTGGAATTTCTTCGATCCACAGGTACTCGCCTGGCACTATCATGCCGCGCCGGATGGGGAACTCTACGAGAGCCTGTTCCGGGTACGCGCGGCTCTCGAAGCGCCGATGGTGGCGCTGGCAACCCGCCACCGGACGGCAGAGCACATCCGCCTGCTCAAATACTGGTGCCACCAGATGGAGACGGCGGACGACAGCATCGAGCAGTTCGGTCTGGCCTGCCTTGAAGTGCACGGCGTCATCGCTGAAAGTGGCCGCGACCCCCTGCTCCGCTCGATCCTGGGTGTGGTCGAGCTGACCCTGGCGCTGGCGCTCACCCGTGACAAGGCCATGAGCGGGCCCGACTACCGGACAAAATCCGCACAGCTCTTCACCCGCCTGACCGTGGCCATGGAAATGAGCGATGTCGAAGAAGCAAGCCGCATCTATGAGCAATGCCGACTGCTTGATCAGCAGCAGACGATGTAGCCCACAGAAACACAGACAGCACTGCCGCCAAGGCTGAGCCACTCATATTGGGTTTTATCGCGGCTGGGGCTGCCCAGCGTCGCGTGCAGGCCCTTCCATTGGCTGTGTTCACCAAAAGCGGCAGCGGCCCGGCCCCGGCAGACCCCGGTCTTCTGTCTGCGCCCTGGGCATTTCCGGCGGTTCGTCGCCCACCGAATTATCCAGCAGCGCCCTGCCCCGCGTGCCTTCGATGGCGGTTTTTGAGGTCGCTCGACCCGGTGCTGGCCCGGAGGCTGAATTAGGTCTCATTGACGAGGAATGGAGAAGTCCTCGGAGTGCGTTTCGGTGCTCAGTCCCCGACGGGAACCGGTGAGCCTTGGCCGAATACCAAGCGCGTTGGACGAGAAAATCGGTGGCCGGCGAAGATTTGGAGCGGGTAGCGGGAATCGAACCCGCGTATTCAGCTTGGAAGGCTGCTGCTCTACCATTGAGCTATACCCGCCCGGGACCGGAGCCACGGCACGAATTAGCGCGAAGTGCCCATCGCTGGCAAGGGCAAGCCCTTCAGACTTTCCACAAAATGCGTGCGGAACCAAAATCTTGCGGGTGAGACGATCAAGGGTGTTGACACCTTTGCAACGGCCCACCATAAACCGCCCGACGAAACGCAGGCGCGTTCGTTTCCTGCCTCAGGATGTGGAGGGGTGGGAGAGTGGTTAAATCCATCAGACTGTAAATCTGACGCCTCAGGCTACACTGGTTCGAATCCAGTCCCCTCCACCAATACCCCGAAGATCTGCCTCCCCCACCTGCCCCTCTGAAGGCTTGTATTTCGTCCGGCCATGTCCCGGCGATCCGAGCTCTCGACACCGGCCTGGCTGTCTGGTTCAAATCTGGCAGATGGACATTTGGGGGACACAGATGGCATTTTCGATCCGCTCGGCAATCGTTGCACTCACATTGGCGATTGCCCTGTTCGCAGCGCCCGCACAGGCACAGCCGACGCGCCAATGGGGTCAGGTCGGGTCCTGGCTGATCAGCGTCGATCCATCCCTGGCCAATTCCTGCTACGCGTTGCATGATTATGACGACGGCACCGTCATGCGCTTCGGCAGCGACAAGTCATCGGCTGACCAGCGCTGGTATATCCTCTTTGGCAATGATCGCTGGCGATCGATCGAGGATGGTGGCGAATACAACGTGACCCTGAAGTTCGACCGCGAGCCGGAATGGACGGCCGTGGCAACCGGGGTGGATATGGGCGCCGATACCAATTTCCTCTACGTCTTCGGGTCCGATCCGGGGTTTATCGACGAATTTGTCGCCAAGAACACGCTGGTGCTGACCTATGAAGGTACCACCGTCACCCGGCTGAGCCTGAGAGGCAGCGCCCGGGCTGCAAGGGCCATGATGCAGTGCCAGGCCGAGCAGGTTTCTGCCCCGCCTGCCGATCCGTTTGCAGGCAAGAAAAAGAAGAGCCTGAGCGACCCGTTTGCCAACTGATTTCGGCATTGCTTGCGGAAACCCCACAAACCCGATACCGCTCGCCACATGAGCCGCAACAAGTTTCCGCCAAAACCCAAATATGACCCGGATACCGGGCCGGTCTATCTATATGGCCTGCACACGGTACGCGCTGCGCTGGACAATCCTGCGCGCCTCAAGAAGGAGCTGCTGGTCACACCCAACGCGCTCAACCGACTGAGGGAAACCGGCGCCCAGTTTGGCAAGCTCAAGATTACCGAAACGAACCCCAGGGAACTGGATCGCCTCTTGGGCGGCGAAGCCGTCCATCAGGGCGCGGCGCTTGAAGTCGACCCTGTTTCGCGCTTTGGCCTTGATGACCTGCACGAGCCGACCCTGGTCGTCGTCCTCGATCAATTGACCGATCCGCACAATGTGGGCGCCATTCTGCGCACCGCCTGCGCCTTCGGCGCCGATGCCGTCATCACCACCGCCCGCCACTCACCGCGCGAGACCGGGGTAATGGCCAAGGCCGCCTCCGGCGCCCTCGATCTTGTGCCGATGATCGAGGTGCGCAATCTCGGCGACGCGTTGGAAAAACTCAAGGGGCGCGGCATGCTAGTCCTGGGCTTCGACTCGGAAGCCGAGGCGCCACTACGGCCCCGCGCGGATTCGCGGCCCCTGGCCGTGGTACTGGGCGCCGAGGGCAAGGGGCTGCGCCAACGCACCCGCGAGCTGTGCGATGAAATGGTGCGGCTCGATATGCCCGGACCGATAAAATCACTCAATGTTTCGAATGCGGCAGCCATAGCTTTGTTTGCCGCGACCGCCGGCAGACAGGCATGAGCACGTTCGAGCCTTTTGCCATGGCCTTGCGCCTGTCGGGGGTCACCGTTCCCCAGCAGGACCTGGAAACAGCCCTGAGGCAACTTGTAGTTCGCTTTGAGCCCGAAGACGCCGACAACAGCCACTACGCCCAGGTCGACGTGCCTGTTGCCAATCCCGTTCGCGCCATTCTCGACCTGGCCGAGCGCTCCGGTCCAACTATTGCCGCCATGCTCGAGGATCGTCGTATCGGCAAGGCTGTGCTGGACATCGCCTTCGACTACCCTTCCGAAGGGGAAGCCATGTCGACCCGTCTGCCTGCGCACGCGGCCGCGTCCATTGCCGGGCACGGCATAGATATTGAAATCTCGGTCTATCTGACTGACGTAGAGGACGACGAGGACGCATGAGCACTCCGCTGCGCAACTGGGCAGGCAACATTGTTTTTAACGCCCGAACGGTTGCGCACCCCGGCACGGAGGCCGAGCTTTGTCACGTCGTGCGGGACGCTGCCAAGGTCCGGGTCCTTGGCTGTGGGCACTCCTTCAATCCCATCGCGGACACTGATGACACTCTGGTCTCGCTCCGGTCGATGCAGCGCCGCATCGAGGTTCATGCGGGCGCTCGCACTGTCACGGTGGACGGTGGCGCCACCTATGCCGATGTGGCGCCGGTCCTGCATGCGGCGGGATTCGCGCTGGCCAACGTGGCCTCACTGCCAAATATCACCCTGGCTGGAGCCATCGTCACGGCCACGCATGGCTCCGGGGACAGCAACCGGAACCTCGCTGCCGCCGTAGCCGGCTTCCGCGTCGTGACAGCCACTGGCGACGTCCTGACATTTCGCCGCGGCGAACCGGATTTCGATGGTGCGGTGGTCAATCTTGGTGCCCTCGGCGTCATGTCGGAGCTGACCCTCAACCTCGTCCCGACTTTCGATGTCCGCCAGAACGTCTATCTCGATCTCCCCCTGCCCGCCGTGATCGCGAACTTCACCACCCTCATGTCACGGGCCTACAGCGTGAGCCTTTTCACGCGCTGGCAAGGCGACCAGGTCGACCAGATCTGGGTCAAGGACGTGAGCGGGCGATCCGAACCCGCCCTCGACATCCTGGGCGCGCGCGGCGCTACCGGCCCGTGCCATCCCATTCCCGGCCTTGATGGTAGCGTCTGTACCCGACAGCTGGGAGAAGCGGGTCCATGGCACGAGCGACTGTTTCACTTTGCCATCGGTAACACCGCTTCGGCTGGCGCAGAACTGCAATCGGAACTGTTCGTGGCGCGCGATGAGGCGCCGGCCGCAATCGCCGCCCTGCACAAGGTTCAGGAGCAGTTTGCGCCCGCCCTCCTGATCTCCGAGATCCGCTCGGTTGCCCGCGATGAGCTGTGGCTGAGCTCTGCCTACGGACAGGATAGCATCGGCTTCCACTTCACCTGGCGGCCTGAATGGGATCGGACCATTGCTGCCCTGAAAGTGGTGGAGGCAGCGCTCGAGCCATTCAGCCCCCGCCCCCACTGGGCCAAGCTTTCGACCATTCCGGCCGCAACCGTCCAGTCGCGCTATGAACGGATGGACGATTTCCGCAAGCTGGCAGACCGACTCGACCCGACCGGCAAATTCCGCAACCCGTTTGTTACCGAACTGCTGTTCTCCTGAGCGGCGTCCGGCCTAGTCGGACACGGCGTCATTAACGGCGGCCGTCAGGATGCTGCGGCCGAACACGCCACCCGACTTGGGCACTAGCCTTACGACGCTGTATCCGCGCGCCTTGAGTTCGGCCAGGAAGCCCGGCAGCATATCCACCGTGCGCTGATGGATATCGTGGAACAGGATGATGCCGCTGCCGCGCGCATCGAGCCGGTCCAGCGTGCGCTGCATCACCACACTGGCGCTGTCCCGATAGTAGTCCTTGCTGTCGATATCGACATCGAGGACCACCATGTCACCTTGCAGCAGGGCTGTGCGCAGATACCCGGTCTGCGAGAGGTAGGGGAAGCGGAAGAAGGGCGAAATCGTCTCCGCACCCATCGCCTCGGCCACGGCCTCCTCCCCGCGTGCGATCTCCTCGAGCGCCTCTTGTCGCGACAGCTTGCTCAGGTCGGTGTGGTTGTATGTGTGGCTGCCCACCGTATGGCCACGCCGGGCCACCAGTTGCGCCAGTTCCGGATGCGCTCGTGCCGCCGAGCCGAGCATGAGGAAGGTGGCCCGGACGCCATACTGGTCAAGGGCGTCGAGAATGGCCGGGGTTTTGCCGGGTCTTGGCCCGTCATCGAAGGTCAGCACGACCTCACCGGGCCGCAGGATGATGTCGGCGGTTGAGGCCACTTCGAGCGTGCGACCCGATAGTTGGCCGGCTGTAAATATCCGACTGGGCATGGGCTGATCCCGGCGTGGTGCCGATGACGGCGCGGTGCTGCCGGTGACATCCCGGTCGACGACGGCTACGACATCGGTGTGGCGCACAGGCTTGGCACATCCGGCCATGGCGGCTGCGCAAAGCCCTGCAACAAAAAGCGTACGCAACAACCGCAATTGAGGCCCCCGAGCGACAAATCAATGGGCCTCACTTTTTGCGATTATGGTTAATAATCCCCTCGTGAATTATTAAGAACTACTTACCGGCCAGTGATTTAGCTCGTCGCCCGAGAGTGTCGAGAGCACTGAGAAAGGCCGACCTGTCCGCCGGACGGAAACCGGCATTGTAGCCCTTGATCTCCCCCGTCTCGCGCAGGTGCTGCTTGAGATCGCGCATGGCCAGGGCCATGCCGATGGATGCAGCGGTGAATGGCTTGCCGGTAAAGCCAAGAACATGGCAGCCCTTGTCGATGGCGCGGCTGGCAAGGGGAATGTCGGCAGTCAGCACGATGTCATTGGGCTGCGCATTGTCCACGATCCAGTCATCGGCAGCGTCCGCGCCGGCCGGAACCACCACCACCCGGACCATCGGGTCGCGCGAGGGCCTGACGCCGCCATTGCTCACAAAAGTGATGACGAGGCCCAGTCGCTCGGCGACCCGCCGGGCTTCTTCCTTGACTGGACAGGCATCGGCATCAACGAAGACTTGCGGATCGGCCATTACGGCAGCTCGGCAAGGAAGGCCGACAGCAGCGCGTCATAACGCTCGGGTGCTTCATGCCATGACTGGATATGGTCGGCGCTGGTGCGCAGATAGGTTGTCACCTGCGTTCGGGCTTGCACAAGCGCGTCGCTGCCCTCGACCGGCACGACCCGATCCGCATGTCCATGAGAAAGGAAGAGTGGCCCCATAAAGCTATTGAGCTCGGCGCGGACATCGGCTTCTCCGAGCCCCAGCGGCAGGGTGTAGCCTGAAAGGGATACACCGACCCTGGCAAGCACCGGAGCAAATGGAATGCCCATTGCTCCAACGGCGCTGCCGACAATTTCGGTGAAATCCAGCGCCGGAGCATCCAGCACGATGGCGGAAACAGAGCCTGCCTTGTCGGAGTGCCGGAGGAACTGGCCGACGATACCGCCGCCCATGGACTCTCCGACAAGGATAACGTCCCTGGCGCCGTTGGCGAGCGCATAAGCCACCACAGCGTCGAGATCATGCCACTCGGTGAGGCCGAAGGCATAGTAGCCACTCGGGTCTTTGGGCGCCTCCTCGTCATTGCGATAGGAAAACAGCACGGTTGGGAGATTGGCCCGCTGCAGGACCGGTAAAAAGCGATAGCCGTTTTCCCGGCGACCACCAATCCCGTGCACGAAAATGGCCCAGCGCGTCGAGGCGGTTTCAGGCGCCACGAGCCAGGCAGGCATTTCACCGATGTCGGAGGACAGGGAAATGTCGGTGAAGGCGTAGCCATAGGCCGTATGCGGATCGCCGACATAGCCGATGTCTTCCGGTCGCTGCGGCGCGGGCCAGCCGCTCCCCTGCGCGGTCGGGGCGCCAACCCGCAGGATGGAGGCAAGCTGGGTGGAAACAATGACCCCGCCGATGAGGGGATAGCTTAAGACAAGGATCCCCAGGACGATCGCGACAATAGCACCCAGCCTGCGCAAGTCCGGGACCGTCTAATAAATGACAACCGAGCGAATGCTTTCGCCCGAATGCATCATGTCGAACCCCTTGTTGATGTCCTCGAGGCGCAGCGTATGGGTGATCATCGGATCAATCTCGATCTTGCCGTTGAGGTACCAGTCCACGATCTTGGGAACGTCGGTGCGCCCCTTGGCACCACCGAAGGCAGTCCCCATCCAGGTGCGGCCAGTGACCAGCTGGAACGGACGGGTGGAAATCTCCTGCCCTGCCCCGGCCACGCCGATTACCACCGACTTGCCCCATCCCCGATGCGCACATTCGAGCGCCTGACGCATAACCTTGGTGTTACCGGTGCAATCGAACGTATAGTCGGCCCCGCCGATAAGATCCCCGCGCCGCTTGGTGAGATTGACGATATAGGGGACAATATCCTCACCGATTTCGGTGGGATTGACGAAATGGGTCATGCCGAAGCGCTCACCCCATTCCTTCTTGGAACTGTTGATGTCGACGCCGATGATCATGTCGGCGCCAGCCAGGCGCAGGCCCTGGATCACGTTGAGGCCGATGCCACCCAGGCCGAAGACGACGGCAGTGGCGCCGATCTCGACCTTGGCGGTATTGATCACCGCGCCGATGCCGGTGGTCACGCCGCAGCCCACATAGCAGACCTTGTCGAAAGCCGCCGCAGCGTCGATCTTCGCGACGGAGATTTCGGGCAGCACTGTGTAATTCGAGAAGGTCGAGCAGCCCATGTAGTGGAAGATCGGCTTGCCTTCGAACGAGAAGCGCGACGTGCCATCGGGCATGAGCCCTTGCCCCTGCGTGGCGCGGATAGCGGTGCACAGGTTCGTCTTGCCTGATCGACACGCATAGCATTCGCGGCATTCGGGCGTGTAGAGCGGGATGACGTGGTCGCCCTTCTTCACGGAGGTGACGCCAGGGCCGACATCGACAACCACGCCGGCCCCTTCATGGCCGAGGATGGATGGAAACAAGCCCTCAGGATCAGCGCCTGACAGCGTGAAATCGTCGGTGTGGCAGAGGCCCGTGGCCTTGATCTCGATGAGAACCTCACCGGCCTTGGGGCCCTCGAGATCGACTTCCACGATTTCAAGGGGCTTTCCAGCGGCAAAGGCGACGGCGGCGCGGGTCTTCATCACGTCTATTCCTGGGGGCAAGTCTGTTTGCGCCGAGACTGGCATAGAGGGCCCGTCAGGACAACGCGCCTTTGGCCGCTATCCGCAGCTCTTGATGGTTACGAACCGCCAAGGCTCAGCATCACGTTCACCGCGGCCGCCAGGATGATGGTGTTGAACAGATGAGAAAAGACCAGATGCACGGTCACCAGGCGGCGCATCTCGTGGCTCTCGATCTTGGTGTCCGACGTCGCGACCGAAGTGCCGATCGTGTATGAAAAGTAGATGAAATCGTAGCCGTCGGGATCGGAGGCGCCGGGAAAATCGAGGCCCCCTTCCACATCGGCGCCCTCGGCTGCATCCTTCACCTGGTAGTACTCATAGGCATAGTGGAGCGCCCCCACAGCCTGGACCGTAAACCAGCCCAGGAGAACCGAGACAACGCTGATCACCACTTCCCACGGGTTCGGATTTTCCCCGCTACTGAGGGCGAGAAATAGCGACACCACCGATGCGGCAACGACGATGAAGACGATCAGGAAAATACCGCTGGCCGGCGTGTCCTCCTCCCGCGCGTGCTCGCGCAGATAGTCGGCGGTCAGGTGCGGCAACTTAATGAAGGTCAGCAGGAGAAAGCCGACAAAGAGCCCATTTGCCCCAAGGCTCACCGCATAGGCGGGGTTGAACCACAATCCCGCCAGAAACGAAAAGACGCCTATAGCAAGGCCGAAGTAGAAAGGCGCATGCCGTGGCATGATGCGCTGCATGGCAAGGCCATGCCGTTTGCCCGGCTGCACTTTCCTGGCGGCCTTCCGCGCTGGCGGCCGCCCACGTGATGTTCGGGTCTCGGATTTTGGCATGATGACGCTCCGGCATGCCGGCAGGCTGCCGACATGCCGTAAACGTCTGTCAGCCGGGAATGGCTCCCGGACCGGGCTGGGCGCCGGGCGGAACCTTGCCCATGATGATCATGCCCAGGACTTCGTCCTTGGTGACATCTGTGGTCTTGGCCTGCCCGACCACCTGGCCGTTCTTCATCACCACCACGCGGTCGGCAAGGTCGAACACATCGTGGATATCATGGCTGATGAGGAAGATGCCGATTCCCTCGGACTTGAGCTGCTTGATCAGCTCTCCCACCTGCGCGGTTTCCTGCGGACCTAGGGCCGCAGTCGGCTCGTCCATGATCAGAATGCGGGCGTTGAACAGGATGGCGCGGGCAATGGCCACCGATTGCCGCTGACCACCAGAAAGCGCCTTCACAGGTTCCTTGAACCTGCGGAAGTTGGGATTGAGCCGGCCCATGACTTCGCGTGCCTTGGACTCCATGGCCGCGTCGTCGAGGGTACCGAGCGAGGTGACCATCTCTCGCCCGAGGAACAGGTTGGCCGCCGCGTCGACGTTATCGGCCACCGCAAGCTGCTGGTAGATGGTCTCGATGCCATAGGCCTTGGCATCGCGCGGATTGTTGATGGTCGCTTCCTCGCCGTTGATGCGGATCTCGCCCGCATCACGCTTGTAGGCACCCGAGAGGATCTTGATCAGCGTGGACTTGCCCGCGCCGTTGTGGCCCAGAAGCCCGACCACCTCGCCGCGATGCAGGGTGATGGAAGCCTGGTCGACAGCACGTATGCCGCCGAATGAGATGGAAATGTCGGTCATTTCGACCAGTGGCGTGCCGGTGTCCAGCATAGCGCAACTCCTAATGCTTGTTCCGGCGGTAAAGCGTGTCGAGCCACACCGCGAAAACCAGGACGATACCAACCACAATGGATTGAAACGGACTGTCGAACCCCATGAGCACCATGCCAGACTGCAGCGACTGCATGACCACGGCGCCCAGCAGGGCCCCGGCAATGGTGCCCACGCCGCCCGCCAGGGACGTCCCGCCAATCACCGCTGCGGCGATGACATAGAGTTCATCCAGCGTGCCCAGGGCATTGGTGGCGGCGTTGAGACGGGCAGTCGAGATCGCTGCCGCAATGGCGCAGAGCGCGCCCATGAGCATGAAGATCTTCACCGTTACCCAACGGGTATTGATGCCCGCAAGCTCGGCAGCTTCGGGATTGCCACCCATGGCATAAACATAGCGCCCGAAGCGGGTGCGGGTGGCAAGGAACGTCATGACGACACCGACGCCCACAGCGATCAGCACCGGAACGGCAATGCCGTGCGAGATAAAGAGGCCGCCCTCGGGAACGGCAATGCCATTGGCGGCGGCAAAGTTCTCGGCAATGCGCACAGGCCAGGGGTAGGCATTGGCAACCCAGACCGCGGCGATAGTTGCCCCGCAACCGATGACCGCCAGCGAAATCTCCGCCCATACGGGCCGCTGGGGGAAGTTGAAGCGCTTGCGCTGGCGGCGACCGAAATAGAGGCCGATAACAATTGCAGCGCACGCAACCACAGCAACGACCCAGCTCCACAGGGACCCGATCGCACCGGCCGGCCCGCCGCCCATCAACTGGAAGTTGCTGTCCATCGGCGCTACCGTCCGGCCTGCAGTGACCCACCAGGCGGCACCGCGCCAGACGAGATAGCCGCCGAGCGTCACGATGAAGGCCGGCACCCGGAGATAGGCGATGATGGCGCCCTGCAGGGCACCGATACCGACCCCGACCGCAAGACCGGTTGCCAGCGACAGTATCCAGATGAGCGGGTGACCAAGGCCAAGCCCCAGTTGCACCGGCAGGATCTGCGTCTGCATGACACCCATGACCATGCCGACGACACCCAGGATGGAGCCGACGGAAAGGTCGATATTACGGGTGACGATGACCAGCACCATGCCCGTGACCATCACCGCGACCGACGCGGTCTGGACCGACAGATTCCACAGGTTACGCGGCGTGAGGAACAGGCCGCCGGAGAAGAAATTGAACCCCACCCAGATGATGGCCAAGGCACCGATCATCCCAAGGAGGCGGGTGTCGATCTCGGTTGCCATCAGAAAGCGTTGAAGCGGATTTTGCACCAACTGGCTCGGATGTGTGGTGCTGGACATGGCTCGCTGCTCGGCCATCAGTTCCCCCTAGGAAGCAGCGCTCCGCATAGCCGGAGCGCGGTCCGGTTACAGAAGTGCCGCAGCGCGAACGCCGCGGCACCTCGAAACCAACTTAAGTCGCGTCGACCTTAGTTACACGCGGCAACCGAGCCGGCGGGAACGCCCTGGCAGACGACATCCTTGGAGACCCAGCCGGCATCGATCACGACGTCCAGGTTGTCCTTGGTGATCGCCACGGGAGCGATGAAGAACGCGTTCATGGCGACGCCCTTCGGTCCGCCATTGAACGGCACCACGCCAGTGACTTCATTGAGAGGCGTACCGTTGGCCAGCTCGAGGGCCACTTCAGCGGCCTTCTTGCCCAACTCGCGCGCGTCCTTCCACACCGACACGGTCTGCGTGCCCAGAGCGATGCGGTTAAGAGCGGCATGGTCGCCGTCCTGACCCGAAACCGGCACGGAACCAGCCAGACCCTGAGCCGCCAGAGCGGCAATGGCGCCACCGGCAGTACCGTCGTTCGAAGCCACAACGGCGTCGACTTCGTTGTTGTTGGCGGTCAGGAACTGTTCCATGTTCGCCTGGGCGACTTCGGGATTCCAGTTCTCGGTATAGGCTTCGCCAACGTTCTTGATCGCACCGGAATCGATACCGGCCTGGAGAACTTCCATCTGGCCTTCGAACAGGAAGTCGGCGTTCGGGTCAGCCGAGTTGCCCTTGATGAAGACGAAGTTGCCTTCCGAGACAACAGCAGCAACACCGGCAGCCTGCAGGCGACCGACTTCCTTGTTGTCGAACGTCAGGTAGAAGGCGTCGGGGTTCTCGATCAGGCGGTCATAGCCGATGACCGGGATGCCTTCGGCAACGGCGGCGGCAACTGCGGGCCCCACCGCTTCGCTGTCCTGGGCCAGCACGATGATGGCATCGGCGCCCTGGCTGATCAGGCTTTCGATGTCGGTGAGCTGCTTGGCGGCAGAAGACTGCGCGTCAGCCGAAATGTACTGAGCACCGGCGGCTTCAAGCACGGCCTTGATGGCGGCTTCGTCAGTCTTCCAGCGTTCTTCCTGGAAGTTGTTCCAGCTCACGCCAACGACAATCTGATCCTGAGCAATTGCCGAACCGAAAAGCACGGTCGAAGCAAGCAGGACCGCTGCGAACTTGTTCATGATGTCCTCCCAATGGGCAGCGAACTGCCCGCAAAGCAAGTTGGCGGCAATAACCCCAACCGGGCGCCGCCTCCCTGCGCCCTGAGCATTAATTTTACTGCTCGAAAAAACGTCTCGCATGCGACATCATGACGTGTCAACGTCATTTTCGACCCTCGAAGAAAATCTGACATTGCGATTGTATCTGTTGGATGATGACTAGGGCGCAGGGGTTGAGGAGGAAGCGCGGTTGACGAGAAACGTCAGCGACAGTGACAGCGTCCGCAGACAGAATCGCGGCCTGCTGCTGGCTGCCCTGCGATCGAGCGGGCCCCAATCGCGCACGGCCATAGCCGGCGTCACCGGCCTCAGCCACGCCAGCGTCACGGCGATCATGCATGATCTTTTGCACCAGCGCGTTGTGGAGGAATTGCCCACCTCCGAGCCAACCGATGGACGCATGCGCGGCCGCCCCGCGACCCTCATCGGGTTCCGTCGGGCCGCCGTCTACGTGGCCCTGCTCGAACTGGATGTGAATCGTCTCAGAGCGTCGCTGGTCGACTACTCGGGCGTGCTGGTGGACCGGATCGAAGTCAATGTGACGCCGGATACGCTGAGATCTCAAAGCCCGGCCGACTTCTTTGCGCAGCATCTGGAAGCCTTGCGCCAGCGTACGCCCAAAGCCTCTCCTTCATTGCGCCGCATCGCCATATCGGTGCAGGGCATCCTTGATCGTGACGGCAGTGGCGTAAAATGGTCACCCATTCCTCACCTTGCCGGTTCCGCATTCGCCACCGATCTGGCCGCCCGCTTCGGTCTTGAGGTGACACTGCACAAGCGTGGCCGGCTGTTGGCAGAGGGCACACGCTGGCTGGTGCCCGACCTTCACGACACCAGTGTCGCCACCGTGTTCATCGGCTCAACTGTGGCGATGGGCCTCAGCCCCAACGGCCAGGGCACTAGCCGCAGCCAAGGCAGCGCTACCGAGTTCGGACACATGAACCACATCCCCAGCGGCGCTTTGTGCCGCTGTGGCATGCGTGGCTGCATCGAGGCCTACGTGGCGGACTACGGTCTGTTGCGAACCGTATACTCCGTTCCGGAAACGGCGCCCCCCGCCCCGGCCGTGCCGGCACAGCAATACGAATCGCTCCTGAACCGCGCCGAGCAGGGCGACCGCGCCGCGGCCCACGGCTTCCACGTCGCTGGACGTGCGCTCGGATATGGCCTGAGCCGGATGCTGGCCATGTTCGACCCCTCGCGCATCCTGCTGGTGGGACCTGGCGCACGCGCCCTGCCCCTCATGCGGGCCGAGATAGAAGCCGCGCTATCCGCTTCCCTCGTCTGTCGCATCAACGGCCTGCCCGAAATCTCGGCGCATCTCGACGAGAAGGAGCCCATCTTCCGCGGNTTGATGATGAAGNCCCTTACCGCGGTGGACCAGGANGACATCGCCACCCTGGACTCCCGCGCACGCCTCTAGCCGCCCTCCNGCCTCTCAGAACTTGAGGAAANCATAGAGCTGCTCGGCCAGCACGACNGGCTCGGCTTGGGCACCATGCAGGACGAGATCNGGCGATTGAGGCGGCTCAAATGGAGAATCGATGCCCGTGAAATTCTTGATCTCACCAGCCCTGGCGCGCTTGTAGAGCCCCTTGGGGTCTCTGGCCTCGCAGACCTCCAAGGGGGTGTCGACATAGATTTCGGCAAAGTCGACGTCGCCGGCGATCTCGCGGGCCAGCCGGCGCTCCTTCTCGAAGGGCGAGATGAAGGACACCAGAACTATGAGACCTGCATCGGCCATGAGGCGTGCCACCTCCGCCACGCGGCGGATATTCTCGACGCGGGCAGCTTCGGTGAAACCGAGGTCCTTGTTCAGCCCATGCCGGACATTGTCGCCATCCAGGATATAGGCGTGGCGCCCCTCCGCCGTGAGCCGCTTTTCGAGCAGGTTGGCGATGGAGGACTTGCCCGAACCGGACAGTCCGGTGAACCAGACAATGCGCGGCACCTGGCCCTTGAGCCGCGCACGAACGTCGCGGTTCACGTCAAAGGACTGATAGGTGAGATTTTGCGCGCGGCGAAGGCCGAAGTCGATGGTCCCTGCCCCCAGCGTCGCGTTCGAAAGCCGGTCCACCAGGATAAACCCGCCAGTCAGNGGATTTGCCGAATAGGGATCGAAGGCAATNGGTTTGTCGGTGGCGATGGTAACGGTTGCCACCTCGTTGAGGTCCACCNTNGTCGCGGCCGTCTGCTCCAANGTATTCACATTGGTGCGGAACTTGAGGTCCGTTATGGCCGCCGGGACGGTTTGCGCACCGATCTTGAGCAGGTAGGAGCGGCCAGGATAGGCCGGCTCGTCATTCATCCAGATCAGCCGAGCCTGGAACTGGTTGGAATATTCCGGCGTCTCGCCTGGATGGCTGAGCACGTCACCGCGCGATATGTCCACCTCGCGGTCGAGCACCAGCGTCACCGCCTGACCGGCCACGGCACGGTCCAGGTCTCCATCCATGGTCACGATGCGGCTGATGACGGCTGGCTTGCGCGACGAGGCAATCAGCACCTCGTCTCCCACGGACACCATTCCGGATGCGACCGTTCCCGAAAAGCCGCGGAAATCGAGATTGGGCCGGTTCACCCACTGGACAGCAAAGCGGAACCGCTGGGCCGCCCTGTCTTCGGAAACATCGATGTTTTCAAGGTATGGCACGAGCGGCGTGCCGGCGAACCAGGGCGTGTTGGGGCTGGTTCGCAGGATATTGTCGCCGCGCAAGGCGGAGACCGGCACGGCCTCCAGACTTCTGAAGCCCAGCGGCTCGGCGAAGGCCCTGTATTCCGAAACGATGCGGTCGAACACCTCTTGGTCGTAGTCAACAAGGTCAATCTTGTTCACCACCAGCACGACGTGCTTCACGCCGATCAGCGACAGGATGAAACTGTGCCTGCGTGTCTGCGTCAGCACACCCTTGCGAGCGTCGATCAGCACCAGGGCCAGATCGGCATTGGAGGCGCCAGTCGCCATGTTGCGGGTGTACTGCTCGTGGCCCGGCGTATCGGCGACGATGAACTTGCGCTTGTCGGTCGAAAAGAAGCGATAGGCCACGTCGATGGTAATGCCCTGTTCGCGCTCGGCTACCAGGCCATCCACAAGCAGCGAGAAGTCAATACCCTCGTCGCCCACCGTGCGGTTGTGGCTTTCCTTCCTGAGGCTCGCCAGCTGGTCATCGAGGATCAACTGGCTATCGTAGAGCAGCCGCCCGATGAGTGTAGACTTGCCGTCGTCCACGCTGCCACATGTCAGAAAGCGCAGCAGCGACTTGCTCGTCTGCTCTGCCAGCCACTTTTCCAGCGCGTTGGATGCAGTGGTCAGGGTCATCAGAAATACCCCTCCTGCTTCTTTTTCTCCATGGAGCCCACAGAGTCGCTGTCGATAAGCCGGCCCTCCCGTTCGGACGTGCGGCTGGCCTGCATTTCCATGATGATGGATGGCAGATCTGCTGCACTGGACCGGATTGCGCCCGTCAGCGGATAGCAACCAAGGGTACGGAACCGGACGACTTCCTCGCGCGGCTTCTCGCCCGGGTTGAGCGGCAACCGGTCATCATCCACCATGATCAGCGTGCCGGAGCGCTCCACCACCGGCCGCGGCCTGGCAAAGTAGAGCGGCACGATAGGAATGTTTTCTGAGTAGATGTAGGTCCATACGTCCAGCTCGGTCCAGTTCGAGATCGGAAAGACACGCATGCTCTCACCCGGATTGAGGCGGGTATTGAACGTCCGCCAAAGCTCGGGTCGCTGGTTTTTCGGATCCCATGCATGGCTGGCATTGCGATGGGAAAAGATGCGCTCCTTGGCCCGCGACTTTTCTTCGTCACGCCGGGCGCCGCCGATGGCCGCATCATAGCGTCCGGCCGTAAGCGCCTGGCGCAGCGCCGCCGTCTTCATGATGTCGGTGTATCGGGACGAGCCATGGTCAAAGGGATTGATGCCGTCGCGGACGCCGTCCTGGTTGGTATGGGTAATCAGATCAAAGCCATAGTGCCGGGCCGTCCGGTCGCGAAACGCGATCATCTCGCGAAACTTGAACGTCGTGTCGACGTGAAGCAACGGGAACGGAATCTTGCTCGGATAGAAGGCTTTCCGCGCCAGATGAAGCAGGACGCTCGAATCCTTGCCGATGGAGTACATCATCACCGGCCGTTCGAAACTGGCTGCAACTTCGCGCAGGATTTCGATGCTCTCTGCCTCGAGAGCCTGCAAATGCGTTAATCTGCTCTGGTTCAACATCTCGTTCCGGCTTGGGCCAGCCCACCTGGCGACAGGGCTGTACCTATCGCCGCCAGACCTTGCCATCAAGCGATAAACCGCTGGAATCCGGGGCGTTTCGGCCCTCCAGGCAAAATCGTCCCCCATCTCGACCGCCAGCATGAAAGTGGTCCAAGAACCCCAGCGGCGNGGGCCGGTCTAATGCGCGACGAGCGATCCCGGCAGAAAAAAAGTTCCGCGCCCTTNCCGCTGCTGNGGCCGGACACGGCCCAGCNGCTTGACCCGAACACCACCCGACCAAGCGGCTTGCAAATCGCGGCAACTGGATGATACATGCCGCCTCATGCCGGTATAGCTCAGTTGGTAGAGCACCTGATTTGTAATCAGGGGGTCGCGGGTTCGAACCCTGCTGTCGGCACCAGTTTTCTCAACAAAATCAATGGCCTCTTTAAAGGCTCGCTGAGACGGTCTAGCCGCTGAGACGGTATTGAGACGGCCATGCGAAAAGCACCGCAGCCAAGAACTGTGGAATCAATCCATCGGCACGGTTGTGGAAAACGCTCGATATGGGCAAGCTACAGCCGATCTTTGCAATCTCGAAGAGAAGCCGGATGAAAGCGCCAAAGACCCGGATCGGCAGGTTCCTGCTGTTAGGACTTCTGTTATCCGTAGTAGCCGCCCCGATGTGGGTCTGGCTGCAGGAGGCTCCGTTCTCGCCCACACGGTGGCACGGCTACACGATCAGCCGCGATGACGTAAGGATCTACAACGACGGGCAGCCCGTTCAGTATGAAACAGACACGTGGCTTGGCGCGGGTGCGATCTCGTCAGAGCTGCAGCGGCAGGCCGATAGGTGCGATCCCACAAAGCTGATGACGGCAATCGTTGGCTACGAGCATCGGGGCGTGATGCTCTGCAACACCGCCAAGCTTGTCGAGGAGGAATTTGCGGTGGCGCGCCGGCTTTTCGAAGCCGAAGTGGATGGCATGTATAGGCGCTATTATTTCGAATGGGCGTGGCTGATCGGCCAGCGGCTTATCATCATGCTTGCTGGCGTCCTGGCGCTGGCTGGCGCAGCTCGGGCAGTGCGCTGGGTTCGCCAGGGTCAGCCGACGTAGTTTCACTGCAGAATGATCAGGGCGTGAACTTCATATGCGCGCTGCGCGGCGCCGGGTGTTGTTCCAGGTATGCCCTGACCCGCTCGCCGATCTCCGCCGGCGTTTCGGCCCGCTCACGTAGCCGTGGTGCCCAGCGGCGCCCCGGGTGGACCATATCCCACAGCGGCCGCTCGCCATTGTATCGTCCGCTACCGGGATCGTGGTTGCCGAAGCCATCCAGCATGCCGTTCCAAACCGGCTTGAAGGTGCTGATCAGCAGACTTTCACCCAGCGGTATCCAGATATCGTCGACGGTCAGGTAACGGACGCGGAAGTCCGAGCAGGAGGGTAAGGCGACTTGCGAGACGAAACCTCAGCCCGCAGCCGGTCGCGAGCCGCCTTCAGTTCAGCATAGCTGCCCTCGAGCCGCTCCGCGTTTTCTACATCGTCATCACCGCCAGCCTCAGGCGATGCATCATCTTCGCATTCCAGACCGGCAAGGTCGCGGAGCCGGTCGAGGGCGTAGGCCATGTAGTTGGCCTTGTCGTACATGTAATCAGGCCGTGGCCTGACCCCATAGGGTGGTCCGGTTTCAGTCTTAATGCATGATCGGCTTTTGGGCTATTGCCTGTGCAGATGGGGGTGCCGATCCGCGTGGTGGCGCAGGCCAGATAATGGCCTGCGGTGCCGGGG
>Ga0065721_10050084_pt1 | contig 23457 bp, 21 predicted proteins | sample Mesricmetagenome_FD_59108 | JGI IMG/M metagenome (GOLD analysis project Ga0065721, IMG submission 59108) | Mesophilic microbial community from rice straw/compost enrichment Sample: eDNA_1 v2 (version 2) | ecosystem: Engineered > Solid waste > Grass > Composting > Bioreactor | place: USA: Davis...
CGTCCCGCCGGCGTCGCCACGCGGGCGTGCCACCGTAGGGGTGGGTCGGCCCGCCGCCCGAGAGCTGCACGTCCGTCACCATCAGATCCGTCCTCCGAGATCGATCGCCAAGCCGGGAGAGACGAGATGCTTGACAGCCGACCGCGAGCACGACGGCGCGCGGCAGTCGCGGACTCGAACCGGGAATCACTTGCCGCCGCTGGTCGTGGGTCCCTAGTCTCGACCGAAGGTGCATCCCGACGCTGATCTCATCCCGGGCCGCTTCGCAGAGTGCTTCCGAGAGGTCGCGCGCACCCGTGAGCTACCCGGCACCGAAGCGCGCAAGCATCATTTCGTTCCGCAGCATCTCCTGAAGCGGTTCGCCGACCCATCGTCCGAGCGCGTGCGGGTGTGGCAACTCGACAAGCAATCCGGCAGCTGCGTTCTGGTCGCAACCGACAAGACGGCGTTTGCCGTTGGTCTCTATCGCGTGGATGTCGAGGGTGACCACCACCCGAACTACCTGGAGCGCTTGTTCTCCGAAGCCGAGCGCTTTGGCGCCATCGCGATCTCACCGTTGCTCGACGGCGCCGCGACGCTGGACGAAGGCGCACGAATGGACATCGCGTGGCTCGTCGCTCTGCAGCGTCTTCGAAGCCCAGCCGATCTGGAGCTGCTTCGCCGCCATGCAACGCATCTCGGACGTCAGGCGCTCGAGGAACAACTCGAGCGAAACCTGATCGATGGTCGTGACGACGAGATCAGCCGCGAGGCCCTCGAACAACTTCGCGACGGACGCTTGACGATCGAGGCTCCGCGAGAGTTTGCACTTGCTGGACTGCTCGATTTGTGGCTGTCCGGCGCGCTCCGGATCGAGTCGATGGCGTGGACCCTCCTTGATGCGCGCGACAGCGAATTCGTGCTGGGCGATCGACCTCTGACTTTTCATGACCCAGCGCCCGACGCCCCTTGGGCTGTTCCAGCGTTGGCGAGTTCGCGGAACGCATACGGGACGTTTCCGCTCAGCCCGACGCTCGCGCTTCGGGTCGATTACGGTGACACCGGACCGCTGCGACGACGTGAGGTGAGCAGGCTCGTTGATCACGTGAACCTCAAGTCGTACGGTCACGCAAATCGCTTTGTTTTCGCGGCCACCGAGGAGAGGCTCCTCGAGCTACATGCGCGCGTGACTGCCGATCCTTCGATTGCGCCCGCGGCTCCGGTTCCCCCGCGAGTGGTCTTCGACCATCTTCCGGGCACACCCATGCTGGACGGCCGTCAAGAGGTGCTGCAGCAGCAGTTCGAGGCTGCGGCTCGCGGTCCGACGTTCCTGAGACAACGCCGGCCGAAGCCATGAACAGCATTGCCGATAGTCGGCTCCGACGCTCGACTTGTTGCGCCGACCAAGGAGTACTCCATGCCGAGTGACGCGCTCGCGATGGTGCGAATGCCATCGGCCGATCTGGCACCGGGTTATCGCAACAGCCTCACCGACCTGAGCCACTTCCGCGTCGATGATCTCGGTGCTGGCGTCGTCGCTCTCGCGCCAGCCGAGGGGGCGGGAGTCATCGCGGAGCATCTCAAGCTGATCAAGATCTGCGATGCAGACTCGGACTTCGACGACCCAGACACGTGGGCACCGGTCCGTGACCATCCGCCGCGTCGACGTTCGGATATCGACGACCCGCTCGCGTATCGCCAAGTGATGATTGACCGCGGCCAGGAGATCATCAAACGGAACCCGAGCAATGAATCTGAGATCGTGGCGTTCGCGTTGGCTGCTCTCGGAGCCGCACAGGCCGGCGACTTGCCGGACTTGCTGGCTGCCAACGTCCCAGAGCTACTGCGTGAGTTCCCGAAGGGGTCGCTCTGGCTCGTTGCGGTCGATGGCGCGCTCCTGAGCCGTCTTGCCTTCGGGCGAACGCAACTTGCGATGCAGCTGACGCCAGACATACCGCTCGGGCCCGAGATGGAAAGACTCCGGGCGTTCGAGCATCTGACGCTCACGCGCGGCGTCGAGTTCGGCGAAGCCATCGACTTCGCCTTGCTGGCTCTTTCGCCCGCAGTCCTCGGCTTGCAGATTCCCGCGACGCCACACACTCTCGTGTTCTGTTTCGGCGGCGGGCTCGACCTTCGTCGGCCCTACCCGCCCTCCCTGTCGTCGCTGTATCGCCCGCGCGTGATGGATGACCCGCAAGGACTCAACCGCAGCGCTCTCTTCAAGCATCTGGACCCACAAGACGGTGCACGGCTGCTGGAGTGGTGGGTCGGGCGCCTGAACGTCATCTACAGCCACGGCACCGATCCGACTCGATTCACGGATGAAGCGGGGTTCTACGACGCCACCGCACAGTCCGCGTGGATCATCACGGTCGAGCGCCTCATTGCCGACGCGCTGTCCCTCCTCGCTGAGCCGCAGGCGACGGAGCTCGACCGCGTCCAGATCGCGTTCGACCTACTAGACAAGGCGGAGAGTCTCTTGGGCTACGGAAAGCTCGAGTCAGGCGACGGATTCGCGGCTCTTCTGCGCCGGACCAGATCGGTGCGCAGAGCCCGCTCGGCCCTTACGTCTCTACCTGACGACCTCGCCAAACGTCTCGGCGATGAAATCGCGCGCCTATTCGACGAACTCAGAGACGAAATCCGCGAGAACACCCTGCAGCACCGGCTGACACCGAAGGGAGCCCGCGTGGCGACCGTTGACGCCACGACGATCAAGTCGATTAGCGATGACGATCTCATCGCGACCCTCTGCCGCGCTGTGCGAAACAGCTCTCATGGGCTTCTTGACGTTCTCCGCGACCACCCTCACCGCTTCATTCTCGCCATGAACACTGGGGGCATACCAGCGGAATTCCCGGCGCTGGCCGCGCTGCTCGGCCTGGCGCTCCTTGCAGACACGGAATCGCTCGTCGATGGTTCGTGGCGGCAGAAGCTTGTCAACCCGTAGTGCTCCTCAACGACCTTCCACACCGGGGCGTGGGTGCGCTTCGCCGGCGCGAAGACCGGATCGGATTGTCGAAAGCGCTTCTCGATCGCTGAGGCCGACGAACTGCGCCACCTCCATCAGTGGCTCGACGACCTGTTCGCTGCTACCTAGCCCTGCGCCGACGATCTGACCGAGTCGAAAGGCTGCGCGGTTGAGCACATCGTTGCGTGCCCCAACCGGTGCTCGCGCAACAGCAGCGACCTCGCCCGCAAGCGCGGCGCGAAGATAGCGAGCCCCGCGAGCGTCCGGTGCCGTCACAACCGAAGACGGGAGCCGTGCGCGCTCGTGTTCCGGTCGGGCGTCGGCTAGCAGCGCGGCTAGCCATGCAGGGAGCGATGCGACGTCGCGCGTCTGGTTCCACGAGTAGCGGCTCCCGTTGGCGTGAAGGCTAGGTGGAGCGATCACGTAGCCGCCACGACCGCGAACGTCGAGCCCAACGCCGAGTTGCGCAGCTGAGCAGTTGACCTCCTGCGCAGCTGCGTAGAAGTAGATGTGTTCTCCGCGCGCCGTCCGAACTCGGCGAGTCGCCGGAAGCCCGACATGGGCGGCCTCGATCGCCGCAAGGGACTGAGCGCCTTCGCGCCCGTCGACGTCGAGCACGACGAGAGCGCCCGTGCGGACACCAACGTTCGCGCGCGGCCACCGCGACCACCACGCAGCGATCGTCGCCGCCTCCGTGGTTGCGTCCAGCAGCCCACGCGCTGTCCGCGGATGCTTGCCAGGCTTTCGGCACCCGGCGCGGCCGCAGGAGCACCCTCCGTAGCGCGCGGGAGTGTGCACGGGCAGGACGGGCCAGCCGGCGGCCGCGTAGGCCAAGGCGGCGAGCAGCGGGGTACCGGCGCCCAGTGGCGGCAGCAGGTCAGCAGGCATCGCCGCGACGAATTCGACTCGCCTCGATCACGCACGCGAAATTCGCGTCGTCGAGCGTGAACAGGATCGGCGACAGCGACGCGTCGACGATGTCGGTCCGTCCCCAGATCGTGCACGCGATCTCGATCATCGCGCGCTCGCTGCTCGACCAGGGTTCCTCGAGCAACGCGCCGAAGTCGATGCCGCGTCCTGAGATGTCGATGTAGTCCTCGACGCGGCCTTGGAGAACGGGCGCGGCGAGCACGTGCAACGTCGCTGCCAGCTCTCGGTCCGGGCGAGCGCTGGCCCGGGCATTTGAGTCGAATGTCATCTCGAGCTCCTGAGTTCCAGGCGGCGGCCGGGAGCACCGGCCGCCGCGGGACGGTCTAGGTCAGAAGGCGATGTCGTCCGGATCGGGCGCGGCGCCTGCGGGGACCGCCTCGGGCTCCGGCGACGCGCCGTTCTCGCTCGCGCGCTCGGGCGCGGTGAGGAACTGGACGGCGTCGGCGACGATCTCGATCGCCTCGCGCTTGCTGTCGTCCTGCTGCCACTCACGCCACTCGAGGCGGCCGTCGATCGCGACGGGACGGCCCTTGCTGAGGAAGCGAGCGCAGTTCTCGCCCTGCGCGCCCCAGACGGTGACGTTGAAGTAGTTGGGCTTGTCGACCCAGCCCTCGCCGGTCTTGCGGCGCGTGTTGGAGGCGATCCGCATCGAGCAGACACTGGTGCCGGACGGGGTGGCGCGCAGCTCGGGGTCGCGCGTGAGGTTCCCGGTCAGGGTGACGCGGTTGATGTTGGTGGCCGACACGACTTGCCTCCTTGAGGGGCGTTGCGGGACCGGGCTCTGTGCTGGTCCCCTTGTTTGTGAGAGCCGAGTTCGGCCGCTCCATGAGCGGCCGGCGGAACCGACCGGCAGGGAGGGGAACCCCACGTGTGCGGGTTGCAGCCGGACCGCGAGCGGCCATGCTTGAAGGCGGAACACAAGGGGACCAGCCGCGCCCGAGATCACCTCGTCCTGCGGCGGCTCGTCCGTCGGGCCCTGGCAGCGGCATCCAGAGTCGAGACCTCACGTAGATCCCTGGCTCGGTCACACCGGCGTCCCGTAGGTCTCGATCAGCGCAGCGATCACAAGAAGCGCGACCACGGCGAGTGCGACGGCAAGTGCCCGCGCGAAGCTCACGGTCGCGGCCTGGCGCGCGACAATCCACGCCGCTGCGGGAAGCACGAGAGCGGCGAACTCGAACGGTAAGTGGGGCAGGAAGCGCCAGATCGCCGGCTGCTGGACGAGCGCGCTGCCGACGACAGCTCCGTGCAGCATCACCTGGCCAGCAACGAGCGCGTCGCCGACGCGGCGGATCACCGGAATCGCCGCCCAACCCAGGACGACGAGCGCCAGCGGCCACAGCGTGACCACGAGGTTGTGACGCAGCAACGCGACGAAGGTCACGACGTCTGCAGGAAGCGCATCGTGCGGCGGGTCGACTGCAATCACGTTCCACCCTGCGAATGCGCCGATCGCGGCTAGCACTCCCGACGCCAGCAGGCCGGCAACCGCGATACGCGTCGCACCGATCATCGGGCTCTCCCGTCGGCTGAGAGCGTCCAGCGCGTCACCAGCCAGATCCCTCGGTGGTGGTTGAGCAAGACCTCGTTGACGGTCTCGGAGGTCAGCTGCTCGTCTCGCGTGACGATGCGCTCTCGCAGGGTCACAACGACGCGCGCCCGAGGCAACGTCCGCGACGGATCAGGCCTCGCACCCACCACCTGTGCGCTGGCCGACGCGTGATCGAGACGCAGCGTGATCAGGTCGGCCCGCGACGGTCGCGCCCGCCGGAGCTCGCGCCGGTAGGCGGGGGACGCAAGGGCGATTTCGCATCGCCATGCCGTCAGGCGGTTGCCCGCGGTCCGGTTGCGGGCCACGAGGGCGTACACCGACGCGGTTCGGACCGCTCCGCCGTGTGCGTCCTCACGCGGGCGTGAGTCGCTCTGTCTCGGAACGTCGGGACCGATTCCAGCCGCTCCCACGAGGAGCGCCACGACGAGGAGAGGGTTCAACAGTCGGCGGTGCATCAGATCTGGAAGGTCCGCACGCCGGCGAAGCCGCAGCCGCGCCGGAGGCCGATGTGGACGTGGTCGAAGTGGCCGCCCGTGCGCCAGATGACCTGGATGCGCCAGCCGTCGTGACAGACGTCGTGGCCCCCGCCGGCCGTCGCGAGGCGCCACGCCTCCGCCTCAGGGACGCCCGCCGCCCGTAACCCGGCCGCCGCGAGCCTGGTGCCGAATCCACCGCCGAGCGGAAACTCGTTGGCGACGGAGCCGAAGTCGCCGGCGAGGCCGAGGACGTGGTCGGAGATCCGGCCCGAGCTCGTGCGCTCGCCATGGTTGGTCCCGGTGGTGAGGACGAGCCCGCGACCGGCGATCCCTGCGACGCGCTCGAGGAAGCCGAGCAGCTCTGAACGAACCGGTGTGCCGGGCGCGTTCGCGAGCGGCGCGATCGTCACGCGCCCCTTCACGCCGGGGAGAGCGAGGGTCGAGTCGGACGCGTCGCCGTCGAGCTCGCACGACGATGTCGCCTCGACGGGCGCACCGGGTTGTTGCGGCACCTCGCTCGCGGTCGTGTGCCGATGTCCCCAGCGGTACTGCGCGACGCGGCCGCGCCAGTCGTAGAAGTCGATGCGCCGGCCTCGAATCGCTCCGCCGGTGTCCGCGGCGAGAAATGGGCCCGACCACGCGAATGGGTTGGGCCACAGATAGACGAGCGTGCCGTGGCTGATCAGCTGCGGATCGACCGCGACCTGGTACCAGCGCGGTGATCCGCCGTTGATCCGAAGTCCACCGCTGGTTGCGACTCCGGCACCTTGAATGCCTCCCCAGGGCGGCCCGTAGCTGGTGGCGAGGTACTCGCCGGGCGTGACGCGCGCGCCCGCGTAGGGGCTTCCGCGGCGCACGCCCTCGATCTGCGATCGCGTGATCCCTGTACCGGCGACGCCACCGAGCGCGCCCGTGCCGCTCACGTCAGCGGATCTCGTGCCGCTGTCGGATCCGCACTGCTGAACGGCCCCGGCGAGGAGCAGCAGGATCCCGAGCACGATCGCCAGGACCGCGGCGAACGGCGCGGCGACAAGCCACGGCCAGACGGCGCGTCCGCTGTGCTCGCTCCGCGCGTCGCTCATGCGGCGGCTTCCAGCTCTTCCGCCCTGCGTTGATGCCACGCGGGATCACAGAGCAGTCGCATCGCGCCCCAGGCGTCTCCGGCGGCTTCGGCCAACGCGAGCTCCCGGATCGGTTGATCGCGGTCGGGGTCGGCGCTGCAGGCCCAGTATTCGATGTCGGACAGGTAGATCCGCACCGTGGCTCGGCCGTGCGCCTCGGAATCGAGCAGACAGGTCGAGTACTCGCCCTTGCGAGTGTCCAGGCTCGCGATCTCGTCGAGGTCCTCGTCCTCGTAGCCGAGCGCTTCGCGGGCTTCTACGAGCTCGTCGTACGCCGTGTGGAAGACGAGCCGGAGCACCGAGTTGCGCAGGAGCGCACGCCCCTGCGCGTTCGCGAAGTCGGCGAGGTGCTGGCTGATGACCAGCAGCGCGCACGCAATGTGGCGGGTGCGTCGCGCCCATTCGTTGAGCCACGCGCCGGCCGCCGGAGTCAGCAACGGCTTCCAGGCCTCGTCGATCGCCACGAACGTGCGACCAGCCCACGGACCGGCCTCGCCGCCGTCGCCGGCGAGATGCCGTGCTCGGCGCCGGGCGACATCACGGTCGATGAAGTCGACGAGCGCCAGGATCACCGGACCGGCAAGAGCATCGGGCAGGCCCGCGAGGTCGAAGAGCACGAGCGGCGCCCCTGGCTCGATCGTCGTCTCGCGGTCTGCCAGCCAGGCGACCGGCCCGTCGTCGAAGTAGGGATGGAGTCGCTCGGCGAGGCGGCGCAGCTCGGACGCGACGCTCGCGTCGCCGTCGACTTCATCCGCCGCTTGCGCCCGGGCCAACCGGCGGAGCTCCTCATAGAGCAGCCGTTCGCGAGGCTGCTCAGCTGTGCGGGCGCAACGGGAGTAGACGGCCTGGATGCCTCGCGTGAGCAGCGTCCGCTCGAGCCCGCCGAGCGCCGGTCCGCTCGGCGACGGATCGCCGATCAGCAGCGTGTGCAATGCGACGAGGAACTCGACCTTGCTCGCGGGAACCGCCGCGAGGTCGGCCGTGTCCCACGGGCAGAGGATCGCGTCGCGCGCCCCGGCGCCATAGTGGATGGTGCTCGCCCCGGGCACGAGCGCAGCCAGCTGCTCGTAGTGGCCGGCGTGTCGCGAGGAACCGCCGTGATCCTCGCTCGAGGAGCGGTCGATGATGTAGCCCGTGGCGCCGCGTGCGATGTTCCGCGACAACAGCGCGTTGACGGTCACGGTCTTGCCGGATCCCGATCCCCCGGTCACGAGCGCGACGTGAGTCCGATACCGCGGATCGAAGAGGTCGATCCGCTCCAGCGTGTTGCCGGGGATCGCGTACCCGAGCGGGACGCCGGCTTGGCTCGAGGCGCTGGTCGACCACAACGGGAGGCAGTCGGCCACGTTGCGCTGGGCGAAGCGCCGCGTCGCTCCGAGTCGATCGGTCGCAAGCGGCAGCGTGGAGACCCACGAGTCCTCGACGAGAAAACGGCCGGGATAGAGACGCGCGTCGGTGTAGCTCTCGAACTCCCGAGCGAGCACGCGGACCAGCTCGGCGAGTTCGTCCGCCTCATCAGCTGGGCGGCGGATCGCCTGGTAGACGCTCACGTCGTACAGGCCGCTGGCGCCAGACACTCGGAGCTCGGCGTCGATCTCGGCCGCCTCGCGCTCCTGCTCGTACGCCTCCTCGCTGATCAGCTTCCCGTCGCGCTCGCGGCGGCGCAGATCTGCCCACAGACGCTTGTGACGCAACCGGTATCGGCGTCGCTGAGCGACGCGATCGGTCGCGGTGATGTGAACCGCGAGACGCCACGGCGGAGGCACTTCCAAGAGCGCGAGCAGCCACCACACGCTCGTCTCGGCCGGCGAGCCAGAGAGGTGCAGCACGGCCTCGATCTCTTGGTCTCCCGCGGTTGTTCGCTCGATCCAATCGCGTGCAACTTGCAGGTCGACGTCGCCCGAAATCGCTTGCAGCACCGCGTGGCGGTGTTCGAGCGCGGAGTTCGGGTCGTCCGTCGTGAGCACGCGCGCGAGCCCGGCTTCGGCTCGTTCTCGCGTGGAGCCGACGGATCGTGCGAGCGCGTCGAGTGTTGCTTCGGCATCGAGCGACACGACGCTGCAGCCCATCGCGGTCAGATCCGCGGCGAGCGCGTCGGCCAGGCGCGCCGACTCGCCCGCGGCGCGTTCGTGGACTCGTACGGGGATCGTCCGCACGGCGCGGCGCGCTCGACGCAGCTCCCTGGCCGTGTGACGCGACGCGATCGTCCATCGCAGGCGGACCCCCTGGACGGTCGGCGCGCTGCGCCGCAGCGTCTGCTCGAGCGCGAAGCCGAGGCGTTCCATCGCCTGCCGGCGGCCGCCTACTTCGGCATCGGTAGCGAGATCGATCTCGGTCCAGTCGCGTGCGAGCGCGACGTCGGCATCGATCGGCTCAGCCTCGACGAGCACCTGGAGGCCTTGACCGGAGGGAAGGCGTGCGGCGAGCGCGCCGAGGCGGTCCCGCAGCGTCTCCCGGTTCCCGCGCCCGCCCCTGCGGGCTTGGAGCACCTCGTGGCACTCCAATAGGCGCACATACGCTCCGTCGGTTGTGAGCACCAGTCCGTCGGGCTCGATGGCCGCGATCGGCAGCACGTCCGCGAGGGTGCGAGCGCGGCTCATTGAATCGTCTCCGGCTCACCCGGCCACGCCAGTGAGTCGTCGATCGCGCGGCGGTCTGCGGCCGGCGCGGCCTCGCTAAGGCGCACGGCTCCGCGCCGCACGCGACGTTCGCTCGTGACGGCGACGATACGCGGAGCTCGTGCGCGCCATCGGACGACGGCGAGCAAGAGCCGCCCCGGGCTTACCGTCGACTCTTCGCGCAGTAGAAGCAGCGCCGCCGGCGTGCCGAGGGCGATGACCGCCACCGAGATGTTCGCCCGCCAGCCGAGCGGCGACACGAGCAGCCACGCGTAGCCGCAACCGCCGGCCACGAGCAGCGCGATCCAGCCCGTCAGCGAGATGCCGAGCAGCCGCGCGGGTTCGTTCAAGGTGCGGTACGCCGGACGCAGCTCGGCGTCTTGCTCGGTCACGACTTGCCTCCCGGCGTGTCTTTGCCACGGAATCGACGCGCGCGCCCGAGCCAGGGGGCTGCGCCAGAGGCGATGCGCACGGAACGAGGCTTCGCCGTTGGCCGCGACGTGCGGACTTGCGCACCGCGCGGGGGCACTTTGCGTGCGGATCCGCGTCGCGCGCGGTGCCGCTCGTCGCGCCCGTTTGCGGGTGTGGAGCGATCACGTCCGGAACGACCGGCGCGCGGCGATCCTCCGGTCGACGCCCGTGGGTGGCGAGCTGCAGACGAACGTCCCCCGGCCATGCCACGCGACCCGAGTGCACCGCGAAGCCGACCGGCGACCTCGTTCGTGGCCTGCACTGGGTGGCGGACCCCGTGCGCCGCGGCCCGAGCCGCGGTCGCGGGGCGGCGCACCGGGAAGGCGGCCGCTGCCGCTCCCGCGCGAAGTCCGCCTCGCAGGCTCTGAGAGAAGCGAGCGAGCCCGGCGGGGGTGGCGTTGCGCGCCAACGCGGCTGCGCGTCCCGGTCCGCCCGGCGCGCCCGGGCCGGAGCGAAGCGCTCGCGCTCCGGCCGCTGCGCTCGGTCCTCCGGCGATGCCGCTGACGGCGCCACTCGCCTGGCGGAACACGCCGAGTGCCAGCTTGATCGCGAGCCAGAACACCGCGAGCGCCGCGGCGATGTTGAACAGCTGGGCGATGAATCCGCCGAAGCCCGAGCCGCCCGCCGGTCCGGCGTCGAGCATCAGGGCGGCCCCGGTGACGAAGACGACGCTCCACAGGAGCGGAAGCACCACGACGGCCGTGACCGCGATCAGCCAGCCCGACAGCAGGCGCCGGCCGATCGGCGTCCCGGACAGCCCCAGCACGAGGCCACCGAGCGCATAGACGAGCGCAGTCACGACCTCGAGGCCGACGTGGACCAGGAGTAGGCCCAGCAGAGCGCTGCCGGCAATCGCGACCAGCAGCGGGATCACGAACTCGGCCGCCGCGGCAGCGCCGGCGCCGCCACCGATCACCAGCGTCTCGAGCATCCGCTCGACGCCGTCCTCGACCCACGGCAAGGACAGCAGTCCGTCCGTGAGCAGCCGCACGAGCCGGACCAGAACGCCCCACGCCCAGTCGTAGATGAGCAGCGCGGCGCCAGCCGCGAGGGCGCGCAGCAAGAGCTCGATCGGACCTTCGCCATCAACGGTGGGAGCGAAGAACGCGCGGCCCGCGGAGATCACCAGACCGAGCGGTAGAAGCGTGATGCCGATCCACGTCAGCGTCTCCCGCAGCTCGAGCAAGTGCGGCATTCGAACGGTGGTGACGACGCCCTGGGCGTCGACCGGCGTGCCGACCGGGGGCAGCGAAACGAGCCAGCGCACGCCGTCGAGCCCCGCGCGCACGAGACTTTTCGGCACGAGCAGGTCGGCGATCGCGCCGACTACCGTCGCGATCAGGCGGGCGATCTCCTCGACGCCGACCTTCAACGGCCCGAGGACGACTTCGCCCGCCTTCTTGATGCCGTCGCCGAGCCAGTCGTCGACGGGGAATAGGTCCGCCGCGGCCGCGCTCGCCGGCACAGCCGCGCCGACCAGCAGCAGCCCGCCGGCGACGAGCAGAGCGGGCATCGCGCATCGCGCGATCGGTCCCCTGGCGTGGCCGCCGGACACGACGTCAGGCGGCGATGCCGGGGGCCGAGACGAGGATCACGGCGCCGATCGCGATCTTGGACGCGTAGTCAGCGGCGCGGGAGTGGCCGAAGAAGAACAACCCGCCGATCAGCAGAATGGCGAGGGTCGCGACCGTGCCGATGAGCCACAGCGCGTTGTCGGTGATCACCGACACGAACGTCGTGATCGCGGCCGCGTTCTCGGGAGCCTTCCCGTTCACGCCTGCGGCACGCAGCGCTGCCATCTGCGTCAGCGCAACCACGCTCAGCGCGGCTCCGAACATTGCCGCGAGCGGTGCCCGCAGTGCCTTGAACAGTGACCACATCACAGACCTCCAGGTCGAGAGAGACTTGATCAGCACGGCGGGAACTCCACGCACGTGGGGGAGCCCGACGAGTCGTGGGATGGCACGTGGGGCGGAGCCGGCTGTGGCGCGGGTGGCGCCGGGCTTGCGGCGCGAACCTGCTTGGGAGCAGGCGCAGACGTCGACGGGACCCCTTCTCGGGCGGCCATACGCTTCCGCCGCTCGGACTTGCGTTCGCTTCGCGCACGACTGCGCGACCGCTTCCGATGGGGCGGACGCGACCGGCTTGCACCCTTCACGCGACTCGGTTTCGTGCTCTTGGGGCGCGCCCCAGGAGTCCGCAGGTCGCTGAGTCCCGGCTTCGCTGTCGGGACCACATCGCGCTGGGCAACCGAGGCCTCAGGCGACGGACGGTCTTCAACCCTGGCCGATACGAACACGACGGCACCTATCGCCAGACACGCTGATCCGACGAGAAGTGCGAGCGACCGAGACCTCGGCCTTCTCCGCCCTCGTTGGGAACTCGCCGGTTCCCGATCTACCGACGTGAGGCGTCCTCCTCGCCTACCAGCTCGGAGTGCAGTTCCGTCGGGGATCGAGCAAGGTTGCGACGGCCCCAATGAAGCTCGGGCTAGCTGCTCAAAGAAGTCCTCGGATGACGGCGCCGAGCGGCCCATACACCTAAGCCCATCGAGGAAGCCCGCGGCGCAAAGAGATCTCAATCGTCCTGGTTAGACCGGCCGAAGCGGGTGATGCCGCGCTCGGTCCGCGTGTTGCTCTAGCTGCGCCGGATCCTCCGGCGAGTTGACGAGAGACGGCCGACGCTGGATGGTGGGCCGATGAGAGGCCCATCCCGGGTGCTGTTCGACAACCTCTGCGGCGAGTTCGAGACGGCGTGGAACACAATCGCGACCTCCGCGCCGGAGGACGCCTCTAGCGGCAGCTTCCTGTTCACTCGGCAGGTAATGCTCCTCGTCGAACTCGCGTCGAGGATTGCGCACCAGGACCCACCGACCTTCAAGCGCTTCTCGCACGAGCTATGTGGCCGCGAGGAGCGGCTCTTCAAGCGGTTGCCGTACAAGTCCGGCCGCCGCAGCGTCCGCAGGTGCGTTCCCCGGATGGCTCCGGACGGGACAGACGCTACGGAGCTAATCGAAGTCCTGTTCGACCTTCTGCGCAACGGCCACGCCCACTTCGGCCACCAGCTCTACGCGCCGCTCCAAGACGGGACGGCTTTCGGAATCCGCACGCTGGGCGTCACGCAGGGCCGCACGTTGGACAAAGTTCGAGCGAACGGCGGCTGTTCGATCGACCACCTCCTGTTTGTCGAGCAGTCAGACGGCAACCTCGTCATGTGGCTATGCGCAGGGACGCTCTACGTCGACGTTCGCGACGCGAGCGAGGCCGCTGGCGTCTGGGATCTCGACGCGGACGCTACGGAATTCACCGAGGCGCGCCTACAGGAGTTGACCGTCACGGACTTCAAGACCGCTCTCCTCCGTCCGCCCGGCGCTCCGATCATCACCTTCACGAACTAATCGACCCGCTCGCCGAGTCGAGCGAGCGCGTCGCGGCCAGCCGACCCAATCTTTGCCCAGTCGGCAACCCCACCGCCTCCCCTGCAAGGCCAAGAGCAGGTATGGGTCCAAGTCCGCGCCAACGTTCCGTCCGAGCGATCCCGTAGACCCGCCTGCGAAGGGCTACCTCAGGAGCGACCTGGACACGATGGGATGAACATGCAAGAGGCCTACCTGCCGGACATCCTCCTCGTCCGGCTTGTTGAGGAACACGGCTACATCATTGAGAAGGACGGCACGCAGACGCCGACCTCGTGGATGGGTATCGGCGAGTGCACGGCGACCACCCGCAAGGGCCAGCCGTGCAAGAACATGGTCACGAGTGGTCAGGTGTGGGATGGCGACGGCCGGGTGACGAGCCATTTGCAGAACGTCCACCAGCGCCGCTGCCACACCCACGTAGACCCGACGATCCGCGCCCCGCGAGAGATCTGGGTGCGCGACAACGTTGAGCGGACGGTCCGCGAGCTGCGCCACCTGGCCGACCAATACGACGGACTCCTGGCGGCGCATCCCGAATAATCGCTACCGGCGTGGGCTGGCGGACGCGCCGGCGCGCGCCGACCGCCGCTGCCTGCTCGGTCCCGTCCGGCTCCTCCACTGCTCCGGCGGCTACACCGAGGAGACGCGCCACGCCCTGCAACGCGCAGACCGAGCCGGAGGCCGTCGTCGCCGCGACCCGAGACAGGCCGCGCCGCCGCGAGTGAGCGCGACCAGGTCGCAGCCCGCGTCCTCTCCGGAACCGACCTCGCCCGCGAGCTACATGGCCCGACTGAAGAACGTTGCGAAGCGAGGGCCAGCGGGATGGTGACGATCAGCTCGACCACGACGGACTCCTGGGACTCGACGCCGCAGTTGATCGCGTGTCTAACTCGACGGATGGCCGATGCCGTTTGGCAGCCGCTCCGGATAGCGTGCCGCCGATCGATGAGCCTTTCCTTTATGCACTTCAAGCATCAGCTTGGCGATGCCGGCGCCCGGGAGCGTTTCGAGGAGTTCGTCGCCGCTGCTGTGAAGGCGATCCACCCGTCGGCGCGGCCGATTCGCGCCAACCCCGGCGACTGGGGGATCGACACCTACTTCGGCTCGCTCTATGAGGGCGACGTAGCCGTGTGGCAGTCGAAGTTTTTCCTTGACGTCTTCGGTGACTCGCAGAAACAGCAGATCCGCAGCTCGTACGACGAGGCGCGGAAGAACGCCGCCAAGCGTGGGTACCGGATCCTCGCCTGGACTCTGTGCATCCCGCAGGACCTCGATGGCCCCGGGCAGCAGTGGTGGGACAAGTTCGTCCGCGATCGTAAGGACGACGGCATCACGATCGAGCTGTGGAACCTCTCTGAGTTCCGCACCCTGCTCGGTAAGCCCGACGCCGCCGACGTGCGCGCGGAGTACTTCCCGCACCTCGACCCGGTGCATCCGTCGACGCCGCCCGAGCTCGCGGAGGTGCCCGCCGACGCAGGCCTCGACGACCTCCTTTTCGTTCGCCAGCTTCACGAAGCGGGGATGACCGAGGTCAGCTCTGCAAAGGAGCAGTTCTACAACGCCGAGCTTGTTCAACGCGATCTCGAGGACAAGGGCCTGGAGCGCCGTGTGAAGGCCTTTGACGGCATGCGACGAGGCTTGCGATCGATCTGGGAGGACCGCTTCAACCATCACTGTGGGAACTCGGACGCGACTAACCGCTTGCTCGCCGGGCTGCACGGCGACGTCATGAGCCGCGTGGACGCCGAGCACGATCTCGGGCCCGATCGGCCGTTCCCTCTGACCCGTGTCCACCGCAAGGGTGCCCTGCACCAAGTCGTCGAGGTCGGCGGGGCTGGATGGACCCGCGACTGGCGCGAGACCGCACAGGATCATGGCCGAAGCTGACGTTCTGCTCCCGTTCTCCTCGCCGCGCCCCGACACGCTGCTGTACGCGCGCCTTGCCCGCCTGCTGCTCCTGCTCGCTGAGGCGCCCAGCCAGCCGCGACGCAAACCCGCCGACATCGAGCGGCTGGGCATATACGACTTCTTCGCCGACAACCCGATGCTCCTCTTCGGGCCCGGCAGCGAAGAGCGCCGCACGCTGATGCTCGCGGGCTTCGACCCCATCAGCCTCAGCTATCACTCTTCCAGCCAGCGGTTCGCAAACCGCCGCAGCCGTGTGCAGCACGACCTGTCACATCTGCTCGCCCGCGATCTCGTCATCGCCAGCCCGGACGGCTCACACGTCGTCTACGCCCTCACTGATCGCGGGACCGAGCTGACGGCTCGGTTCGACTCGAGCTACGCCGACGGCTATCGCACGAGCGCGCGTCTTGTCGCGCGCGAGCTCAACCGCCGCTCCGCCACCGCACTGCGAGCGCTCGTGCAGGAGCTGCTAGAGGCCAGGCCGTTCATCATCGACCTGTACGCCGAGCCCTTCGATGACCCGTCGCCCAGCTTCACCGAGGAGCCCGCGTGATCCACCTGCACCGCCTTCGCCTAGCCAGTGCCCGGCGTCACTACGAGGTGGATTTCGACCGCTGCAACAGCAATCTCGCGATCATTGCCGGGCCGATCCACACCGGGAAGACGACGGTCCTGCAGATGGTCGACTACCTGCTGGGCAACAGCGACCACCCGACGCACCCGGAACTGGCGCGCACCGTCCGAACGGCGGCGCTGGAGTTCTCGATCGGCGATCGTCGGTACACCATCGAGCGACCATTGTTCTCCTCGCGGCAGGTCGCATTCGTCCGGCCGGGCGGCCTCGACGGCCCCGGTCCCGTGACCGCGAAGACCATCGATCCGCCGGGCGCTGATACTGCGCTCTCGGCCTGGCTGCTCGACGTCACGGGACTTGGGGGCGCGCGGCTAAAAGTCACCGAAGGCAACCCCAACACGCCCGTCCATGACCTCTCCTTCCGTGACGTAATGCCACTCGCCCTGCTGCCCAGCAGGCGGCTGGACAATCAGGCACTGCTCTTCGAGGGACAGGAGCAGCGTCAATACAAGCTGCGACAGGTCATCGAGCTGCTCTTCGACGTCCACGACGACCGTCTGAGCCAGCTGCTCGACCTCCAGAAGCGGCTGCGCGACGAGCGGCGTGCCGCCGAACAGGAAGTGGCCAACCTCCAGACGTTCCTGGCCGAGGAACAAGTTCCCGCGATCGACATCGTTCGCGGACAGCTCGAGGCTGCACGCAAACGCGTTGATGAGCTGGTCGCCGGCATCGCCGACATTGAGCGGCAGGCCGCCGCTTCCACGACGTACGCCGACGATCTTCGCCGCCGGTACGCAGACGCCCGTCGCGCCAGCGGCTTGACAGCGGCCCGGGTGCGCGATCGGCAGGGCCTTCTCGAGCGGCTCATGCCGCTGCGCGCCCAGTACGCGGAAGACGAGCGCAAGCTGGTCTTCTTCGGCGAAGCGAAACGACTTATCGACCCGCTCAATATCGAGCGCTGCCCGGTGTGTCTTGAGCGCCTGCCGCACGCCCCAACGATCGAGCACGGAAGTTGCACGTTGTGTGGCCAGGAACCCAAGCCCACGGACGAGGCGACATTTGCTTTCGATCGCGAGCGACGAAGCCTTCGCGCGCGCATCCGCGACCTTGACGCGTACACCGAGCAAGTCGAGCAGCAGGCCGCCGCGGCCTCCGGTGAGCTGATCCGCGTTCAGGCAGAGGAGGCACTCCTGGCCGCCGACCTCGACGCGCGCACCGCCCGCGACCTCAGTCCGTTCGTCGCGCAGCGCGACCAGCTCAACCGGGAGCGCGCCGAGCAGCAAGCTGCGGTTCGAGACCTCGAGCGGGCGTTGCGCTGGCACGAGGCCGTCGAGCGCCGGCAAGCGAACGTCGCCCAGCTCGTCGCGCGGCTTGCCGCGGTCGCCGAGGAGCTCGAGGCGCTGCGCAGCGTCCAACCTGACCGCGACGCCGTTGTCAAGCGGCTCTCTGACCGCTTCGCGGCGCTGCTAACCGCGTGGGGTTTTCCGAAGCTCGACGACCCCGAGCCGCCTTTCGTCGACACTCGCTTCGTCCCGCACGTCCGCGGTCGTCCATACCGCGACATCGGCTCCGACGGAGCGCTCACACTCATCGCGCTCGCGTGGACGCTGTCAATCTACGAGCTGGCCATTGAGGCGGAGGCGCCCCACCCCGGCTTCCTGCTCATCGATAGCCCCCAGAAGAATCTCGCGCCCCAGACCGGACAGGCCGTCGACGAGTTCATGGACCCCATGATCGTCCAGCGCCTGTACGACCACCTCGAGCGCTGGAGTGCCGATCACCCTGGGGCGCAGTTGGTTCTCGTCGATCACGAACCGCCTCCGTCGGTGCGTGAGCACGAGATCGTCCGTTTCACCCGAAGGGCCGATCCGCCGCCCTACGGGCTAATCGACGACCAGATTGACACCGCGTCTCCGGCGACTTCGTAGCTTCATGGGCGCGTTCCGAAAGCGCGCCCGTACCCGTCCAGCGAGCCGTTCGGACGCGGTCTCGTGGGGTCCCTCCAAGCGACGTTGCGCCGCATAGGGACTAGAACCTAGTTCGACCGTCTGCGCGAACTCCCGCTTCTCTCTCCTCGCCACGGCTAGCACGACACGAGCAGATGGAACGGCGCTTCCGCTGGGGTGCCGTCCGCCGCGAACGTCCTAACGAGGACATTCGCGCCGCCCGCCGGCGCCGCGGTGACGCGGCCTGCGGGCGGCTGCTCGAGGGTCGGCCCGTTCTGCACGGCGACCAGCGACACCGAGTAGAAGCATGCGCTGACGTCTCGGTCGAAAGCGACCGTGTACTCGTTCCCGCCGGTGTGGGTGACGCCCTTGGCGTTGCCCGCCGGCGTCCCGCCGCCCGAGTTGACCGCGGCGCGGTACGTCGCCGCGGGGGGACCGGCGGGCCCGGCCGGTCCGGCCGGTCCTTGCGTCCCGCGCAGCGACGCACGCGCGCTCGCCGACATGTCGTTGAGCGTGATGCTTCCGTTCTTGAGCTCGGAGCTGCGGATCGCGCCCGCCTTGATCTCGCTCGCGCCGACGGCGTTTGCGCGGATCTGTGCGGAGCCGACGCTATTTCGCGGCAGCGAGACCGCGGCGTAAGTCGTCCCGCCGAGCGCGATGAACACCGCGATCGTGCTCATCGCGTTGGCGTACGTGATTCCCGCGCGTAGGCGGGCGAGCGGTCGAATCATGGGTCGCCTCCTGATCAGCTCCGATGCACCCCTATGCGCACCATAACCCGCGCGCGCGAGGAAGTCGCGGTGGCCGACATCACAAACCTCGCACGCGGACACGCACGGGCCGCGACTCGCCCGTGACGAACGGGTACGACGGCTGGCGCCGGATGCGGGCGCGGAAGCGGAACGACGCGCGGCCGCGCACGGTCTCGAAGCGGTAGCGGTACGCCCAGCGGCCGGTGTTGGCGCGGGCTCGCGGCTGCGCGAAGGTGCGCCACGACCCGCGGCTGTAGACCTGGAGTTCGACGAGCGTGCCGGTCGCCGGGACCCAGCCGCCGTTGAGGCGGCCGCGGAAGATCACGTACTCGCCGTTGATGACGCTGCGGCGGTTCGGACGCAGACTCGTCGACGCCTTCACGCGCAGCGTAACGTCGCCGTTGCGGCCGCGGATCATCGGCGTGCCGGGGTACCGGAAGCGGATCGAGCGGGCCGGCCCGCGGCGGGCGAGGTAGCTGAAGCGGCCTGTCTTGGAGGTGTTGACCGTCCCGATGCGCTCCCAGCCGGCGGCGTCGAGCTCGAGTCGTCGCCACACCTCGACCTGAGCGCCGGCCATCGACTTGCCAGCGACGGTCAGGCGGCCGTAGAGCCGGGCCGATCGGCCAACTCGGACGGTCGGCTTGGTCGCGAGCCGATGGCGGCAGCTGCGCTTGTGCCCGCTGCCGGTGCAGCGACGCTTGCCCTTCTTGCCCGCGGTGACCCGGCTAGCGAGCCGGATCGGGAGCCGCGTCATCGCCGTCAGGCCGGAGCCGTCGCGATCGGTCGACGTCTCGAGGCCGGCGCCGTTGACGGCGCGGGCGCGCAGGAAGTACAGCCCCTTGGTCAGGGTCTCGTCGTCGACGACCGCCGTCAAGCCGGTCGGGGTGATCTGGGTCGGGAGCGGCTGCCACGCGTCCGTCCCGTCCCGGCGGACTTCGATCGCGCCTGCAGCCAGCCCGGACACGGAGTCATCTGCGCTGACGTGCACCCGCGCAGGATCGGCTGGATCAGGGGCCTGGAACGCGACGTCGCTGGGCGCGGTGTCGTCGTATGCCAGCGACTTGATCGTCACGGCGCTCGCCGGCTGGTTGTTGCCCGCCGCGTCGACGAGCCAGAGCTTCACGTCCCAGGAACCCGGATCGGGAAGCTCAAGGTCGTCGATCTCCTTGAGGTTGCTCCCGCTGCGCGTGCCCTGCACGCATCGCTTCTCCGATTCAGCACGCTGCGCCCCCGTCGCGACCTCTGCGACGGTCGGGCACATGCGGTAGACCGCGCCGGCGATCGGCGCAGCATTCTGCGGCGGGTTCTTCCACGTCAGCTCCACCGTCTCGTCGGCTCGCCAGCCCGTGCCGCTCTCGACGTTTACGTCGAGTGGCTGGGTCGGCGGTGTGTTGTCCGCATAGATCGTCGCGGTCGCTGCTCCGGGATTGCCTGACGCGTCGGACGCCTCACCGGACACGGTGTGCGCTCCGTCCGCCAAGCCCGCAGTCGACACGTCGAGTGTCTGTGGGCCAGCCGGACACGGGACCTTCACGCCGTAGTTGCACGAGACAAGGACGCGGCGCGAGAGTGCTCCATCGAGCGATGCTCGGTACTCCGAGATCCCGGTGTTGTCCTGGGCGTCGACGACGAGCGTCTGAACACCGCTCTTCCAGCCGCCGCTCAGGAGGGAGCCGCCCGCGAGGCTGACCGACGGCGTCGTGGGATCGGCGATCGTCACGGCCGACCCGAGGATCGTGTAGTAGCCGGTCACGCCCGCGTTGTTCGGGCAGCTGCCGGCGCCGCACCGCAGACGCATGACGATGCCGGTCGCGCCATTACCCGGATAGTTCGTCCCGATGAGGTACCGGTAGGCGCCCGGGCAGGTCGGCCCGGGACAGCCCTCGAAGTCGCGGCCATTGGTGATGCCGCCTTCGTAGTAGCCCGCGGCCTGCCAGCCCTGAGTGCCCATGAACGGTCCTTGGAGCGTGAAGTTGTTGATCCAAGTGCCCGGAGGGGCGCGAAAGACCCAGCCGCCGTTCTGCCCAGCCGGCGTCGTGTACGCGCCCCCGGCATTGCGCGCCCACAGAGACGGGCATTCGGTGAAGACCGCGATCCCGCCGCTGGTCGTCCACGGTTCCCAGACGCCGCACGTGCCGGTCACCGTGTACGTCCCGGCCTCGGCGTCGGTGTGCGGCTCGGCCAGGGCGTAGCCGATCGCGAGCAGCACAACGAGAAGCACCCGGCGAGGTAGGCGACGGACGAGACGTGATGGCATTCGTGACTCCTTTCGGGCTCGGATCAGTTGAACTCGCTCGCTCCTGGAGCCGCCGGAGCAGGTGCTGGCGGGGCGGGGGCGCTTGGCTGGTAGCCGGGGTCAAACTCGCTGGCGCCGTTCGGTGCGGCGTTGGACGGCGCGGCCGACGCTGGCTCGGACTCGTGGCTTCGCGGCCGCGTCCCGCCTTGCGTTGTCGCCTGCTTCTTCCGCGTTGACGTCGTCGTGCGTGCTCGCTTCGTCGGCGTAGGCGTGGGCGTCGGCGTCACGACGCCGTGCGGCAACGTCGGTTCAGGATCAACCGGCTTCGGTGTGGCCGTCGGCGTGGCCGTAGCAACGACGGCTGGCGTCGGATCGCGCTCAGGAAGCGGGAAGACGCCCGTCGCGATGCAGGCGCCGAGGGTCCCAGCTCCACCGAGACAGAACGTGGCCAGATACGCAGCTGCCGATACGCCGAGGCCGCGCCCAGCGCCGCTTGCGGCGAGATGAGTCGCCGTGCCGGCGGGCTCCTGGGAGAAGATCCGCGCACACCAGTCCGGCAGCCAATCTCGGAACCGACCACCGGAGCGCAGACGCTCTACCTCCAGCGGAATGGGAAGCAGCGCGGGGGCTTTGCCAGCGACGCCGGTGCCATGGATGTATCTCCACTGGCGCGCGTACTCGGCCCGGCAGCGCGAGCAACGCTCGATCTCAAGATGGACTCGCGCCGCGAGCAGCCGGCCGCCGCCTTCGGCCTGCGCCTGCTCGGCGAGCGCTGGGTTCGCTGCGAGGTCGGAAACCGACGGCGCAAGGTACCCGCAGAGCCGTCCGGCAGCGTAGATCGCCTTGAAGCGCTCGTGCTTCTGGCCGATCGCCCGCGAGACATTCCGAACCACGCCGAGCGGCATCTCGAGTTCCTGGGCGACGCGCTTATCCCCGAACTCCTTGTCTCCGGGGGCTCGTTGCTGGCACTCGAAGATCTCGCGCTCCTGCGGGTTCAAGAGTGCGGTGAAGTGGAGCGACGCGGTCACGTCAGCCCTGAACAGGGCCCGGTCTTCGGGAGTGGTGTCGCTCGAGAGCGAGTCGAGGTCCGCGAGATCGGTGCGCCGGTACTTCTTCCCGCGAACGATGTCGTGCCGCCGGTCACAGACCTGTTTCACGCGCTTCTCTGCGGCGTCCCAGAAGACTCGCTCGAGCTCGGCTTGGCTGTGTACCGCGTGCCGGTAGCGCACCGCGGCGAACGCGATGGAGTCGTCCACGACGAACTCCCGCATGTCCGCGCTGAACCGCATGGCCTGCGGAAACTTGTGGTGAAGCCGCGCCAGAAGACGAGGGCGTCGTTCGAACAGCGCTACGGCGCGGCGCTCGCTATCCCACGCACCCGTCCTCGGCTCAAGCGCCGTCACGCTGCACCGTCCCACGTACGAACCGTCGACATCGTCATTCGCGGCTTAAGCCCGTCGAACGACTCAAGCGCGCAAACGAATTGCGGTGCCGGTCCCCGCGCCCTCTGCACAGCGTCACAACGCCTCATCCACCACGTCGAGGGCAGGAGCGGCAGAAGTTCGCCCCCCTGCAGCGGGTCTTGGCGCATCGGCGCTCTTGGGCAGCTTGGTCGGACCGCACTGCACATAGAGCGGATCCGAGCTCACTACCTCCGCGGTTATTTCCGGAAGAACCGCCGGCGTCACCTGCACCCGCTCAGGGTCAGGGCCGAGCGTGGTCCAGATGTACGCCTCACCAGTGCGCAGCGAGCGCAGCTCGTCGGGGCGCACCAGGAACTCTCGGACCCTGCGCCGACTTCCGGTGCCGTCGGCCGTCCCGCGAGCCACGGTGCGGTCGGTCGATTGCCAGACCTCGCGGGTGCCGATGAGCCTCGACAGCCAGTCGCGAGATTCGGGCGAGCTCTGCAGGTGGAAGATGCCTCCCGCGAAGTTGTCGGCCAGCGCGTCGAGCAGCGCCGGGTTGCCGGTTGCCGCGGCGAAGTCGGTGACGCTCTGAGTCGTGACCGCCACTTGGCCGCCAGCCGACCGCGCCCGCTGCATCAGTGCCATCGCGCGCTCTCCGGCGCCGGTGCTGAGCACGCCGCCGAACTCGTCGATCAACGCCGCCCACTCGGTGCCCTCGGGCAAGTCGAGGGCCGCCGCAGCTGCGTCGGCGAGGAACAGCGTTGTGATCGCCCGCGCTTCGTCGGGAAGGTCGTCAACCCACGTCCGGACCAGCACGAGCGCGCCGGCGCGCATCGCTTCGGGCAGAGTGATCGCGCCGCGGTCGAGGTCCGGTGTGAGGACGGTCCGCCACGTCTCGCCGGCGACGACACGGAGCCGGAGGATGCCGCCGGTGAGGTCGCGGCGTCCTTCGGGTGTGGACAGGGTGGCGCGGTGATCACGCATCCGCGCCGTGATGTCGGCGTCCTCGCCAGCGACGACGCGGACCAGCTGCAGCAGTGCCTCGTACCGGCTCAGCTGCGCCGCGTCGAGCAGGAGCGGCAGGTTCGCGGGCCACAGG
>Ga0065721_10050085_pt1 | contig 23456 bp, 21 predicted proteins | sample Mesricmetagenome_FD_59108 | JGI IMG/M metagenome (GOLD analysis project Ga0065721, IMG submission 59108) | Mesophilic microbial community from rice straw/compost enrichment Sample: eDNA_1 v2 (version 2) | ecosystem: Engineered > Solid waste > Grass > Composting > Bioreactor | place: USA: Davis...
GGGCGGGCCCGGCAAGGCGACGCAAGCCGCTGAACGGGCCGAACCGGGTGATAGAATGCCCGATTCCTTGAATCAATTTTGTGACGGAGAAGCAACGTGCTGATTTCGAACGCATTTGCCCAGACCGCCGGCGGGGCCGGCGGCGCGGCGGGTGGCCTGATGAGTTTCCTGCCGATCATCCTGATGTTCGCGGTGCTGTGGTTCATCATGATCCGCCCGCAGATGAAGCGGCAGAAGGAAGCCAAGGCGATGCTGGAAGCGCTGGCCAAGAACGACGAAGTCGTCACCGCCGGCGGCATCCTGGGCCGGGTCACCAAGGTCAACGAGCAGTATGTGACGCTGGAAATCGCCGAAGGCACCGAGATCACGGTGCAGAAGAACGCCGTCACCGCGGTGCTGCCGAAGGGTTCGCTGAAGGCGCTCTGAGCCCCTCGCTCTCTCAGGCCTTGCGGGTCCGCCGCAAGGTTCCGGCACGCCGCCAATAGCGTGCCCGCACAGCCGCCTGGCCCCGCCCCGGGAAGTCTCCGGTCGGGCCAGGCGGCTGTTTGCCAACCGGTTGCCTGCGCGATACGCCCGCGGATTCCCGTCCGCGCGCTGCGCCGGCCGTAGAAAGACCGTAGAAAGACTGGCCGAAGATGAATCGCTATCCGCTTTGGAAATACCTCGTGATCCTGGTGGCGCTTGCCATCGGCATCATCTATACGCTGCCCAACTTCTTCGGCGAGGCGCCTGCGGTGCAGGTCTCGTCGGGCAAGGCCACCGTCAAGGTCGATCTGGCGATGCAGAAGCAGATCGAGCAGGTGCTGGCGCAGAACGGCTTGCAGCCCGACGGCGTGTTCTATGACGTGTCGGGACAGTCCGGCTCGGTCAAGGCGCGCTTCCGCACCACCGACGAGCAGCTGCGCGCCAAGGACGTGCTGTCGCGCGCGCTCAATCCCGATCCGAACGATCCGACCTATGTGGTCGCGCTGAACCTGCTGTCCGGCTCGCCGAAGTGGCTGACCTCGCTGCATGCGCTGCCGATGTACCTGGGCCTGGACCTGCGCGGCGGCGTGCACTTCCTGCTGCAGGTCGACATGAAGGGCGCGGTAGACAAGAAGCTGGACAGCCTGGCCGGCGACGCGCGCACCGTGCTGCGCGACAAGGGCATCCGCCACGGCGGCGTGGACCGCAACGGCGACCGCGTGACGGTGCGCTTCAACAACCCCGAGGACGCCACCCGCGCCCGCGGCGTGCTGGCCGACAGCCTGCCGGACCTGACCTTCGCGATGGACGGCAACAACGTGGTCGGCACCTTCACCGAGGTGGCGCGCCGCGCGGTGCAGGACGCCGCCGTGAAGCAGAACATCACCACGCTGCACAACCGCGTCAATGAACTGGGCGTGGCCGAGCCGGTGATCCAGCAGCAAGGCGCGGAGCGCATCGTGGTGCAGCTGCCGGGCGTGCAGGACACCGCCAAGGCCAAGGACATCATCGGCCGCACCGCCACGCTGGAGGCCCGCCTGGTCGATCCGGACGCACCGCGCGCCCCGCGCCAGGGCGATCCGATCCCGTTCGGCAGCGAGCTGTTCCTGCACGGCAACGGCGCCCCGGTGGTGCTGAAGAAGCAGGTGATCTTCACCGGGGACCGCATCGAAAGCGCGTCGGCCGGCTTCGACCAGAACCAGCGCCCGTCGGTCAACATCAAGCTCGACGCCCAGGGCGGCCGCGTGCTGCGCGACGTCTCGCGCGAGAACATCGGCAAGCCGATGGGCATCGTGCTGTTCGAGAAGGGCAAGGGTGAAGTGCTGACGGTGGCGACGATCCAGTCCGAACTGGGCTCGAGCTTCCAGATCACCGGCTCGTACTCGACCGAGGCCGCCAACGACCTCGCGCTGCTGCTGCGCGCCGGCTCGCTGGCCGCGCCGATGGACATCATCGAGGAACGCACCATCGGCCCGTCGCTGGGCGCCGACAACATCGAGAAGGGCTTCGACTCGGTGGCCTACGGCTTTGCCGCGATCGCCGTCTTCATGGTGCTGTACTACCTGCTGTTCGGCGTGTTCTCGGTAATCGCGCTTGGCGTCAACCTGCTGCTGCTGATCGCGGTGCTGTCGATGCTGCAGGCCACGCTGACGCTGCCCGGCATCGCGGCCATCGCGCTGGTGCTGGGCATGGCGATCGACGCCAACGTGCTGATCAACGAGCGCATCCGCGAGGAACTGCGCGCGGGGGCGTCGCCGCAGATGGCGATCGCGGTCGGCTTCGACCGCGCCTGGGCCACGATCCTGGACTCGAACGTGACCACGCTGATCGCCGGCCTGGCGCTGCTGGCCTTCGGTTCGGGCCCGGTGCGCGGCTTCGCGGTGGTGCACTGCCTGGGCATCCTGACGTCGGTGTTCTCGGCGGTGTTCTTCAACCGCGGCCTGGTCAACCTCTGGTACGGCCGCAAGAAGAAGCTGCAGAGCGTGTCGATCGGCCAGATCTGGAAGCCCGGCCCGGACAACAAGGGCACCGTGGCCAACAAGTGAGGGCAATGAGCGTGAGCGCGGCGGGGCCCTGCCCCGCGGCTCCGGCCTGACGGCCAGACTCGAACGTCACCCTCGAACGTCACCTTCGCACGATACCCTCGAACGAAACACCCGAACGCAGCACGCTGCAGCAGATACAGGATTCACCATGGAATTCTTCCGCATCCGGCGCGACATTCCGTTCATGAAGCACGCGTTGATCTTCAACGTGATCTCCTTCGTGACGTTCTTCGCCGCCGTCTTTTTCCTCTGGCAGAAGGGCCTGCACCTGTCGATCGAATTCACCGGCGGCACGGTGATGGAGGTCAGCTACCAGCAACCCGCCGACCTGGAACGGATCCGCGGCCAGGTCGGCAAGCTCGGCTACACCGACGTGCAGGTGCAGAACTTCGGCACCTCGCGCGACGTGATGATCCGCCTGCCGCTGCAGAAAGGCGCCGACGGCAAGCCGGTCAGCTCGGCACAGCAGAGCGAGCAGGTGATGGGCGCGCTCAAGGCGGTCTCGCCCGACGCCAACCTGCAGCGCGTCGAATTTGTCGGCCCGCAGGTCGGCAAGGAGCTGGCCACCGACGGCCTGCTGGCGCTGCTGTGCGTGATCGCCGGCATCGTGATCTACCTGTCGATCCGCTTCGAATGGAAGTTCGCGGTGGCGGGCATCATCGCCAACCTGCACGACATCGTGATCATCCTGGGCTTCTTCGCCTTCTTCCAGTGGGAATTCTCGCTGTCGGTGCTGGCGGCGGTGCTGGCGGTGCTCGGCTATTCGGTCAACGAGTCGGTGGTGATCTTCGACCGGATCCGCGAGAACTTCCGCAAGTTCCGCAAGATGAATACCCACGAGGTCATCGACAACGCGATCACCAGCACCATCTCGCGAACCATCATCACGCACGGCTCGACCGAGATGATGGTGCTGTCGATGTTCTTCTTCGGCGGTCCGACGCTGCACTACTTCGCGCTGGCGCTGACGGTGGGCATCCTGTTCGGCATCTATTCGTCGGTGTTCGTCGCCGCGGCGCTGGCCATGTGGCTGGGCGTCAAGCGCGAGGACCTGATCAAGGGCGAAAAGAAGGCCGGCGGGGCAGACCGCGACGATCCGAACTACGGCGCGCAGGCATGACGTGCCGCTAGCCAGAAAGCAGGCGTAAAAAAACGGGGCTCAGGCCCCGTTTTTCATTGCCCCGCTCCCGGCGGAAGGAAGCGAACCGGCTTCCTTCAGATGCTGTCAGGTTCGGTCAGAACTGCTCGATCCAGATCGCCAGCCGGTCGGCGCCGAACTGCGTCGACGCCGGCGCCAGGCGCGAGACGATGGTATTGCCGTCGCGCAGCATCTGCAGCGCATTGCCGCTGCGATCGAGCCACAGCAGCGCGGCAAACCACGCTGCGTGCTGGTCCGACACCGCGGTGCCGACCGGCGCGCCGAGGAATTCGGACAGCACCGGCAACGACAGCCACACCAGCGCGTCACCATCGCGGCGCACCGCCTCGCCCAGCTGCTGCGCGATCACCGCCAGCGCGTCGGCACCCGCCGCGGCGTCATGCGCGCTGCGCAGTTGTGCCAGCCGGCTCGCCACCGCATGGCCGAAGGCGCCGCTGCGCTGGCTTTCGGCGCCGATCAGGTCGGCGTAGTCCATCCTTGCCCAGTCGGGCTCCGGACCCTTGGCACCGGCCATCACGGCCGCCGCCAGATAGGTCTCGACCGGCTGGAAGCGCTCCGGACCGATCAGGCTGGCGCACAGCGCGCGCACCATGCCGATGCGCCCCGCCAGCGTCTGGCGCTGGATCACGCTCAGCTTCTCGCGCACCAGCTGGTCGCGTTCGCGGCGCAGGCCGGCGATCTCCAGCGCCTGCTTGAGCTCCATGCGCAGCGCGGTAATGTCCCACGGCTTCTTGATATAGCGGTGGATCTGCCCTTCGTTGACCGCCTGCACGGTCGACTCGAGCTCGGAATACGCGGTGGTCAGGATGCGGACGATATGCGGATAGTGCTCGCGCGCATGGCGCAGCAGCTCGTTGCCGTATTCGCCCGGCATGCGCTGGTCGGAGACCAGCACGGCCAGCGTGTCGCCATGGGCTTCGAGCAGCGCCTTGCCCTCCTCGACCGAACCGCCGGTGACCACGGGCGCCAGCCCGCCGATCGCCCTCTGGAAATACTTGACCGCGGTGGCCTCGTCGTCGACGAACAGAATCGCGGGAGGCGATGCCTGGTTGTCGTTCGGTTCGTTCATTGACCGCTCCTATTGCTGTGCATTCGATTCTTCGTCTGAGGGAATTCCAGCGTCACGGTGGTGCCGGCGCCCGGAATCGATTCGATCCGGATGCCGCCGCCGAACGACTGCATGACGCGGTTGCAGAAAATCATGCCGAGGCCATTTCCGCCGGCGGCGGCATGCGTGGTGACCGGATCGACCAGCAGGCGCTCCATCACGTCGGGCGGAATGCCTGGGCCGTTGTCGCTGATGCAGATCACGGGGTCGGGCTGCGCCACGACACGGAAGCGCAGCGACGGCTTGGGGACATCGGTCAGCGCCCGCAAGCCATTGTTCAGCAGCGACGACAGCACCAGCGACACGCAGTTCGGCAGCGTATGGACGATGAAGTCGCCGTGCAGTTCGACCTCGACCCAGTTGCGCTGCGGCCCGGTGAACGGATAGCTGTCGAGCAGCGCCATGATCAGGCTGCCTGCGGTGATGTCGCGATCGTTCTCGCTGGTCAGCGGCCGTTCGCCATTGCCGCGCACCGACTGCAGGAACGACGAAATCACCGCCAGGCAGTACTGCGCATTGCTGTGCATCACCGCGGCCGCCTGGCCGATCTCGGCCTGGCGCTGCGGATCGTATTCGGCGCTGCTGCGGCTTTCAACACCGCGGGCGAAATTCGCGATAGCCGCCAGCGGGGTGTTAAGTTCGTGCGCGAGGAAAGCCAGCGTCTCGTCGATCGCGGTCAGCCGCTGGTGCCGCGACTGCCGTTCGCGATGACGCTCCCGCGCGAGGGCCAGCACATCCCGCACCGCCTGCAGGCCGAGCGGCTTCTCGAGAATGCGAAATACCTCGCCGCTGTTGACGGTCTGCAGCAGCATGTCCTTGTCGGCGTAGGCCGTCACCAGGATCCGCACGATCTGCGGATACTCGGCGGCGACCTGCCGCAGCAGATCGGCGCCGTTGCGCCCCGGCATGCGGAAGTCCGTGACCAGCACCGCGGTGCGGCCGCTGTCGTTGCGCAGCATCTCGATGGCCTGGTCCGCGCCCTGGGCGAGCAGCACTTCGTACTCCGCGCCGGCGGCGCGGGCGAAATACTTGCAGGCCATCTCCTCGTCGTCGACGTAGAGCACGGTCAGCCGGGGCTGGCGCAAATCGGTCCGCAGTTCGGTCCGCGGCTCTGTCCGCTGTTCCGTCATGGCGCGCTCATTCCGCCCGCGGCAGATCGAAGCTGAACGCGGCCCACTGGCCCAGTTCGCTTTCGGCGAACAGCACGCCGCCATGCCGCTCGATCACCGCATAGCTGATCGACAGGCCCAGGCCCAGGCCCAGGCCGACCTCGCGCGTGGTGAAGAAGGGCTCGAACACGCGCGCGAGATTCTCGCTGGGGATGCCCGGGCCGTTGTCGCGTACGTTGACGTGCAGCCGGCCGTCCTTCCACACCACGGTGGTATGGATCGCCGGTGCCGGCGTGCCGGCCTTGCGCATCGCCAGCGCGGCGTTCGAGAACAGGTTGATCAGCACGCCGATGATGGCGGCCTCGTCGCCGAACACCAGCGTGTCCGGCGGCAGCTCGCGCGTCATCCGCACGCCGCGCAGTTCGTGCGCGGTCAGCCGGCTGGCCGAGTCGAGCGCCTTCTCGAACAGGAAGGGGCGGCCCTCGACCTCGGCGCCGGGTTGCCGATAGGCAAAGATCTTCAGGTCCGAGACGATATGCTGGATCCGCTGCATCCCTTGCCGGGCGTCGATCAGGCATTCCTGCAGCGAGGCGCTCTCCTTGGCCTGCGGTTCCTCCAGCGCGATCTCGATCGCCATCAGGCAGAAATTGACCGGGTTGTTGACCTCGTGCAGCAGCCCCGCGGCCAGCGTACCGACCGCGGCCATCTTCTCCTGCTGCAGCAGCTGGCCCTTGATCTGCGCCAGATTCTCGTTGATGCGGGCGAGCTCGTCGTTCTTGTTGGCCAGTTCTTCCTTCAGCCGGAACAGCTGGAAGCGGCCCTTCTCGTTGAAGTAGGTGTAGACCGCGCTGGCGGCGCCGGCAAACAGCACGAACAGCGAGTTGACCAGGAAGGTGCCGACCGGATGCAGGCCATCCGGATGCAGCAGGCAGGCCACCAGATAGCAAAGGTACGACAGGCCGCCGAACACCACGTTCTGCCACAGGCCGAACGGCAGCGCGATACCCGAGGCGAAGATCGCCAGGTTCAGGCCGACGTAGTACGGCGAGGCGACGCCATCGGTCTCCCAGATCATCCACGCGATCATCAGCTGCGGCAGCAACAGCCACGACAGCGTCAGCCATGGCGCCAGCCTGCGCCCGTGCTGGCTGTACAGCACCACGACGATGCCGGCGATCAGCATCGAGACGACGATGCGCGCGACCGCGAAGGGTCCCTGCCACTCCGGGTACTGGCCGTAGTCGAGACCCATGCCGAGCAGCACCAGCACGATGGCGGTGTAGGCCCCGCCGCGGCTGAACGCCAGGCGAAAGTCGGCCAGTTCGGCCTGGTATCCGGCGTAGAGTCGGTTGACAGTCATGGCAGATCGGCGGCGCCGCCTCAGGAGATGGTGGCTTCAGCGAACACGTTGACGCCCGTGGCATCGACATAGACCTCGTGGTCGGTCGACTGCTCGGGCAGCAGGCTCAGCATCTTTGGTTCGTCGCGATAGATCAGGTACCACTCGAGCAGATGTTCCATCCCGTATCGCTCGGGATTGTTCGAATGGACGTTGGTGACCAGCACCCGCCCGCCCGGGCGCGTGCGCGCGGCGAAATGGCTCAGCAGACGGGCGCAGACCTTGTCGGACAGATAGTCGAACAGGCCGGCGCAATAGACCGCATCGAACTCGCGCACCGAAGGATCCTCGACCGCGATACGCCGCTTGAGCAGCTCGTGCACCGACTCGTGCACCATCTCGACCTGCAGGCTGCGTCCCGCCTCCCGGGCGGCGCGCTGGATGGAGCCGCGGGTAAATTCGAGGGTCTCCTCGCTGAAGTCGACCAGCTGGAACGACAGCCGGTCCGGCTCGGCGTATTCGCGCGCAAAGCGCTGGATCTCGAAGGCCGGGCCGCAGCCGACGTTCAGCACGCGGAACGGCCGCCCCGCCGCGCGGGCGCTGTCCGCCTGCCGGCTGAGGAAGTTGACCAGCAGATCGATGCGGTTGCGGTGCGCGGTGGCGACCGCCGCCTTCAGGAAGGCCGTATTGACGATCTGGAAGTAGGTGGTCGGTCCCTGCTGCGGATCGCTCAGGATCTGGTTCACCATCTCGTAGTCGCCGGCGTAGCCGAGCGGCTTGGTGAAGGTGCGATAGACGAACGGCGCGCGCAGCAGCAGCGGATGCAGCGCCGATTGCGCATAGGTCCGATGCACCGGCGCCAGCTCGACGTCGACGCGCTCGGCCTCCCCTTCGAGCCGGTCCAGGTACGACTTGACCTTCACCATCAGCGGCGTGGCCAGCTCCTGGAACACGTCTGCGCGCAAGCGGCCGTCGACCTTGGGCAGGCTTTCGGTCAGGTCGACCTGCTCGACCCAGCGCGAGACCTCGGACAGGAAGGCGCGCATCTCGTTGACGGCGATCTGGTAATCGCGGCGGATGTTGAAGCGCGTGTCCCAGTCGCTGACGAACAGCTCGGCCTCGCGCCCCACCGAGCGCGGCTCGTTGGGCAGGTCGCTCAGTTCGCGCCATTCGTCGATCAGCGTCAGCGAGACCACCGCCGTGAGACCGGTATTGACCAGGCTCATCACCACCGCTTTGCCAAGATAGGCGTTCTTGGCCCCGATCCTGACGCTCAGGTCGCTCAATACCTCGCTGACCTGGACAATCGAGTACGGGTTATAGACTTCCATCACCAGAGATTTTCTCTGGAGATTAATGATCGTGCCCCGCACCTGCTCGCCCTGCGAGTTGCGGAAGCTGACCACCGGATCAATTTGCGTTTGGGAGTACACGGTTTTGCGCCAGGGAAAATCCGAAGGATGCGGCTGGCTCATGCCGACACGGTGGTCGGAACGGTCCGGCGCGGCATGGGCGAAGGAACTCGCGAACGGCTCGGCGAAGGCGATGCACGGAAACTAGGGGTTGGGCATACGCTTGCGATCCTGATCGGGAAGTGAGCGGCGAAGGGGCAAGCTGCGGGACTGCCGCCGGGCCAACGACAGGCCGATGCGGGCCAGCAGCCTGACCGAAAGCCGGCCGGCAACGGCCTGGAGCGCGGGCCGGCAATGCCTGCCCCCGGTCTCGCTCCCGGGCCGCCAGGTGCGAATCAGCGACCGATTGTACTGTGCGCTCGCTGCAGTGGACAACGGCCCTCATCCCAACGAGGGGAGCCACCCCACATGGCCCCCCACCGCGGGAGGGTTGCCGCCAATGAAAAAGGGCCGGATGAACCGGCCCTCGAACTGCTGACAAACTGGTGTCACGATGCTGTCGTTCCCGCGCAAGCGGCAATCCGGCGTCCTTGAAATTCAACGGGACCCCGCTTGCGCGGGAACGGCAGGTTCGGACGCCGCGGCATCAGTCGGCGCGCACGCCCTCGACCTGGATCGCCAGCTTGACCTCGGGCTTGAAGCCCATCTTGACGCCGTAGTCGATGCCGAAGTCGGTGCGGTTGAAGGTGGCATAGGCGTCGGCACCGCAGGCCTCGCGCTTGAGCATCGGATGCTGCATGCACTTGAACTCGCGGATCTCCAGCTTGACCGGCTTGGACACGCCGCGCAGCGTCAGCACGCCATCGACCTCGGTCGGCACGTCGCCGGCGAACTTCGAGAACTTGCCCTTGTAGGTCGCCTCGGGATAGGCCTGGACGTCGAACATGTCCGGGCTCTTGGCGTGCTCGTTCATCTTGCCGTGGCCGAAGTCGATCGACGCGGTATCGATCTTGATGTCGAGCGTGCCGGTCTTGGCGGCGCGGTCCAGCGTGACCACCCCGCTGGACTTCTCGAACTTGCCGCGCCACTTCGACAGCCCGCCCAGGTGATCGGCCTCGAAGCTCGGATACGTATGGGTCGGATCGAGGTTGTAGGTCACGGCGGCCGCCGAGGCGAGGCCGGCGAAGGCGGTGGCGAGGATGGCGGCGGCGGTACGCAGTTTCATGGGTTCTCCGGTAAGCGTTGGTTCGGCGATTGGATTCAGCCGTTGGTTTCGTCGGGCAGGTGCGGCGGTGACCGCAACGATGGTTTCAGGGCGGGATCGCGATTCCCGGGGGCGGTGGTCGTCCGGCTCAGGACTTGGCGGCCGTGACGAGGCGGAACTTGATCTGGACCTCGTCGGCGACCACCGAGGTGTCCTTCCACTCGCCCTCGCCGATATTGAAGACGCTGCGCTTGATCGGCAGCACGCCCTCGAAGACCTGATTGGCGCCTTCCTGGCGATAGGTCGCGGGCACCACCACGTCCACGGTCTTGCCCTTGATGGTCAGCTTGCCGGCGACATCGAACTTGCCGGCGGCTGCCGGCTTGATGCCGGTCGATTCGAACACCGCCTTGGGGAAGCGCGCGGCATCGAACCAGTCCTTGCCCTTGACCTCCTTGGTGGTGGCGGCGTCGCCGATCTCGAAGCTGGCCACGTCGATCTCGACCTTGGCGCTGGAGCTGGCCAGCCTGGCGGGATCGAAGTCCACCGCGGCGGCAAAGCGCTTGAACTTGCCTTCCATCGGCACGCCGATCTGGCGCGCGACCGCGGTCACCGAACTCTTGCCGGCATCGAGCTGGGCGGCGGCGAGATTGGCGGCAAAGCCGGCGCAGGCCAGCGACGCGGCCAGCAGCAAGGCACCGGGACGGAGAATACGTTTCATCGAGGACTCCTCGGTTTCATTCGGTCAATGCGGAACAGCAGAACAGCAGAACAGCGGAACAGCGGAACAGCGGCAGCGATCGGCCGGACTCAGCGCAGGAACGGCAGCATGCGGCCGAGCGTGCCGTCGCGGTCCAGCCACTGGTGCTTGAGCGCCGCGGCGGCATGCAGCACGACGAGCGCGGCCATCAGATAGTTCAGCCAGACATGGGCGAACTTCAGCGTTTCCTTCAGCGCGTCGTTCGGCTCGATCAGCGTCGGCAGCGGCCACAGGCCCAGATAGACGACGGGCACGCCGGCGGCGAGGCTGTACAGATAGCCGGTTACCGGCACCACCAGGATCAGCAGATAGAGCAGCCCGTGGGCGGCCTTGGCCGCGCCGGCCTGCCAGGCCGGCATGCCGGCCACCGGCGCCGGCGCGGCATGCGTCAGGCGCCAGAGCACGCGCAGCACCGCCAGCGCGAACACCGTCACGCCCAGCCACTTGTGCCACGAGTACAGCTTGAGCTTGGTCGGCGTGAAGCCCGGGATGTCGGTCATGTAAAGACCGAGCCCGAAGGCCGCGAAAATCAGCAGAGCGACGATCCAGTGCAGGCCGATCGCGGTCGCGCCATAGCGCGCTGGGGTAGTGGAACGCATCGATGAAATCCGGCTTCAGTCTTTATTCTTTCGGCAGACGCTGTTAATTTTCGCATTATTGCGTCCGCAAAGTGACGTCGGGAAGGCGGAACTTCATTGAGTCGTTCAAAGCGTTTGAATAGATTCGGTTCCCGACGTCGGCACAGAACCGGTCGCATTATGGTGTGTCGCAACAGTCGCAACCGCAAATTTGACCGATTCAAGGATCAAGCGGTTTCGGCGGCAAGTGGTCGATATCCCGCCGGCTTTCCCGGAGCGGCTCCCATTTCTCGAGGAGTCGCCAGTCACCGCTCCAAAGAAAAAGCCGCCCGGAGGGACGGCTTTAAGGAATCGTCGTGCGCCACCGACACAAGATCGTGTCGGCACGCCTCGAGGCCTTACTTCAACCTTTCCGCCAACTCCACCGCCCGGCCGATATAGCTGCCCGGGGTCATCGCCAGCAGGCGGGCCTTGGCCTCGTCGGGGATCGCCAGGCCTTCGATGAAGGTGCGCAGCGCCTCGCGGGAGATGCCCTTGCCGCGGGTCAGTTCCTTCAGTTGCTCATAGGGATTGGCGATGCCGTGGCGGCGCATCACGGTCTGCACCGGCTCGGCCAGCACTTCCCAGCAGTTGTCCAGGTCCTCGGCCAGCCGCTCCGGATTGGTTTCCAGCTTGCCCAGGCCGCGCAGGCAGGCCTCGTAGGCCAGCAGGCTGTAGCCGAAGGCGACGCCGATATTGCGCAGCACCGTCGAGTCGGTCAGGTCGCGCTGCCAGCGCGAGACGGGCAGCTTCTCCGACAGGTGGCGCAGCAGCGCGTTGGCCAGGCCCAGGTTGCCCTCGGAGTTCTCGAAGTCGATCGGGTTGACCTTGTGCGGCATCGTCGACGAGCCGATTTCGCCGGCCTTGGTCTTCTGCTTGAAGTAGCCCAGCGAGATATAGCCCCAGACGTCGCGGTCCAGGTCCAGCAGGATGGTGTTGGCGCGGGCCACCGCGTCGAACAGCTCGGCCATGTAGTCGTGCGGTTCGATCTGGATCGTGTACGGGTTGAAGGCCAGGCCCAGCCGGTTCTCGATGACGTCGCGCGAGAAGGCCTCCCAGTCGAACTCGGGATAGGCCGACAGATGCGCGTTGTAGTTGCCCACCGCGCCGTTCATCTTGCCCAGCAGCTCGACCCGCTCGATCCGTTCGATCGCGCGCGCCAGGCGGGCCGCGACGTTCGCCATTTCCTTGCCCAGCGTGGTCGGGCTGGCGGGCTGGCCGTGCGTGCGCGACAGCATCGGCTCGCGGGCGTTGGCGTGCGCCAGTTCCACCAGCCGCGCATGCACGCGGCGCAGCGTCGGCACCAGCACGCTGTCGCGCGCGCCCTTGAGCATCATGCCGTGCGAGGTGTTGTTGATGTCCTCGGAGGTGCAGGCGAAGTGGATGAATTCGCTGGCGGCCACCAGCTCGGCGTTGTCCTGCACGCGCTCCTTCATCCAGTACTCGACCGCCTTGACGTCGTGATTGGTGACCGCCTCGATTTCCTTGATCCGGGCCGCGTCGGCCTCGCTGAAGTTGTCGACCAGCGCCAGCAGCGCGGCTTCGGACTGCGCCGAGAACTTCGGCATGTCGGGCAGGCCGGTGCGGGCCAGCGCGATCAGCCAATGGACTTCGACCTTGACGCGGTGGCGCATGAAGGCGGCCTCTGACAGCCATTCGCGCAGCGGGTCGGCCTTGGCGGCATAGCGGCCATCGATCGGGGACAGGGCGGTGAGCGGCGAGAGCGCGGCGGGGGAGGCGGTAGCGGACATGCTGGCAGACGGCGGGAGGGAATGAAGAGGGAAACTGGAACGGTGTCGGCAGGGGCGTCGGCGCACGCGGCAGCGGCGAGCTGCGCTGGCAATCCCATGTACTCAAGCGCATACAAAGCCGGGAAGTACGATCCTGCGCGATCCGGGGCGATCCGGCGCACCAGCCTGGCAGCCGGCGCTGGAAAGCCGCGATTTTACCACCGCCCTTCCCGCTGCGCCGCGCGATCGTCGTCAGTGTTGCGGGCAATCCCGCCGGCCCGCCGCTGCACGCCGGCGCCGTGCCGGAACGGCCGCCCGGGCGGTTATACTCGCCACGCCGAGCCAGTAGCCTGTTACGAAGTGCATCAAGGCAGACAGGACCCGCGCGCCACCGCCGGCGCACGAGGCCAGCCGCTCCATCGCGAAGCGCCCGATGCACTCCATAACGAGCTCAAGGGGAGAACATGAAGCTGTACGCATCGCAGACCAGCCCTTACGCGCGCAAGGTGCGCGTGGTGATGGCCGAGAAGAAGATCGACTATCAGCTGGTGGAAGTCGACGTGTGGTCGCCGGACACGGTGATCGGTCAATTCAATCCCCTCGGCAAGGTGCCCTGCCTGGTGATGGAAGACGGCGGCGCGGTGTTCGATTCGCGCGTGATCGTCGAGTACGTCGACACGCTGACGCCGGTCAGCCGCATGATCCCGCAGGGCAGCCGCGAGCGGCTCGAGGTGCGCTGCTGGGAAGCGCTGGCCGACGGCCTGCTCGACGCCGCGCTGCTGGCGCGTCTGGAACATACGCAGCGCGAGCCGGCCCAGCGCAGCGAGCGCTGGGTGCGCCGCCAGCTTGGCAAGATCGACGGCGCGCTGGTGGCGATGGCCAACGGCCTGGCCGACCGCACCTGGTGCGCCGGCAACCATTATTCGCTGGCCGACGTCGCGGTCGGCTGCGCGCTGTCCTATCTGGACTTCCGCTTCCCGGACATCGCCTGGCGCGAGCGCCATCCCAACCTGGTCGCCTTCCACGACAAGGTCAGCAAGCGCCAGTCGTTCATCGATACGGAGCCGCCGCGGGGCTGAGGATGACCGGGGTCACCGTGGCCACCGAGGTCGCTGTGGCCACCGTGAAGCGCGGCGTCCGCGGCCACCGGCACGCCGTCGCTGAAGGACGGCGTGCGCGGCATCACTGGATGATGCCGCCGCCCAGGCAGACCTCGCCGTCGTACAACACCGCCGATTGCCCCGGCGTCACGGCCCATTGCGCTTCGTCGAAGCGCAGCTGCAGGTTGTCGGCATCGACCGCGTCGACGAGGCACGGGGCATCGCTCTGCCGATAGCGCGTCTTGGCGCTGAGCGCGGTGCCCGCGCGCGGCGCATCGCCGGCGACCCACGACAGGTCGGCCGCGCGCAGCGTCGGCGACAGCAGCCACGGATGATCGTGGCCCTGCACCACGTACAGCGTGTTCGACGCCATGTCCTTGCGCGCGACGTACCAGGCATCGCCGCTGCCGTCGCGGCTGCCGCCGAGGCCGATGCCCTTGCGCTGCCCCAGCGTGTAGAACGCCAGCCCGATATGCTCGCCGACGACCTTGCCGTCGGCCGTCTTCATCGGCCCCGGCTTGGTCGGCAGATAGCGATTCAGAAAATCCCGGAATGGGCGCTCGCCAATAAAGCAGATTCCGGTGGAATCCTTCTTCTTCGCGTTCGGCAGGCCGATTTCCGCGGCGATTTCGCGCACCTGGGTCTTCGGCAGCTCGCCCAGCGGAAACAGCGTGCGCGACAGCTGCGCCTGGTTCAAGCGGTGCAGGAAGTAGCTCTGGTCCTTGGTATGGTCCAGCGCCTTGAGCAGTTCGAAGCGGCCGTGCCCGCCCTGGCGCACGCGCGCATAGTGGCCGGTGGCGATGCGCTCGGCGCCGAGCGACATCGCATGGTCGAGGAAGGCCTTGAATTTGATCTCGGCGTTGCACAGCACGTCGGGATTGGGCGTGCGCCCGGCCGAATACTCGCGCAGGAAATCGGCGAACACGCGGTCCTTGTACTCGGCGGCGAAGTTGACCGCCTCGACGTCGACGCCGATCAGGTCGGCCACCGACACCACGTCGAGCCAGTCCTGGCGCGTCGAGCAGTACTCGCTGTCGTCGTCGTCCTCCCAGTTCTTCATGAACAGGCCGACCACCTCGTAGCCCTGCTGCTTGAGCAGCCAGGCGGTGACGGACGAGTCCACCCCGCCCGACATGCCGACCACGACGCGTTCGCCGCGGCCGATGCCGGGATTCAGTTCGGGGCGGGCCGAAGTGGCGGCGCTCGTGACGACGCTCATGGCAGCGCTCCCGGCATCAGCGCCGACGGATGCGTGTACAGCGCGTCGAGTGCGAAGCGCTTGCCGGCCAGATAGTCCTCGACGCAGGCCAGCACCAGCGGCGAGCGATGGCGCTCCGGGCAGGCGCGGATCTCGTCGGCGCTGAGCCAGACCGTGCGCACGATGCCGGTATCGAGGGGACGGCCGCTGTCGAGCGGACCCAGATCGCCGGTGAAGGCGAACCGCACATAGGTGATGTTGCCGTCGGGATGCTGGCCGGTCGGCGAGGTCACCGAACCGGCCAGATAGCAGCCGAGCAGCGCGCGCGGCTCGAAGCTGTGCGCGGTTTCTTCCAGCGTTTCGCGGATCACGGCGCGCACCAGGCTCTCGCCCGGGTCCAGATGGCCGGCCGGCTGATTCAGCTTCAGGCCATCGCGGGTTTCTTCTTCGACCAGCAGGAAGCGGCCGCCGCGCTCGATCACGGCCGCCACGGTGACGCTGGTTTTCCAGTCTTGGGACATGATGCACAAGTTTTAGGCAATCCGGCATTCTACCGGCTGGCGCGCGGCGCTGCAGCGCCGCGGACCGCGCCCGGGCCCCGCGCGGAACGCACCTCGATCGCACCCATTGCCGTCAGATTCCTGTAAGCTGCGAAAAAATTGTGCGCTGCGCTGGACGGCGGCGCCCACAAACGAGCCCGGATGCCTGCCCGGCCGTAGCCCGGAGCGGCACCGCAACAGGAGAAGCTGACGATGCAGATCGGTATCCCGCTGGAGACACGGGCCGGCGAAGCGCGTGTCGCCGCCACCCCCGAGACCGTCAAGAAGTACGTCGCCCAAGGCCATCAGGTGCTCGTGCAGAGCGGTGCCGGTGTACGTGCCAGCTGTCCGGACGCGGCCTACGAGGCGGCCGGCGCCAGCATCGTCGATGCGGCCCGCGCGTTCGGCGCCGAGCTCGTGTTGAAGGTCCGCTCCCCCGATCCGCAGGAACTGTCGCAGATTCGCCCCGGCGCCACGCTGGTCGGCATGCTCGATCCGTTCGACGCCGACAACAATGCGCGCATGGCCGCCGCCGGCATCGTCGCCTTCGCGCTCGAGGCCGCGCCGCGCACGACCCGCGCGCAAAGCATGGACGTGCTGTCCTCGCAGGCAAACATCGCCGGCTACAAGGCCGTGCTGGTCGCCGCCAACCACTATCAACGCTTCATGCCGATGCTGATGACCGCCGCCGGTACGGTCAAGGCCGCGCGCGTGCTGATTCTCGGCGCCGGCGTGGCCGGCCTGCAGGCGATCGCGACCGCCAAGCGGCTGGGCGCGGTGATCGAGGCCTCCGACGTGCGGCCCGCGGTCAAGGAACAGATCGAATCGCTGGGCGCGAAGTTTCTCGACGTGCCGTTCGAAACCGACGAGGAGCGCGAGATCGCGCAGGGCGTCGGCGGCTACGCGCGGCCGATGCCGGCCAGCTGGATGCAGCGCCAGGCCGCGCTGGTGCACGAGCGCGCGAAGCAGGCCGATATCGTCATCACGACCGCGCTGATCCCCGGGCGACGCGCGCCGGTGCTGCTCAAGGAAGAGACCGTACAGGCGATGAAGCCGGGCTCGGTGGTAGTCGACCTGGCCGCCGCGCAAGGCGGCAACTGCCCGCTGACCGTGGCGGACGAGGTGGTCGAGCGCCATGGCGTGACGCTGGTCGGCTACACCAATCTGGCCAGCATGGTCGCGGCCGATGCCTCCGCGCTGTACGCGCGCAACGTGCTCGACTTCCTCAAGCTGATCGTCGACAAGGACGGCAAGCTGACAATCAACCCGGAAGACGATATTGTCGCGGCCTGCCTGATCAGCAAGGACGGCGCGCTGGCCCGCCAGGCCGCCTGAGCGGCTGCCGGATCGGCGCTGCCTGTGCGATCGGCGCGCCGGCAGCGCCAACCCTCCAGATCGATTCAAACCGAATTCAACCCGCGCCCATCCCGGGCGCGTTTTCACGGTGCCGCGGCCACCCGTTCGAGCCGTCGCGGCGCCAGCATCAACGAAGGAAAGCAACACCATGCAACGCATCATTCTGCGCGCCAAGCTGCATCGCGTCACCGTGACGCAGGCCGACCTGCACTACGAGGGGTCGTGCGGCATCGACGAGGATCTGCTCGACGCGGCGGACATGAAGGAGTACGAGAAGATCGAGCTCTACAACGTCAACAACGGCGAGCGTTTCTCGACCTACATCATCAAGGGCAAGCGCGGCACCGGCGAGATCTCGCTGAACGGCGCCGCCGCGCGCCGGGCCCATCTGGGCGACCACCTGATCATCTGCACCTACGCGCCGATGAGCGATGCGGAACTGGCCGACTACAAGCCGAAGATCGTGCTGGTCGACGACAACAACCGCATCAAGGAAATCAAGAAGGTGTGATCCCATGATCGCCGCGCGCAGGCAGTCTCGCCCGCAGTCCCGGCATGCCGACGGTGGCCCTGGCGCATGGCGCCGCTGGCTCATCGTTGTCGTGGCGGCGGGCTGTGCGGCCTGCGCCGGCGTATCGGCACCCAGTACGGCACCCGTTACGGCACCCGTTACGGCACCAGCTGCGGCGCCGGTTACGGCCCCGGTGTCGGCGTCCGACTCGACGCCGGCATCACCATCGCCTGACGTCGGCGCCCCGCCCGCTTCGGCGGCGGACCCGCTACCCTCCTGGCGCGACGGCGCCGCCAAGCAGGCGATCCTGCGCTTCGTGCGCGACACCACCACCCCGGGCGGCCGCGACTTCATCGCCCCGGCCGACCGCATCGCCATCTTCGACAACGACGGCACGCTGTGGCGCGAGGACCCGCGCGCCGAGCTGCTGTTCGTCGCGCATCTCGCGCGAGCGCGCACCGAGGCCGATCCGACGCTCGGCGCGCAAAGCCCCTACCGCGAATTCCTCGCCGATCCGCGCGGCTATCTGCAGCGCGGCGACACCGCGGCGCTGCAGCTGCTGCACGCGGTGTACGGCAACACCGCGGTCGAATCGTTCCAGGACGAGGCGCGGCGCTTTCTCGCCGTCGCCCGCCATCCCCGCAGCCGCGCGCCGCTGCGCGACGGTATCTACCAGCCGATGCTGGAATTGCTCGGCTTGCTGCGCGCGCAGGGCTACCAGACCTGGCTGTGCGCGGGTTCCACCGCCGACTTCATGCGCGCCTTCGCCGCCGACTACTACGGCATCGCGCCGCAGCAGGTGATCGGCTCGCGGCTGGCGCTGCGCTTTCGCGAGACCGCGCAGGGCAACGCCGTCTGGCGCGAGCCGCGCGTCGACAGCTTCAACGACAAAGAGAACAAGCCCGCCAATATCGCGCTGCAGATCGGCAAGCGTCCGGTGTTTGCCGCGGGCAATGTCGGCGGCGCGGGCGATATCGCGATGCTGGCCTACAGCCAGGGACGGCGCGGGCCGTCGTTCCAGCTGTTGATCGACCATGACGACGCGCAGCGCGAGTCCGCCTACACCGAGCCGGATGGCGCCTCGCTGAAGGCCGCCGCCGCGCACCGCTGGACCGTGGTCAGCATGCGGCGCGACTGGGAACGCGTGTTCGTGGCGCCGTCGGCGCCAGGCCGGGCACTGGCCGGCGAGCCAATGGCGAGGCCGGCCGCGCCGTAACGCGGAACTGTGCGGAAAAGCTGCGCGGGAAACCGCGGGCGCAACTGCGCTGGGAAGAGCGGACAACCGAATTCAAGCAACGGGAGGAGAAGTCGATGGAGATGGTGAACCACACGGTGATCAACCTGATCATCTTCGTGCTGGCGATCTACGTGGGCTACCACGTGGTCTGGACGGTCACGCCGGCGCTGCATACCCCGCTGATGGCGGTCACCAACGCGATCTCGGCGATCATCATCGTCGGCGCGATGCTGGCCGCCGGGCTGACCGAGGGCGGCGTCGGCCGCGCGATGGGCACGCTCGCCGTGGCCCTGGCCGCGGTCAACGTGTTCGGCGGCTTCCTGGTGACCCAGCGCATGCTGGAGATGTTCAAGAAGAAGGAGCCGAAGAAGGCCGCGCAGGCCGCCAGCAAGGAGGGCGCGCAATGAGCATGAACGTCGTCACGCTGCTCTACCTGGTGGCCTCGGTCTGCTTCATCCAGGCCTTGAAGGGGCTCTCGCATCCGGCCACCGCGCGCCGCGGCAATGCCTTCGGCATGATCGGCATGGCGATCGCCGCGCTGACCACCGTCGCGCTGATCGTCAAGCTGAAGAACGAGTTCCTGGCCGCCGGCATCGGCCAGTCGTCGATCGGCACCGGCCTGGGCCTGATCCTCGCCGGACTGGTGGTCGGCGGCGGCATCGGCGCCTACGTCGCGAAGAAGGTCGAGATGACCAAGATGCCGGAACTGGTCGCGGCGATGCACTCGCTGATCGGCCTGGCCGCGGTCTTCATCGCCATCGCGGCGGTGGCCGAACCGGCGGCCTTCGGCATCACGGCGGCCGGCTCGCACGAGATCCCGCTGGGCAACCGCATCGAGCTGTTCATCGGCTGCTTCGTCGGCGCGATCACGTTCTCGGGCTCGGTGATCGCCTTCGGCAAGCTGGCCGGGCGCTACAAGTTCCGGCTGTTCCAGGGCGCGCCGGTGGTGTTCTCGGGCCAGCACTGGCTGAACCTGGCGCTGGCGGTCGCGATGGTCGGCTTCGGCATCGCCTTCTTCATGACGCAGCAGTGGCTGCCCTTCCTGGTGATGCTGGCGATCGCCTTCGTGCTCGGCGTGCTGATCATCATCCCGATCGGCGGCGCCGACATGCCGGTGGTGGTGTCGATGCTGAACTCGTACTCGGGCTGGGCGGCGGCGGGCATCGGCTTTTCGCTGAACAATCCGATGCTGATCATCGCCGGCTCGCTGGTGGGCTCCTCCGGTGCGATCCTGTCGTACATCATGTGCCGGGCGATGAACCGCTCGTTCTTCAACGTGATCCTGGGTGGCTTCGGCGGCGAGGCGAGCAGCGCGGCCGCGGCGGGCTCGCAGGCGCAGCGCAACGTCAAGTCGGGCTCGCCGGACGACGCGGCCTTCCTGATGGGCAATGCCGAGACCGTGATCATCGTGCCCGGCTACGGCCTGGCGGTGGCGCGCGCCCAGCATGCGCTCAAGGAGCTGACCGAGATGCTGTCCGAGAAGGGCGTCACGGTGAAGTACGCGATCCACCCGGTGGCGGGCCGCATGCCGGGCCACATGAACGTGCTGCTGGCCGAGGCCGAAGTGCCGTACGACCAGGTCTTCGAGATGGAGGACATCAACAGCGAGTTCGGCCAGGCCGACGTGGTGCTGGTGCTCGGCGCCAACGACGTGGTCAACCCGGCGGCCAAGACCGACCCGAACTCGCCGATCGCCGGCATGCCGATCCTCGAGGCCTACAAGGCCAAGACCATCATCGTCAACAAGCGTTCGATGGCAGCCGGCTATGCCGGGCTGGACAACGAGCTGTTCTACATGGACAAGACGATGATGGTGTTCGGCGACGCCAAGAAGGTGGTCGAGGACATGGTCAAGGCGGTCGCCTGACCGGGGGAGTCCGGCCCGGAAATCGCCTCGCGCCGGCCCCCTCCGGGGTCGGTTGCGCCCCCGCTCCGGCGCGCTATACTGGCCCTCGGCCGCGGGGCCGGCATGCGCCGGCCATCACGGCCCTGGCGCCGGCCCCGCGTTCCCTGCTGCAGCCGGACCCGCTCCTTGCCTCCCGGGGTCGCACGCGACATGACATTCAATCCGCAGGACAGGCATCTGCCGGTCTTCCAACATCCGATCCTGACCGTACTGGTCGACGACAGCCGTTCCTTCATGGACAGCCTGGTCTTCCAGATGGACCGGACCCGCCCGGTGGTCACCTTCACCGACCCGCGCGAGGCGCTGCAGTGGATTCGCGAGGCCTACACCACGCGCTTCACCGGCTTCCTGCCGGTGCGCGTCACGCACGACGATCTGACCTTCCTGACCGAGCGCCGCACGGTGCAGCTCGATATCGACCGCATCCATCGGCAGATCCACGACATTCACCGCTTCGTGCAGCCGGGCGTGATCGTGGTCGATTATTCGATGCCGCAGATGGACGGGCTCGAGTTCTGCCGCGCGCTGCAGGACCTGCCGTGCAAGACCATCCTGCTGACCGGTACCGCGGATGAAGGCGTCGCTGTGCAGGGCTTCAACCACGGCCTGATCGACCGCTACGTCAAGAAGCACGACAGCAATATGGTCGAGCGGCTGGACCAGGAGATCGACGCGCTGCAGCAGCAGTACTTCACCACGCTGTCGCACACGCTGCGCGACCTGCTGACGCGGCACTCGTTCTCGTTCCTGTCCGATGCCGCAATGGCCGAGCGCGTGCGCCAGCTGGCGGCGCGCTACGGCTTCGTCGAGTACTACCTGTACCCGAACCCCGCCGGCATCCTGCTGCTGACCGCGCAGGGACAGGCCACGCTGATGGTGATCGAAACGCGCACGAGCCTCGCCAGCCAGGTCGAGTCGGCCGAGGCCTACGACGCGCCCGCTGCGCTGACCGAAGGCCTGCGCGAAGGCCGCATCGTGCCGTTCTTCTGGCCCGGCAACGGCATGTACACGCCGGCCTGCGTCGACTGGGAGCAGTACTGCCTGCCGGCCGAACGCGTCGAGGGCCGCGAGGAATTCCTGTACGCGCTGTTCGACCTGCCCCGCCATCTGCTCGACGAGCCGGTGGTCAGCTTCCGGACCTTCCTGACGGAATTCGAGCGCAACGAGGGAAGCCTGACGGGGCGTTGAGCGTCACGTCGGTCCACTCCCTCTCCCGCTGGCCGAAGCCCGGTTGGGGGAGCGCGAGGACGCCCTTGCTTTCTACGACTGCGCCCGGTTGCCGCCCTTCACCATCTCGAAGCGGAACAGCCGGCATTCGATATTGCCGTTGTAGAGCGGCACGCGCCGCGATTCCTTCAGCCGCAGCCGGCGCGGCAGCGACAGGTCGCCGGTGAAGATCCAGGCCTCCCAGCCCGAGAAATGCTGCTTCAGCGTGGTCGCGAACGCGCTGGCGAACTGGTTGGCGGCGGCCTCCTCGGCGCTGTCCACCGGCGCCTCGTCGAACGCCGGCCGGCGCTGGCCGCGCACCGCGATCCGCTCGCCATAGGGCGGGTTCAGCAGCAGCAGGCCCGGTTCGGCGAACGGCGGCTGCACGTGGCGCGCGTCGACCTGCTTGGCCCGCAGCTCGCCCGGCAGGCCCGCACGCTGCCAGTTGGCGCTGGCCATCGCCAGCATGTCCGTCGAGATATCGCTGCCGGCAATGGCCAGGTCCGCCGGCGCGGCGGCCGCGGCGCGCTGGCTCGCGGCCTGGGCCTCGCTCTTGAGCGCCTTCCAGGGCTTCAGGTTGATTCCCTTGAGCCATTCGAAGGCGAAGCTGCGCGCCGCGCCCGGGGCCAGCCCGAGCGCGACCTGCGCCGCCTCGACCAGGAACGTGCCGCTGCCGCACATCGGGTCGTAGAAAGGCCGCGAGGTCTTGCCCGGCGTCCAGCCGGCCAGCCGCAGGATGCCGGCGGCCAGGTTCTCCTTCAGCGGCGCCTCGCCCTTTTCCATGCGCCAGCCGCGCTTGAACAGCGGCTCGCCGGTGGTGTCCAGGTACAGCGTGCAGTCGTGCTCGGTCAGATGCGCGTAGATCCGTACGTCGGGGCTGGCGGTGTCGACGCTGGGCCGCGCACCGAGGCGCTCGCGCATCGCGTCGCAGACGCCGTCCTTGACCCGCAGCGCGGTGAAGTTCAGGCTGCGCAGCGGCGAGCGGTGCGCGGTCAGCTCGATCTTGATGGTCTCGTCCGGGCCGAACCACTGGTCCCAGCGCTGCGTGCGCGCCAGCTCGTAGATATCGTCCTCGTGGCGGTAGCCGCGGGCGGCGACCCGCAGCAGCACGCGGCTGGCGATGCGCGAATGCAGATTGACCGCATAGGCGGCCGCCATGTCGCCGGAGAAGCTGACGCCGCCAGGCACCTCGCGATGGACGTCGAACGGTGCGAGGGCATCCACATCGGGCCGCACGGCGATCTCGCGCAGCTCGTCGGCGAGCGCGCTCTCGAGGCCGCGCGGGCAGGGGGCGAAGAAGGCTTGGGTCATCACAGCGGTCCGGCAAAAAAGGGGGCGCGAACGGGTCGCAAAGGTCGCGAACGGTCGCAACGGGTCAAATCAACAGCAGGCGAAACGGGGCAACCGCTTCAAACAAAAACGTCCGCCGTGGCGGACTGCAGGCGCCGGCGCCAGCCCCGGGCCGGACCGGCAGGACCGCGCTCAGGCGGCCGCCAGCGCGCGATCGAGAAAGTC